>Ga0207684_10000635_pt1 | contig 41689 bp, 44 predicted proteins | sample KBSK5501metaG_FD_184342 | JGI IMG/M metagenome (GOLD analysis project Ga0207684, IMG submission 184342) | Corn, switchgrass and miscanthus rhizosphere microbial communities from Kellogg Biological Station, Michigan, USA - KBS K5-50-1 metaG... | ecosystem: Host-associated > Plants > Roots >... | reverse complement strand
CAGGCGGAGCCATGCCGTGAGGGCGATTTTCGCTCTAACAGGTTGCCGCTGCGGGCGTTGAGCAGGAGCCACGGCAAGATCCTGCGGGGATCTCAGAGGCACCACGAGGTTACAGAACGTTGGTTATGCGCCCCGAAGTCAACTGCTTTCTGTCTGTCTTTCCTTTCGCTTTGTTTGTGTTTGTTGAGGAGCTCTGGGAAGACTGAAATCTGAACTCTACCTCTCGAGGTTGTTTCATCCTTCTGTTCGCGCTCTCGTTATGGCAAGGCGTGCTCGCCAGCGCATAGGGGAATTCGAGAGGTGGGGGCGCCATCTAGCAGCCGGCCGTGTTGCTGCTGGCCAAGGACAGATTCGCGCTCACCCTCCCTTTCTCCAATCCTCTTCTCGGCAGAACAGCTTCCCTTTGCTCAAGCTCGCTTTCTCTCCTCAGGCAGCGTTCGTCATCGGCTCCCGGCTCGCGTATGGTTTGAAGTGGCTCCCGTCCCTCATCATCGCATAGAGAACGCCTGCTACTTTCCGCGCCAGTGCCACCGCGGCCACTTTCCTTCCGCGCCGCACCTCGATTCGACCGGCCCATTCCCACAGCCCCGCGGTGGTGGCCTTCCGTAGCCGCATTGTCGAGAGCGCCACCTGCACCAACAACGCCCGCATTCTCGGGCTGCCCACCTTCGTGATACGCCCTCTTCGCTGCTTTTCCCCGCAGCTCATCTCACTGGGTACCAATCCCAGGTAGGCCTCCAGCTGGTGCGCCCCAGCAAACCGTTTCGCGTCGTCGACATTCGCTACGAACGCCACCGCTGTCACCGGACCCACGCTGGGCATCGTGCACAGCCTCGCCACCTGCTCGTCATCGCTGGCCAACCTCTCCAGCTTGGCATCCACCACCTGAATCTGTTCGTTCAGCGTCCTCATCACCGCCACCAGCGGCGCCACCACGTTCCTCACTTCCTCGCTCAAGTCCACCTTCGTCAGCCGCGCCAGAAACGTATCGGCGCTCCCCGTCGTCACCCGCAGTCCTTGCTGTCTCACCAGAGCGCCTATCAGCACGATCTGCTTCGCTCGCCCTCTCACCAGCGCGTCTCTCACCGCAAGCTGCGCCTTCAACTGCCTTCTCGACTCGGTGGTCCGGTGCGCCTTCCGGTACGTCCCGGTCATGCACGCGTCCGCCAGCGCTCGGGCATCACGCTTATCCGTCTTCACACGACGATTCCGCACTCCGTACATCGGCGCGAAGTTGGGGTCCGCTACCACCACTTCGTGACCCATCTGCTCCAGACATCTCGCCACCCACTCGCTCTCGGTTGATGCCTCGAGCAGGATTTTCGCCCGCTCTCGTCCCCCCAATACCTCAGCCAATCTCCCCCGCTCGGTGCGAATGCGCTGCTCGAGCACCTCGCCTTGCTCCGTCACGATGCACAGTTGGCTTTCCCTCTTGTGCACGTCCATGCCAATATGTTCCACGGCTGGCCTCCACTTGCGGCTCTTGACCGCGTTGGTTTGTTTGTGGGGCCCTTGGGCTACCACGTTCGTGGCGACCAGCCGCTTCATCCCATCTAGACGCGGCGCGGTTTGCTCTCCAGTATGCCGCAGAGCAAGCGGGTAGCACGACGAATCGCTTACTCACTGGCATTGATACGTGCAACGCCATGCGTCGTTCGGGTTCGCCACTCCGGATGATGTGCCGGCGCTGTAGCTCTAGGCGAGAAGCGGCATCAAGTCGTTAAGGCGCCCGTAGCGGTGGAGCAAGGCCAGCACCGAGGGTGAAAACTACGCCCCCGGAAAAGGGGAAGCCATCGATGGTTGAAAGGTCGCTCGTGGTACCCACGAGCGTTCCGTCGGAGCTTTGAAGCAACCGAGTGTTAGGAAAACCAATTGTGGGGTCGAATGAAATGATCCGGAGCAGCGTGCCGTCCATCGAAATGCTAAAGATCGCACCGTTGCGGAGACTGCGCTCGGGGGAAAGGGAACCCCACAGATTTCCGTCTGAAGCTTGAATCAGGCTAGGGATAGGGGGGGCCGTCGTCAAAATCTGAGAGGATGGCGTAAACGATTGAAAACCGCTGCCGTCGAGGTTGATTTCGAAGAAGTGCACGGAGTTGTCCGTTTCCTCGACGATAAAACCTCCGAAGAGCTTACCATTCGAGGCTTGGGTTAACCCAATCACTGAAGTATCCAGTTCCCCTTCCGGGGTACTAAACACAATGCTGAACTCGCCTGTGGGAGTAACTCGGAATATGTTGGTGTCCAGGCTGTCGAGATCGGACACCCCATACAAATTACCGTCGCTGCCGTTAACAAGCCCTAAATCGGGCCGGTTTCCGCCCTCCGTGACAGGCTCCATTGCATGCAGCACCTGAAAAGAGCCGTCAGGGGTGATGCGGTAGATGGTTCCGCAGCCTCCCTGAATACAATTAGTTTCCGGTATCCCTCCCGCGTTCGTTTGGCCAAAGAAGCTACCGTCGCTCCCTAGCGTTAGGCCCAATGGAACTGCCCCATCGGCACAGCTCGCGAGTGCACAAAAACTGTGGAGGACCTCGAACTCTGCCCCGGTTTTATCAATTCTGAAGACCACACCCTGGTTATTCGCGCCTCCCAAGGCAGCGGTGCCGTAGAGAAGTCCGTCCGCTCCTTCCACCAGGCCGGAGCTCGGCGAGTTGCCATTCGGAAAGTCCTGGCTCGGACCCGGAGTAAAGGTAAACAGCAGGCGGAAGTCGGCGCTGGGAGTCAGTTGAAAGATGGTGCCTCCTCGAAACCTCCGGAATTCACTGGTAGCTGTCGTGCCATAAAAATTACCGTCGGAAGCCTGGATTAAGGAATTCAAGTTGCTGCCATCCGGGCAGCTACCATCAGCAGTGCACGGAAACACAAACAGCGGCGCAACAGTTTGCGCGTGGACAGAGGTGGTGGCAGACAGGCCCAGTAAAAGGGTGACCATTAACTTCGACGCGCAATTCAAAACCGCAGTTCTCTTCACGACATTTTCCTCTTGGTTGTTGGGGTTCAGGAGTTCAGGAGTTCAGGATGAGCTCGATTGCTTGCGCGGACGCTTGATACGTCGACGCACTAAAAATCGACGTTCGCATTCTGCCGGGCTAACCAGTCGTCACATTGATCACTAGGACACCGCTGGTTCCGGGCCGTTGCGTCAGCGTCCTTGGCGAATCAAGCTTTCGGATCAAAGACGCCGATAGATTTTTCCTGCGTCGAATTGTTGCATTTTGCGAGCGAAAACGTCAGGCAGTGTCTGGCATTCCGGCAGTTGCATGAAGATCGGGGAAGTTCATCGCGCAGCCAGACAGCGCGCTAATGACGCGATAGCCGTTGGAAGTGACCCTCCACCGTCGCGAGCGAGGCACCTTGGCGATGAGGCCATACGCATGAAGGTGGGCGAGCAGACGACTCGTACGCGCCGCCTGGTGAGAAGGCTCTGGTGGCTATTCGCCCTCCTTGCCATCTGGCATTGGAGGACTCACACGTCAACTGGTCCTGCTTTCGGGGGGCAGGTCAGAGAGTTCACCGCTAAAACCGTTGATCGGGTTGAGCATGGTCCGCTTTCCCGGATCAATTGCATCACTTGATCATGCACGAGATCGGAGTCCCGATTTCCGTCTGGGAAGTTGTCGATGCAACCCGATCCTGGGCATTGCTTTTGGAGTCCCAGGAGCGTTTCGCGCCTCCTTTTACGGCATCTCCGTCGCGGCCGGCCTGACCATCGCGCTGACGACTCTCCTGGGCGCGATCGAGCCCGGAATCGCCACCCAAGTCCCGGTAGGTAGCATGCTGATCGCAAACGCGATGAATGCGAATGGCCTGGCGCCTGACCGGTTCCGCTCGGAAGTGCTCGCGCACGTCGGGCAGGTCGAGTCCGCGCTCGCGCTCGGTGCGGCTCCCGAGACGGCGGTGGTGCGTTACGTCCAGGGCTCGTACCAGGCGAGCCTCATTCCGGCAATCGACAACCTGCGCTCGCTCGGGATCGTGTGGATCCCGGGGCTCATGGCAGGGATGGTGCTCTCGGGGTCGCCGCCCGTCTACGCAGCGATCTACCAGTTCGTCGTCCTGGCTATGATCTTCGCCTCATCCGGCCTGACCTGTTTGATCAGCACGACGATCATTCGCGCCCAAGTCTTCTCCGCGGCTGAACAGCTGGTTCTTCGACCTGGTGCGGACGGATAGAAAAACCTCCAACCTTGCCGCGCAAAAAAAAACGTTCCAGCCGGCCTTCATCATCTGGGTGTACGGCCTTTGCATCTCCTTTGCCGTTGCAGAACCTGAGCCTCGTTCAACGCTCTCCCCTTGCGGACTCGGATTGCGGATGCTGGCTCAGTGTTTTTCTTGCAGCTGCGCTGTCCGAAGGCCGACTTCGGTTTCCGACTGGGGCGCGACTGCAACCTGGCCCTCACCTGTTCTTGTCTGAAGGTCGAAGGAGGCTTCCAACTGGGGCGCGGCTGCAGCCCGGCCCTCACCTGTTCCTGTCTGAAGGTCGAAGGAGGCTTCCGACTGGGGCGCGACTGCAACCCGGCCCTCACCCGTTTCCGTCTGAAGCTCGAAGGTGGGTTCTGGCGCGCCTTCGGCGCGCGCTACACCCGCTCCGGCGCAAACGCTGAGACCTAGTGAAGCCACTAAGCCAACCAAACTTCCTCTCCATGCTTGCCATTTCATGACTCTTCCTTTCGAGCGGCTTCTGCCGCAAAGATTGGCGACCCAACCATTGGGTCACTTTCATTTCTTGATAACCCGGACTGGCCGCTTTGGATGGGCGACGTCGCCTACAACCAAGCCAAGGGCAGCAATCCGAGCGTCGCGAGTGCGATGAGCATCATCAGGCTTCGCCGTCCAGTGGCTTTGTCCGCGAGGCTATACGCGTAAATCGCGCCGACCGTTGCCTACCTAGAACCGAACTGGATGGACGACCTCGCGCTCACGCGGCAAGACCAAAGGTCCGAAAAAGTCGTGAGTTGTCGGAACATGCGTTATCGCTCCTACCTCTTCTTTGGACGACCTATTTGAAGAGTATAGGGCAGTGCCTGCCTGACCCCGACTTCCGAGCAGCGCAAGATCGACGATGGATTCAGGATTCGCGAGCAGAAAGTGGCCCAAGGTCACTCTCGAGGTGGCGCAGCCCTAACCACTGCGCAGCACCCGAGGAATTGAGAGCGACGTTGCGACCCCCAACAAACTGATGCTGATCAGTTTGCTGGGGCCTCAACGCAACCGCTGTCGACCGGAATCGATTGATCAACCTGACGAATATTCAGCTGGTGGTTTCCGAAAATGGATTTCTCGTGCGCCGATGCATCAAGCGTCCGCTTGGTTTTACCCTCTAAGGAAAGGAATTGTAATGATTGGTTTAAGAAAATCTGCTTCAGGGGCTGTTCCGGGTTTGCTGTGGCTCGCTGGTTTCGGCGGAGGTTATCGGTCTGCGGCGCCCGGCGCTCCGCCGGATCAGGCCTCGTCGAGTCTCACCATAACGCTGAGCAGCGCGGGCGTGATCCCGAAGGTGAGCTCCGTTTCAGGGAACAGCTCGGTCACCCTCGTCAACAGCGAGAGTGTGCAACCACCAGCTCGCTTCCAATCCTGATCCGCAGCAGGTGGACGGCCCAGAGCTGAACAGCCCGACGCTCCTGCCTGGAGATGGATTTGTAACGACCATTGCGAGTCGCAATGGAACGTGCGGGTTCATCGACAGTTTGAATCCGACTGACTCAAACTGCCAGGGGACGATCACGGTCACGCCCACCGACCCCGTCCCGTCGGGCAGCGGTGGCGGTGCCGGTTACTGATCGATCGCGATTTCTGCGATGCACCATCTAAAGCTTCGCCCCCGGGTTAATTAAGAAAGACATAGGCGGCTGTCAGCAACTTACTTCAGAGGAACGTATGAAATTGTTCCCATCGATGGGCAAATGAGACGCGAGCAATTAAGATCCAAGCCCGCCACCCTCAGCAAGCTGATAGTGATTTACTCGGGGCCCTCTCCTTGCTGCTGATGGAGATTCGATTCGAGCACCGGGAAGCGCTGGGTGAGGCTTGGCAATCGTGGATACCGCTCTTGTATTGCGGCGCTATGCTTGCGCTCGGGGCGGCTGCATTGACCCGATGGCATCGTGGCGGGCGACAGGTGTTACTGGTGGGATTTGCCGTTGCCTTTCTGATCGGCCTTCTCGGGCTCTGGTTCCACAGCGACGGCCATCCGATCTCCGGAGTATCCCAAGTATTGGCAGCATGGGCGCTGCATCCCGGTGACGGCGGAGGCATCAAGATGGGCGCCCCGCCGGTTTTGGCGCCGCTGGCATTCGTTGGCTTGGGATCGATGGGCGTGCTCGCGTGCTCGTGGCGCTTCCCGCCGGAACGGGCCGTTCAGTCTCTGGACTTGGCTCGGCACACGCACAGCGAAGCGCGGTCGGAGGCCGGTCTTTCGACTGTCAGCTTGCGCGCGCTCATGCGCTCAGGCCGCTCAAAGGACGATCGCCGTTCGATCGAACAATAGGCTGTGTCATACAACGGACGTGAACTCGCGGTGTCTTTTGAAAACAATCGGGAGCTATCCGTGCAAAGACGTGAATTGGCCATATCATCAAAACAATTGGGTGGCGTCATGGAACGCCGTCAATTTTGTAGGCTGTCAGGAGGTGCGCTGCTTGTCATTCCGGCCGGCCTGTTTTTGGTCCGATGTGGTGGTGGCGGTAGCGACCAAACAGCGAACGGCCCAGCGAATCAGCCGAGCCAAAACGGAACCAAGATTATCTACACCTCAAACGTCGTTGGCGATCATTCACATACGTTTGGGATTGAGATGGCCGCGATCGACATGCCTCCGGCCAATGGAGTGAATGGGCCGTCCAGTGTGGTTGAAAACCATTCGCACAGCGTGGTCGTTTCCTCAGCACAGCTGTCCAGTATCAGTGCCGGCCAGACGGTAGAGGTGACGACCGGAGCAGCCGATGGACACACTCACGTCTTCACCTTTCTCAAGCTCGCGTAATGTCGGAGATAGGAAAACGATCCGGGCAACGCGTTCGCGTGTTGCGAGCGCAACGAGCTGAGCGATTGACGCAGGAAAAGTTTGCGCGGGCGAGCGGGGATCAGCATCTCGTTCTTTTCGGTGAATAATGTGCTTCGTATTAGTGGAGTGGATGTTAGAAAGGGAAGAAAATGAAGAACTTACATTGGAGTATCCCTGTTACTTGCGACACTTGTCATCGCCTCAGGATCTGCTTACGCCGCAACTGGCGATCTTGATCAAACCTTCGGCACAAACGGCGTAACAGTAACGAGTATTTCGGGCACCTTCGGGATCGTCAACTCGATCCTGTTGCAAAGCGACGGCAGTATTCTCGTCCTGGTTGGCTATAAATCAGTGTTGCGCTACACAAGCGCGGGCGCTCTCGACACGACTTTTGGCGATAACGGAATCATGGCGCTCGCGGCTGCGGTTGACGGCAGCCTGGCGCTCCAGCCAAATGGTCAGATCCTGATTGGGGAGCCATCAGCCCGAGCGACGCCGGGCCGGAGTTGGGGGCTGTGCGCCTGAATCCCGATGGAAGCCCGGACGGTTCTTTCGGCAGCGATGGCGTGGCAGCCGTGAGTCTGGGCACCCGGTCACCCAATATAGGCTCATCGGCTTTGCTTCAGCCCGACGGCAACATCGTTGTCTGCACGACGCTGATTTCCGCGGGCCGCGGCCAGCCGTATCAGACCGCCTTAGCCCGCTTCGATTCCGGCGGCGGTGTGGATACGAGCTTCGGCCAGCAGGGACTGTCCATACAAACCGGTATCTTCGGCTGCGGCGCGCTCGCGCTTCTCTCGGATGGCGATTACCTGGTTGCGAATGGGCAAAGGGTAGCCGAATTCAGCGCGAGCGGCGAGATTCAGGACACAGCCACCGGCGGAGACATCGTGGCCGTGTCACAATCCAGCTCGACTTTCCGGCCCAGCCTCTTCGATCCGAACGGCGGGTATCTTTTGGGCACCGAACTATTTGTCGGTAGACCGTCGCGCGGCCACACTTCTTCGGCGGAGGTGCTGCGTTTCGACGAGACCGGCGGCGTCGTGTTTGACTCGACGTTCCACTACGAGGGCCCGGGGGAGGCGGCATCGAAGCCGTGGTGGGTGGGATCGCGCTCCAGGGCGATGGCGGGATCGTTGTTGTGGGAGGCCAGACCGCCTTGTTCCCCGCCGGCACCGAATCTGTGAACGGGCTGGCGCGACTCACTCCGGATGGGAACCTGGATCTTAGCTTCGGCGACGGGGGGACGCTGGTCAATCACCTCCCGGCCAGCGTGGTCGTGGTCCAACCCGACGGAAATATTGTCGTGGCCGGATTCGCCACAGGCAATACGGATCTGACACTCGCGCGGTATTTGGGCCGGTAATCCCTTAAGCAGCCTGGCGGCCGGTCCGGGCTGCTCGGCGCCTTCGAAGAGTTCTCGCGCTTCACCGTGGCACGGATCCTCGGGTACGAGAAGCCCAATCAACCCGCTATCGACAACTGCTCTCTTCATTCGTCGTCGCGTTCAGCAGCAACGCATGCGGCGACGTGCTTGTAGTTGTCGAGTGACCGCCCAGCCGGGTGACATTTACCTCGCTGCTATTTTCGAAGGCGGCACGCTGGGCCGAGCTCCTGCGAAGAACCCGAGGCGTGGATGTCCTTCGTTGCGCCCAGTGCGGCGGCAAGATGGAGATCCTCGCCTTCGTCACCGATCCCGACTTGGCCGCGGGAATCCTCGCCCGGCTCTCAAATATGATCCGCTGCTGCGCAAGGCACGGGACGATGCGCGCTACGCGGCGCTGCTCCGGAAGATAAACCTGTCAACGGACTGAGGCGTGAGTTGAACAAAAGAGATTTCAATCGGGCGTCCGAGCGGGCCAGCGGCGAAGGCTCATGGCGGGCAAGGTCCAATCCGGCGAAGACATAACCGCCCTGCGCCGCTTTGTGGGTCTGAGCCAGAAAGCGTTCTCCAAGGCGCTGGGGATCAGCATTCACACGTTGCGGAACTGGGAGCAGGGGCGACGTCGGCCGGAAGGCCCAGCGCTAGCGCTGTTGAGAATTGCCGCTCGGCATCCAAAGCTTCTTCGAGAAAACCTCGCGTTGGCGGCTTAAGCACCCGCTGAAACATGCAGCCCGCCCGATGAGAACAGCGACTCGGCGTGCGAAGAGCAGCGTAGCCTCGAAAATCTCTTTGCCCAGACCTCCGCAAAGCACGATTTCAGTGGAATGGACGCTCGGCGCCGAGCGTCCATTCCACTGGAATTTTTCACCCCAAACAAACGGTGAGGCGCCGCCCCAAACCACCCTCGCAGACTTGGCGCACATTCCTTCATAACCACGTCGCCGACCTCGTCTCCGTCGACTTCTTCGTCGTGCCGACGGCGACCTTCCGCGTGCTCTACGTATTCGTGGTGCTGCTGCATCATCGCCGAAAGGTCGTGCACTTCAACGTAACCGATTCCACCGCTGCCGCCTGGACTGCGCAGCAAATGATCGAAGCATTCCCCGATCACTCGGCGCCGCGCTATATACTCCGCGATCGCGACGGCATCTACGGCAGCCAATTCCAGCGACGAGTGGCTTGGCCGAGGTTCTCACTGCGCCACGCTCGCCCTGGCAGAACCCCTTCGCCGAACGCGTGATCGGCACCATCCGCCGTGAGCTTCTCGACCACGTCATCGTCCTGAACGAGGCACACCTTCGTCGGCGTCTGCGGAGCTACCTCCGCTACTACCACGGTCGCGCACCCACCTCGCCCTCGAGAAGGATGCGCCCGAGCCTCGCGCCGTTGAGCGACCCGAGCAGGGCCGGGTCGTTGCGCTGCTCGAGGTCGGCGGACTCCATCATCGCTACGTCCGTCGCGCGGCGTAGCCGTAGTCGACGAACTTCCCTCGCCCGCGAAAAGATTGGAGCGGGCTCGTGCGACGATTCGGTTGCCGGCCGCGCCGCCGACCTGCGCCTATGTCCAAGTCGGTGGCCCGTGCCACATAATGGTCTATCCGATCGCAGCCATGATCGGCGCCGCCGATCAGCATCCATGGGTTCAGCCGCCGGGATCGAGTTTTGGCCAAGGACAGGTGTCAAGACCGCTTGAAGCGGCGCTTTTCGATCTTCATGCTCTGGATCTTCGAGTAGAGCGTCGTCGCCGGAATTCCCAGCTTGACCGCGGCGCCCGAAGCCCCGGAAACCTTGCCGCCCGTCTCCGCCAGGGCGGCCTCGATGATCTTTCGCTCCTCGTCGACCAGGTGGTCGTCGAGCGTTCGCGCGCCCGGCTCGTTGGAGCTCAGCCCTGAAGCGAGCCAATGCTCGTCCACCGAGAATTCCCTGGCGTCGCACAGGATCACCGAGCGCTCGATCACGTTCTGCAATTCGCGGATGTTCCCGGGCCAGTCGTAGGACCGCAGCAGATCGAGGCTCTTCCTCTCGATGCGGTCGAATCTCTTCCCGGCTTTGGTCGCGAAACGGTCGATGAAGTACTCGACCAGCAGCGGAATGTCCTCCCGGCGATGGCGCAACGCGGGCACCTCGATGGGAAAGACGTTCAGGCGATAGAACAGGTCGCGCCGGAAAGCGCCCGCGCTCATCGCGGCCGTCAGGTCGCGGTTGGTGGCCGCGATCACCCGCACGTCGTTCGGGATCGACTCGGTGCCTCCCACGCGCTCGAACCGGCGTTCCTGGAGAACGCGCAGCAAGGCAACCTGGATGTCGGGTGGAATCTCGCCCACCTCGTCGAGGAAGAGCGTGCCGCCCTCGGCCAGCTCGAATCGGCCGACGCGGCGCTGCAGCGCGCCGGTGAAAGCGCCCTTTTCGTGGCCGAAGAGCTCGGACGCGATCAGTTCCTTGGGGATGACCGCGCAGTTCACCGCCACGAACGCGCGCGAAGATCTCGGCGAGCGCCGGTGGATCGCACGCGCGATCAGCTCCTTGCCGGTACCCGTCTCTCCGGTGACCAACACCGTCGAATCGGTGGGGGCGACCTTGGAAACCCGCGCGAGCACCGCCCGCAGCGACGGCGAGCGGCCGACGATGTCCTCGAACATCGACGCCTTGTCGACCTCTTCGCGCAGCGCCACGTTCTCCTGGAAGAGCTGGTCGCGCAGCCGGCGGATCTCCTCGAACGCGTTCTTCGACGAAGTGATGTCCTGCACCGACCCGACTAGCTCGAAGCGCCCTGCATGATCCTTGACCGCGTCGGCGACCACGTGGACGTGCTTGACCGAGCCGTCGGGCATCAGCAGGCGATGCTCGAAGTCCATCCCCGTTCCATTCCGCGCGGCCTCTTCAAGCGTCTTGCGGACGAGCGCGAGGTCGTCGGGATGTGTCCGCTGGAAGATCGTCTCCAGGCTCGGCTTGCTCGTCTCGTCCACGCCGGCCAGGCGAAACGTCTCTTTCGACCAGACGATCTGCTCCGGCGACAGGCGCAATCCGAAGCTGCCGGTGTGGCTCAAGCGCTGGCCCTGCGCGAGATAGGCCTCGCTCCGGCGCAGATCGGCATAGAGGCGGGCGTTCTCCAACGAGATCGCGGCCTGCGAGGCGAGCAGTTCGAGCACCTCCATACGCGCGGGCGTGAAGACGCGGGGGCTGAGATTGTTTTCCAGGTAGAGCACGCCTTTGAGGCTGGCCTGCTTGAGAAGCGGCAGGCAGAGAACCGACCGCGAGCGCCGGTTTGCGATGTAGCGGTCCGCGGAAAATGGGCTGGGCGCCGAAGCATCCTCCAGGATCACGCTCTGGTGCGTGCGGATGACGTAGCGCAGCAGCGACTCGGGCAACTCGCCGGAAGCCACGGCCGCCTGGCGCAAGTCCACGGCGAGACGGTCGCGGTTCAGCCTCGCCTCCGCCTCGATGCGAGGCTCGTCGTCCCGCATGAGGATCAGGAGGGCTCGCTCGGCGCCGGCGTGTTCGATCGCGCTGACCATCAGCTTCTCGATCAGTCGTTCGAGGAGGATCTCGCCGGAAAGCGCCTGGGAAGCCTTCAGCACTGTAGCGAGATCCAGTTGCTCCAGCGGCTCGAAGATGCGTTCCTCAATGCCCGGATGACGCTCGTCGAGCTGCGCCACCTTGCCGAGCGCACCCCAACGCAGGTGGCAGCTGCGAGCCGCGCGCAGGTAGGCGTTGGCGATGGTCGGGAAGCCGCGCTCGAAATGAAAGCGCGCCGCCAACTCGTTCCCGATCGCCTCGATGTGGACGAAGCGCTGCTCCCGCGCGAGGCCGATGGCCTTTTCGTAGAGGCGCTCGGCCTCGAGCTCCCTGCCTTCGAGCCGCGCGATCTCGGCCGCTACGGCGGCCCCGCGGCAACCGAAGTTCTCCGGACAATCCTCGGCCCAGCGCGCGAGCCGAGCGTGATGCTCGCGGATCGTATCCAGGCCATCTCTCGCTGCCGCATGCGCGAGCGCCGAATAGAAATGATACTCGGCCAGCTCGAAGCGTTCCGGGATGGCCCAGAGGAGGTCGCGCGCTTTTGAAGCGGCCGCCCGCGCATCCGCGATCTCACCGGCGTGAAAGCGCGCCTGCAGCTTGGCGATGAAGTACCAGGCGGGCCTCTGGGCGACGCGAACCCGTTCGCCGGGGTGCTGTTCGAAGCGTCCCTCGCCCTCCGATTCATCCTCGAAGAACCCGAACTTGGGCGTCAGGCCGCGCAGCGTGCGGATGAGCGCGAGCTGGGTCTCGACGTACTCGGCGACCACGGCGAACCGCGCGCGCCGGGCGAAGTCGAGGGCCTTTTCCGCGTCGCGTTGAACGTCCTCGAGCGGATCTCCGGCCTCGAGGCGGGTAATGACCGCGACGAACGCGCTGTAGGCCGCGTAGGCGACGTCGCCTGCGTCGAGGCACGCCCGGAAGGCGCGCTCGCAGATCACGCGGCTCTCTCCCAGATGGCGAATCCAGGGTACCACGCTCACGGCGAAGACGACCAGCACGCGCGAGCGGAAGCGGTCGAATCCGCGCTTCTCCACCAGGTCGACGCCCAACTGCGCGAAGCCGAAACCCTCCCGGTGTCGGCCGAAGCGGGGCCCGAGGATCATGCCACCCAGGAAGGCGTAAGCGATCGCGGAGGCGTCGGCGTTCCCGCGCTCGACGCTTAGGCGCGTCATGTGGAGCACGGCGAGAACGAGCAGGTTCGGGCTCAGCGAGTATGCAGGACCCAGGAGCCCGGCGAGCACGTCCATGGTCGCGCGGCAATTGGCGTCGCTCATGCGCGGCAGGTCGAGGAACGACTCGATCGATGGAGTGCCGACGTCGCTCCAAAGCCGCTCGAGCTCGCGAGTGACGTCGTCGTCGGTCGGCCGCAGCGGCCACGCGATTCCGGCGCGCCGCAAGTAGTCGAGGCAGGTCTCCATCGCGCTCTGGTCGCGGTTCGTCATGGTCAAGAGATTGGTCTGGGCGCAGACGACGGCGGCGAGATCGAGGAGGTCCCGTGCGCGGCGCGAGAGCTGCGCGAGGCGCTCCTCGGCCCTATCGGGCAAGCCGCTCAGGTACTCGCACTCGGCGCGCGCAAGCTCGATGGAGAAGGCGAGCGGATAGCTGCTTTCCCAGCGATCATCGGAAAGCAGCGCAGCGGCTCTGGTGAGATAGCCGAGCGCCGAGACGTACGCGGCCGTCGACCTGGCGCGCCTGCCGGCGGCCAGATCGAGCGCAGCGATCTCGAGCCGTTCCTCCGGCGAAGTCACCAGCGCTGCTCCGCGATCGAGCTGGCCGACGATCTCGAAGATGAACTCGTCGCGCTTCTGCGCGGGTGTGCGGGCGAGGAGCGCTCGTCCGATGTTCAGGTGAGTGCGTGCCCGCTCGCCCTCTGGAATGAGCTCGTACGAGGCTTCCTGGATGCGGTCGTGCAGGAACGACCATGTGCCGTCCCGGTAGACGACGAGCCCCGCTTCCACGGCTTCGGCGAGCATCGCCGGTGGTGCGCCGAGCATCCAGGCCGGCGCCGAACTTCCCAGGCAAGCGAGCACTTCGAGGGCGTCGCGCGTCGCTGGCGAGAGGCGGCCGAGCCGATCGACCATGAGATCCGCGAGGTTATCAGTGAAGTTCCTGGCGCGGATGCCGGGCATGTTCCAGGCCCAGCGGCCGCGGACCGAATCGAACTCGATCAGCCGGCCTTCCGACAGCATGGCGATGAACTGCAGCGTGAAGAACGGATTACCGCCCGTCTTCTCATGGACGAGCTGCGAAAGGGGCTGCACGCTGTCGAGGTCGCGGGTCAGCGCGTCGGCGAGGAGCCGGCCGATGTCGCCGGCGCCGAGCGGCGCGAGGACGAGTTCGCTCACCTTCGCCCGGGCCGCCTTGATGCGGCCGAGCGCCTTCGTCAGAGCGTGATCGGAGTCGACCTCGTTGTCCCGGTAGGCGCCGATCACGAGCAGATGCCCGACCTCGCCGTGGGTGACGACGTGCTCGAGAAGCTGGAGCGTCGCCGCGTCGAGCCACTGAAGGTCGTCGAGGAAGATCGCGAGCGGATGCTCCTGCGTGGCGAGCGCTCCGAGCAGCCGCAGGAACACCAGCTCGAATCGATTCTTCGCCTCTTGCGGCGGGAGCTCGGCGCCCGCGGGCTGCTTGCCGAGGATCAGCTCGATCTCCGGAACCAGGTTCGCGATCAGCTGGCCGTTGGGTCCGAGCGCGTCTCCGATCGAAGCGCGCCACTGGCGGAGCTCGTCGTCGCCTTGGCTCAGGATGGTGCGAACGACGCCCGCCAGCGCCTGGGCGAGCGCGGCGTAGGGAATCTCGCGCTTCGACTGGTCGGCCTTTCCGCCGCCGAACAGGCTGCCGGCGAGCGACTTCTGCAGCTCCTTCACCAGCGACGACTTGCCGACGCCCGGAGCCCCCGAGACGAGCGCGAGCTGCGGCGCAGGTTTGGCGGCGAATCCTTCGAGAACCGCGCGCAGCGTCTCGACATCGCGCTCGCGGCCGTACAGTCGCTCGGGGATCGAGAGACGATCGCGCACGTCCTGCGACGCCAGCGGGAAGGGATCGATGCGACCGGTCGACTCGAGCTGCGCCAGACACCTGCGCAGGTCCGCTTCCAGTCCCGCGGCGGTCTGGTACCGATGCTCGGCGGTCTTGGCGAGCAGCTTCAGGACGATCTCTTCGACCACCTCGGGGATGCCCGCTGCGTGCTCGCCGGGCGACTTGGGTGCCCTGGCGACCTGAGCGTGGATCCATTCGATCGGTTCCGCGGCCGCAAAGGGAAGCTCGCCCGTGAGCATCTGGTAGAGCGTCATCCCGAACGCATAGAGGTCGCTCCGCGAGTCCACCGGGAAGTTGATGCGGCCCGTCTGCTCCGGCGCCATGTACGCCGGCGTTCCGGCGATGGCCTCGGTCTGCTCCAGCGGGATCCTGGAAGCAATCTCGAAACCGGTCAGCCACGCCCGACCGGTACCCACCTCGACGAGGATGTGCACCGGCTTGATGTCCCTGTGGACGACGCCCCGCCGGTGCAGCTGGCAAAGCGCCTCTGCGATTCCGATCGCGACGCGGAGGAAGTCCTTCAGTTCCCAGGGACGCCCCACCAGCGCGGACAGGACTTCTCCGCCCGGGTCCTCGATCAGCAGCCCTTCGTTCTCGAGCGACAGCGGAAGTGTCGCCCACGCGGAGTCGAGTACGTCGCGCAGCTCATAGACGTGCTCGAGTCGAGCGAGCGTTCCCGGCCGCTCGCCGAAGCGGCTCCGCACGAGCAGACCGCGCTGGACGCGGGAGATAATCCACTCGTCGTCTTCCCATTGCAGAGCCATGCCGAAGCCTCACGTCCTTACCCGTATAACGCCCCGCCGAAATTACGAAAAGTCGTATGCCGAAATTACGGGACTTCGTAATTCCAGAGCTGATTCAGAGACCCTGCCCTCCATGGCTCGATGGCACAACGCGTGCGTTGGCGCGAGAGCATGCGATGGCTATTGGGGTCGTTTCTCATCATCGGTGTCGTGCTCGCGGCTCAGATGGAAAGCAAGGCCGCCGCCGCCAATAACGATGGATTGGTCGCGTGGGGGAAGGTCTATTCGGTCGTGACTTCTCCGCGTTGCATCAATTGCCACACCGCGACCAACCATCCGGAGCAGGGAGACGACCGCCACCGCCACTTTGCAAATGTCGTCCGCGGGCCGGAGGGCCGGGGCGTGCCGGCGCTCCAGTGCGTGACGTGCCATCAGGCGACCAACGCTGACAGCACTGGCGTGCCCGGGGCGCACGGGTGGCATCTCGCGCCGCTGTCGATGCGATGGCAGGACAACAGCGACAAGCCGCTCTCGAGCGCCGCAGTCTGCCGCTCGCTGAGGAGCCAGACCGTCGATCTGATCAATCACCATAGCGAGGAGCCGCTCGTGCGATGGGCGTGGAACCCGGGACTGCGGCCCGACGGGACCGCGCGGGCACTGCCGCCGCTGACGCATGACGAGTTCGTGGAAGCGACGCGGATTTGGATCGAGGCGGGCAAGCCTTGCCCGAAAGGACATCTGCGATGACGACCTGGCAGCTCACCGTGAACGGGCAGCGCAAGGAGGTCGCGGTCGATCCCGGAACGCCCCTGCTCTGGGTCCTGCGCGAAGAGCTGAAGCTGACGGGGACGAAATACGGCTGCGGCATCGGCGCGTGCGGCGCCTGCACCGTGCACCTGGACGGCGTCGCGACCCGCTCGTGCCTCGTGCCGGTGGGACTGATCGGCGACAGGCCGGTCGTCACCATCGAGGGCATCGGCCAGGATCCGTGCGGCCGCGCGGTGCAGGACGCCTGGGTCGACAGAGACGTCGTGCAGTGCGGTTACTGCCAGAGCGGACAGATCATGAGCGCGGTCGCGCTGCTCAAAGCCGTACCGAAGCCGACCGACGAGATCATCGAGGAATCGATGGGCGGCAACCTCTGCCGCTGCGCCACGTACGTGCGGATCCGCGAAACGATCAAGAGCGCATCGGAGCACCTGACATGAGGGCATTCCTCAATGCCGTTCCGCGTGTGAGCCGGCGGGGTTTCCTGCGCGTCTCGACTGCGGCAGCGGGCGGGCTCCTCGCATCTCTCTGGTTCGATTCGCCCTTGAGCGCGCAGGAAGGACCTCCTCCGGTGCCGCCCAAGGCCTATCCGCCGGACGCGTTCGTTCACGTCAAGCCCGACGGGCAGATCGTGATCACCGTGAATCGCGTCGAACTCGGCCAGGGCATCCAGACCGCACTGCCGATGGTCCTCGCCGACGAGATGGACGCGGACTGGTCTCAGGTGGCCGCGGAGATCGCGCCCGCGGGAGAGGTCTACAAGGATCCCGTCCTCGGAATCCAGATCGTCGGCGGCTCGTCGTCGATCCCCAACTCGTTCCAGCAATACCGCGAGCTGGGCGCGAAGATGCGGGCGATGCTGGTGGCGGCCGCGGCGGATCGCTGGAACGTAGGGGCCGACCAGTGCCGCGCCGAGAACAGCGTTGTCTACGGCCCCGGCGGTCGATCGGCTCGATACGCCGAGCTCGCCACCTACGCGGCGGGGCGGCCGGTTCCAGAGAAGGTCCGACTCAAGGATCCGTCGCAGTTCAGGATCATCGGCAAGCGCGTGCGGCGCCTGGACAGCAAGGCGAAATGCGACGGCTCGCAAAAGTTCGGACTGGACGTCGATCTCCCCGCGATGAAGATCGCGCTCGTCGCGCGGCCGCCCGTGTTCGGCGGGCGGGTTCGGGCCTTCGACGACGCGCAAGCCCGCGGCATTGCCGGCGTGATCGACGTGTTCGAGATCCCGCTGGTGCGCGGGACCGGAGTCGCGGTGGTGGCCGACAGGTTCTGGCCGGCGAAGCAAGCACGTGATCGCCTGAAGATCGACTGGGATCTCTCCGGCATCGAACGCGCGGACAGCTCCGAGCTGCGCGGCAGGTACGAGCAGCTGGCGCGCACCACCGGCCTGGTCGCCACCAGCCGCGGCGACCGAGCGGCGATGGATCGGATTCCCGCGGAGAGGCGAGTCGTCGCCGAGTTCGACTTTCCGTATCTCGCGCATACGCCGATGGAACCGCTGAACGTCACCGTCCGCTTCGACGGCGACGGCGCCGAGGCGTGGACGACGTCGCAGATGCCGACGTTCGAGCAAGGGGCGATCGCGGAGATCCTCGGATTGAAGCCGGATCAGGTCACGTTCCGCGTCGGGTTCGGCGGCGGCGCCTTCGGCCGGCGCGGCTCGCTGGACGAACACGTCACGCGCGAAGCCGCCGTCATCGCGAAGCGCATGCGTGGCAGCCCGATCAAGCTGATCTGGACCCGCGAGGACGACGTGCGCGGCGGCTACTACCGGCCCCTCTTCGCGCACCGCGTGGAAATCGGCATCGGCAAGGACGGCATGCCCGCGGCATGGAAGCACGTGGTGGTCGGCCAGTCGTTCCTGATCGGCAGCAAGTTCGAGCCGATGGCCGTCAAGGACGACGTGGATCCCCTGCTCGTCGAGGGTACGGCCAATACGCGCTACTCGATACCCAACTTCCATGTCTGGGAGCATCACCCCAAGGTCAACGTGCCGGTCCTCTGGTGGCGATCTGTCGGCAACAGCCACAACAGCTTCGTGATGGAGACCTTGATCGACGAACTGGCTGAGCGCGCCCGGATCGATCCGATCTCGTATCGCCTCAAGCTGCTAGGCTCGGACGCGAACAAGCAGCGCGCCGCCCTGACCCTGTTGCGAGAGAAGAGCGGATGGCGCAGCAACCTTCCGCTCGGCCACGCCGCGGGAATCTCGTGCACCGAGTACTACGGCACTGCAGTGGCGTGTGCGGCGGAGGTCTCGATCAAAAACGGCCGCCCCAAGATCCACCGCGTGACGATGGCGATCGATTGCGGACTCGCCATCAATCCGCTGACGATCGAAAACCAATGTCAGGGAGGGATCGGCTTCGGCCTCACGCAGCTGATGGCGAAGGGCGCCATCACGCTGAGGGACGGCCGCGTCGAGCAGCGGAACTTCGACGGCTACACGCCGCCGTACATCGTGGATGCGCCGGTGGCCGCCGACGTCCATATCGTGCCGAGCGCCGAAGCTCCGACGGGAGCAGGCGAGGCGCCGGTCCCGGCGATCGCGCCGGCCGTGGTCAACGCCGTGAGCAGGCTGACCGGCAAGCGCTATCGCTCCCTGCCGCTGAGGGCGCTGTAGCGTGCTCAGCACGCTCCACATTCCGTTCGGCGCGACCTCCACGGCGGCCGAGCTCGTCGCCGGTGGCGACCTCTCCGGCAAGCGCGCGATCGCCGGGCCCGGCGGATCGTCCGGAATCGGCGTCGATGGCGGTCCGCGGAGCGGAGGGCCACGGAGGGCCGACGCAGCCCTGCCAGACCTGTCATCACGCAACGAATACGGTCGATGGCTTCGCGTCCGGCGTGGCGACGTGGCACCTCGCACCGTTGTCGATGCTTGGGAAGGCAAGACGAAAGCACAAATTTGCGAGCAGATGAAAGACCCGGCGCGAAATGGCGGCTGCCGCACGGGCGAGGAAGTGATCAGCACATGAAGGTGGATCCGCTCGTCCTCTGGACTTGGAACCCCGGCGCTGGCCGCACGACCCCGCCGCTTTCGCACGAGAAGTTCTTGGAAGCGTTGGAGGCCTGGGTGAGCGAAGGCATGCCATGCCCGAACGCTGAATGAGAGAGAGCACACCGTGAAAGAGTTGCGCGCCATCGCAGAAGCGTTTGAGCAGGCCAGGTCAAATGGCACCGCGACCGCTTTAGCGACGGTCGTCAATATCCGGGGCTCTGCCTATCGACGACCCGGCGCGCGGATGTTGATCACGGAAGATGGGCAACCGACCGGAACCATTAGCGGCGGGTGCCTCGAGCGGGACGTCATCCTCCGAGCGCAGCGGGTCATTGAGCGCGGTGAAGCCACCCTGGCCACCTACGACTCAACCGACGAGCGTGAAATCGATTTCGGCGTCGGCCTCGGCTGCGGTGGAGTGGTCCAGATCCTGATCGAACCCCTGCCGGCGAGCGAACCAGGTCATTTATCGATGGTGAACGAGTTCCTGCGACGCCGCGAGAGGGGTGTGCTTGCCACAGTATGGCAAGCGAGCAGTCCAGAGATCGCGAGGCGCGGCTCCCACCTTCTTCTCGGGAGCGATGGCGAGGTTTGGAATGACATCGGCAATCCGCAGCTCGCAGCATGGATCCAAGAAGACGCCTGGGAGACAACACGGACACGTCAGTCCGTAGCCCAAAGCTATCAGCTAGCAGTAGGACAGGCCGAGGTTTTTCTGGAAGTCCTGCAACCGCCAGTTCCGCTCGTCGTTTTCGGTGGCGGTCATGATGCCATTCCCCTGGTTCAGTTCGCGTGCGAGTTGGGATGGCATGTGACCGTGGTGGATGGAAGATCTGCTGCCGCGAGCCGTACCCAGTTTTCTCGGGCCGATGAGGTCGTGCTCTGTCGCCCCGAGCGGGTGCTGGATCGGGTGCCGCTGACCGGCGATACGGTCGCGGTGGTCATGACTCATAACTACCGCAACGATCTGGAGCTGCTGAAGGTGCTGTTGCCTTCGCCAATTCCTTACGTGGGCCTGCTTGGTTCAAGGACTCGATCCACGCGGCTGTTGCAGGAGCTCGACGATGACGACATCAATGTAACCATCGCACAGCGAAGCAAACTGCACGCGCCGATCGGGTTAGACATCGGCGCTGAGACCTGCGAGGAAATCGCACTCGCCATCGTAGCCGAGATTAGGGCCGCGCTTGCGGGACATACTGGCGGTTCACTCAAGGATCGGTGGGCACCCATCCACGAGCGAGCACCATCGGAACAGGTGAGGCGAGCGCGGATGATGGCTGTGGTGGAGAGCGCGTCATGTCCATGAAGTACGACACATTGGGACGAATCGCTGGCGTAGTGCTCGCAGCCGGCACTTCCAGCCGGATGGGCCGGAACAAGCTTCTTCTCACCGTCGGAGGCATAAGCCTCTTACGGCGCGCCGTCGCCGCTGCGGGCGCCGGAGGGCTGGACCCAGTCCTCGTCGTGCTCGGGTACCAATGCGAAAGGACGCTCCCCGAGCTTTCCGGATTGTCCTGTACCCCAATCCTCAATGCTGAATATGCGCGCGGAATGAACGGCTCCGTGCGCGCAGGCATCTCGGCTGTCCCCGCTGATGTCTCCGCTGCGGTCGTGATGCTGGCGGACATGCCGTTCGTCAGCGCCGGCATGTTGCGCGAGTTGATCGACCGCTATCGGGCCACCGGTGCGCGACTGGTGATCTCGACATACGCTGACGTGCTGGCGCCGCCCATGCTCTACCGGCGTGACCTGTTTGGCGAGCTCGGTAACAGCTTCGATGGTGACGGTGCTGGCAAGCGGGTGGTGAAGCAGCATCGCGCCCACGCGGTCGAGGTTCGATGGCCTTCTCCGGCGCTTATAGATCTCGATACGCCGGACGATTGGCTTGAAAGTCGAAGGAGTTGGGCCCAACGAGCTCTACTGCTCTCACAGCAGGGGACGCAGGCACCCGATTTTTCGCTCCACTCTACTCAAGATCAAACCGTATCGCTTCGAGAGTTTCGCGGGCAGCCTGTCCGATGCTTTGGAAGATGCCATCAATGATGCAACAAGAGCAGGTCGTTGAGCATACCGAGGCAACAGCTTCGGAGCTTCTCTCAGAAGCGCAAGCGGGCAACAGATCTGCCTTCGAAAGACTCGTCGAGCGGCACCGGGACGATGTCTATAGCGTGGGATTGCAGATGACTCGATCTGAGACATCTGCATTGAATATTGCCCAGCGGAGCTTCCTCTCCGCGTGCCTGCAAGTAAATGATTTTCGAACCGAGGCAGAGTTCGGCGCTTGGGTTCGGCAGATGGCGGCAGAGTTGACAGTGTTTTTTCAACCACCTCAAGGTCCACAACGAACCATCAAAGATGAGGTCAAGTCGCGGGCGCTCAATAAGCGCGGAGCGCAGGCCGAAGACCGCCTAACCGATTGCCGCTACGGTGGAGGCGAGGAACGCCTGGATGCCGAGCTGCAGCACGTGATTCAAAGAGCCGCAGATCAGCTGCCGCAGGACCAGCGCGCGGTGCTTGTGTTCAGGGACTTGGCGGCTCTTACTTACGAACAGATCGCGCAGGTCAATGGGCTTTCGATCGCCGCGATCAAACATCGCCTTCACCAGGCGCGGCTGAGTTTGCGTGAGGCGATCGATGGCTTTTGCAGGAACGATCGGCTGGCTGACACGAAATGCAGTGATCCTCCGGAGCTGCAGATTAACGACCTTGTCAACGCGCCGTCCTGCGCCGAGCCGAACGATCGCGTTTGAGCGAGGACGACTCCGGGTAAGCGGCCCGTATCGCCTCCGTCACCTGCCGCAGCGCGGCCTCGAGCGGGGAACGCTTGCGCCAGACCAAGGCGATGGTTCGATGCGGCTGTGGCGCGGCGAACGGCCGCAGTTGGAGCGCGGCTCTCTTGGCCTCGGTCGGTACTGCCAGCTGCGGCAGAAGCGTCACCCCGGCGCCTCCGGCAACCATCTGGGCGAGCGTAGATAGGCTCGTGGCGCGAAACTCCAGCTCCTTTGCCTTGGCGCCCGAGCAGAATTCCAAGGCCTGCTCGCGAAAGCAGTGCCCATCGTCCAGCAACAACACGCTCTTGCCGCGCAGCTCCTTGGCGCTCGCCGGCGACTCCTTGGCCCCGAGTGGGTCGCCCGCGGGCGTAGCAAGGACAAAAGGATCCAGCGCCACGACGTCATGTTGGACATCGCCGATCTCAGCCTCCAGGGCGAGAATCGCGGCGTCGAGCGCCCCGGCCTCGAGAGAACGAATCAGGACCTCGGTCTTGTCCTCGATCCATCTCACCGTCAGCCGCGGGAACCGTGTTCGCAAGACTGGCGCCGCGTTCGGCAGAAGGTACGGCGAAATGGTGGGGATGACGCCGATGCGCAGCGTTCCGGCAAACGGATCCCCCGCGCGCCGGGCGCTCTCCACCAGGTCATCCGTCTCCCTCAAGACAAGACGAGCGCGATCGATGAACTCGCGGCCTGAAGGCGTCACCAACACTCGCCGGCGATCGCGCTCGAAAAGCCGGACCCCTACCATCGCCTCGAGCTGAGCCAGCTGCGCGCTGAGCGAGGGCTGCGAGACATGACAGTGCTCCGCCGCTTTGCGAAAGCTGAGCAAATCGGCGATCGCCACGGCGTACTGGAGCTGCCTGAGCGTGAAGGAATGCGGCGCAAAGTTCGTAATAGGCACGACCTATCACATCCATCCAAACGTTGTCTTGGACCCATCAGCGCGCCAGCGGCATCTTTGCCGTCGAACCGCGGTGGACTGATCCACCCCAAAGGAGCCGGTGGCGTAACGGTTCACAAGGAGAAAAAGATGCGATTGAACGGAACGAAGCTCAGCTTGGGTGTGGGCGCAGTCGCTGTGCTTAGCATGGGTGTAGTGGCGGCCTCTTCGACCGCGGATCCGGCGATCAGTAAGACGCCTCCGAGCGCAACGCCTGAGTTCATCGCCATGATGCGAAAACTCGAGGACAAGAAGCCGGCGATCATGAAGTCTCAGCGCGAGCTGCTCGCCAAACGCTACGATCTGTCCGGCAAGACCGATCCGGTTGCGCGCATGTCGGGGGGAAAGCCGATCCCGGTGGGCCCCACCATCCGACTGCCGCCGGGCGTGACAGCCGATGTTCTCGGCTCTCTCTCGGCCGACGAGATCAAGCGCCGCAATCTCTTCCCCTACTTGCCACTGCCGCACCCGCTTGAACCCGACGGGGGCGGGATGGTGTTCCCTCCGTCCCAGCTTAAGACGCACCCGGAACTCCAGCGGGTGGACTTGGATTTCGACATTCCCGATGCGTACCTGCCGCAGTTTCCGCCGCCGCTTTATCTGACCACCCATCCAGGACGCGGCGACGTTTCGCGCGGCCAGGAAATCACATTGGACAATTACTACCCGCTGCTGAAGGACATCCTGACGCCCCTGCAACTCGACGGAGCACGGCTCCTGGTGACGCCATTTCCTCAGCAACAGTTCAATCAGACCGAGGACCGAGCCTCGTGGTCCGCCGCGAACGCCGTGTCTTGCTTCTCTTGCCACGTCAACGGGCACACCACCGGTCAGTTCCACCGCGTGCCGGACGTGCGGCCCAATGCCGACCGCCCGCGTATCGAGACCGTGAGTCTCCGCGGTGTCTTTACCCAGCGCACCTTCGGATCCAAGCGCAACCTTCGATCCCTCGAGGACTTCACCGAGGTCGAGAACAACACTGCTTATTTCGACGGCAGCGATGTCGACGGGCAACGCAAGGGCGCCCGGCATTTCGGACGCTCCGAGCTGGCGGCGATGGCAGCGTTCCAGAACATCATTGACTTCCCGCCCGCGCCCAAACTGTTGCCCACCGGGGACCTCGACCGCAGCAAGGCGACCCCGAACGAGCTGCACGGCGAAACGCTCTTCCGCGGCAAGGGGCAATGCGCCTCTTGTCACTCGGGCGTCTACTTCACCGACAACCTGTCCCACGATCTCCGGGTCGAGCGCTTCTACAACGGGCGCGCCGAGGGAATCTTCAAGACGTTCTCGCTCCGGGGGATCAAGGACTCGCCGCCGTATCTCCACGATGGACGGTTGCTGACGCTGGAAGACACCGTCGAGTTCTTCAACCTCGTCCTGGCGACGAAATTGACCGCGGACGAGAAGCGGGATCTGGTGGTGTACCTGAGAGTGCTCTGATCCAGTCTCGCTCGATCCGGCCGGCGCGCAGCCGACACTTGCGCTGACTCTCTTTCCGAAAGGCACACGCTGGTCGAGCGGTCCAATGGAGGCGTCCCGCGATCAGCGAACCCTCCCCGAAACCGCCCCGCATCCCACTGTAACGACAAAGCCCGCCTCCCACACTAGACGGTGGCTTTCGAGTCGCCCACAGCCGTGAGGTCGCTCACCGGTGCGCAGTCTCAAATCAAACCGCAGGGATTGGCTTGTGAAACGCATGGCTGTGCGACCGCGCGCCGTGAACGACGAGGAGGACTCGCCGCGCCAGGAATGGCAATCGGACGAGGCTCTGATGCAATCCTTCTGCCAAGGCAGTACGCAGGCATTTGAAATCCTGTTTGAGCGGAACCGAAATTCGATCCATGCATTTCTCGCGCGATTCGTCGGCGGGAGGAACGCTGAGGACTTAACCCAGACCACCTTTCTTTCCGTGATCCGAGCGAGAGGGCGCTTCACCAAAGGCGTTCGCTTCCGGCCTTGGCTTTGCACCATTGCCGCCAACGCGGCGCGCGATTACTTGCGCCGCCACCGTCGAGAGCGCCTGACCTGCGGGAGCGAGTCCGCGGGCGCGTCCGAGTCCACGAGTGAAGCAACGAGCTCGGATCGCGGGCTGGAGCAAGCTGTGCAGCGTGCGATTCATCAGCTCCCCGAGAGGCAGAGAATGGCGGTCACATTGCACCGTTTTCAGGACCTTTCCTTCGCCGAGATTGCAGAAGCGCTCGATCTGAGCGAGTCGGCCGTCAAGCTCCGCGCCCACCGGGGTTACGAGAAACTTCGAGTGCTGCTTCGCACCGCGTGGGAAGAGAAGGGACCAAGGGTGCTCGGACACCGCAAGCGCTGAGCACGGTCCGAGCTGCGCTGAATACTCATACATGAATTTCGTGCGATAGAGGATGTCTGGTTTAAGACTCTCCTCTAGCGGCATCCAATCGGGGCGGTTCTCTACACCAGCGAAAGCTTTTCAGATTGTTGGAGACTAAGCAACAGTATGTTTCGCGAAAATTCCAAAACCTTTTACCGGACCCCACGTACTTGGCTCAGACCATACGGTCTATTTCAACCAAAAAGGAGATTGTGATGAAAGAGGCGGTAGTTTTTACAATGAACACACATCAACAGTTGAAAATGAGCAGCGCATCGAAACGGGCAAGCTCAGTGCTGATTTCCGCAACGGCGGCGGCAATCATGCTCCTTTCGGCCGCCGCATCTGCGGCAGACAAAGACAGACAAGAGCAAGGGGAAGAGAGAACCATGCGAGGTGGGAATGGTCCCGGGCCGGCAGCGAACGGCCCTGGTCCCGGATGCAATGTGATACCACCGGTGGCCTCGATAGGAACGAGAGTCGACATTTCAGAGTTTCCGCCGCCCGATTCGCTCACTGATCCGGAGCTCGCAGGGCCGGTCCAACTGCTGCGCTCGGGTAAGTTCGACATACCGATCGAAAGCCTGACGGGGGTGAATTTCCCCAGCGGCAAGCCCAGAGGAACGATCACGCTGCCGCTCTTCAAGGGTGCGGTGAAGACACCGTATGGTCTGAAGCCCGCGTGGTACATCGTGCTCGATGCAGGCGACCAAGCGGAGGCGGACCGCCTTGGCGTGAACTTCTCCAAGAAACTGCCGAACGCCGGCGATGCCGCACGCCCCGCGACGCGTCGCGCCGATGGGACGTTTCTCTTCGAGTCCGGCCTCGTAGACTTCAGTCCAGACCGGGTGGTGGTGCCCGGCCCTGAGGATCGACCGTTCCCACCCAAGATCGCCCAGCCGGGCTCGGTCGGCGACGAGAACTACAGCCCCCTGGTAAATGTCGACGGCATCATCTACGACGCGCCCATCGTCGCCGCCGCGGTGGAAGATGCGGTTATCAACTTCCCCAACGGCAAGCCGAACTACGGCCTCGTACATGATCAGGTGACCGCCATCGATCCGGTGCATCGGACAGTCACGCTCTCCCTGATCAACGGCTATAGCTTCGGCAAGCCGGTTTTCTACCTCTCGACCGACTCAAGCGATCCTACTGTGTCCGCCATCGAGGCGAACACTTTCGCTCCACGTATGAGCAGAGTCGAGGTCGGGATCGACGACATCCCTCGAAGCGCTGTCGAGCGGATCTTCATTGCGACGAACGGCGCATCAGAAGGAGGCTGCAATAATCCGCAGCGCCAGGGCCTGTCCGCTGCACTTTTGGACGGGCATCGGCCGAACAACACGTTTGGTGGCATTCCCACGATCGCCAGCGATTACAGCCCAGTCTGGGACGCCAACCTCTATGAGTGGACCGAAGACGCCATCGAAAAGGGCTATCGCGGTCTCCTGACCGAGGAGTTCCGCATTTTGAAACTGGCGAGAGACGGATACATCACCGGGCCGAACGGTGCGCCGTTCGGCAGCGCTGGCCCCGTAATAGTGTGCGGGGTCGCCGCCCGGCTTAACTGAGCGAGGTTGGCTGCGTTTGCGCCCATCCAAACTCTCGGATCTGGAGTATTTTAAACACATTTTGTACCTGATGAGTATTTAGCCGGTGGTTTCCGAAAATGGATTTCTGGTGCGCGGATGCATCAAGCGTCCGCGCGCTCAATCGTTCTCTTCTCGCCGGCAACACTTAGTCCGCAGAACAATAGCAATAGGTATGGGAGCAAACTGCTCCGCGATTTCAACCAGGGGTTCATACTGAACTCCAACACAATCTCGATCCGATTCTCGCCCTACAACCACAGCGATACTGAAACTTGTTATCGATTCGCACATCTGATGCCCCAATAAGCGAGCCACTGTGGATACAGCCTACGAGCGGCAGCCACCGAGGTGGTTTAGACATCTTGTGAGGAGATAAATGATGACCAGCTATCAGCATGCCATCGTCGTCTAAAAAGAGAGAAGAACGTGAAAGCAATCGAACTGAGCGCATTTGAAGGCTTTAACAGCTTGAAGCTCGTTGAAGTGGAGAAACCAAAACCACGCTTCAATGAAGTATTGATCGAGGTCAAAGCCGCGGGAATCAACTTCGCGGAGCTCGAGCTGACAAAAGGGAGATATAAGGTACCCAGACAATTGCCTTTCATTATGGGTTTTGAAGCCGCAGGAGTTGTAGTTGAAGTCGGCGTGCAAGTTAAGAATCTCAAGGTCGGCGACAAAATCACGTCGCTTGTCTCCAGCGGGGGTTATGCCGAATATGCCACGGCTGATGCAAATGCCGCTATCCCCATCCCCAGCGGGATCTCCTTTGCCGAGGCGTCAACGATCCCGGTTCAGGGCCTGTCTGCCTACACGCTTCTGAAGTTTGCCGCCAAACCTCAAGCGAAGGAGACCGTGCTCGTCCAGGCCGCGGCCGGCGGCGGCGGCCTCTATCTTGTGCAGCTTGCAAAAATCATCGGCGTAGAAAAAGTCATTGCCCTAGCAAGCTCGAAGGCGAAACTCACTCTAATTGCAAGCCTGGGCGTAGACGTTGCAATCAATTACAGCAACAAAAGTTGGCCCGCCCAGGTGAGAGAGGCAACAGGCGGCAAGGGCGTCGATGTTGTCTTAGAGGCAGCATCAGGCGAGGTAGGAGAGGAAAGCTTCAAACTCCTTGCACCCTTTGGTCGCATCGTCATGTTTGGGGCAAGGAACATACACGACACGATCTCACCGGAAAAGATCCAGCCACTAATCTATAAGAACCAATCACTCATTGGTTTCAACTTCCCATCCTTGCGACCGGAGCAAATCGCTGAATGTGTACCTAGTCTTCTCAGCCTGATATCTCACAGGAAGGTGAAGTTGTTTGCAAATAATGCTTTCCCCTTGACGGAAGTCAAAAGAGCTTTTGAAGCCCTTTCCAGCCGGGGCACGACCGGCAAGGTCGTTCTTATCCCGTGATTGAGGTCCTCCGACTATTTCGTCCCCTCCGTCCTGAGGAGGCATAGAGCGCGAATCCATAAGTGGCCGGGCATTTCCTACATCTCTCAACGTTGCCGCGGCATCTTCCGGCGCTCGGAGCTCCAGCCCCGCCGCTGCTGAAGACGAGTCCTATTTCATCGAAGCTGACCAGTACATCGATGAGCTGCTGATAGCGACTCCCGATAGGTTGAAGCAGCGGCTCGAGCTCCTCCCCAAGACGCGTAAAGCAAACTCCTTCGAAACACTGCTCCGGATTGCTGCTCGCCGATCGAGCCAACGCACCCGCTATGAAGCGCAACGAAAGCTATACCTCGGCAAGCTCCTGTACGACATAGACCATTGTCGCTCCATCCAGGATGGGCCACGGCACCGATGCATCTTCGAGCTATTGCTCAAACAAACGCTCTGGTCCGGAAACATCGCCGAGAAAGAAATCGTGGTCGGTTCGGAAGTTGAGCCCCCGAGATATGGCCGCCAGCTTCTCACACTTGTACCGAAAACCACTCGCGAGCAGAGCTGGCGCTTTCGCATGCGACGACTGCCGCCTCGCAACGGGGAGCCCGCGATTGATGTATACCGCTTCGTTTCCCGCTTCAAGGGTGAGGATGATCCCTCGGCAGAGTCGTCCGATGGCGCGGCGACGCTCATCGACGCATGTCACCGGCCGAAGCTGCAGAGGCGAAACGCTTCGATCCTGAGCAAGATGATTCGCCACGGCCTCGGGGATCCACAGATGATTCAAGATCTCCTCGGAGCGATGTTCATGGTGGGCACTCGACAGCAGGTTTACGCCTTGGAGCGACGCCTGGTGCAAGCCCTGGGAGGCCCTATGCGCTGGCGCGATCGCGTCGATACCATTTCAAACGGAGTCGATCGCGAGCTGCTGGATACTCATGCTGCACCAAGCTTTCAGGTCCTGAAGGAGATAGTGGATGTCCTGATTGAGGATCCTTCGGGAGCGTCACCCTACCTGGTCCCTGTTGAAATCCAGATTTGTCCTCTCGAGACGTATATCGAAACGCTGCACGATTCCGATTTCGCCAGCCACCTTGCCTACAAGGAACGGCAATTCCTGAACCAGCTATTGCCAGTGCTCTTTCCATCGGAGATCTACTGGAAACACAAACCGGGCTCCTGATCCATCCAGACCCTCGGGTCCGGAGTATTTTAAATAGATTTGGTTTTAGCTCTTGCTTGGAAAGACAAACCAATGACTGGTTTGATAAAATCAGTGCCAGGTGCTGTTCTGGGTTTACTGTGGCTCGCCGCTTGCGGCGGAGGCACATCGTCTCCGGCGTCGGGCACCCAGCCGAATCAAGCCTCGTCGAATCTTGCCCTGGTGCGGCGCAGCACCGGTGTGAGCCCGACGGTGAGCTCCGTTTCAGGAAGCGGCTCGCTCACCATCGTCAACAGCGACGGTTCGTCTCACCCGCTCGCTTCCAATGCCTATCCCCACCAGCTGGATTGCCCCGAGCTGGCCAGTCCAACGCTCGCGCCTCGAGATCAACTCATGGTGGCCATGGCGAATCGGAATAAAACGTGCGCGTTCATTGACATTTTGATCCTGCTGACCCGCGCTTCCAAGGCACAAAACTTGATGACCGCGGGTCGACACCACTCGGGCGATGCAAAGGGCGTCGGCGGCAGTGGTTATTGAACGTTCGCGCGTCCGCAACGCCTCACCATCTAAAACTCTGCGCCCGGGTTGCTTAGAAATAAAATACGCGTCTGTCATTAACCCACTTTTGGAGGAACACATGAAATCACTACAAAATAAATTAAAAATGTGTGCATTGGTAACTGTGTCTTTTGCCGGAGTCGCGAATGCGGCGCAGGTAATCGTTTTTGAGGGTCCACTCGACACCCCGTCGAGGCAGCGAATCTCGGCGAACTTTGCGGTCAACCGCGAGCTGGGCCGCGCCTGGGTCGACGTTGCAATCCAGTCGGCCGATTTCATCGGTGAAGCGCTGCCCACAGTCGATGTGGTCATGAGGCGAGTCGACGGTCTTCATTACGACTCTGCGCGCAAGCAGGCGCTCTATCAGACGGGTGGCGAAACGATCGTCTGCGCTGAGGACGCCAGGTTTCTCTGGTCAACTGATTTGAAGAGCACGGGGCAGTGTCTGCTGACGCCGCGTACCGAGCAGCACAAGGTGGACGATGGATTCAAAATTCGAGAGCAAACCGTAGCCAAGGTCGTCTTCGAGGCTCAGCCCTAACTACCGCGCACCATGCGAGGAATTGATAGCCACGGCACGAACCCCAGCAAACTGCCGTCATCGAATTCCTTCCAGGGCTAATCATGAAAAGGGGTAATCACAGGTTGCGAAGTGCTGCAGAACGCCGGACTCATTCTTCAAGAATTCGGCCCTCTTTGCTTGCTGCGATGCATCGGCGCTTTGGTCTGCGCCAAACAAACGACATTCATGGAAATAGCCTTTCGCAATTGGGGGCGGCGATGAGTCTCAATCCAGCGAACAACTCTGCTCCGTCGATGGCGTACGCCGCCGTGCTACTGGCGACCAAAGTGTTTCGTGATTAGCCAATCGCTCCATCCTGTTGATGGGTAACGACTGCGCAGCACGGAATTGATAGCCGCGCCGCCGCCCTCGGCAAGCTGATGTGATCAGTTTGCTGGGGGCTTCAATGCAAAGGCTGCCGGCAACCAGGGTCAATAATTCGTGGCCCGAAATTCCAGCGAGGCACCGATGCAGCTCCTCGATCCGCTTTCCCAACCGGTGTAACCGGCGGCGTTCCCCATCCAAATTTTCGAGTCCGGAGTATCTAAAAATAAATACACGTTTAGTTTTCGCTCTCGAAAGAAGGGAGATTGCAATGATTAATTTTAGGAAATCTGCTTCAGGTGCCGTTCTGGGTTTACTGTGGCTCGCTGCTTGCGGCGGAGGTTCTCCGTCTTCTGCGCCGGATCAAGCTTCGTCGGCTCTCACCCTAACGCTGAGCAGCGCGGGCGTGAGTCCGAAGGAGAGCTCCGTTTCAGGAAACAGCTCGATCACCGTCGTCAACATCGACAGTGCGCCCCACCAGCTCGCTTCCAATCCAGATCCCCAGCAAGCGGACTGCCCCGAGCTGAACAGCCCAACGCTCCTACCTGGAGATGAATTTATAGCCACCATTGTGAGTCGCGATGGAACGTGCGGGTTCATCGACAGTTTGAATCCTACTGACTCAAACTTCCAGGGGACGATCACGGTCACCACCACCGACTCCGGCTCGTCAGGTAGCGCTGGCGTTGGCGGCTAATCGTCGCGATGTCTGCAACGCCTCGCCATCAAAACTCGCGTCCGGGTTACTTGAGAAATGGAAGACGCATCTGTCGTTAACTCACTTGAGAGGAATTATGAAATCGTTCACAAACAAATTGATGATGTGCGCATTGGTGGTTGTGTCTTCTGTCGGAGTAGCGGATGCCGCTCAGGTCATCGTTTTCGAGGCGCCGATCAACAATTGGAACCAGGAAGTCTCGGCCGATTTCGCGGCGTATCGCGAGCTGGGTCGTGCCTGGATTGATGTGCAAGTGGAGTCGAATAATTCGATTGGTGACGAGGGGCCGGACCGCGAGGTGATCTCGAAAGCGGTCGAAGGCCTTTACTATGACTCGGCTCGCAAGCAGGTGCTTTATCGCACCGCTACCGAAAACGTCGTTTGCGCGGAGGACGCCACCTTTCTTTGGAGTACGTATTTGAAGAAAACGGGGCAGTGTCTGGTGGTTCCGCGCACCGAGCAGCGCAAGATGGACGACGGATTCAACATTCGCGAGCGAACCGTGGCCAAGGTCGTCTTCGAGGCTCAGACCTCCTCTGCTTCTGAGCATGCCGCAGCCTCCAAAGGCGAAATGACGGTGGGCAAATGACGCGCGAGAAATTGATGCCCAAGCCCGCCACCCTCAGCAAGCTGATAGTGATTGGCTTGCTGGGGGCCCTCTCCTTGCTGCTCCTGGAGATTCGATTCGAGCACCGGGAAGTGCTGGGTGAGGCTTGGCAATCCTGGATACCGCTCTTGTATTGCGGCGCCATGCTCGCGCTCGGAGCAGCTGCATTGACCCGATGGCACCGGGGCGGGCGTCAGGTGTTGCAGGTGGGATTCGCGGCTGCTTTTCTGATCGGTCTCCTCGGGACCTGGTTCCACAGCGAAGGCCACCCCATTTCCGGAGTATTGCAAGTGTTGGCGGCGTGGGCGCTGCGTCCCGGCGACGCCGGAGGAATCAAGATGGGCGCCCCGCCGGTTTTGGCCCCGCTGGCGTTCGTTGGGTTGGGATCGATGGGCGTGCTTGCGTGCTCGTGGCGTTTCGCATCGCAACAGACTGTTCAGTCTCTCGACCCAGCTCGAGACACGCATAGCGAAGCGCCGTCGAAGGCCGCTCGGTCGATTGTTAGCTCGCCTGCGCTCATCCGCTCAGGCCGCTCAAAGGAGAGCGCTGTTCGATGAAACAGTAGGCTGTCTCATACAACACACGTGAACTCGCGGTGTCTTTCAAAACAATCAGGAGATATCATGCAACGACTTGAATTGGTGGCTGCATTAAAACAACTGGATGGCGTCATGGAACGACGTCAATTTTGCAAGCTGGCCGGAGGTGCGCTGGTTCTCATTCCGGCCGGCTTGTTCTTGGTCCGCTGTGGCGGTGGCGGTAGCGATCAAACCGCGAACGGCCCAACGAATCAGCCCAGCCAGAACGGGACCAAGCTCACCTTTACCTCGAGCGTCGTTGTCGGCCATTCGCATACCTTCGGGATTGAGATGGCCTCGATCGACACGCCCCCTGCCAACGGAGTGAATGGGCCGTCTAGCGTGGTTGAAAACCATTCGCACAGCGTGGTGGTTTCGTCGGCACAACTGTCGAGTATCAGCGCTGGCCAGACGGTACAGCTGACGAGCGGCACCGCCGAGGGTCACACCCACCTTTTCACCTTCCTCAAGCTCGCCTGATGACCTCACTATCAAAGTTGGGAAGAGTTGCGCGGTTGAGCTGGCTGATGGACCTTGCGGTAATGTGCCTGTTTGTCGGCGGCTTCATGGCTGCTTCTGGCGCTATGCTCTGGTGCTTCACTCGGGCACCGGAGCGCCCGGTCCAGGTCATTCAGCAGACGGCATCCGATGCTCCACCGAACATGTTCTGCGAGTGCGCGCCAGAGGCCGCTTCGAGTAGCGTCAATTGATGCACGCAGGCCATTTGATCCGCCCTCGGCATCGCTCGTGTTCCACAGCGTCATCAGTATTCGGCGCCGGACAAGAGCAGCGACTCCGCGCGGAGCCTACGGCCCACCGAGAGCCACGATTCCGCGCCGACCCGTAGCCGGTGATCGAACGAAATCCAGACGACGCACCACGGTGTAACGAGAGAAAGAGCATTTGAATTTCCCAAACCCTTGGAGATGACCCATGAATCAGCTGTTTGACAAAATCCTGAGTACCCCCGATTGAAATCCCCGCGCCGCTGCTCCTCGTGAGAGGCGTCGCGGGTTTCGTGTTCCTGCTGGAGGGAATTCTCAAGTTCGTCGCGCCAGACAAGCTGGGCGTCGGACGATTCGTGAAGATTGGAATTCCGTCCCCCGAAGTGCTGGCTCCATTCGTCGGCGTCGTCGAGATCGCCTGCGGCCTGCTCATCATCTTCGGCCTGCTCACTCGGCTCGCCGCCCTGCCGCTCATTATCGACATGCTGGTGGCGATCGCCACCACCAAGGTGCCGATTCTACTCCACACTGGATTTTGGGACATGGCGCACGAAGCTCGGCTGGACTTCGCAATGCTGGCTTCCTCGTGCGTCCTGCTCTCAGTGGGCGCGGGAGCTCATTCCCTCGACGCCTGGCTGCGCAATCGTTTGGGACAGAAACAATCGTGGCGAATGACTCTCAGTCCGGAATAGAACGATGCTCGTTGTGAAGACAGGCCCCGAAGGAAGCGATGAAGAGCTGCTTTCGGCTCTAGCAGCTGGGGATAACAGCGCCCTTGCTCCTCTTTACCGCCGATATGTTCCGACGGTCTTCAAGATAGCGGCCGAGTCGTTGGGCAGAGACGCCGCGGAAGAGATCGTGCAGGAGGTCTTTGCCTCGGTGTGGAAAAACGCGGACACGTTCGACCCCGCCCGCGGCCCGGTCCGTCCCTGGATTGTCCAGATTGCGCGCTCGCGCGTGCTCAACGAATTGCGGCGCCGAAGCCGCAAGCCGGAAGCGCGTGAAGAGCATGATGGCGCGGCGCTGCAGGAGCTGCCCGATGGGACGAGTTCACCTGACCAGGCGGTCTGGGAAGAGTATCGGCGAGCTGCGATTCAGAAAGCGGTCGGCAGTCTCGCGCCTCCTCAGCGCCAGGCCTTGAGCCTCGCATTTTTCGAGGACCTGACGCACGAGCAGGTCGCCGATATCCTCAAAGTTCCCCTCGGAACCACGAAGACCCGCATCCGCTCGGGAATCCAGCAACTTCGCATTGCCCTCGCGGCGATGGCCGCGGTCCTGGTCGCCGTCGTGGCGGCGCGGTTTGGGCTCCAGTATTCCTCGGAACAAGCACGAATGGCGCGCACCGAGGACGCGCTCCGGATGGTAACCGCCAGTGACGTGCAGGTGCTCAGACTGGTCGCTACACCGAACGCGCCCGCTGCGGCGCACGGAAACTACCGAGCTCGGCCAGGAGCCTCGATCGCAGTTCTTACGTTCTCCGATTTGCCTCCACCGCCCAGCGGAAAGACCTATCAAGCCTGGACCCAGCGTGAGGGCAAGTGGATTTCCCTCGGCCTGGGCGTGCCGGATGCAAGTGGCCACGGGCTCATCGTCTACGATGAACGCGCGCCTCTCGCTCGGCCCGAAGCGCTCCAGCTCACTTTGGAGCCCGAAGGCGGCAGCGCATCGCCAACCGGCCCTCCGCTGATCTCCTGGCCTGGGCGCTGACGTAAAGCATCCCGCGGTACACGGCAATCCACCGGGACGAGCATGCCTCGTCCCAACTCAAAGCGTAGCTCAATGTGTCATACCGAAAACGAAGTAAGAACAAACAAAGGGAAGAAACAATGAAACAATTTAGGATATTGCCGTTGTCTGGTGTGCTGACTTTTAGCCTGGTTGTTGCTGCTGGCAACTGTGCTTACGCTGCAGCGGGTGACCTGGACCCGAGCTTTGGCGCGGCTGGGCAAGCAGAGACCAATTTCGGTCGCGTTGTAATCCCGTCGGCCGCACTGTTGCAGCCCGACGGCAACATTGTTGTCGCGGCGGGATTCAACGCTACGCCAATCGCCGCCGAAGCAATGGCCCTGGTGCGCTATCTCGCCGATGGCAGTCTTGATCCCAGCTTCGGCAACGGCGGAGTAAGCGAGTTTGCAGCGTTCACCGACTTCGTCAATATCCCCAATGCGCTGGCATTACAGTCGGATGCCAAGATCCTCGTCGCAGGAGAAACCCGCAATGCAATGGGTGGAATCGACGAATTCGTGCTGGCCCGCTTCAATCCTGACGGAATCGTGGATAACAGTTTTGGCAACGCTGGCGTGGTGGCCACGAGCTTCGGGCCCATCCGTAGTTCGGCGGATGCTATCTTGTTGCAGCCCGATGGGCAGATCTTGGTCAGCGGTGTTCTAGTCCTCGGGGGCGCGCGAACGCCGCTGAGAACGGTATTGGCGCGGTACAATCCGGATGGCAGCTTGGATACGTCATTTGGAGACGGCGGTAGGGTGGTAGTCATCGCAATCGGCGACGCCAACCAAGTCGCACTCGATTCGGATGGTCGAATCCTGGCTATCAACGCTGTGATTGTCGGCACCCAGCGGGTGGTACAGTTCAATCCAGATGGAAGCGTCAACTCTCCAACAGCCGTCGGAACAATCATTGCCACTTCGAATGGGAGCGGAATCCAAGCGGATACCAATTTCATTGTCGTTGGGGCACAAGCGACCATTGGAAGGCGAGGCGATATCGAGGTTGTGGTAGATCGCGTCACCCCAAACAATACACCCAATCCAAGCTTCAATAGAGCCATGTTTGATTTTGGCGCGGAGAGCGATACCGCTGACGAGGCTCGAGTGGTTGCCATCCAAAGCAACGGGCAGATTATCGTCGGCGGCGACTCGAACAGCGGGAGTACTCGTTTCGGCAGCACTTTCGGTCTGGCGCGATTGAATACAGACGGGAGCTTGGACGACAGCTTCGGCAATGCCGGCACCGTGACAACCGAGTTCCAGTGTGCTGATAGCGTCAGGGCAGTCCTGATACAACCGGACGGCAACATCATTGCCGTGGGCTCTGTGCGAGACAGCAGCGGTCGGATCGATATCGCGCTGGCGCGCTATCTGGGACAATAGCGGTTTGAGTTTTGACTGCGCCCACGTCGCCAGTCTCGTGATCGCATCTCACCGCACGGGCTCTTCTTTTGGTTCCCCATCCAGTCCGGCGGCTCCGGTGTACCAGTGAGTCGAGGGTCAGCAGATCAGACATGACCCTCTCATTCTTCTTACGAGGGCACATGGACTGGAAATCGCAGAATCGGCGTGAGTTTTTGCAGTTGATGGGAATGGGCGTCGGCGGCGTCGTCTTTGCGTCGGGGCTGGGCGGATTGGGCGGATGCGCGTCCTCCCGGCCGAAGCCAGAGAGCCCCGAGGATTTCTACTTCCTCCAGCTTTCAGACACGCATTGGGGTTTCAAGGGTCCGCCCAATCCCCAGGCGGATGTGACGCTGAAGAATACCGTCGAGTTGGTGAATTCAATCCAGCGGCCGCCCGACTTCATCGTTTTCACCGGGGACCTGACGCACACCACGGACGACGGCGATGAGCGTCGAAAGCGAATGGCCGAGTTCCAGCAGATCGTCAGCGGGCTCCATGTCAAGAACCTCCGTCTGATGGCGGGCGAGCATGACGCTTCGCTCGACGAGGGGAAGGCGTACCAGGAGTTTTTCGGCCAGCTCCACTACACCTTCGACCACAAGGGCATCCACTTCATCGTGCTGGACAACGTGTCCGATCCGGGCGCGGCGATCGGCGAGGCTCAACTCGCCTGGCTTAGCTCGGATTTGCAGAAGCTCGACGTCGAACAGCCCATCGTCGTGCTCACACATCGACCTTTGTTTCCTTTGTACCCGTCGTGGGACTGGTCGACCAAGGATGGAGACGCGGCGATCGCGTTGCTGCAGAATTATCGCAATGTCACCGTCTTCTACGGCCACATCCACCAGGAACACCACCAGATGACCGGCCGGATCGCGCACCACTCGGCGCGGTCGCTGATTTTTCCGCTGCCGGCGCCGGGATCTGCGCCGAAGCGCGCGCCACTGCCCTGGGATCCCGCGCATCCCAATCAGGGGCTTGGCTACCGCGGCGTGGACGCGCAGGCTCGCCGCGACTACCGCATTGACGAGTATTCAATTGGATAAGGACAAAAGGATGTCTTCAAAACGAGGATTTTTGGGAGTCGTTTTGCTACTCGGGTCCTTCCAGGCTTTCGCAACGGCTGAGAGTCCATCGCCTGCTCCCAATGAGCAGGTGATCAAAGTCACCGCAAAAAAGTTTGAGTACTCGCCAAGCGTGATTGCGGTGAAGCTCAATGTGCCCGTTGTACTCGAGCTTACCTCGCTCGATCGCGTTCATGGCTTTGCGGTCCCCGACCTGAAACTTCAAGCCGAGATCAAGCCCGGAGAAGTAACACGGGTCCGATTCATTCCGGATAAGGTCGGAACATTTGACTTTCACTGCAGCGTTTTTTGCGGAACTGGCCACGAAGACATGTCCGGACAAGTCGTGGTGACGAACTGAGCCGAGGCTCAAGACCTCATATCGATCGAGGTTCCGACCCTGCCGGCCCTTCTTGTCGACGGGAAAGTAGAGTGTTCGGCTCTTAGCGTCGAACAAGTATCCGCGCGCGTTGTCCCAGCTTGGCTCATCTACGTTGAGACAGAGCATGTTGTTGTTGGCGACGACTGCGAGGAGGTCGTCCATGGTCCGACGATATTACACGCGCCAAGGCCACGGCACCGTCCTGCTCGCGTTGTTCGAAGAGGACGGCGTTTCGTCCTTGTGCTGACGCGAACGAGCTGACTCCAGATCAGGGGCAAGTAGTCCTTGATTGTTCTTCGTCGGCGCGAACAGCGTTAGTCATGGTCAGGTACGTCGTGGCCGGCACGGTTGCCCTTCTGGTGCTCTCATCGAGCGGATTGCGAAGAGGCTCGCCGTTCCAAACAAGACCGAGGAGCCAACCACACCCGTGGCGCACGCCAAAGAAGAAGCCGAAGCCGTACTGAACATGCTGGTCCCAGCAGCGACGCACCTTTTGGAGCAGAACGGCGAGATGTTCCCAATCGGTGCAGCGATGCTTGCCGATGGCAGGATCTCGGCCGTAGCCGTTCATATGGACGACGAGCATCCGTCCTCTCAGAAGGTGATCGCCGGGCTCAATGAAGCTCTTCGTGCTGGAGCCCGCCAGAAGCTGTACAAGGCTACCGGTATCGCACTCGATATGCGCGTGGTTCCGCCTCTTGTGGAGCTTGGGAGTGGGAGCGGCGGGCGGTCATGATCGCTACGCGGCCTCCTGCTTGGCGTCAAGCGCCGACCGGCCCGAGCCCAATCGGGCCGAACCGGATGTCAACGTACCAACGTACCAAGCCGCCCGATCACCGTCGCTGACGCGCTCGCCGCGCTCCAGTTCGCAACACCCGCAGATCCCGAGCAACGCAAGGTGCTTCGCAAGGCGTTACTCGTGGGGCATCTCACTCGCGACCCTGTCCGCGCTTGAGGAGGACGAAGATCGCTGACTGACCCGGGCCGGAGGTGAGGTCCGAGAAAGGGTGCTTCTCGGACACGAGGACGTTTCACCGGCCTGCCAAGAAGGGCGGCGCGATGATGTTGGAGTGCATTACAATCGATGTCGCATGGCTACCCGCTCTCACGCCTCCGCGTCACGGCCGGGTGCTCGGCTCCGCGATACTCGACCGCGCAAGTGCTGCGGCAATAGGCTCAGTGGACCGCGTCAGCGCGCGGTGAGCGCCACATGGACCGCCTAGATGCGATCAGAGTCTTCGTGCGGGTCGTTGAGAGCCGGAGTTTTTCTGCTGTGGCCCGGGAGCTGGGAGTCGGCCAGCCGACGGTGAGCAAGCAGATCGCCGGGCTTGAGCGCTATCTCGGTGCGCAGCTCCTGATGCGAACGTCCCACGCCGTGAGGCTTACCGACGCTGGCCGAGACTTCTTCGAGTCATCGTCTCGGCTTCTTGAGGAGCTCGAGGCGGCAGAGTCGCGGATCGGGCGCGGACTCCAGGCACCATCGGGACGCGTCCGTGTAAGCGTTGCACCGAGTTTTGGGGCCCTCTACCTCGTGCCCCGGCTGCAAGAGTTCTTCCGTCGATTCCCGGATGTCTCTATCGAGGTGCTCGCGACCGATAGAACGACAAATCTCGTCGAGGACGGGATCGACGTCGCGATTCGTAATGGCGAGCTCGCGGACTCGAGCTTGGTCGCTCGCCGGGTTGGCTCAATGCCTATCGTTGTCGTTGCCTCGACCCAGTACCTACGCGCCGAGGGCGAGCCAGCGAAACCCAGTGACCTCGCGAAGCACCGCTGCATCGTCTTCTCATCTCAGACGGGCCCTCGTGCATGGACGTTGGTGGGGCGCAACGGAGCGGTCTCGTATCTGCCTGAGGGCCACTTCATGACCAACGAAGGGGAGCAGATCCGCGCGGCCGTCCTCACCGGTTTCGGGATCGCTCAGGCGCCCTATTGGCTGTTTGCGCAGGATCTGAGCGCCGGTACCGTTCTCCGCATCCTGCGCAAGTACGAGCCGCCCGCGCTGCCGATCAGTGCCGTGCGGCCCGCAAGCCGTCGGCTCGCAACCAAGGTGAGCGTCTTCATCGACTTCGTTGCAGAGACACTCGCCCAGGTTCGGCCGCCTCCGTAGTTGACGAGGCGCTTGGGCCGCGAGTCCCTGGTCGTCCCGTTCATTCTGCGCAGGCATAGTGATCATGCCGAAGACTGGTCTACCGATGGCGCTCGCCGGGCCGTAGATTGCCCTCGTCCAACAACCACGAGGTGACGCCATGTATCTCTCAGATCTTCCCACGGCCGTTCAGACGTTCCTGAAGGCAACCGAGAAGCACGATGCCGAGGCGCTCTTCGGCTCGCTCGCCAACGACGCCGTCCTGATCGATAACGGCAAGGAGCATCGCGGCCCCGCAATTCGCAAGTGGAGCGAGAAGCTCTATCTGGGCGCGAAGGTGCGCGTGCACCCAATTCACGTCGAAGATCGAGAGGGCGAGGTCGCCCTGTCCGTCACTCTCGATGGCGACTACGCAACGTACGGGGTCACCGAGCCCTCCCAGTTCGACTGGCTCATCAAGCTACGCGACGGCCGCATCTCTTCGCTCAACATGATCGAGCGACCGCTGAGTGACCTTCCCAAGACCGTCGCGTCGTTCGTCAATTCCATGAACATGTACGACCTGGATCGCACCCTCGCCACCTTCGCTCAGGACGCGAACGTCAACGACAACCGGCGCGATTTCTGGGGCCGCAGCGAGGTGCGCGAGTGGCTGGCGCGCGAGATCATCGGCGAGAAGGTGACGATGTTCGTGACGGAGTCGAGAGTTCACACGGGGCGTTGCTTCGTCGTTGCTCGAGTGACCGGGGCCTACGACAAGACTGGGCTCCCGGACCCTCTGACGCTGCGATTCTATTTCTGCCTCGACGAGGCCGGCCTGATCTCGCAGCTCATCATCATCCCCTCAAAAACGGCTTGATCCGAGCGGGAAGGACCACCGCCATGAACAAAGGAGACGTCAGATGAAACAGCTCGACAATAAGGTTGCGATAGTGACAGGCGCTTCAAAAGGAATCGGAGCAGCCATTGCAAAAGCTTTCGGCGCGGAAGGCGCGGCGGTGGTTGTGAACTATGCGCGCGATCATGAAGGCGCGGAACGGGTGGTGCGCGAAATCACCGGCAAAGGCGGGCGAGCCATCGCCGTGCAAGGCGACGTGGCGCAGAGGTCCGACGCGCAACGCCTCGTCGCGGAGGCGAAAAAAGCCTTCGACCGCCTGGATGTGCTCGTGAACAACGCGGGCGTCTTCTCGTTTGCGCCCTTCGAGCAGTTCAGCGAGCAGGAGTTTCACCGTCAGTTCAACACGAATGTGCTTGGCACGTTCCTCATGATCGAAGCCGCTTTGCCGGCCTTCGGTGCGGA
>Ga0207684_10000634_pt1 | contig 41801 bp, 34 predicted proteins | sample KBSK5501metaG_FD_184342 | JGI IMG/M metagenome (GOLD analysis project Ga0207684, IMG submission 184342) | Corn, switchgrass and miscanthus rhizosphere microbial communities from Kellogg Biological Station, Michigan, USA - KBS K5-50-1 metaG... | ecosystem: Host-associated > Plants > Roots >... | reverse complement strand
TCGTCGAACATCCAGAATTGGATCGAGTCGGCCGGCTGGTCCATGGGCTCCACGCCATCCACCACGACGCGACGCGTGCCCGCGGCGAAATGGAAATAGAAGAAGGGGCGGACGGTGTGGAGCGCGTGATTGTAGGTGGCCTTCCAGTTCCAGTCGAACTCCCACGCGCCGTCGGACGTCGGCACCTGGAACTCGCGTACGCGTCCGACCCACTTCAGGGCGTTGCAGTAGAACGCCTCCATCTGATCGGCCGAGGGATACGGCTCCGTCATCGGCGGCACGGTATGCGTCCACTCCTTCAGCGACCAGTCGAAGAGCCGCCCGGCGTACTCGTCGTGCTGCTGGCTGTCGCCGCGCCCGTTCATGTCAAGGACGACGCCGCGCGCGCCGTCGGCGACGCGCCCGTGATCCGCGAACGTGAGCCCGAGGTGGGTCTTGCCGATGCCGGTGGCGCCGTACACGACCGACAGCGTTCCCGGCAGCAGCCCGCCGCCGAGCATGGCGTCGAGCCTGGGGAGGCCGGTCGAGACGCGCGCGCTCATTCGCTGAATTCTACACCGGGTCGGTCGCGCGCCCTTTCGTCTGGAACTGGCGCTCGTACAGATGTCGCAACTCCGCGAGCGTCGTCGCCTGCCCCGGCGATTTGTCGTCCCGTATGCGAGCGATTCGCGCGAACCGCAAGGCCAGCCCCGAGGCGTACGTCGGACTCTTCTGGATCTCGTTGTACTCGACCTCGACGACGATCTCGGGCCGCACGCGCACGGTATAGCCGTCGTCGTCCGTCGCGAGCGCCCATAGCCGCGCCGTCATCTCGACGAACTGCGCGTCGGTGAATCCTTTGAACGTCTTGCCGACGTCGGCGAACCCGTCGCCGTCGCGGACGGCCAGGTGATAGTTGGACAGCCAGCCCACACGCCGGCCCGAGCCACGGTCCACCGCGACGATCACGCAGTCGACCGTCTCGGCCGTCTTGAGCTTGAACCAGCGCTTGCCGCGGCCGCCGGGCTCGTACGTGCTGGCGAGGTCCTTGGCCATCACGCCTTCGTGGCCGGCGGCGAGCGCGGCGGCCCGGAAGGCGGCGGCGTCCGCCTCGTCGGTCACGAGGCGCCGCTCCGCCAGGTAGCGGCCGCCGGTGATCCCGGTCAGCGTCTGCCAGCGTCGCGCGTACGGCTCGTCGATGAGCGAGCGTCCATCCGCCATGAGGCAATCGAAGAAGTGCAGCGCCAGCGGCATCTCGCGCGCGAGCGCCTCGACGCCGTGCACGCGCCGGAAGCGGCGCATCAGCTCCTGGAACGGCAGCGGACGTGCGGCGGCGTCGAGGGCGACCACCTCGCCGTCGAGGATGAACGGCGCGCCCGTGAGATCGCGCCGCGCGATCTCGACGACGTCGGGCAGGCTGCGCGTGACATCGGACAGGCGTCGCGTCCACACCTGCACGCGATCGCCGTCGCGGTGCAGCTGGATACGCGCGCCGTCGTACTTGTACTCGAGCGCGGTGCGGCCGCCGTGCGCCGCCAGCACGGCCCCGAAGTCATCGGCGATTTCGGCCAGCATCGGCAAGAGCGGGACGAACGGCCGCGGGCTCGCTCCCGCGACGGCGGCGGCCCCGCCGCCGGCGGCCAGCGCGGCGACGGCGGTGAGATCGCCGAGGAAAAGCGCGGCGCGGCGCGCCGTCGGCAGATCCACGTGCCAGGCGGCGGCGATCGCCTCGAGCAGGAGTCCATCGGACACGCCGGTGCGCATCTCGCCGCCGATGATTCGATTGAGGAACTGATACTCGTCGGGCGATGCGCGCTCGGCCAGCCGAGCCAGCCGCTCGTCGCGGGCGCGCCGCACGCCGGCGCCGCTCGCCGCTGCGACGTCTGCGAACGCCTCGGCGACGTCCATGAGGGACAGGGGCGCCGACACCGCCGCGCTCGCGACGTGTCGCGGCAAGCCGCGGACCCCCAGGACACGGGAGTCCGACGAGGGAAACGCCCGAGCGGCCAAGAAGGCCACGGCTGTGGGGATCTCGTCCGGGGCAAGGCTCGTGAGGAACCGCGCCACCTCGTCCCGCTTCTCCAGGCGACCCCGTGCGCGCTCGAGCCGGCGGCCGAGCGCCGCGAAGTCCGCGAAGGCGGTCATACCCTGTATTCTAGGCAGGATGCGCAGGCTCGTTCTGCATGAGGCGGATCGCGCCGTGGCCGCCGTCGCCGCGGCGCTGGCCGATGTGTACGACGTGCGGCCGCTCGGCGCGATCCCCGCGGCCGACGCGGTTATTCTCGTCACGCCGCGTTCGTCGCCTCCGCCGGTCCGTGACGATCTTCGCGTGCTGGGTCTGATCCCCGCCGCGGACGCCGGGCCGTGGCCCACCACCTGGCACGCGGTGTTGCCGCTCGCCGCGCCGTCGGCGATGCTGGCGCACGCCGTGGCGGCGGCCTTCGCCGACCTCGACGCCGCGGCGGACCGCGCCCGCCTGGAGCGCGACCTCTCGGAGCTGAATGCGATCGGCATCCGCCTGTCGGCGGAATCGAATCCGCGGTTTTTGCTCGAGACGATACTCAGCAAGGCGCGCGAGATCACCAACAGCGACGCCGGTTCACTGTACATCGTCGAGGAGCGCGGCGAGGCGCCGCACCTGAGATTCGCGCTCGCCCAGAACGACAGCGTGGGGGTGCCGTTTCGAACGGCCACCCTTCCCCTCACGGGCGAAAGCATCGTCGGCCACGTGGCGCTGACCGGTGAGCTGATCAACATCGCCGACGCCTACATGCCGCCCGCCGACGCGCCGTTCGCGATCAACCGACGCTTCGACGAGGAGGCGGGCTATCGCACCAAGTCGATGCTCGTGGTGCCGATGCGGACGCCGCAGGGGCAGACGATCGGCGCGCTGCAGCTCATCAACTGCAAGGACGATCACGACGCACGCCTCAAGGGTCCCGCGGACGTCGAGCGCCACGTGCGCACCTATACCGCGCGCCACGAGAAGCTGGCGGGCTCACTCGCGTCGCAGGCGGCGGTGGCCATCTCCAACCGTCGCCTGTATCTGGCGATCCGCGAGTTGTTCGAAGGATTCGTGAAGGCCTCGGTCACGGCGATCGAGGCGCGCGATCCGTCGACGTCGGGTCACTCCTTCCGCGTGGCCGATCTCACCGTCGGGCTCGCGGAGGTGGTCGATCGGTGTGACACGGGACCGTATCGGAGCCTGAAATTCCGCGACGACGAGGTGATGGAGCTGCGCTACGCCTCACTGCTGCACGACTTCGGCAAGGTCGGCGTGCGCGAGCACGTCCTGGTGAAGGCCAAGAAGCTCTACCCTGCGGATCTCGAGCGCATTCGCCATCGAGTCGAGCTGCTCAAGCGCGGGCTCGCGCTGCGCACGGAGCGGGCCAAGCTCGACCGAGCGCTGGCGGGCGCCACCGATTACGCCGAGCATGCCACGCGGCTGGACGCCGACCTGGCGGCCGCCCTCACCGAGCTCGATCGCCAGCTCGACCTCATCGGCTTCGCCAACGAGCCGACGGTGCAGGCGCAGACCTTCATGGCCGAGATCCTCCGTCTGGCCACTCACACGTGGGACGATGCCGACGGCACGCCGCGCACCGTCCTCACGCCGGAAGAGGCGCGGGTGCTCGCCATCCCGCGCGGCAGCCTCACCGACGCCGAGCGCCTCGCCATTCAGCAGCACGTCGTCCACACCTTCCAGTTCCTGACCCAGATCCCGTGGACGAAAGAGCTGAGCCGGGTGCCGGAGATCGCGCGCTCGCACCACGAGAAGCTCGACGGGACCGGGTACCCGTACGGGGTGCGCGCGGACGAGATTCCCGTGCAATCGCGCATGATGGCCATCGCGGACATCTACGACGCGCTCACCGCAAGCGACCGTCCGTACAAGAAAGCGCTGCGCGCGGAAGAAGCGCTGGCCATCCTCGACGGCGAACGCCGCGCCGGCGCCCTCGACTCCGCGCTGTTCGACCTCTTCGTCGAGGCGCGCATCTTCGAGCGTACGGCACGGACCAGCTGAATTGGGGGGCCCCGAAATGGCCCCCCCAACCCCCCAATCGCTCGGAAGCGCCCCGGCGTAGCCGTGGCGCTCCTCGATCACCCGCCCACCAGCAGCAGCGAGGCACACCACGTCGCGAGCGCTGCGAGCGCGACGGCCGCGCGCAGGAGCTCCACGAGCACGTCGCGACTCCGCACGTGTTGAGTGGTCCGCGGCAAAAAAAGGGCGCGCGAGCGCCGGGTCGAGATCAATCGGCGCTGGAGCGCCGGATATGTGAGCGCGTGGACATTCATCATCGTCTCCTCAGAAACCTCGAAGCACTCCTACGACCTTGCCGAGTATCTTCACGGGCGTGCGGCGCGGATCGACCACGATGGGCGCCATCGTCGGATGCTCGGGCTTCAGCACGACGCGCTCGCCGTCGCGCGCAAAGCGCTTGACGGTCGCCTCACCTTCGCCAGACTCCGATTCCACGAGGGCCACGACGATGTCGTTCGGCGACGCGCTATCCTGCCGCCGCACGAGCACCAGGTCGCCGTCACAGATGTGGGCCGAGATCATGCTCTCGCCGCGCACGCGCAGCGCGAACAGGTCCTCGCCCCGGCCCGGGAGCGAGGCGGGCGCGATGTGCAGCTCGCCCTCGCGATTCTCGCTCGCGAACAGCGGCTGACCGGCGGCCACGCGGCCGAGGATCGGCACCGCATGCGTCGCGCGCGCCGGCGGATCCGTCAGGGTGAGCGCGCGCGACGTGCGGCCTGGGCTCTCGCGGCGCTGCAGCGCTCCCTTACGCTCGAGCGCGCGCAGATGATCGAACGCGGCGCGCGGCGTGACCTTGAACCGGGCGCCGATTTCCCGCACGGTGGGCGGCACCCCGTGCTTGCCCACGAAGGCGCGGATGAAGGCCAGAACCTCCTGCTGCTTTTCGGTCAGCTCGCGCATCGCTCCTCCATGGGCCGCTACCATACTCAACGGGTGTTGAGGGACGCAAGCAAAAAAAGGGGGGAACAAGGCCTCCGCGCGTTGAGGGGGTTTGGGGGAAGCCGAAGGGGTCCCCCAATCAAACAGGCTCCCAGGGCTCGCAGACGGGGCACGTGCTCAGCCCCTGCTCCCTCGCCTCCGCCATGGTCTTCATATAGATACGGTCGATCTCCGGAATGCGAGCGACCCAGCCGCACTCGCAGCGGTGAAACAGCCTCGAGCCACGCTGCGCGCAGTAGGGCTCGCCACGCTCGACGGCGGCCTCGGTGGCGACGGCGACGTCGCTCGTCTCCGGCGCGACAGGCTCCGTCTCCGAGGGCAGCGGCGCCGCCGCAACGGGCGCGGCCTCATACGACGGCGCCGGCGGCGGATCGGGCTCGTTGATCTGGAGGTTGGTCTCGACGGTCGAGCGAAACTCGTCGCTGGCGCGCCGGAACTCGCGCAGCGCGCGCCCGACCATCCGCCCGAGCTCGGGAAGCTTCGACGGGCCGAAGACGAGTAGGGCAAGGACCCCGATGACGAGCATTTCCTGGAGTCCGATATCGAACATGGCGCTAGGGTAACACGCGCGCCGGGAACGTCCCCGCGTGCCCGAAGACGGAAAAGAATTGGCCTACAACGATGGACGAGCGGGCGGGCGCGGCGCCGCGAACCGCGTACTTGACCGACTCACGAGCGCGAGGCACGAGAGTTGCTGCCACCGTCGGCCCTGAGGAGGTCGATCGATGATCCTTCGCGTCCTGCTCTACTTCGTGTTGCTATCGGGACTCACCCTGCGCGAGCGGCTCGCGCCGCTCAGGACGCGATGACTTCCTTCTGCTTCTCCGGCTCCGTCTCCTGGACCACGAGGCCACACTGCACGATCTTGTAGAGCAGCGCTTTGTAGCTGATCTGCAGCAGGCGCGCGGCCTTCGCCCGGTTCCAGTGGACGCGGTCGAGCACTTCCTTGATCGCGACGCGCTCGGCCTCGCGGGCCGCCTGGCGGGCGATGTCCTTGAGGCTGATCGGCGCGTCGGGGCTCACGACGCTGGTGACCGCGGCCGGAGCGCCGGGCGTGCTCACGCGAGGACCACGGCTGATGTTCCCGACGATCTCGATGTGCACCGGTCGCGCGGTGCCGAGCACGACGACGCGCTTGACGGCATTCTCGAGCTCGCGGATGTTGCCCGGCCAGTGATAGTCGATCAGGACGCGCATGGTGTCCGGCGGGATGTCGACCACGCGGCCGTATTGCGCGTTGAACTTTTTGAGGAAGAAGTCGACGAGACCCGGAATCTCCTCGCGTCGCTCGCGCAGCGGCGGGATGCGGATCTCGATGACGTTGAGTCGATAATAGAGGTCCTCGCGGAACTGATGCGCGCGCATGCCGGCTTCGAGATCGCGATTGGTGGCGGCGATGAGCCGCACGTCGGTGTCGATGATCTTCTCGCCGCCGACGCGGGAGAATTCGCCGTCTTGCAACACGTGCAGCAGCTTGGCCTGCAGCCGCAGCGGCATCTCGCCGATTTCGTCGAGGAGGAGGGTGCCCTGGTGAGCGGCCTCGAATTTTCCGGGCTTCTGCCGATAGGCGCCGGTGAACGCGCCCTTCTCGTGTCCGAACAGCTCGGACTCCAGCAGCTCGCCGGGCAGCGCCGCGCAGTTGACCTTCAGGAACTGCTTGGCGGCGCGCGGCGAGGCCTTGTGGAGTGCCCGGGCCAGGACCTCTTTACCGGTTCCGCTCTCGCCGCGGAGCAGCACGGTGGTGTTCGTGGCCGCGACCTTCGTGACCAGATCTCGGATCGGCTGCATCTTGCTGCTGGTGCAGAGGGCCATCAAAGGCTCACTCATCGGCTGCTCTCTCCTGGGTGGTGTCGGCTGCACATCTCGTCAGTGTTTGCATTGAATTGCACTGCATGTGCCAAGGGTTTACCCACCCCACATTCCAGCGATTACAAGTACTTGGGTCCTCAAGTGGGACTTTAGGGATGGCGTTTTTGTAGAAACTTCACGGTAGATTGCAGGAGTTACACAAGGAGGAAATGAAATGGAGATCATGATCGTCGACGATGAGCCGCAGGTGGCCGAGGTGCTCGCCACGTCGCTCAAGCGGCAAGGACACTCCACGACGGTGGTGCATTCCGGACGCGACGCGCTGGACCGGCTCAAGAGCACGGCCTTCGACGCGATGTTCCTCGACGTGTCGATGCCCGGCATGAACGGTCTCGATGTGATGGCCGAGGTGCGACGGCTGCGACCGTCGCTGGCCGTCGTCGTCATCACGGGGCACGCCACGCCGGAGGAGATCGAGGACGTCAAGAAGCTCGGCGCTGTCGACGTGATTCAGAAGCCGTCGGCGCTCACGCATTACCATCAGGCGATCGAGCGCTTGCACACCGGCGCGGCCAAAAAGCCCTACCCGCGCTTTGGCGACGTGTGATATTCGTGTGCCCGTGATCGCCCGCGCCTTCGCGAGCTGCGCCGGTCTCTTCGTTGTCTGCCTCGCGACGGGGCTGGCGCACGCGCAGCCGGTGCCGATCGCACCCCAGTTCGGCACGCCGTCACCCACGCAGGATCCCCAGAAGCTGCAGCTGCCGCTGCGCGCGCCGATCACGCTGCTGCCGAGCATCACGGTCAGCGAGGAGTACAACGACAACATCCTGCTCGACAATCACCACCGCCAGTGGGATCTGATCACGGGCATCACGCCCGCGCTCAATTTCATCTGGGAGAGCCGCACGCACCGGCTCTTCGCGGGCTACAACTTCACGGCCGAGCTGTACCTGCGCGATCCGGGACGCGACAACGCGTTCAACCACCAGAATTTCACTCTCGACGGCATGTGGCGCGCCACCGAGCGGCTCACCCTCACCCTGACCGACGGCTTCACGGCCACGACCGACACGAACCTCATCTCACCGGAAGGGGTCTCGGTAGGACGGAATCGATCGTTCGGCAATGTCCTCGCCGCCGGCGCCGCCTACCAGATCGACGATTTCACGTCGGTGCGCGGCGGCGCGTCGTATGCGGCGCAACGCTTCGACCGCAGCGCGCTCGACAACTCGGACGTCTATCGGGTCAACGTCGGCCTCGATCGCACGCTCACGCGGCAACTGCGCGGCACGCTGGGGTACGAGTTCGGCTATTTCGATATCGAGAACGAGGACCACGTCACCACGCACACGCCGCGGATCGGCTTCAGCTGGCAGGTGACGCCGACCATCACCCTCGCCGTCAGCGGAGGTCCGACGTTCGAAGAGCGTCAGAACGGCTCCTCGCGCATCGCGCCGGCGGCCACCGCGGCGTACGACCAGAAGCTGTGGTTCGGCATCGTCGGCCTGGGCTTCGACCGTCAGGTGGCGACGGCGGGCGGCCTCGGCGGCGTCACCGACAACACGTCCGTCTACGGCCACATCGACCTGCTGACGCTCATGCGCGGCCTCACGCTCTCGTTCATCCCCCGCTACTCGTGGGTGAGGTCGCCGAGTGGCGAACCCAGCCGCAACGGGCGCATCGACATACAGTCGTTCACGATGCCGCTGCAGGCGACCTATCGCTTCACCGCGTGGATGGCCGCAGTCGCACGCTACCAATTCTTCCGGCAGCGCACGCCGTCGGAGGTCCGCGACAACGCGGGCGACCTGATCGCGACCGACGCCGATCAAAACCGGTTGTTCGTCGGCCTGCAATTCGGCTACCCGATCACGTTCGATCGGCCCTAACGACTGCAGTCGCTTACTCACGGCGGTTGCAGCCGAATGCAGTAATTCTCCCGTAACCTCGCCCGTCGTCGCCGTCGCCTGACCGCCGCGCTGCGGGAAAAAGGCACCGAAACGCAGCCTTCTGCGACGTTTTGCACGGTTTGGCACTGACCTTGCCCCCATAGTCTGCAGCCGGACGTACCGGCGCGACATGTCTCTCGCACAACGTCTCGCGTGGCTCGATGGTGTTTCGACGCTTGCGGTGCTCGGCACCGCGATCGCCGTCTCGTCTCCTGCCGCGGACGAGGTGGGCAGCAGCCTGTGGCGGCTCGGCGCGCGCGCGGGCATCGTCGCCGTCGTGTGCCTGGCCGCGTTCTACTACAACGACCTCTACGATTTCGAGGCGCCCCACGACGCCGGCCAGCTCTTCACGCGGCTCTGCCGCGCGCTCGGGGTGGCCGCCCTCGTGCTGGCGGGCACCTACCTCCTGTTCCCCAACGCGATCATCGGCGGCAACCTCGCGCCGTACGCGCTGTGCTTCACGCTGTTCGCGGTGCTCGTCCTGCGCCTCGCGGTCTACACACTCGCGAAGCACGCGGCGTTCTCCGAGCGCGTGGTCATCATGGGCGGCGGCCGGCTCGCCGCCGAGCTCGCCGAGCAGATCGCCACGCGGCCCGATCTCGCCATGCGTGTGGCCGGTGTCCTCGCTCCGGACGGCGGCGGGGCGGTCGCCGGCGCACCGCGGCTCGGCGCCTACGGCGACGTGGCCGAGGTGGTGCTGCGTGAGCACCCGAACCGCATCATCGTGGCGATGCCCGACCGGCGCGGGAACCTGCCGGTCTCCGCGCTCCTCGCCTGCCGCTTTCGCGGCGTGCATGTCGAGGAAGGCACGAAGGCGTACGAGCGATTCACGCGCCGACTGGCGGTGGAGTCGCTCACGCCGAGCGCCTTGATCTTCGGCGACGGCTTCCGCGTCTCCCGCGCCCAGCTCGCGCTCAAGCGCGCCATGTCCGTGGTCATCGCGAGCGTCGCCCTCGTGGTCACCACGCCGCTCATCGCGCTCATCGCGCTCGCGATCAAGCTGGAGTCGCGCGGGCCGGTGTTCTTCATCCAGGAGCGCATCGGTCTCGGCGGCCGTCCGTTCCGCCTCATCAAGTTCCGCACGATGCGACAGGCCGAGCGTGGCGCCGACGGCATCTGGCAGCGCGACAACGCGAGCCGCGTGACTCGCTTCGGCGGCGTGCTGCGCCGCTATCGGCTCGACGAGCTCCCCCAGTGCGTCAACATCCTCAAGGGCGACATGAGCCTGGTCGGCCCGCGCCCCGAGATGGCCGCCAACGTCGCCACCTTCTCGGCCGTGATCCCTTTTTACAATCTGCGCCACGAGGTGCGGCCCGGCCTCACGGGCTGGGCCCAGGTGCGCGCCGGCTACTCGATGTCGACCGAAGAGGTCACGCGCAAGCTCTGCTACGACCTCTACTACATCAAGCACCTGTCGCTTCGCTTCGACCTGTGGATCCTCTTCGACACCGTGAAGTTCGTGCTGTCCGGGAAACGTCCGGGATGAGCCGCGTCAAACCTTTTCCCCTATCGGGCACCGCCACTCCCACAGTGGAGCCGCAACACGTAACGCGCGCTTCGCGCACGCGCAACACGCGCGCGAAAGCCGCGAAAAACGGGTACGGCATGCCTCTTGCGATGGAACGGTTGGCCCAATGGAAGAAAGATCCCCGATGAAGGCCTCCAGTTTCGACGCCGCATCGCCCTACGCCACATCGATCGCCGGCCGCCCCGTCCTCGTCGTGGAGAGCGATCCCGACCAGCGTCGCCGCGTGACCACGCAGCTCGCGGGGTGGGGTTACACGCCGCTCGCCGCCGGCACCGCGGAGGAAGCCCTCGAGCTCCTCTCGCGCGCCGGTCGGGTCGCGTTCTCCGTCGTGGCCATCCGGCTGCCCGGCATGTCGGGCATCGACCTCCTCCGCCGCGCCGGTGAGCTGGCCGCGTCAGGCCCGGTGATCATGGTCGCCGACAACGGGCACAGCACGCAGATCGTGGAGGCCATCCAGGCCGGCGCCGACGATTTCCTTCGCCGTCCATACACCGCCGAGGATCTCGAGCAGGTGATCCGCGGCGTGGCCGGTCGGCCGCGGCGCGAGCCGGCGACCCCGGCGCTCGCCGCCGGCGAGGACAACGGCGACCGCGTGCAGCGTGAGCTGGCGATGCTCACGAGCGTGCAGATGCGCGAGATCCTCTCGGTCATCGAGCAGGCCGCGCGCGCCGACGTCACGGTGCTGGTGTGCGGCGAGACCGGCGTCGGCAAGGAGCTGGTGGCGCGCGCCATCCACGCGCACTCCCCGCGTCGGCGCGCGGCCTTCGTGAAGGTCAACTGCGCGGCCATGCCCCGCGAGCTGCTGGAGTCGGAGCTGTTCGGCCACGAGCGCGGCGCCTTCACGGGCGCGCATCAGCGCAAGCCCGGGCGTTTCGAGCTGGCCGACGGCGGCACCATCTTCCTCGACGAGATCGGCGAGCTCCATCCCGCGCTGCAGGCGAAGCTCCTGCACGTGCTGCAGGACGGCGAGTTCTCGCGCGTGGGCGGCCGGCACAACCTCCGCGTCGACGTGCGGGTGATCTGCGCTACCAACCGCGATCTCGCGCGCGAGGTGGCCGGCAACCGCTTCCGCGAGGATCTGTTCTATCGCCTCAACGTCATCAACATCCTGGTGCCGCCGCTGCGCGAGCGGCGGGAAGAGATCCCCGCCCTCGTCGACTACTTCGTGCGCCGGTATTCGCGCCTGTTCAATTTCCCCGAGCGCGAGGTGTCGCCGGATGCGATGCAGGCGTTCATGCAGTACGCGTGGCCGGGCAACATCCGCGAGCTGGAGAACTTCATCAAGCGGATGATCGTGCTCCAGGACTTCGCCCTGCCGCGCACGCTCATGGCGCCCACGCCCGTGGCCGCCGCCGCGCCCGTCGCCGCGCCGGAGCCCTTCGCGGCCACCAAGGGCCTCTCGCTCAAGGAAATCTCACGCCGCGCCGTGCTCGAGGCCGAGCGCGAGGTGATCTGCCGCGCGCTCGAGCAGTGCCGGTGGAACCGCGTGAAGACCGCCAAGATGCTCAAGATCAGCTATCGCGCGCTGCTCTACAAGATCAAGGACATGGGGCTGAGGCAGGACTCGGCCGCGAGCTGAGCCCGCTCTCACCAGGAGGACACCGATGACGTTCAAGTGGTTCGTCGTGATGTCTGCGTTGCTCGCCGGCTTCGGCGTCGCCACCGCCCACGCTCAGACCCGCGCCGCGCAGAGCGCCCCCGCGGCGCCCAGCGGCCTCACCGTCAAGCCCACGCCGACCGCCGCGCCCGCGGCGTCGCCGGCGACGACGTCCACGGCGGCCGCGACGCCAACGCCGTCCAGCACCACGGCGCCCATCGGCGGCTATCCGCTGAGCACCGACTACGTGATCGGGCCCGAGGACATGCTGATGATCACCGTCTGGAAGAACGACGCGCTCTCGCGCACGCTGCCCGTGCGCCCGGACGGCAAGGTCTCGCTGCCACTCCTCCACGACGTGCAGGCGGCCGGGCTTACGGCCATGCAGCTGCGCGACAAGCTCGCCAGCGCGTTCGGCGAGTTCATGCCGAACCCCGAAGTCTCGGTGACGGTGATGGAGGTGCGCAGCTACCGCGTCTCCGTCCTCGGCGAGGTGCAAAAGCCCGGCGTGCTGCAGCTCAAGGCCGATACCACGGTGCTCGAGGCCATCGCGCTCGCCGGCGGCTTCCGCGACTTTGCCTCCCCGGGCAAGATCACGATCCTCCGCAAGGACAGCAACGGAGCCACGCAGAAGATTCGCTTCAACTACAACCGCGTCGTCAAGGACAACCGGAGCGAGGACAACGTCACGCTGAAGTCCGGTGACGTGGTCGTCGTTCCCTAGAGGTGAATTCCATGCCGACTCCGCCGACCGTTTACGACGAGACCTCCAAAGGACCGGGCCTCTCCGGCCTGCTCGAGATCGTGCGCCGCCGCCGGGTACTCGCCGTACTGCCGTTCCTCTTCGTGGTGACGGCAGCGCTGTCGATGGCCGTCTTCCTGCCGAGCCTGTGGACCGCCCGCGCGCTCGTGCTGGTCAACCGCCCGGCGATCCCCGAGCGCTACGTGGCGCCGACCGTGCAGGCCGACATCGACGCGCGGTTGCTCACGCTGAGCCAGGAGATCCTCACCCCGCAGCGGCTGACGCAGATCGCACAGCAGTACGGTCTCTATCGCGGCGCACGCTCCATCGACGACCTCGTGGACCGCATGCGCAAGGACATTCGGATCGAGCTGGTGGACGATCGTGACCGCAAGAGCCGCGAGAGCAAATCCTTCCTCTTCACCGTCGCCTACACGGCGGCCAACCCGATGGTGGCCGCGCGCGTGGCCAATACGCTCGCGTCCCTCTACATCGAAGAGAACGGGCGCATGCGCGAGGAGCAGGCCGCCGGCACCTCGGAATTCCTCGAGGGCCAGCTGCGTGACGTGCGCGAGAAGCTGCAGAGCCAGGAGCGCTCGATCACCGCGTACAAGGAGAAGAACCTCGGCGAGCTGCCCGAGCAGAAGGACGTCAACCTCCGCACGCTCGAGCGCTTGCAGGCGCAGCTGCAGCTGGCCCACGAGAACAACCGCCGCGCCACCGAGCGCCGCCAGATGCTCACGAACTCGCTCGGCGAGATCGACACCACGGTGGCCATGACGGCCACGCCCACCGCGGCGGGGCCCAGCGTCACGCCGGCCGACACGGCCGCGGCGCGCCTGAACCTGCTCCGCCAGGAGCTGGCGATGGCGCAGACGAAATTCAGCGACAAGTACCCGGACGTGATGCAGCTCAGGGAGCAGATCCGCGTGCTGGAGACCAAGGTCGAAGCCGAGAAGCAGGCCGCCGCCGCGCTGCCCAAGGCCGCCGTCGGCACGACGCCCAAGCGCGCCGGCCGCGATCTGCGCGTGCCGCCCGAGAATGCCTACGTGCAGAGCCTGATGACACAGCTCGATCAGGCCACCGTCGAAGCCAAGACCTCCGCGGAAGAGATCAACAACATCAACACGCAGATCGCCGTCTACACGCGCCGGCTGGAGAACACGCCCAAGCGCGAGCAAGAGCTGGCGGTGCTGACGCGGGACTACGACACCACGCGCGACCTCTTCAAGTCGCTGCTCGCCAAGCGCGGCGAGGCCGGCATGGCCTCCGAGCTCGAGCAGCGCCAGAAGGGTGAGAGCTTCCGTGTGATCGAGCCGGCGCGGCTGCCGGAGCGCCCGGCCGGTCCCAATCGCTTCCGCCTCCTGCTGGTCGGCCTCGCCCTGGCGCTGGGCGCCAGCGGCGCCGCCGTCGTCCTCGCCGAGCAGGTGGACACGTCGTTCCGCCGCGTGGACGAGGTTCGCTCCACGCTGCCGATGCCGGTGTTGTCGGCGATTCCGCGCATCTCCACCGAGCACGACCGGTCGCGGACGGTGCGCCAACGCCGCTGGGCGACCGCGGCCGTGGGCTGCGGCCTGTTCATCGTGGCCGGCACGTCCTTCGTGCTCGCCCACGACAACCAGGGCCTCGTCGCGCTCCTGATGCAGCCGTCGGCGCAGACGCCCACGACGAGCGGGAGGTAGGCCATGTACCTGAGCTTCTACGGGCTGCGTGAGGTGCCTTTCGCGCCGACGCCGGATCCGAAGTTCCTCTTCCAGTCCGCGCGCCATCGCGAGGCGCTGGCCCAGCTCATCTACGGTGTCCGCGAGCGCAAGGGCTTCATCGTCCTCACGGGCGAGATCGGTACGGGCAAGACGACGCTGCTGCGCACGCTGCTCGAGCGCCTCGATTCCAGCACCCCGGTGGCCTACGTGCACAACTCGGCGCTGGGCATCGAAGGGCTGCTCGAGTACATCCTGCAGGACTGGGGCGTGAAGTCGACCGCCGCCACCCACGCGCAGCGTCTGTTCGAGCTCAACGAGTTCCTGACCGATCAGCATCACAAGGGCACGAGCCCCGTGCTCGTCATCGACGAGGCGCAGAACCTCACGGTGGAGACGCTGGAGGCCGTGCGCCTGCTGTCCAATTTCGAGACGACGAATCAGAAGCTCATGCAGATCCTGCTCGTCGGCCAGCCCGAGCTGCGCGACAAGCTGAATCTACCCGAGCTGCGCCAGCTCAAGCAGCGCGTGGGCTTGCGCTGTCACATCGCGTCGCTCAGTCCCGAGGAGACGCGGCAGTACATCCGCCACCGCCTGCGCATCGCGGGCGCCACCGACGCCGGCATCTTCTCGGACGCCGCGATCCAGAAGATCCACGACTACAGCCAGGGAACGCCGCGCGTCATCAACATCGTCTGCGACCACTGCCTGCTGTCCGGCTACGCCGATAGCAAGAAGCGCATCGACGCCGGCATCGTGCAGGAAGCCGTCGAGTACCTCGAAGAGGGCGAGCGTCGCGAGTGGAAGCGGCGGCGCAGCATCAGCCTCGTCCCCGGCCGCGGCGCCGTGTGGGCCGCCCGCTCGGGCGTGGCGCTTCTCGTGCTCGTCGTCGTCTTTTTACTGGCGTTCGCTGCGAACGCGCTGGGCTGGTTCGCCTCTATCACCCCCTAGGAGGACAGGCCGTGAGCAAGTTCTTCAAGGCCCTCGAAAAGGTCGAACAGGAGCGCGAGCCGGTGGTCGCCACGGCGTCGCCGGTGGCCGAGCCGCCCGTCCAACCCGCGGTCGAGCCGCGACGGGAGCCGCCGCGGCCCGAGCCCCGCCCCGAACCGCGGCGTCTCGAGCCGCGTCCGGAACGCAAGCCGGATGCCGTGCGTGTGGAGCCCAAGCCGGAGGCGCGCCGTGAGCCGCGGCCGGAGCCGTCGCCCGCAGCCACCGTGACCATCGCGCCGGCGCCGACGGCGCCCGCGCACAACGCGCCCGCGCCCGTCTACGGCGCGCCCGTCCGCGAGCAGGGCGCCGGCTTCGGCAAGCGTGGCTTCGCGTGGCAGATCGACGGCGACAGCAACGCGGAGCCGGGCCAGCTCGACGACCATCTCGTCAGCCTGCTCGAGCCCACGAGCCACGCCGCCGAGCAGTACCGCGCCGTGCGGCTGGCCATCGAGACGTTCCGCCACGAGCGCGGCACGCGCTCGGTGGCGATCACCAGCCCGGGCCGCGGTGATGGCCGCACGATCACCGCGCTGAACCTCGCGGGCGCTCTCGCCCAGGCGCCCGACGCGCGTGTCGTCCTCGTCGAGGCCGACCTGCGCCACCCGGGCGTCGCGCGCGCGCTCGGCTTGCCCTCGCCGCGCGGGCTGTCGACGTACCTGCTCGATGCCAGCATGGGCGTCGATGACATCGTGAGCCGTCCCGGCGGCGTCGCGTTCGCTGTGGTGCCCGCCGGCGCCGTCTCCTCGATGCCCTACGAGCTGTTGAAGTCGCCGCGCCTGGCCAGCCTGCTGGCGGCCCTGCGCGACCGCTTCGACTACGTCGTGCTCGACACGCCGCCGGCGCTGCCCTATCCCGACGTCGGCATCCTGCGTGATCTCGTGGACGGCTTCGTCGTAGTCGTGCGCGCCAACCGCACGCCGCGCGAGATGCTGCGCGACTGCATGAACATGGTCGGTCGTCAGCGCGGTCTCGGCCTGATCTTCAACGACGATGAGCGCAGCACCGTGACCACGATCGACACCGACGAGCCGTCGTGGCGGCGCCTCATGCCGCGTCAGCTCGGAGGCCGGGTTGCCTGAGAGAATCGCCAACGCGCTGACCGTCGACGTCGAGGAGTATTACCACGGCTACGAGTTCGAAGCCGCCCTCGGCGTCGAGGGTCTGCGCCGCTTGCCCAGCCGCGTGGTCGGACAGACGCAACGCCTGCTCGACGTCCTCGACTCGCACCGCGCGCGCGGCACGTTCTTCACCTTGGGCGTGGTGGCGCAGCGTCACCCGCGGCTCGTACGCGAGATCGTCGATCGCGGTCACGAGCTGGCGAGCCACGGCTGGGACCACACGCCGGTGTTCCGCCTCGGCCCCGCCGGCTTCCGGGCCGACGCTCGGCGCGCCAAGAACGCCCTCGAGCAGGCGGCGGGCCGCCTCGTGCGCGGCTATCGCGCGCCCAACTACTCGATCCGCCGCGACACGCCGTGGGCCTTCAGCATCCTCGTGGAGGAGGGCTTCATCTACGACTCGTCGATGTACCCCGTCGTGCACGACCGCTATGGCTTCCCCGACGCGCCGCGCTTTCCGCACGTCGCGCAGATCATCGACGGCATCGACTTCTGGGAGGTGCCCGTCGGCACCGCGCGTTTCGCCGGCGTGAACCTGCCGCTCGGCGGCGGATTCTTTCGTCTGTTTCCCGCCGCGCTCGTGCACGGCGCGATCGCCAGCGTCAACGCCCGCGAGCGACGGCCCGTCGTCTTCTACGTACATCCGTGGGAGTTCGATTCCGGACAGCCGCGGCCGCGAATGACGTTCGTGCAGCGCTTCCGCCACTACACCGGCCTGGCGGCCGCCGAGCGTAAGCTCGACCGTCTCCTCGCCGCATTCTCGTTCGCCCCGATCGAGACCGTCTTCGAAGAGGTTCGCCCGGCCCGTCGGGCCGTGGCGCGGGCCTCATAACCCATGCGGCTGCTGTTCGTCACGCCACGGCTGCCCGCCTTGCCGTGCCACGAAGCGGCGCGTCTCGCGGCGGCGCAACTCATCGACCGACTCGCTGGCCGTCACACCATCGCCGTGGTCGCCGCCACGGGCGGTGGCGACACACCCGCGCAGCACGCATGGCTGGCCGAGCGCGCAGCGTTCGTCGAGACGGCGCCACTCGGCCGCTGGCGCCACGCGTGGACCGGGCGTCCCGGAGATGGCCTCGCCGCGCTGGGCGCGCTCGCCCGACGCGCCGCCGCCCGCTTCGTGCCCGACGTCATCCACCTCGAAGGCGCGCTCCTGGCTCCGCTGGCGCGGGCGACCGACGCGCCGAGTGTGCTCGCCTGCCACGACTGCGCGACCCTCCGCGCACGCGACATGCGCCGCGCCGGGGCGTCGACGTGGCGGCGGCTCGTGGCGCGTGTGGCCGAGCGCGTGGAGACGACGTGGGCGCGCACATGGTTCGGCGCGGCCCGCGCCTGCGTGGTCGACTCCGAGGACGAGCGCCGGGCACTCGCAGAGCACGTGCCCTCCGAGCGCATCGACGTCGTCCCCACGGGCATCGACGACGTCACCTATGCCTATCGGCGCCGCGGCGACCCGTGGCGCCTCGTGTTCACCGGCGATTGGTCGTCGCCGCGCGACGTCGCGGCCGCGCGCCGCCTGGCCCTCGCGATCCTGCCGCGCGTGCGGCACGAGATCCCGCGCCTGGAATTGCTCCTGGCGGGATCCAACCTCGCCGGCGACGCCGTGCGGGCGCTGGGCGCGCTGCCGGGCGTGCGCATCACGGGTGCGCTCACGGATGTCCGTGCCAGCCTGTGGGGCGCTGCCGTGTACGTGAGCCCCCTGCACGCCGGTTTCAGCCGCAAGGCCCGCCTGCTCGAGCCGATGGCGCTCGGCACGCCGGTGGTGGCCTCGGCCCCGACGCTGGTGGCGATGCCGGACGCGGTGCCGGGGCAACACGTGCTGGCCGCCGACGGCGACGAGGAGTTCGCGCGCTCGATCGCGCTGCTCCTTCGCGCACCGCGGCTGGCCAACACGGTCGCGCGAAACGCACGCGATCTGGTCGAGCGGCGCTACACGTGGCGCGCCGTGGCCGCGCGATACGAGGCGCTCTACGCGCGGCTGGCGCCGATGCGCGCCGCGGAGGCTGCGGCATGATGCCAAACTCCGGTCAGACAAGCCCACCGTTCGTCGTGGGCGTGGCGGGTGGCAGCGGGAGCGGCAAGACGGCGCTCTGTCGGACGCTGGCCGGCGGGCTCGGGCCGGAGCGTGTCTCGATGCTCTGCCACGACGCTTACTACCGCGACCGCGGCGACCTGCCGGCCGCCGAGCGCGCCGCGCTGAATTACGACGTGCCGGACGCGCTCGACACGCCGCTCTTCTTACAGCACCTGCGCGCCTTGCGCGCGGGTCGGGCGGTGCGTCCCCCGCGCTGGTGCTTCGTGACCCATCGACGCATCGGCGAGGAGGCCGCCGTCGAGCCGCGCCCGGTGCTGCTCGTGGAAGGCATCCTCTTGTTGCACGAGCCCGAGGCCCGCCGGCTCCTCGACGTGACGTTCTTCCTCGACGTTCCCGGCCAGATGCGCCTGGCCCGCCGGATCGCGCGCGACACGAGCGAGCGCGGGCGGACGCGCCGCTCCGTGCTCTCACAGTTCGAGGCGACCGTGCGCGGCGCGCACGCCGCCCACGTCGAGCCGACGAAAGCGTTCGCCGACGTGGTCCTGACCAACATCTCGCGCGTCGATCACGTGGCCGAGATCGCGGCCGAAGTGATTCGCGCGCGGATGGCGCGCGGTCGCGTCGCCGACGCGGCATGACGATGCCCACCGCGACGTTTGCGCTGTGCCGGGATCCACGCCACGACGACGCCGTGCGGCGCGTCGTCGACGGCTGTGCCGGCTTCCTGACCGAGCGACTGCCCGGCAAGCTCGTCGGCCTCGTGCTCACGGGGAGCTTCTCCCGTGGCGAGGGCACCGTGCTGCCGGTCGACGGCCATTTGCGCGTGCTCGGCGACATCGAGTTCTTGCTGGTTGTTCCGCGCCTGATCGACTATCGCGCGCTGTGCCGCCGCGTCGGCGACTGGGGACGCGAGGCGAGCGCGCGTCTCGGCGCGCCGAGCGTCTCCGTCGACATCGAGTTCGGCCCCGTGGAAGTCGGCTACCTCCGCCACCGCGCGCGGCCGTCGATCTTCGTCTACGACCTCGCCACCCACGGCAAGGTGGTGTGGGGACCCGCGGATCTGCTCCGGGCGATCCCGGCCTTCGGGCGCGAGCGCATCCCGCGCGAGGACGCGCTGCATCTCGTCTTCAATCGAACCATCGAGCAGCTCGAGGCCTATGACCGCCTCGACGGCCTGGCCGGCGAGGCGCTCCTCGACGTCGCCTACCAGCGCGTGAAGCTCGTCCTCGACCTCGCCGGCTCCGCGCTCGCCTTCGCGGGCGCGCACGAGACGTCGTACGCCGAGCGCCCCGCCGCGTTCGCGCGGCTGCTCGCGCGGACGCCCACGCTCGCGGCGCGTCTGCCCGTCGACTTCGAATGCGAGCTCGAGCGGGCCGCGCGGGCCAAGCTCGAGCCCAGCACCGAGCCGCTCCTGCCGCACGGCGACGCGCCGAGCCAGCGCGCCTGGCTTCGCGGGCGGATCGTCGCCGGCGTGCCGGCGCTGAGCGCGTTTCTCGTCTGGGAGCTGGAGCAGCTCACGGGCACGCACGCCCCGCTCGATGCGCTGCTCACGCGCTGGGCCGCGGCACACTCGCGCGCCCGACGCCTGCGCGAGTGGCTCAAGCTGGCGCTGCATCCCAACCGCGCGCCGCTGCCGTTGAGTCCGCTGCGCGCGCTGACGCTCGCCCGCCGCGCGACGCCGCGGGCGCTGCTCTACGCCGCGGGGGCCTTGGCGTATCACGATCTCGCGCGCCCCGAGGCGTCCAGCCGCGCAGACGTCGCGTCGCTGCTGCCGCTGTCGGGACGCGCCGCGCCGCGCACGCCGGCCGCCGCCCGCGGCGCCGTCACGGCGCTCTGGCGCTGGTGCATCCGCAACAACTGAGAGGAGACCATGGACACGCCGCTGTCGATCTACGTGCTCGTGGACGCGCTCGGCTGGGAGATCGTGCGCGATCGCCCATTCCTGGACGACGTGCTGCCCGATCGGCGCTGGCTGACGACGATCCTCGGCTACAGCTCCGGCGCGATCCCGACGCTGCTGTCGGGACGGACGCCGAGCCAGCACGGCCACTGGAATCTCATCTATCTCGATCCCGAGCGCTCGCCGTTCCGCTGGACGCGCGCGCTCGCGTCCCTGCCCCGGCCGCTCGTGGAAAACCGTGTCGCACGACGCGTGCTCAAGGCAGCGGCGCGGCGGCTCTCGGGGTACTCGGGCTACTTCTCGCTGTACGACTATCCGGTCGCGCACCTGCCGTACTTCGATCTCACGGAGAAGCGCGACATCTACCAGCCCGGCGGCCTCGACTGCCCGTCGCTGTTCGACGCGTTCCGCGGCCACGGCCTGCGGTACGAGTGCTACACGTATCACCGCCACACCGATGCGCAAATCTTGACATTGGCGCCGGAGCGCGCGGCCGTGACCGACGCGCGCGTGCTCTTCCTCTACCTCTCCGGCCTGGACGCCGACCTGCACCGGCACATCCACGACGCCGATCACGTCAAGCGCACGGTGGACTGGTACGAGGCGGGACTGCGGCGCGTCTGGGAGGCCGCGACGCGCGCGCGCGGCGACGTGCGCATGTTCGTCTTCTCCGACCACGGCATGACGCCGATCCGCTGGACGTGCGACCTGCGGCGCGACGTGGCGACGCTCAGGCTGTCGGTGCCCGGGGACTATCTGCCGGCGTACGACTCGACGATGGCGCGCTTCTGGGTGTGGAACGATCGCGCGCGCCGTGCCCTCACCGATCTCCTGGCCGAGCATCCGTGCGGGCAGCTCATGACGCCGGGCGAGCTCTCGCGCCTGGGGGTCGCCTTCGACGACGATCGCTACTACCACCTGCTCTTCCTGCTCAAGCCCGGCATGCTCCTCTGCCCGAGCGACATGGGCTCGGTGCGCTTCGCCGGCATGCACGGCTATCACCCGAGCGAGCCGACGGCCGACGCCGTGCTGCTCTCGAGCGTGCCGGTCGAGCGCAGCGTGGACCACATCACGGACGTGCACGACGTGCTGCTCGAGGACGCGGGGCTGCGCGAGGGCCCGCGGCGGCCGGCGGCGGTGTCCGTATGAAGCGCCTCTCGGTCCTGTTCGCGCTGACGTCGCCGGTACGCGGCGGCGTCGAGGAGGTCGTGCTCGAACTCGCGCGCCGACTCGATCCCGGCGAGTTCCGGCTGGCCCTCGCCGCGCCGGCGCCACTGCTCGACGCGTTCGCCCCCGACCTCTCGGGTGTGGCGATCGAGACGCAGGCCGTCGAGGCCGAGTCGTGGCGACGACGCGAGGAGATCGGCAAGCTGTCGGCGTTCATCGCGCGCTTTGGCCCCGACATCGTGAACGCCCACCTGTTCCGCTCCACCGCCGTCGCCGCACCGCTCGCGCGCTGGCACGGCGCGCGCGTCGTCGAGACCTATCACGGCCGCGAGGGCTGGCGACGCGGCGTCATCGCCGGCACCTTCATTCCCGACCGCCTGGTCTCGGGCCTCGTGGATCGCGTGATCGCCGTCTCCGAGGCGGCCCGCGCGTTCCTGATCTCCGGCAAGGGCTACGCCGCGCGCAAGATCGTCGTGGTGCCGAACGGCCGCGACCTCTCGGTCTTCCGGCCCGGTGTCGGCGGACACACCGTGCGCAAGGAGCTCGGCATCGATCGCGGCACGCCGCTCGTCGGCGTCGTCGGGCGCCTCGAGGATCAGAAGGGACACGTCTACCTGCTCGACGCGTGGCCGACGGTGCTCGCGGAGTTTCCCGACGCGCGACTGCTGCTCGTCGGCGAGGGCAGCCTTCGCGGCCCGCTCGAGGATCGCGCACGGCGCCTCGGGATCGCGGCGTCCGTGATCTTCGCCGGATTCCGCCGTAACGTGTCGCGGGTGCTCGACGCGCTCGACGTGGTGGCGTTGCCCTCGCTCTACGAGGGCATGCCGCTCACCGCCATCGAGGCCTCGGCCATGGCCAAGCCGGTGGTCGCGACCGCCGTCGACGGCACGCCCGAAGTGATCCGCGATGGGCGCACGGGCCGACTGGTGCCGCCGCGCGAGCCGGCCGCGTTGTCGCGCGCGCTGCGCATGCTGCTGCGCGATCCCGTCGGGGCTCGGCAGATGGGCGATGCGGGCCGCGACTTCGTCCTCGCTCGCTTCGACCTCGCGCGTCAGGTGGAGGCGACGGCGCGCGTCTATCGCGAGACCGTCGGCGCGCGGCCACGGAGGCGCGCGGCGTGAGCGTGCTCCCCGTGATCTTCTGGGCGGCGGCGGCGGTGCTCGCCTACACGTGGCTCGGCTATCCGCTGCTGCTGCGCGCACTCACGCGCGGCGCCGCGTCCCGCGCGCCGCGCCGGCGTGGCGCCATGCCGAGCGTCTCCGTCATCGTCGCGGCGTACAACGAGGCCGGCTGCATCACCGCCAAGCTCGCCAGCACGCTGGCGCGACAGCGCTATCCCCGCGACAAGATCGAGGCGATCGTCGTCTCGGACGGTTCGACCGACGACACCGACGCGCGCGTGCAGCGCTATCCGGACGATCGCGTGAGACTCGTGCGCCAAGACCCGCGCGCCGGCAAGTCGCCGGCCCTCAATCGCGGCGTGGCCGAAGCCCGCGGCGAGCTGCTCGTGTTCACCGACGCCAACGCCCTCTTCGCCCCCGACGCGATCGCGCGGCTGGCCGCGCCCTTCGCGGATCCGCGCATCGGTCTCGTGAGCGGCCAGGGTCTCTACGGCGACGGCGGGGACGCCCGTGCGGCCGCGAGCGGCTACGTGCGCTACGAGGCGGCGCTCAAGGCCGGCGAGGCCGCCCTGGGCTTCGTGGCCAGCGCCGACGGCGCGATCTACGCGCTGCGCCGCGCGCTCTACCGCAATCTGGCGGCGTCCGAGGTGAACGACCTGCTGCATCCGATCCAGACCTGCCTCGCCGGCTACCGATGTCGCTTCGACCCGGGCGCGGTGACGGTGGAACCGCCCTCGGCGAGCGGTCGGCAGGAGTTCCGCCGCCACGCGCGCATCATCGCGCAGGGCGCGCACCTGCTTCGACGCTGGCTGCCGGCGCTCGTGCGGGCACGACGCTGGCGCGCGATCTGGATGCTCGTCTCGCATCGAGCGCTGCGCTGGACGACGGCGCCCTGTCTGGCCGTCGCCCTCGTCGCCAACGTGCTGCTGCTCGACGCGGCGGCCGTGTATGTCGCGACGCTGATCGGCCAGAGCGCGTTCTACGCGCTGGCCGCGGCGGGGCTGGTGGCCGAGCATCTGGGCCGCCGCCTCGGTCCGCTCGCGCTGCCCTACTATTTCTGCACGGTGAGCGCCGCCGGCGTCGTCGGCCTCGCGCGCGCCGCGCGCGGGGGCGCCGAGGCGGTGTGGGCGCCGGCGGGACAGGCGCTGCCGGAGCGCGCGGCGTGACGACGACCGAGCCACCCGTCACCGTACGCGCCATGCTGATTCGCAACACGGCGTGGTACGGACTCGTCACGTTCATCGGCCTCGGCTCGGGTCTGCTCATGTCCATCGTGCTGGCGCGCGGGCTGGGCCCGAGCCGCATGGGCGATTACTCGTATCTGCTCTGGGCGCTGCGCATGCTGACCGCGATCGCTACGCTCGGGTGGGCGCTCGCGACGGCGCGCTACACGGCGGAGGCGTACGCGAACGGCGAGCGCGCGCGGGCGTGGGGCTTCGTGCGGTTCTTCCTCCGTCGCCAGCTCGTGACCACCGCCGTCGTGGTCGCCGGCGTGTTGGTCATCGTGCTGACCGAGGTCGAGCCGCGGCTGCGGCTGCCGTTCGTGCTGCTCGCGCTGATGCTGGTGCCCGTCACCGTCGAGGGCATCTACACGCACGCGGTATACGGCGCGCAGCGCTACGACCTGACGACGATGACGAGCACCATCAAGATGGCGCTGCACCTGCTCGCCTCGGTCGCCGTCGTGGCGCTGGGCTTCGACATCCTCGGCCTCGTGATCGCCCTCTTCCTCGGCACGGCGATGTCGTCCTGGATGCAGCGCGCGCGGGCCCGCAAGGTCCTCGGCGGCGCCGCCATCGCACCCGGCCCCGACGCCCGCCGTGAGATCCGCGCGTACGTCAGCTCGCTGGCGGTGGTCGCCGTGCTCGAGGCGCTGGTCCGCGACCGGTCCGAGATCTTCTTCCTGCGGCTGTTCGCCGCGCCCGAAGAGATCGCGTATTACAGCCTGGCGTTCGGGCTGGCCACGCGGGTGATGGTCGTTCCGGAAATCGCCGTCGGCGCGCTCCTGCCGGCGTTGGCGGCGCTGCACGGGCGCGGCGACCGCGAGGAGTTCTCGCGCGTGTATCGCACGGCGATGCGCTACGTCGCGCTGTCGGGCGCGCCGATCGCGGCGCTGGTGGCCGCGCTCGCGCCGGGCGTCATCCACTGGCTCTACGGCGCCGCCTATCTACCGGCCGCGCACCTGCTCGGCGTGCTCACGGTGGTGGCGGTGCTGGGGGCGCTGCGCAAGGTGGCTGCCTCCTCGCTGCAGGCGGTGGGCGATCGGCACTGCGCGCTCAGTGCGACGGGCGCCGCCGTCGCGCTGAATATCGTCCTCGCCTTCGTGCTGATTCCAGGCTACGCGACCACCGGTGCGGTGGTGGCCAACGGGGCGGCGCAGCTGGTGGCTTCGCTCTGGGCGTTCATCGGCATGGCGCGGCTGCATCACGCGCGTGTGCCCGTCGGCGACTTCGCTCGGATCGGCGTGGCGGCGGTGCTGCTGTTCGCCGTGACACGCGTCGTCGTGGGGGACTCGCACGATCTGCCGCGGCTGATCGCGGCCGCCGCCGCCGGCGGCGGCGCATTTCTGGTGGCCGCGGTGGCGACCCGCGCGCTCGGCCCGCGCGAATGGACGCTGCTCACGACTTCGACTCGCCGACTCCTGGCGGCACGAGCCCCAGGCGCGTGACACACGGGAGAGTCCCATGAGGATCCTGATCACCGGCGGCGCGGGCTTCATCGGCTCCAACGCCACCGACGCGTTCATCGCCGCGGGCCATGACGTCGCCATCGTGGACGATCTGTCCTCCGGGTCCGGTGACAACGTCCACCGCGCCGCCCGCTGGTATCGCGTGGACATTCGCAGCGCGGAGCTCGACGCCGTCTTCGCCGAGGAGCGGCCCGAGGTCGTGTGCCATCACGCCGCGCAGGTGAGCGTGCGCCTTTCCGTGGAGGCGCCGCAGGCCGACGCGGACATCAACGTGCTCGGCTCGCTCAACGTGCTCGAGGCCGCCCGCCGGCACAGCACGCGGCGCCTCGTGTTCGCGTCGACCGGCGGCGCGATCTACGGCGAGCAGGCGGGGGCGGCGGCCGACGAGACGCATCCGTGCCGTCCGCGAAGCCCGTACGCGGCGGCCAAGCTCGCCGTCGAGCACTATCTCGACTACTACTGCGCGACCTTCGGCCTGCAGGCCATCGTGCTGCGCTACGCCAACGTCTATGGGCCACGCCAGGATCCCCACGGCGAGGCGGGCGTGGTCGCGATCTTCATGCAGCGCATCCTCGCCGGATTGGCTCCGACGATCTATGGCGACGGCGAGCAGGTCCGCGACTTCGTCTACGTCGACGACGTCGTCGCCGCCAACCTCGCCGCGCTCGACGTGGCCACGCCGGACGGCGAGATGGCGGTCTTCAATATCGGCACCGGGCGCGCCACCAGCATCAACGCGCTCTGGCGCGTGATCGAAGCGATCGCGCGCCCACGCGTGGGCGCCTATCACGAGCCCGCCCGCTCGGGCGATGTGCGGCGCAGCGTGCTCGACGCCGGTCGCGCGGCACGCCGGCTCGGCTGGCGGCCGGCGGTCGACGTCGAGCGTGGCCTCGCCTGCACGTGGGCGTGGTTCGTGGGGCACGCCGGCCGGAAGGCGGCGGAGGCGGCGTGAACGTGAGCACCCTGGCCACCCCCCGCCGGCGCACGGACACCAGCGCGGCCGCCATCCTCGGCGCGGCGGTGATCGCGCTCTACGTGCCTGTGCTCCGCGAGCTGTTCGCGCTCTGGCTGCACGGGACGTACTACAGCTATGGGTTCCTCGTCCCGATCTTCAGCGCGTACCTCGTGTGGGACGCGCTGAACGAGGATGCGCGCCGCAACGGCGCCGTCGGCCTGTCGGAGCTGGACCCCGCCGGCTTCGCGATCATGGCCGCGGGACTCGCCGGCCTCGGACTCGGCGTCTCCGCCGGCAGCCTCACGCTGCGGACGCTGTCGCTGCCCGTGGTGCTCATGGGCGTGGCGGTCGCCACGCTCGGTCCGGCGCTCGCGCGACGGCTGGTGTTCGCCATCGGCTTCCTCGTGTTCATGACGCCGCTGCCGGAAGGCATGCTGCCGGCGGTCTCGCTGCCGCTGCAGCGGTTCGCGGCATTCGTGGCGGAGCACGCGCTGCGCGCGATCGGCATCTCCGTGGCACGCGACGATCTCTTCCTGACCCTGCCCAGCGTGACCCTGCACGTCACGGAGGCGTGCAACGGGCTCCGGTTCCTGCTGGCGATGCTGGTCATCGGCGCAGCCTTTGCGGGCACGACCCAGCGGCGGCCACTGCACCGCGCCGCCGTCATCGGCATCGCGGTATCGATCGCCGTCGTCGCCAACCTCGCGCGAGTGACGGGCACCGGCGTCATGGCGGAGCTGTGGGGCGCGCGTGCCGCCATCGGCCTGCCGCATGTCATCTGGGGCAAGGTCGTCTACGTCGCCGCCCTCGTGCCGTTCGTGGGCCTGGTTCTGATCCTGAGACGGTGAGCATGAGCGTCAGCGCGATCGTGCCGACCAAAGACCGCGCGGGGCTGCTGGCCGAGACGGTCCGCGCGCTGCTCGCGCAAACCGCGGTGCCCGACGAGCTGATCGTGATCGACCAGAGCGCGACCGACGAGGGATGGCGCGCCATCACCGCCCTGGTGGAGGCCGCGCCGGCGGCCGCGCGGCCCGCGCTCGTCTACGTGTGGGACCGCTCGATCAGCGGCGCCGCCGCCGCCCGCAACGCCGGCCTCGATCGCGCGCACGGCGACATCGTCGTCTTGTGCGACGACGACGTCGTCCCCGAGCCGACCGTGATCGAGCGCCTGCTCGCGCACTATGCGCGGGTGCCCGACCTCGCCGGCCTGGCGCCGCTGATCGTCAACTACGTGCGGCCGGGCTGGGCCGGGCGCGTGCACCAGCGGATCTTCTTCGTCGGCCCGTTCCGCGACGAGCGTCAGCCCATCTACTGGAACTGGGATCGCCATCCGGCGGGCGTGCTGCTGCCGGTGCGCATGTTCACGGGCGCCCTCATGTCGTTCCGGCGAAGCGCGATCACCGGCCTGCGTCACGACGCGCGCTATCGCGCGGCGTCCGTCGGCGAGGACATCGACCTCTGCTGGTCGCTGGTCGGCCGCGGCGGCCGACTCGCCATCGCCACCGACGCCCGCATCGTGCACAACAAGGCACCGCGGCCCGCGCGGAGGCCGGAGGAAGCGCTGCTCACCTCGTGGGCCTTCCTCTACGGCAAGCACGTCACCAAGACGCCGGCGACTCGGCTCGCCTTCGCCTGGTTCGTCGTCGGCGTGATCGTGGGCGGGGCGAACGCCGCGGTGCGCACGCGCTCGTGGGCGCCGCTCAAATCGGTGTGGGCCGGCCTGCGGGGCGTGCGCACCGACTACGCAGGCTCGACGTTCCTCGCGCCCCGCACTCGCGCGTCGTGAGGCGGGCGTCGTCCCGGCGGCCCTACTGCGGCATCGGGCGCCGGCGCTTGAGCGCGCGGAACCCCGGCGGCAACGGCTCGATCGGCGGCAGCACGCCGCGCGCGAGCGCGTACTTGATCAGCGCGGTGTAGTTCTTCAGCCGCAGCTTGCGCATGACGTTCGCGCGATGCGCCTCGGCCGTGCGGACGCTGATCGACAGACGGCGCGCGATCCGCGTGCTGCTGTAGCCCTCGGCGACCAGCTGCAGCACCTCGCGCTCGCGAGCCGTGAGCGTCTCGTACGAATCCCCCGTGAGCCGCTCGGCTTGCAAGAGCCACGACTGCACGTCCTCGGGCGACAGCGGCGAGCTGAGATAGCGCCGGCCTTGCGCCACCATGCGCACCGCATGCCTCAGCTCGTCGGCGTCGGCCTGTTTCACCACGTACCCGGAGGCGCCGTTGCGGAGCGCTTCGATCACGTACCACTCGTTGACGTAGCGCGAGAGCACGATGACCGCCGTCTTCGGCGAGTGCTCACGCACCTGGCGCGTGATCTCGAGACCGTAGAGGCCGGGCATGGCAACGTCGACGATGAGGACTTCGGGCTTCAGGCGATCGACCAGCGACACGACCGACAGGCCATCGGCCGTCTCGCCGATGACCTCGAAATCGGGCTCCAGTTCCAGGAGACACTTGATCGCCTCGCGGACCACGTTCTGGTCGTCCGCGAGCACGATCCGGGTCGTCCCCCGGCCGGCCGATGTTCTCTCGCCCTTCTTCACGGTGTCGGTCGTGTCCACGCCATCCCTCAAGCCGGGCGCGGACCGCAGAAGAAATACGCTGGTCCACGCACCGCGTCTATTCGTATACCTACCAGTGCAAGCGGCGTACCTTCACCGGCAGTTGGCCACCGTTCGCACAAGAGTCGGCAAAAGTTCTCTCAATCGACGAACCTGACCCACATCGCGACGCGGACTTAGGCATGGCATGTCCTTGGCAAGCTCTGGATGACTTCTCGCGCGGAGGCGGCATGACAATAAATGGGAAAACGACCCGACTCCACATCGTCGAAACGGCTCCCTCCACCGCACACCTCGCCGGCTTTCGTCCCCCGCCGGTCCACATCCTCGTGATCGAAGACCACGACGACACGCGCGATGTCCTCGACATCCTGCTCCGAACGGAAGGCTACGAGGTGGCGCTGGCGAGCGATGGCGCGGACGGCCTGGACAAATATCGGCAGCGGCCCGCCGACATCGTGCTCGTCGACATCTTCATGCCGCGCAAGAACGGCATCGACACGATCCGCGAGCTCATGGGTGACTTCCCCGACGCCGTCTGCATCGCGATGTCGGCGGATGGCGATCCCTTGCGGCGCAACGCGCTGGAGTTCGCGCGCGAGGCGGGCGCTCGGCTGACGCTGCGCAAGCCCATCGAGCCGTGGGTACTCCTGCGCACGCTGGAAGGGGTCGTCGCCGGACGCCGGTCGATCGCGCGGCTCAGCGCGGCCGGCTGAGCCGCCTCAGCGAATCAGGAAGCGCTTGACCTCGTACGGCCCGAAGCTCGTCGCGAATGCGTTGCCCTCGACCTTCGGGCCGACGGCCTGCGCGTCGAGATCCATGACGGCGGTGGCGGGCGCCGACAGCGTCCACGACCCCGTGACCGGGGCGGCTCCCGTGTTGTAGGCGAAGACGTAGCGCGCCCCATCCGGACCGCGCTTGCCGAGCACGCGCACCGCGGCGGGACCTCCGGAGACCACCATCGCGTCCGGGGCGAGCAGGACGGGCTCGAGCGCGTGGATCTCCTTCGTGACCCGCACCAGCTCGCCCCACTTGCTCTCGCGCTGCCGCGCGTCCTTGACCCACGCCAGGCCCTTCTCTCCCCACGACCAGTAGAAGAGGCCGCGCGCGCCCTCGATGATCGCCATCCAGCTCATCGTCTTGATGTCCGGACCCGTGGGCCACCCACCCGCACCCGTGAGTGGGAAGTACTGGATGACCATCCACACCGGGCGCGCGCCCTTCACCGCGTCCTGGCCGATCCGCGTCCACTCTCCAACCATGGCGAGGTCGTTCTGTCCCGCCGGCTTCACGATCGGATACGGATCGAGGCCCATCACGTCGACGGCGTCGCGCCACAGCGGCGCCTGGCGCTCCAGCCCGTCGCCGAGCACCGCATAGGTGATGGTGCCCGGCGCCGCGGCGGCGAGCACACGGCGCTGCGCGAAGGCGCGCGGCACCATCTCGGCGGGCCGCTCGTCGGCCGTGTAGAAGCCGGCGAACCCCGGATGGGACGACAGCGTGCGCCCCACCCAGCGGTTCAACGCCTCCTCGCCCTCGCGAGCGGCGGGATAGTCGATCTCCCTGTACTGGGGATCGTCGCGGTAATAGAAGTTGACCGTCTGCAGATACCGGATGCCGCGCGACGCGAGCTCGTCCATATACGTGGAGAGCGCCGGGATCGGCGCCCGCCCGAGGTGGTAGTTGATCAGCATGTTGATGGGCGCCTCGGACATCTTCGTGACGCCCCAGCCATCCTGGCCCTGCGCGTACGTCGAGCGCGTGTTCGAGTATCCGCCGGTCGTGTAGAGCCCGACCACGAAGGCCGGCTTGCCATCCATATAAAGGACGTTGCGCTCGTCGAACCAGACCCGGAGGTCCTCGCGGGCTTTCGCCGACACGCGCACGATGCGGTGATCGGGGTAGCGGAAACCGGGGCTCCCGTTCGCGTCCAGCAGCTCCGCCCTCAGCAGCCAGCCGTTGCCGCGCAGCCCCGCGGCATCGAGCTCGACCGTGCCCGGTCCCGTGACGACGCGCTCGCGCGCCACCGCGCCGCCGGCCTCCTCGAGCAGCGCCAGCCGCACCCGCGCGCCCTGGGCGGCGCCCACGGCCACGCGCACGATTTGCGGGCGATCCTCGAAGAGCATGCCGCGGAAGTTCGGATAGAGCAGATAGACGTCCACCGCGGGCTTGCGGCGCTCGGTGAGGCTGACCTCGTCGAACCACGCGCTGCCATCGGGGGCGCCGTACGCGCCCACCGTCACCTTGTACGGGCCGCGATCGGACACGGCGATTCCGCCCTGTGTGAGCTGCGTCCAGTCGGCCGTGCCGCGCGCCACCGGCGTGCAGTGCCACCAGTTGAAGCGCGGGCGCGCGTCGAGGCAAAGGCGCACGCCGCTGCGGGTGTCCTTCGTGCCGAGCTTCTCCGCGCGGACCCAGCCGCTCACCGTGTAGAGGCCCGGGTCGAGCGTCACCGTCTGCTCGAGCTGCGGCACGGTCGGCTGCGCGTCGGCGCCCGTCAGGCGCAGGGCCGCCCGGCCCTCGCGGCCCGAGCGGTCGATCGACCATGGCCCCGCGGCACGCGCGTTCCAGGGCGCGAGGTCCCCACTGGCCGCATCGAAGGTCGGGTTCTTCACGAGATTCGGCCCGGGAGCGTCTGCGCCGGGCAGCGCCGTCAGCCCGCCGACGGGGACCGTGCGGTTGTCAGCGCCCCGGACCACAAGCGGCGAGACCACGGCGAACCCAAGCAACGTCGCGGCCGACACGCCGCGGCGCAGCGACGGCCGCGTCATGGCGCCGGCTCGGGAAGCGGCTCGAGCGTCAGGCCATCGTCGCTCTCGGGCTCGAGAGCCTCCGCCGCGCGGACCTCGGCGGCGAAGCGGCCGAGCACGATCGTGAGGAATACCGCGAGCCAGAGCATCTTCTCGTACTGCGCGCTGATGAAGCAGCCGGCGACGAGGAAGCCCGTCAGGCCGCTGCGCAGTCCCTCGGCACAGCCTGCGAGACGTCGGCCGTCCGGCGACGCGCCGAGCTCGGTGGCGCGATTGAGGATGCGGAACGTCGACAGAAGCAGCAGCACGAAGATGATGAAGACCGGCAGGCCGAACTCCGCGGCGACCTCGAGGAAGGAATTGTGCGCGATGTTTCCCTGCTCGAGGCCCGTGTACAGCGTACTGAGCGATTTGAAGTTCAGCGGGCCGACACCGAAGATCGGATTGTCGGCGATCATGCGCAGCGCTGCGAAGAAGAGCGCCACGTGCGCCTTGTTCGACGCTTCGAGGCCGGCCGGCGCCGCCCGCTCCGTCTCGAACACGGTCCACAGCCGCGAGCCCAGGTCGGACGGCACGATGATGAGGCCGAGCATGAGCACGACCATGACCGTGATCGCGCCCATGGGGCCACGGCGACGATAGACGAACACCATGCCGGCGACGAGGAGTCCGAGAAAGCCTCCGCGCGACGAGGTCAGGAACAGCTCCAGGACGAGGAGGAATCCGGTCGCCAGCCACAGCTGACGACGCCCACGAGTCGTCGCCTGGGCGGCGAAGACGAAGGCCAGCGGGATGACGAGCACGAGGATCGTCGCGAAGTAGTTCGTCTCGTACAGGCCGACACCGAGGCGCTCGTTGTAGCGAATCATCTGCCGCACCGCGTACGGAAAGACGATCAGGAGGCTCAGCACGATCGCACGCAGCACGCGGCCGAGATCACGCTCCGTCTCCACGCTCACCAGCACGAACGGCAGGAAGGTGAGGAACGCCAGGTAACGCGAGATCGCCACGAAGCCGCCGCCGCTCACCAGTCCCGCGAAGAGCACGCCAAAGAAGAACAGCAGGAACAGCGCGGCGGGCCGCGAGGTGAGTAGCGCCGTATTGGGATGGCCGCTCGCCAGGCGCATCATGGCCCAGCCGAAGCCGATGAGCCCCAGCAGCTTGATCACCGTGAAGTCCGGGAACACCCCCAGGAAGTTGGGGGCGATATAAAGGTAGGGACTCGCCTCGTACGGCATGATCAGGATCATCAGCGCTAGGAGCCACATGGCTTCTCACGCATCGCAAGACCCGTACCGCGCCGAACGTGCTGACTTTCAAGGGCTTAGAGGCCCAGGGGCTGCTACCACACTAGAAGATGACGGTACGCGGTTGCAGGCCGTGACCGGTCGACCCCTGTCAGATTCTCTTACAGATCTCGGAGCCCGCGCCGCAATTGGCGCGGCAAGCCCGCATTTTCGCACCGCTTGTACGAATGGTCGGACGTTTGCAGTTTGAGGCCCCGTCCGCGCGCCTCCGGGCGCGTTTGCAATAAATTCCGGCGGCCGGGAGAAAGAGAATGACTGCTCCACGAGCCGTCAGATTACTGAGCATGATCTTCTTGGTTGTCGGAGCCGCCGCACCCGTGGCGGCGGCGTCAGCGCCGGCGATCACCTTCAACGAGGCGACCGGGGTCAGCGGGGCCAACCAGAACCAGACCGTTGGGTGGCAATTCGACGTCCTGACTCCCGTGGTCGTCTCAGGCTTGGGCTGGTTCGACCAAGGGGCTAACGGCCTGGGGACGGCGCATACGGTCGGGATCTGGGCGCCTAACGGAACCTTACTGACATCCGTCCTCGTGCCGGCCGGAACCGGCGCGCCGCTCGACGGGCAATATCGGATCGCCGACATCCCGGACATCCTGCTGCCGGTCGGCACCGGATACATCATCGGCGGGGAGAACTTCTCCAGCAGCGACGACCGGCTGGTGGCGAACGCGCTGCAGGTCGTCGACCCGCGTATTCATTTTGTCGACGCCACGTTTAGCGACGTCGGCTCCGGGTTCGTACGGCCAACCAGCTTCTCGATCGCCGATACGGGATTCGAAGGGCCGATGGCCACCCTCGTGCCGGAGCCGACCACCGTGCTTCTCATCGGAACGGGACTGGTCGCGCTGGGCGCTCACGCGCGGCGATCTCGCAAGCGGCCGTAGCCTTCGGCTGCGGATCTCCCGCAGTTCGTCTCGCGCTCAGGGCTTTCGGGCGCGGACCATCAAGAACATCGGCCGGCGGCGCTCGTCTGCAAACTGCGGATGGTCGCGTAGCCAGCGCTCGGTCGGCATCGGCTCGAGGACACGCTCGAGCATCAGCCCAGCGACGAGGATGCCGTTGACGAGCGTCGAGAACGTCCGATGCACCTTGCGCACGCCGGCCACGAACCACGTCTCTTCGCGGGCGCCTTCGTCGGCGTAACGATCCACGCCCCACGCCGTGCGCCGCCCCGCGCTGTCGAGCGTCCAGCCTTCGCCGCCCGACACACGGCCGGTGTAGATCGGGTGCTCGACGGAGTACACGAGCGTGCCGCCCGGCGTCAGCCAGCCGGCGATCCGTCGCATCAACCCCAGATAGTCGTCCACGTAGTGAAGGGCGAGCACGCTGACGACGAGCTCGAACCGCGCGTCCGGGAACACGACGTGCTCGATCGCCGACCGGGAGTAGGTGATCCGCGGATGCGCGAACTCGCTTCGCGCGAGCGCCAGCATCCGCTCCGAGACGTCGACGCCGACGACCTCGGCCGCTCCGCGCGCGGCCAGATGATGCGCGAGCTGGCCGGCGCCGCAGCCGAGATCGAGGATGCGTCGGCCGGCCGCCTCGGGCAGGAGCGCCAGCAGCTCGGCGTGCTCCATCGCCCGCGTCCAGCCGGTGCCGAATCGTTCGAGCCTCGAATAGCCCGCAAAGAACGCGGGGTCGTCGTAGACGTTCTGAGGATCCAACTCCGGGCTAGTTTCGCACGCTCACGCTGATCGTGGTGGTGCCCGTGTTGCCGGCGGCGTCGCGGACGGTGGCCGTCAGACTCGCGGGTCCATTGGCGATGCCGGTGGTGGCCCACGGCAACGTGACCGGGCCGCGGCTCGACGTCACCTGGCTGGCCACGAGCTGGCCATTGACCGAGATCGAGAACGTGTTGGACGCGCCGCTCTGACCTTCGACCCAGAGCGTCGGCCACGCCGTGCCGCTCACCGTCGCACCGTTCGTCGGCTGGGTGATCGCCACGGTCAGCGTGCCGGTCGGCGCGGGCGGCGCCGGTGTCGGTGCCGGCGGTGTCGGCGACGGCGGCGTCGGTGCGGGCGACGGCGGCGTCGCGCCGTTGGCGACGTTGACGGAGACGCTCCACACGCCGGTGTTGCCGGTCGCATCGCGCACGCTCGCGGTGAGCAGCTGCACGCCATCGGCCGACGGCGTGCTGTCGTAGGGCAGCGAGATCGGGCCCGTGCCGGCACTCGTCGTCGAGCCGACGACACGGCCGCCGAGCGTGAGCGTGACGCTGTTCGCGGTGCCTCGAGCGCCGGTGATCCAGACCACGGCCCACGCGTTGCCTCGCACCGTCGTCCCCGACGTCGGTTGGGTCACCGCGACGCTCAGCGTGCCGCCGGGTGCCGGCGACGGCGGGGACGGAGACGTCACGCCGTTCGACACGGTGACCGTCCGCGTCGCCGATGCGCTGGCGCCGGCGGCGTCCCGCGCCGTCAGGGTCAGCGTGTGTGTGGCGTTGCTCGTCGCCGTCGTGGTCCAGGTGTAGCTGGCGGATGCGCCGGACACGAGCGTCGTTCCGTCGAGCGCGAGTGCGTAGGTGTACGGCGCGGTGCCTCCCACGGCCGACATCGTCACCGCGGTGGTGCCGCTCACCGTGGCTCCCGCGGCGGGCGCGATGAAGGTCGCCGACAGCGGCGCCGGCGTTGGCGGCGAGGGCGCTGGAGCCGACGTCGTTCCGTTCGCCACGACGACGAAGACGGTGCTGGTTCCCGTTTTACCGGCGGCGTCGCGCGCCGATGCCGTGAGCGTTTGCGCGCCGTCGGCGGCGAGCGTCGTGTCGTACGGCAGCGAGATCGGCCCCGTCGTGGCGCTCGTCCCCGTGCCGACCGTGCGTCCGCCGAGCGTCAGCGTGATCGTGTTGGACCCCGTCGCGCCCGTGAGCCAGACGACGGCCCACGCCGTCCCTTTCACCGTCGTGCCCGGGGTGGGCTGGGTGACCGCCACGGTCAGCGTGCCGGTCGGCGAGGGCGGCGGCGGCGCCGCGTTCGCCACCGTCACCGATTCCGAGGCCGTGGCGGTACGGCCGAGCGAGTCGGTCACCGTCGCCGTCAGCGTATGCGCCGCGTTCGTGAGCCCGCCCGTGTTCCACGCATACGAGGCACCGGTGCCGGAGTACACCGTGGCGCCGTCGACGGCGAGCCGATACGTGTAGCCGGCGCCCCCGGTCGCGTTCAGCGTCACCGTGGTCGTCCCGCTCACGGTCGCGTTGGCGGCGGGCGCGACGAAGCCGACGGCGAGCGCGCTCGTGTTGAAGGTCGCGGTGACCGACGCGGCGGCGCCGAGCGTGAGGCTGCACGTGCTCGCCGTTGCACAGCCGCCGCCCGACCAGCCACCGAAGGTCGAGCCGGCGGCCGGCGTCGCCGTCAGCGTCACCGCCGTCCCCGGCGCATAGCCTTCCGTGCAGTCGCTTCCGCAGGCGATACCGGCTGGTGTGCTCGTCACCGTGCCGCTGCCGGCGCCCGCGAGGGCAACGCTCAGCGTGACGGCGGCGGCGGGATAGAGGTAGCGAAGTCCGGCGAGGTCGCTGGCGTGGAGCGACGCGCCGCGACCGTCGAAGTGCGCATAGGCATACATCGTCGCGTCGGTGTCGGTCGGGTGATCGAGGCCGAGCACGTGCCCGAGCTCGTGCGTGGCGACTTCCGCCAGGTTCGCGTACGTCTCGTAGAAGCCGCAGCCGTTCCAGCCGTCGGCGAACACGACGTCGCCCTCGATGATGCGATAGAACGATTGGCCGTTGAGGACGCGCGCCTCGCCGCTGCGGAAGTAGCCGCCGTAGGCGAGCGTGCCCGTACAGTTGACGGGTGGGTCCATGTCGCCCAGCGGATCGCGGAAGGAGATCGCGTTCACGCCATCGTTGCGAAATCCGCCGGCGCTCGTGAGTCCGCCGTCGTCGTAGCGAAAGCTCGAGCCCGCCACCCCCGACCACGCCGCGAGCGCATCGCGAATCTGGGAAAAGCCCGAGCCCGGTGCCAACGGCTCGCCGCTGCCGTTGGTCAGCATGCGCACGGGCTGGCCGGCGTCCGCCTCGAACCAGCGGGAGGGCGAGCCGAGCAACGCGAAGGTGTCGTTCGCCTGCGAGCTGGCCGTCGCCGGCGCCGTCGCGCTCGTCAGCGGGCGTCCGCGTCCCGCCGCTTGGGCGTGGACGTGTGCGCGGATGGCGTCTCTGAACCGGCGCAGGCGCTGCGGCGCGCTGGCCGGTGCGGCGGCGCCGCTTGGCAGGCGGACGCCGGCGGGCGTCTCGCGCACCGCCATGTCCTCGCCGCTGGCGTCGCGAACGATGGAGAACTTGCCCTGATAAAAATGCGCCACGCGCGCCGTGCCGTCGCGGTGGGCGGTGACGAACACGAGCACGCGCTCACCGCGTCGAAACTCGGGGCTGCCCTCGATCCACGCGGCGTAATCGCCGACCTGACCACCGAGCAGCCGCACCGTGAGCGACGGCACGCTGTCGCCCTTGAGCGTCTCATCGATGCTCAGTGTGACGTTGGTGTAGATCCGCCCGCGATCCGCGTGACTCTCGATCGCGGTCACGCGCCCGAGCACGACGGCGGACGACTGCGCGACGAGATCCGCCTCGGCAACGGGAACGACGACGGTGGCCGCGGCGGGGAGAGCGGCGACGAGCGTGGCAACGAGCGCGACGGCGGCGAGCAACGCGCGGTGCATGACGATCCTTTGTGCTCGGAGTTGTTCCGAAAGCGGCGACGGGTGCCGAGGTGTGGGGCCCGGATGCGGGCCCCACGCCTCGGCGGTCGCGCGCGGGTTCCTGACTAACGCTCGACGATCGTGGATGCCCCGGCCCAGCGGCCGAGCGCATCCACCGCCCGCGCGGTCACGGCGTGCCGGCCGGGCGCGAGCCGCCCGGCGTGCGTGTCGTACGCCGCCTCGACGTCGACCCAAGAGTCGGCCAGATCGCCATCGAGGTAGAGATAGAGCCGCGTGGGGGTGCGGGCGCCGTGCACACGGAGACGGATCACGGTGTCGATCTCATCGATCGTCACCGTCAGCCGCGTGGTCCGGGGCTGACGCCCCGGCGCCAGGCGGATGCGATCGCGGTCGAGCGGACTGACGGTGCCCATCAGTTCGCCACCGAGACGTTGACGCTGCCACTGCCGGTGTTGCCGGCGGCGTCCCTCACGCTGACCGTGAGGGTGGTCGAGCCGTTCGGTCCGGTCGTCGTGTTCCACGGCAAGGACGCCGGACGATCGCCGTTGGTCGAGGTCGACACGGTCTGGCCGTTCGCGCTGATCGTGTACGTCTTGTTGCCGGCTGCGGCGTTGTCCACCCAGATGACCACCCACTGGGTCCCGCGCACCGTGCCGCCCGTCGGCTGCGTGATGGAGACCTTGAGCGTCCCCGTCGGCGTCGGTGCAGGAGTAGTCGGCGTTGGAGTCGGCGTGGGCGTGGGGGTCGGTGTGGGCGTCGGGGTCGGCGCCGTGGTGATGCCGTTCTTCACGTTGACGTTGACGGTGGCGCTGCCGGTTTTGCTCGCCGAGTCCGTCACCGTGGCCATCAGCGTCTGCGTGCCGTCGACGACCCCCCTGCTGTCATAGGCCAGGGAGACAGGACCGTTGCTGGCCGTCGTCGTGGACCCCATGGGCTTACCGCCGAGCGTCAACGAGTATGTCTTCGTCGCCGCCGTGCTGCCCTCGAGCCATAGCGTGGCCCAGGCCGTGTTGCTCACCGTCGTGCCGCCCGTCGGCTGCGTGATGGAGACCTTCAGCGCGCCCGTGGGCGTCGGAGTCGGAGTCGGAGTCGGTGTCGGAGTGGGCGTTGGAGTTGGCGTGGGTGTGGGCGTCGGCGCCGTGGTGATACCGTTCTTCACGTTGACGTTGACGGTGGCGCTGCCGGTTTTGCTCGCCGAGTCCGTCACCGTGGCCACCAGCGGCTGCGTGCCGTCGACGACCCCCCTGCTGTCATAGGCCAGGGAGACAGGACCGTTGCTGGCCGTCGTCGTGGACCCCATGGGCTTACCGCCGAGCGTCAACGAGTACGTCTTCGTCGCCGCCGTGCTGCCCTCGAGCCATAGCGTGGCCCAGGCCGTGTTGCTCACCGTCGTGCCGCCCGTCGGCTGCGTGATGGAGACCTTCAGCGCCCCCGTCGGCGTCGGCGTGGGTGTCGGTGTCGGAGTCGGAGTCGGAGTGGGCGTTGGAGTTGGCGTGGGTGTGGGCGTCGGCGCCGTGGTGATGCCGTTCTTCACGTTGACGTTGACGGTGGCGCTGCCGGTGTTGTTCGACGAGTCCTTCACCGTGGCCACCAGCGGCTGCGTGCCGTCGACGACCGCCTTGGTGTCATATGTCACTGAGACGGGACCGTTACTCGCTGTCGTCGTGGAGCCCTGCGGCTTACCGCCGAGCGTCAACGAGTACGTCTTCGTCGCCGCCGTGCTGCCCTCGAGCCATAGCGTGGCCCAGGCCGTGTTGCTCACCGTCGTGCCGCCCGTCGGCTGCGTGATGGAGACCTTCAGCGTCCCCGTCGGCGCCGGCGTGGGCGTGGGTGTCGGAGTCGGAGTCGGAGTGGGCGTTGGAGTTGGCGTTGGAGTTGGCGTGGGTGTCGGTGTGGGCGTCGGTGTAGGCGTCGGCGACGGCGACGGATCCGGACCCGGGGTGCTCCCGCCGTTGCCGATGACGTAGACGTGCGCCGCGTACGGACCGAACGTGTCCGAGAAATTGTTGCCCGAGCCCGTGACCGTCCGGTTCTCGGCATTGACGGTCACGGTGCCGGGTGCCGTGTTCCAGGTGAACGTCGCGTTCTGGTTCGAGTTGCTGGAGTTGTACGCGAACACGTAGCCCGTGCCGCCGACCACCTTGACGCGGGTCTTGATCGCCGTGTTGGAGTTGGCGGTCAATGAGCTCGACGCGTCGTCGGCCAGCAGCGCAGGCTCGAGCGCGGCGATCTCGTTGACCACGCTCTTGAGATTGTTCATGTAGCCGGTCTTCTGATCGCACCAACCCGAGCACACCGCCGTGAGCGCGTTGTCGCCGAGGCTCCACCAGAACAGGCCGTGGGCGCCCTCGACGATCGCCATGTAGGCCATGTTTCGCATCTCGGGCAGCGTCGGGAACCGCCCCTGCGAGGTGAACTGGAAGAACTGCTGCACGGTCATGTAGGGCCGCGCGTCCTTCACCGCGGTGCGCGCACGCCCGGTCCAGTCCGCGACCTGGCTCAGCGTGTAGCCGCCGGCCGGCTGCGCGCCGAACAACGGGTACGGATCGGTGCTCAGGATGTCGACGGAGTCCCGCCAGAGGGGCAGTGTGGCATCGCCCAGCAGCGCCGAGAACGTCACCGTACCGGGAGCCAGCTTGAGGAGGCGCTGGTACTGCGCGAAGGCGCCCGGCTGCAGGCCGGCGAGACACTCATCGATCGTGTAGAAGCCGGCGAGTCCCGGCTGCGCGGCCAGCTGCTGTACGTAGCTGTCGGAGCTGTTGATGAGGAAGCTGTTGTCCGCGGGGAACTTGTCGAAGCAGTTGCCCGTCTGCAGATACATGACGCCGTGCTGCTGGAGATTGGCCATGAGCGCGCTCATCGCGTCTGCGGGCGCCTGGCCGTACCAGTAGTTGAGGTACATGTTGATGTTCATGCCGCTCATGCGACGGTCACCCGTCGGCGACCACAGCATGGTCTCCCAGGTGCTCGGATCGGCGGTGTAGCCGAGCCCCGAGTCGTACACGCCGAGAATGAAGCGCGGCACGCCCTTGAGCAGCACGCGGTTCTTGGCGTCGACCGACACGTTCATCGTCGAGCGCGCGGCCGCGGGGACCTTGGAGACGCGATAGGCCGGATAGTCGTAGACGGTGCTGTTGCTCGAGACGTCGATGAGCGAGACGGTCGCGAGGTAGCTGCGGCCTGTCGCCATCGCCGAGCCATCGACGGTGGCCACCACGTGGGCGGCCGCCGCGGTGGATTGCTGCGCGATCACCTGACCGCCCGTCTCGTCCGTGATCGCGGCCCGCACGCTGTAGCGCGAGAAGTCACCGGTGGGCGGCGTCACGCTGACGTCGAATTGCAGCGTCTGCGGCTGATCGTCGAAGAGCATGCCGCGGAAGTTCGGGTAGAGCATGAAGACTTCGATGTCGCCCGACTGCACCTGCTGCACGACCACGTCGTCGAACCATGCCGTCCCCGATGGGTTGTTGTAGTTCTCGAGCAGGATGGCCACCGTCTGGTCGGCGGGCAGAACGATCGGGCCGATGGTGACCTGCGTCCAGTCGTTGGTCCCGCTGATCACCTCCGAGGGTGTCCACGTATTGACGCCGCCCGGCCGCTGGTCGAGCGTGAGCCTCATGCCGACGTTCGAGCTGCCGAGATTCTGGGTCTTGATCCACGCCGACACCGTGTAGGTGCCCGCCTTCAGCTGCAGATTCTGGGTCGACGTCGCGGCGCCGGTGTCGCGCCGGTAGCTGAACGTCCCCGAATGCTTCGTGAGTTGGTCTTGCGACCAGCCGGAGCCGCCCGTCCAGCTCGTCGGCCCGAGTGTCTCGAAGCCAGCGTTCTGCACGAGGTTCGCTCCCAAGTCGGCGGTCGGCAGCACAGTGAGACCACCGGCGATCAGGGACGTCGACTGCGCGCGCGCAGTCGGCGCCGTCGACGACATCGTCATCACCGTAATGAGGAACACAGCTATCGAACGTCGCATTCGGACCTCCACCCCTCTGGGGTTGTGTCGCCTTTACAGCGGAGGGAAACGGATTTCCCAGCCGGCGGGCGTAGGGCAAGGGGGGGACCAAAGCGACGGCGCGACTCATCTGGTCGAAAACACGCAATTTAGAAGTTCTACGTTCACCAGCGGGGTGCCGGTGACCTGACACCTGACAGTCGGGAAACGAGACACTCGACGGCCGTCCGAGCGCTCGGCGGTGCCGGTGTGCATCCGGAGCGCGAATCGCGCGAAGCCGGTGCGGTCTTGCCGGGCGCCATGGTGGCGGATTCCGCGGATTTG
>Ga0207684_10000633_pt1 | contig 41813 bp, 53 predicted proteins | sample KBSK5501metaG_FD_184342 | JGI IMG/M metagenome (GOLD analysis project Ga0207684, IMG submission 184342) | Corn, switchgrass and miscanthus rhizosphere microbial communities from Kellogg Biological Station, Michigan, USA - KBS K5-50-1 metaG... | ecosystem: Host-associated > Plants > Roots >... | reverse complement strand
CCAAAGAGTGGTTACGAACCTGCGTGATCATCACCGGCGAGCCGAACGAGTTGGTCTCCCAAATACACACCCGCATGCCTGTCATTCTGCCGCCAGAAACCCATGAGCAATGGCTTTCAGGAGAGTCCGGAAAAGAAATTTTGCGACCGTTTCCTGCCAACGAGATGACAGCAAGACCGATCTCCAAGCGGATCAATAAACCAGAAAATAACGATCCCAGCGTGCTCGAAGAGGGCGAGATGGAGCAGGTCGAACGGCTGATTTAAATGTGCACTGGCCGACGTATAACGAGGACTGTCTGATCTAGATGGTTTCTATCAAGAAATGCGGGATCGCTATCTCGAGCAATTTAAAATCGCGGCTGCCGGACTGCGGGGACCGAACCCAGCACGCCTTAACACCGACCAGTGGTGGTCGCTCGGACGTCACTTCGGTTTAGTCACGCCGCTGCTAGACTGGACCGAATCCCCTTATATTGCTGCATTCTTTGCACTGTCGGAACTTTTGACCGAGATGCGCCAGCTCGGCGAAGTCGGCGGGGGACTCGTCTTCTCTGGCAAGAAATTCGCGATATACAGGCTGTTCCATAATGAACAGCTTGACGAGCTTGATAGAGACGGCCTCAGAGTCGTTCGGCCTATCGTCCATGAACTTGACCGAATGCATGGGCAACGTGGGCTATTCACTTGGCTCGATTCGGAGGAGTACTTTGAGCTGCAAGGTTTTCTTGACGATAAAGGGTACGGAAACTTAGTGACTCAGTTGATCATCAGCCACCAAGCCGTTATTGATGGATTAATATGAACCCGGTCCAACAAGCTGATCTCGCCCAAGTCCCGGCGGAACGCGACAACCTCCGCTATACGAAGATACCCCTCACGAATGGATCCGGTGTGATCCCCGCGCTCGGTTTTGGCACACTGATTCCCGACCCCACCGACGCCAAAAAGGCGACCACGGTCGCGCTGGAAGCAGGATTTCGTCAATTCGATTCTGCAGAACGATACCGAAATGAAAAAGAGGTAGGCGAAGCAATACAGGAGGTGTTCAAGGAGGGGAAGATTAAGCGAGAGGACGTGTTTATTGCCACGAAACTCTGGAACAACAACCACCGCCCTGAACGTGTCAAACCCGCTTTCGAGGCGAGTCTAAAGCGACTCCAACTCGACTACGTCGACCTTTATTTGATCCACACCCCGTTTGCCTTTCAACCTGGAGACGAGCAAGACCCGAGGGACGAGAACGGCAAAGTGATTTATGACGACGGGGTGACGTTGCTGGATACGTGGCGAGCTTTGGAGAGTCTTGTGGACGAGGGCAGGTGTAGGGCCATCGGATTGTCGGACGTGAGAGTGGAAAAGGTGAAAGAGATTTTTGAATCCGCGAGGATAAAGACTGCCGTTGTTCACGTAGAATCCCATCCATATCTCCCACAATGGGACCTGCTCGAGTTCTGCAACAAGAACGGTATCGTGTTCCAAGCTTTTGCGGCGTTGGGTCATAGTTCAGAACCCAAGTTGCTAGATGATCCTGTGATTACCTCCATCGCCAAGAGAGTGAACAAAACCCCCGCCCAAGTGCTGCTCGCATGGGCGGTGCAACGCGGTACGGCCCTCCTTACCACATCCAAAACCCCCAGCCGCATCAAGGAGAACTTTGATATCGCCACGCTTCCTGAAGACGCAATGAAAGAGATTAGTGAGGGAATCAAGACGCGGCAAAGATTTAACTCAGTCGTGGAGACTGGCGTGCCTGGGTTTATTCCAAGAGGAAAGTGAACATGAAAGCCAAGCAGCACCTGGAGCAGTCCATGCAAGAGGAACAAATATGTGAAGCCCTGAATACGCACTGGCACGCGTCGGCAGTCGGCGATGCAAACGCGGAACATGATATTTACGATGACGATGCCATTTGTGATTATCCCCAGTCAGGCGAGCGAATCCTCGGGCGAAGCAATTTGCAAGCCTTGCGAAGTCATCATCCCGGCAAGCCGTCAGGCTTCAACGTCAAGCGAATTCTCGGAAACGGTGATCTCTGGATCACGGAATACACAATCACGTACCAGGGACGACCAGCATACACAGTGAGTATTATGGAGTTCCGGAACGGAAAGGTCGTGCGCGAGACACAGTATTTCGCGGATCCCTTCGAGGCGCCCGCCTGGCGGAGCCAATGGGTTCAGCAGATCGCGTGACGCCGCACTGAGGCGAGATTGAACCCGATCGGCGGCTGAGCTTTTCATTCCTACTTTGATGATGGCCCGTCGGAAAGTTATGGCGGCGACGCGCCAAGGAGTATTCGCAGCAGGCAATTACATTGGCGAACTCATCGGAGCAGTGGCTCGCGCCGATGCCGACTGAATCCGGCCAGGGCACCGAATACCTGCCGCTTGGTGTTTGGGCAATGGTCCAGGAAGAAAAAGGTGACGCCTACATGTTCTTTCAAATCTCGATCGACAAAAATGGAGTCGTCACTGCGCATTTGAAAACCTGTTGAGTGGAGAGAAATCGCCGATCTCCGGCCAAGTAGACAAGAAAACCGGGCGGGTAGCCTGGAAAATCGGATCAAATAATACCGTGATCGAGACCGGTCTACAGAATCTGACTCGGGACAACGCCAGTTGCCTGCTGCATTTCGGTACGGATAATACGCAGACCTGGCTGTTAGTACGGCTGAGAGAACCAGAAACGCCGAACGCGCCACAATCCGTGGCTGCGGCGGGTGATTCCAGGTGAGTTGAGGAAGCTTCCCAATACTCTCTAATGAGTTTTAGCAGTGAAAGCCTTTACATGGTCTGTATAGTTAATTGCTAAATCGGGGGACGACATGAATGCCGCTTATGTTTCCGCCTTGGCCGCTTTAGCCGGATCGATAATCGGAGGACTGACAACTTTTGCGGCGGCCTGGGTTACCCAGCGTCAGCAGGCGAATGTACAGTGGCTCTTGCAAGAGAAGACCAGGCGGCAAGAGCTTTATCAGCAATTCATTGAAGAGGCTTCGAAATTGTACACAGATGCGCTTATGCACGATCAGGTCGCAATTTCGCCGTTGGTCGGCCTTTACGCTCTGATCAACAAAATAAGGATCTTTTCCAGCCCTGGCATCGCCGAGCGCGCAGATAAGATCGTTCGAATGATCATCGATACCTATTTCTTACCGAACAAGACACTACCAGAGGTGCGCGCCATGATGGAAAGCGGCGCGCTAGATCCCTTACGTGACTTTAGCGAGATGTGCCGTGACGAACTGAGTGCGTTGGTGCCGGCCAATTTTTCGAACCGTCGGTCCATGTGATGCACATTACCGGGGAACGCCAATATTCCGACAGCCATTGCCTCTTCGAGAAGCGCCTGTGCTTTGGCTACGCCAACGCACCGGATTCGTTCATGCTGGCGACACTCCAGCTTCAATTGGCCCAACTCAGTCCGGGCCAAGGCTAATTCGTTCTTCCAGCGACAGGCCATTCCTGGACTAAATGCCAGGCGTTGACCATCGATAAAGTACGGTTGGTGGAAAACGGCGGTTTGCCAAAAGCGAATATCGGTCTTTGGAAAGTGGCCAAGCCGATGCAAAGCTTGGCGACTTTTTGGGTTCATCCCTGGACCAATGTGAGCTGTCATGAGCTGGTGCGGCAAAGGATAGAATGGCCTGCGAAGCTTGTCCAGAGGCCACTTGTCGGCTCATACTAGCTCATAGTGGCCCACAGAAAATGCCGCAAGTCGTACACTCTTAATCACTGGATTGTAGGTTCGATTCCTACACGGTGCATGTACTCATGGCCAATGAGCTACGCGTGTTTTACGTAAATCACTATCGCTCGAATTGAAGCTTCTTTGCCGCTTTCTGGCTTTGATCCGACTCGAAAAGCTCTGTTAACACCTAAACCTGATCACGCTGAACTGGCCTGCGGAAGCTCTGTGGAGAGGCGGACGGACGGGCGTTTCGATCTCGCCTAAATGCGCAATCGTGCGACGACCGAATCACTGGGTTTGTAAATAATAAGTAACTCCCGCTATACACTTCTAGTATCTCTTCCAGCGAGCCACTGAGAGCGGAATTAAACCGACAATCCGGTTTGCAGTTCAAAGTTGAGCGTTGATGCCGAGTACCGTAGCAATATTTTCTTTTTTTAGGTGCGAGATACCCATAGCCGGTGTCAATTTGGACCGCCACCCGTTTGATGGATACATTCCTCGTTGTCTCTTCTTATGAAGACGCCGGACCATACAACGGCTCAGGTTTTTCCCGAGTACATCGGCGGTGAGGTGATTGCCGACAGTGCAACACTGAAGTGGCCGGGATCTTCGTGCGGCGCTACCGTTTCCCCAGAGTCGTGGATGGTTTCCTTGTGCCCGCTACGGCGGAGCCGTTGATCGCCGCTATTATCGCGGGCTCAGCAGAGTTCGAGGAACGTGAGGTTGGCGGGACCTGGCTACCTAACCGCGTGCGGCGCGGAGACCTGTTTGTCACCCGGTCGACGACTCCTTACGAGTTGCGTTGGCGTTCCCCTTTGGGAGCGGAGTTAGATGTAATTCATATCCACATTGCCGTTGACCAGTGCCTCGCAGCATTCGAAATGGTCTATAAAGGGAGGGCGAGTGATGTTGAGGTGACAGAATTCTTTGGTCGTGATGAAACCCTCGCGCATCTGAGTTTTGCTTGTGCAGAGATGCTATCCACGGGGACCGCGGCTAACTCGCAACGCGTCAGAGCCATTGCACATCTGCTCGCGATTCACATCGCCGAGAAATACACCAACGTCGGATCGCAGAAGTCTGATTATCGTGGCGGATTGCCGGTCGTTAGGCTGCGTAAGCTTGAGGACTATGTCCGTGCACACCTCACGGAAGATATTTCAATAGAGAAGCTGGCTGAATTAGCGGAGCTGAGCTCCTTTCATTTCTGCCGGGTATTTAAGCAGGCCACAGGGATGACGCCTCTGCAATTCGTGACCCGAGAGCGCATGCTCAAAGCGCAGCGGCTGATTCGCGAGACCTCCCGCAGCCTGATCGAAATCGCGCTCGAAGTCGGCTACACCAGTCCCAGCTATTTTGCTCAAGTGTTTCGGAGGACGGTGGGTATGGCTCCGAATGAGTTCCGCAACGCTTTGTAGGCGTTAGGCAAAATCGCACGCGCCGAGCAGGCTCACCCTTCTAACTAGGATGTCGCTCCTAACGGAGCTACGCGCATTCGTTTTGATTCGGGCTATAAAGATTTTTGCTCCTAGGGAGCACCCACCTGCGAAAAGTCCGAACGGGTCTTTCCGAGTTGCGCGTTTTCGGGATTACTTTTTTCCGCAAGAATCCGATAAGCACCGCACGATCCCGAGAGCTGCTAACGCTGAGGCAGTATAAACTTGCCGCAGGACTTGAACTATCAATTCGTGAAACGCAGCGGTGCTATTGGCATATCCTGGTCTTTTTCGAACGGTTCTCTTCTGAGAACCACCAGCATCTTATTTGCGTTGTCAGCATCGCTATGAGGACTTCTGGACATACAACCGCTGAGCTTTTTCCTCGATACATTAAGGGTGAGGTGGTTGCCGATAGCGCCGCTCACGGATGGCCCGGCCTCTTCGTTCGGCGTTACCGCTTATCCCGCGTAGTGAACAAGTTATTTGTCCCAGCCACGGCAGAACCATTGATCGGCTGCGTAATCTCGGGCGTGGCAGAGTTCCAGGAAGGCGAGATTGGCGGGACCTGGTTATCCCGCCAGGTGCAGCGCGGGGATGTGTTTGTCACTCGGTCGAAGACACCTTACGAATTGCGCTGGCGGTCGCCTCTCGGATCGGAACTGGACGTCATCCACATCCACCTTGCTGTAGACCAGTGCCGCTCTGCGTTCGAATTGGTCTATAAAGAGAGGGCGAACGCGATCGACGTGCTCGAATTCTTCGGCCGCGACGAAACATTAGCAAACCTGTGTTTTGCCTGCGCAAAAATGTTATCGGCCCGAACCTCGGGCAGATCGAAACGTGTCGCTGCTATCGCACAAATGCTTGCGATTCACGTCGCCGAGAAACACACCGGCATCGCATTGGAGAATCCTGATTAATTATGTCTATTTCCCGCCGCACTTTCCTTAAAGCCACGGGAACGCTGTTGACGTTCCCGGCAACTCTCCGCGCCGCACCGGACGCGGATTTGACTCAACAACAGAGACTCAAAATGGAAATACAAAGAATTGGTTCAAAGGCCTCCGTCAAAGGACCGGCCGAATATTTTACCGGCACGGTACGGGTTGATTCCCTATTCCAAGCAAACGCTCCATCGCGAACGAGCGGTGGAAGTGTTACGTTCGAACCGGGTGCTCGCAGCGCTTGGCATACCCATCCATTGGGTCAGGTTCTCATCGTCACAGCCGGTTGCGGTTGGGTACAGCGAGAGGGCGGTCCCATCGAAGAGATTCATCCCGGCGATGTAGTCCGGATTCCGCCAGGCGAGAAGCATTGGCATGGCGCGACTCCGACGACCGGCATGACGCATATTGCCATTCAGGAAGAGGTCAACGGTAAGGTTGGGGACTGGATGGAGAAGGTCACCGACGAGCAATATCGGAGATAAAACAAAGGCGTTCACCGGAATGAGACGCAATGTTTTCATTGTCGCGCTGGCGATTGCGACTACTGCCGCCGCTTATACCGCCGGCAACATCCAAGCTGAGGGTACAACGCCGCAGGCATCCAATGAAAAATCCTCGAAAAACCCAGACCGTATGAAGATAAAATTGACAATCAAAGACCGAGTGCTTACCGCCACTTTGAAGGACAACAAAACGGCTCAGGATTTTGTTTCTCTGTTGCCGCTAACCCTCACAATGAACGATTTGTTCGGCCGGGAGAAATTTGGTCATCTACCGCGCGCGATTTCGGACGGGGGAGAACGCCACGCACAGTTATGAGGTCGAACAGATCGTTTATTGGTCTCCTGGTCCCGATGTGGCGATCTTTTATCGGAATGACCGCCAGGCAATTCCGGATCCCGGCATCATCGTCATTGGTAAGCTTGACTCCGGTGTAGAGGCTCTGAATGTAGATGGCTCTGTAAAAGTGACGATCGAACTTGCCGATCGATCGTCCCACGGCTCAGACAAGGTCACGGCAGTTTCAAATGCGCTGCCCGCAGCAGTACCATCGCTGGAGGATCTTCGTACGGTAGCGCCCGCATTCGCTAAGTATACCGAAGGTCCCCTTCTCAATGGTCTATGGAAGCGCCCCGGGCTATCGCTGCGAGACCGCAGTATCATTACCGTGTCGGTCTTGATCGCGCGGAATCAGACGATCGAAATGCCCTACCATTTCAACCTGGCTCTCGATAACGGGGTTAAGCCCAGCGAACTCTCTGAGATCATCACTCATCTCGCCTTCTACTCCGGCTGGGCGAATGCCACCTCTGCGGTCGCGGTTGCGAAAGAGGTTTTCACGAAACGAGGTATCGTACCCGATCAGCCTGTCGCGGGTGACCTCCTACCGCTCGACGAAGCGGCCGAGGCGCAACGTGCGGCCCGGGTTGAACAGGATGCGGGTTCAGTGGCTCCGGGGGTTGTGCAGTATACCAGCGAGCTGCTTTTTCATGACCTCTGGCTGCGGCCGGCTTTGGCTCCTCGCGATCGGAGCCTTGTTACTGTGAGCGCCCTAGTTGCGAACGGCCAAGTCGCTCAGGTGACCTATCATCTCAATCGGGCGATGGATAACGGCTTAACCAAAGAGCAGGCCTCCGAGATGCTGACGCAGTTAGCCTTCTATGCTGTTGGCCGAATGTTTTTTCGGCGATATCGGTCTTCAAGGGTGTTTTTGAGAAGAGACCGAAGTAAGAAGCTCGTTTTATCGAGCAAACAATCCAAGCTCCCAAGAAAAACCCACCTCTTTTCCGCAAGATTCCGACAGGCACCGCACGATCCCGAGAGCAGGGTTGCCTTTAATACTCCAAGCTCCTGCTATGCCCAAGGTGGTTCCAGTTCTTTCGACCACTGTGTCATGCGGGCCATCAACGTCACAGGAGTTGTATAAAGATGAAGAAACGAATACTCGGTAACAGCAATCTTGAAGTCTCGGAGATCGGGCTCGGCTGCATGAGCATGTCCGGCGCTTACGGTTCGATCGTAGAAAAGAAGGACATGATTTCCCTTATCCGTGCAGCGGTCGAACGGGGCGTTACCTTCTTCGATACAGCTCAGGTCTACGGCCCATTTGCTAACGAAGAGCTCGTTGGCGAAGCTCTCGCTCCATTTCGTGGGCAGGTAGTGATCGCGACGAAATTCGGGTTCAAATTCGAACAGCAAGATGGCGTACCACGGAATGTAGGGGTCCACAGCCGGCCGGAGTACATCAAGCAAGGCGTCGAGGGCTCACTCAAACGACTTCGAGTCGACAGTATCGATCTGTTCTATCAACACCGGGTAGACCCTGAGGTCTCTATCGAAGAGGTGGCAGGAGCAATCAAAGAGCTGATTGAGGAAGGCAAAGTGAAGCACTTTGGAATGTCTGAGGCGGCGGCACAGACGATTCGCCGGGCGCATGCCGTTCAGCCGGTGACCGCGGTCCAGAGCGAATACTCTCTTTGGTTTAAGCGCCCTGAAGCCGAGGTATTGCCATTGCTCGAGGAGCTCGGTATCGGGTTTGTTCCTTACAGCCCGCTGGGAAAAGGGTTCCTCACGGGAAAAATCAACGAGCAGACGATCTTCGACAGCACGGATCTGCGGAGCCGCATCCCTCGTTTTTCAACAGAGGCCCGGAAAACGAATCAGGCCTTGGTTGATCTGCTTGCCGCCATCGCGGAACGCAAAAAGGCGACACCTGGTCAGATCGCGCTCGCGTGGCTTCTGGCCCAAAAGCCGTGGATCGTTCCGATCCCTGGTACCACCAAGCTGGCGCGGGTAGAGGAGAACATCGGCGCAGCAGACATCGAACTTACATCTGACGATCTCGAAGAGATCGATAGCGCTGCATCGAAGATCACGATCCAAGGCGCTCGGTATCCCGAAGAGGTGGAGCGCATGTCCTATCACTGAAGTAGAAACCGGGAGACAGAATGTGAAGGAGGAATTCTGCTTATCTTTCGAGAACAAAGTCGCGCTCGTCACCGGAGCAGGCTCTGGTATGGGTCTCGCAACCGCGAAAGCCTTTGCCGAGGCGGGCGCGTCAGTAGTCCTGGCTGATGCGAATGAGGAATCGATCAGTGCTGCTGCGAAGGGGCTGGTTTCCGCAGGCCACAAAGCGCTTGCCGTCCGCTGCGATGTGGCCGACGACGCCCAAGTGGCTGCAATGGTGGAGCAGGCTGTCTCCACGTTCGGGCAGTTAGATGCGGCGTTTAATAACGCGGGCGTGCAAAAGTCCGGTCGCCGAAATGGCCGATGCCAGCAGAGAAGAATTCGACCGCGTGATTGCGATCAATCTTCGCGGTGTCTGGAGTTGCATGAAATATGAGCTGCGCCAGATGCGCAAACAAGGAAGTGGAGCTATCGTAAATAATTCTTCGCTCGGCGGCCTCGTGGGAATAGCCGGCCGGGCAATGTACCACGCCGCGAAGCACGGAGTCCTCGGCCTTACGAAAAGCGCCGCACTGGAGTATGCCGCGAAGGGGATCCGCATCAACGCGGTCTGTCCGGGAATCATCGATACGCCGATGGTTGCAGGCACGCTGGCCACCGAACCGGACGCGATGAAAGAGTTGATGGAAGTCGTGCCGATTGGGCGGCTTGGGCGGCCGGAGGAGATCGCAGCGGCCGTTCTTTGGTTGTGCAGTCCGGGCGCAAGTTTTGTGATTGGTCACTCACTTGTTGTTGATGGCGGGTATACCGTGCCGTGAGAAAAACAGCGGCTATCAGATAAGCTATGAGAGGAGCTATTCGCGCGATCAAGACACTGCTTCGGACGTAATCAAGGAGAACCTCACTGTGACCAGATCCTTGAAGAAAGTGCTTCAGCTGAGCGCGGTATCATTGTTAGTCGGGTTAACCACCCTGGCGCTAGCCGGTAGCGAGAACGGCAAAGTCAATGTTGGTGGCCGGGACCGGTTTATAGGAGCCTGGCGACTGGTCTGGCTTGAAGAGGAGGGCGCGGATGGAAACGTTCACAAGGCTGACTGAACCGGGTTGCTTGTCTATACGCGCAACGGCCACATGGCGGTTCAAGTCATGTACCGCAACCAGCAAGCCGGAAGCTCATACGCGCAAGGCGGCTACGAAGCTTCGTATGGTACTTACCAGCTCGGTGAAGGCGTTCACACTTTCACTTTTCATGTCGAGGGCACATTGGTGCGGACGCTGATCGGCAAAGCTCTGGCGCGCGCATACGAATTCTCAGGCAACCAACTGATCGTGAAATCGGCAAGCCCGAATGAACACTGGAAAGTCGCTTGGGAGCATTACTAACACAAAAACATGCCAACCGTATCCATCATTTATTTCACCGGCGGAGGCCATACGGCGAAACTAGCCGAGGCAGTTAATAAAGGCGCGACGTCCGTCACCGGGGTGAAAACAAACCTGATCGCCATCAGCGGCGATGACATCATCAACGGCCGTTACAAAAACGATCAAGTCATAGCTACTCTAACAGCGAGCGATGCGATCGTCTTCGGTAGCCCGACTTACATGGGTGGACCGGTGGCGCAATTCAAGGCGTTTGCTGACGCCACGGTCGAATCTTGGTTTGCCCAGGCGTGGCGAGACAAGTTGGCGACCGGCTTTACTGTCTCTGGAACCCCAAGTGGAGACAAGCTCAGTACGCTACAGTACTTCCATACCCTGGCGATGCAGCACGGCATGATCTGGGTGGGACTCGGGGAACTGCCAGCTCAGGAAAACGGAATTAACCGTCTCGGAAGTTGGGCTGGTGTAATGGCGGAATCCGAACAGGATTCGCCCGAAATCGAGCTAAATGACAAATTGACCGGCGAGGTGCTGGGCGAACGCATTGCCAGACTCTCGTTGAAACTATCAAAGAGTCAGCCCGAGCACCTGGAGACCGACAAAATCCCCTTCCCGACGAGCCAGGAATTGGAGACCGCTTGAAACAGAACTGACGGGGAATGTGCGTCTTTGAAAAGTGGCCGAGTTTGTTTGAAACTCGGCCACTTTTTTGGTTCATTCCTGCACTTTCTTGATCATTCGTGAGCTGGTGCTGAAAACGATAGAGTGGCTTAGAAAGCTCGTCCAGGAGCCAATTTACGGCTCATAAAGGCTCATTCCGGATCACAGAAATTGGGGGAAGCCGTGCACTCTTAATCACTGGGTTGTAGGTTCGATTCCTACACGGTGCATGGCTCGGGATCAGGGACTTACAACATGATGTAGAAACGAGACGCTCTATTTGGTCAGCAATTGGTCAGCAATTTTGGAGAAACTTCAGCGATCTCGCACAGCGTTTCTGAGGCTTTCGCTGCACGACCGATGAATGGCTGCGCACGTGCTCGATCATCACGGTGAATAGCCCTGAAAACAATGATGAGGCTCTTCTGGAGCCCATTGAACCGCTTCAGATCAAAAGAGGGCCTCGCGGTCCCGAGCCCGAACTTGCCGCTAGACTGAAAATCCGTGCAATGGCTGCGCACTACGAAACATTCAAGAATTTGGCTGCCGGTGTTTCCTCGATAGCTACAACGCTCGCCTTAGCTGTCGGCGGGTGGTGGACCTACCAGCGTTTCATCCGTTCGCGTGAGTCAACAACGCGAATCGACCTCGACGTGGACTTAGCCTTTGTACATCGGCAACATGATAACTGGATTGTCGAGGGTGTAGCGTTACTTAAGAATCCAGGAAGCGTTCGACTCGACGTCAAGGCATTTACCTATGACCTCCATTACGCCTTCTCTTCTGACAAGTTCGAGCGCCCGGCGGACGAAGACGACGCTATGAAAGAGAATCCCTCCCTAGCCGACGCGCTTCATGTAGGAGTCAAGGGATCCTGGCTTGAGGGATGGGACTATCTGTACTTGGAGCCAGGGGAACGGGCGCGCTTCAGCTTTCTAGCGTCCCTGCCTTCGAACGTAACAATGGTTAGTCTTCACTGTGAGTTCACTGACAAGGCCGATGACATGGAAACAGTGACGAAGACCTACTCCGTCCCAATCGCCACCTCGAAGCCTTAACTTCAAAAACGTGAAAGCTCCCCGGTTGCACAATGGTGCCGAAGTTCAGATGCTCGAAGCCCGAGCAAGAGGATCCCTAACGCTCAACTTCTGGTGACCGCAGCCTTCTGGAATTTTCCAGGGTTTGGACCGAGCCCGGCTTTATGGATGAACGCTTTCCACATATGGTCCTTGAACTCTTCGGGAACTCCGTCGAAGTCGTCTTGCTCGTCGCTAAAATAGATCTCTGACTCAGCTTGAGGCGCTGAAGCTTCCCGCTTGCTGCTGTAAGCTTGGGAGCCCTGATATGGCGGACCATTCCAACCGAATTCCATGCCGCCCTGCTCTTGGGGCTGCTTTATCCCGAGCCTCTTGCAGAATTGGTCGGTACTTTGGCGCTGGCTCTTCTTCGGCTTCATCTTGCCGCAATCACAAATTGATCAGAACACTCGCTTCCGAATGGGCGGGAACAGCTAAAGTCCAACAATGGCCTCAATCTATTTTGTTTTGCGTTAGATTGCCCAGCAGACTCTTATCTGCATTGTTGATAGCTAGATTGATGCTCCAAGGTCCATCTTTGGGGCCGACACGTTCAATCTCCGCAAGCACGAAATTCAGCACATCGATCTGCTCACGCGGCGCATTGGCGTAATTGCTATACCTACCAAGCAGAATGTAAGTTGTCATCATATAAGCCAAATGGGCTAGCCGGGCGTCGTTCAATAGAATGAGACCTGGATGCGCATTCAGTTGCTTGAGCACTTTGGTGACTACGCCGAGGTTGACGTACAACTGATACTTGTGCCTGCCGCTGGCCGCTCCACCCCTGACCAAACCAAGCGCATTGCGCTCAGTGAGGATCAGAAAATCGCGCAAGACCTGAGACCGTTGCTGATCCAGACTGATTCGGTAGAGCGGTTTGGCCTTCGCTTCACGATGTCTCCAAAACCATGCTGCGAAACCAAAAACCAGCAAGACACCACCAATCTGGGTTATCGCGTCGTTCATCACTTGACCCTCATTGGGATCGGATATTTTTCCGCACTCTTTAGCAAACAAAGTCCTCAGCTTAAGTCTGGACGGGGTGTGTATCTCAATCTCGGGTCCAGCCCTGCATCTCGGTCAGATCTATTTGTATTAGAATAACGTTGTGATAATACGTTTGATATTTCCGCGAAGCTGCTTGCTATGCTTTACATAACGAAACGAGAAACGTTCGTCGAAATTCCTTACTTATCTTCATTCGACGGGCCGCACATGTCTCAGAAACCAGGATTAAAATTCCTGATTTTCGTACATTCACATTTTTGCGACGACTTTTGAGCCGTGATCACCACGGCCTATGGCTTTGTTGGTGACGATGAGCCGATGTGGAAAAATCGAGCGCAATTTGCTCGCGAGGGGATGTCACAGACGCGCGCTCTGAGCCGGGCGTGGAAACACCGCTACGATTATGTTGTGGTCTTGATGGGCAGTCAGTATTCCACAACTCCTGCTGAAGAAATGGGTAGCGAGGGGGAAAGCGATACCGGAGCCGGACGTCAAAAAGTGGGCAACGATGTCCCCGAAAGCCAGACGATTATTGGGATAGTCAGCGATACTAACAGCAATCAGTACAAAGGGCGCACCTACTATTTTGGCAAGATCGGGGACGACAACCTTATGACCTCCGAGGCTGAGATCGGCGCGGCTCTGCTGGAAGCGCAAAATCAGGAGATTTGCGCGGTGTGTGTGCCTCGCCCGGGTAAAGGACCACATCATTACAAGCTTCTTTCCTTTACGTACCCCGAGTCGGTTAGTGCTGCGCAGCCTGATGGGAGCAATGACGCCCCAAGCGACAATTCGTTTTGAAGACAACCGCCACGAACGAATCACCCGAGGCGCCGCCGCCGCTGGTCAAGCTTGTGCTTTACCCCAGCCAGGCCCGGCCGTTTTCCAAGTTGTTAGAGGACGCGCGGAATAACACGGGAGTCAGCGGCGTCCTGTGCACCGTCAACCAAGTCCTGGATTTGCACGATGGCCGGTTACTTCTAGAGCTGCAAGCTGCGCGGCTCGATCGCAAAGCGACCCTTAAAATCCAAGAACTAATCCGCCTCAGCCAGCAAAGAACCTGCGATGACAGCCAGGAACCAGCACCAAGAACTTGACCGGAACGTTGAGCAAATTTGTCCGACGTCGTCTCCGTTTGGCGCAACACCGTTGCCTGGGTTGCAAAGTTCTAAAGCGCGCCTCGGAGCTGAGCAGACCAAGGTCGTCGAAGAAATCCAGCGGATTCGTCTCGAAGCAAAGAATTACAGTCTGCGCTGCCAGGCGACGCGCGAGCCGCAAGATCAAAAAGAGTCGGAGCGTAGGCGCCAGAGGATTGCCACGCTGCAAGCAGATTTGATGCGGGCGCAAGCCGAGCTCGGCGAGGTTAATCGATCTTTGCGAGCTCAGAAACCCAGCCAGGTTGCTCACAGCCGGGAGCGTGCCAGACAGCAATTTGAGCAACGCCAGGCCGATTACCTAGTGGCATTTCATCAGATCGCGCGCGATTCGCTCGATCCGCGGCAATTCAAAGCGCTCGAAGATGGTGCGCGCGGGTTGTTGAAGGAGGCGCGCGAAATGGGAATAGACGAGTCTGTTGCGCGCTAGAGGCGATTTATGACTACCTGGAGCACTGAATACGCTGGTTCGCTGACGGAAGCGCAATGGCGCAACGAAATTGAGATCCGTTTTTTCGATGCTATCAGGCGAGAAATCGAGTCATGGCCGTTTCGTGAACCGTTGCGATCAGTCTTGGAAGGGCTTGACGTGGATTTCGAGGGGGAACATGCATTCCTGTGGAACTGGGACGTCTACACTGTTTCGATATTTGAACAGAACAGTTTGCTTCGTTTCACTGCTTGGTTTTATGCAGGTACTCATCCCTGGCATCAACGCGTGATCGATCCCGAATCGATTTGGTTTGAAGAGTTTTCGGAGGATGAAAGTAAGACCTACTTATTGGCGTTCGATGGGATTTTACGCATCAGTGATACCGGGGCGCTGTCTAGCGAGATCGCGGAGATCTATACGCAGCCCGACCTGATGCCGGTTCTCGCTGATCGAGGAGAGGACTTTATCTTCGGTTTTCAAGACGGCGGCTAGGTCGACTAAGCTGACCATGGAATATCGTGCACCCGACTGTAAAAATCTTCGACCAAAGCTCCTTCGAAAAGGCCGACTTAAATAGCGAATTTGCCTTTGCTGTTTCGATCCAGAACAAGGGTAGTGATCCGGCGGTATTGCGGCCTGACTTTCAAGGATGCCGCCTGAACTTGTACTTTGACGACGTAACAGAGGGGGCCGGAGCGGCAACGCCGACGGAAATCGATGCGCTTTTCGATTTCGCTCAAACATGGCTCTCAGTCGCACGCTCGGATCCCGCTAGAGCATCCATCGTCATTCACTGCGGAGCTGGGATAAGTCGAAGTGCCGCCGCGGCGTTATTCTTGTTAACGCTTTACTTCAGCAATTATCTCGCAGCGGCCACGCATTTGTTTCGTACGCATCCCCAGGTTTCTCCCAACGCTTTGGTGTGTCGGTTAATCTGCGAGAAATTGGGTTCGGGTTTCGGACCAGATATCTTCGAGGCGCTTGCCAGAGGCAAGGGAGGCGCTGGATAAAACGCCAGAGACTGCGTTACGCTTGGCTGCGCTCTACTTTGCCGACCTGCTCTTACGTCGCGTGCGAGAAGACAGCCAGAAAGAACAGCAAGATCCCGCCTAAGATCACCAATCCAATTATCAGACCGGCCCTCCACTCGAAATTTTCTTGCTGAACTCGCCGCGTCTCTGCCTCCAATAGTCGGCGCAACTGCTCTTGTCCCTTCGGATCTAGCGATGACATATTCTGCGATAGTGCGATGAGTAGTGCCTTGCGCGACTCATCCCGCGCCTTCTTGTTGGCGTAAGCCGCTGCCGCTGCAGCAGCCGCCTGTGCATTCTGTATTACATAGTTCTGATCGTCTTGGTCCATAAAAACTAACTAACGGACTTGCGTGCGAGACGAGTTATGGTGCGAGCATTTTAGAAGCATCGCGGCGTGCGCTACGGATCAACCCAGCTAGCAAAATGCGCTCCAGCCGGTTGCAACCAGATCCATTGGTTGGCACTCGGTCCAGTACCAGTCGAACACTCCTCGCCAAGAAAACGCCCTTGGGCAGGAAGATCTGCCGGACTGTTTAGGGCACCTTGGTAACAGGCTTGCACGACCGTTCTTCCGTCCAACAGGGTAACTGAATGCCATTGGCCTGTCTGTGGCACAGAAAAAGCAGGGCCACCGACTAGCTCAGCTCGAGGGACAACCGGAAGCGCCCTGCGGACATCGATGGGAGTCTGGCGAGCTTCAGGGACTAGGCGAAGAGGATTAAATCCGGCCCTCAAAGGCGACGGCTGGCTACTCTGGTTGTGCAGCAGCGCCCAAAGAAAGAACCCGCCAATGACCATCCAGATTAGTCCCCATCCACCGCTGCGTGAGCTCCGCTCCGGTGGCGCAGGTTTAGGGGCCTGAACCGGCGAAGGTACGGGAACGGTGGGCGGTGGCAAATAGCCTCGGCTGCGGAGCCAGGCGATCGCCACCTCGATTTCTTCTTCGCTCTCTGGAGGTCGAACTGGGTATCGATTTACCGGAGGAGGTGGTTCCTCCAGTTCACGCCGAATCTCGGCTGGTAGCTCCGATTCGAATTGTTGGTCGCGATCCAGAGGTGCCGATTGAGTGACACGTCCGACAGGCACCCGAATACGGGGCTTGCTTTGGTTGGGTTGATACATCCTTGTCCGATTGTCCTCGGAGTAGGAAGTCATATGCTTTTCTGCCGGGACGATAGCACCGAAATTTCTTCCGTAAAGATCCATTGAACTTTCCGCTTTTACCAATATCCCCAGCTGCTATAGTTACTGGATGCCGCGCCAGTCCAAACGATCCAAGGCCGGTCGCCGCAAAACGGGGAAGATCTCCGTCACCGTACGTATGTCGCCTGAAACCAAAGCTATGCTGGAAAAGGCCACCGAAGAACTCGGATTGGACAGCTTCAGTGCCTTGGTTGAGGAAGCAATCCTAGAACGACTCAAGCGTAATAAATAACAAAGAGGGTTTTCGAATAGGGCGCGAGAATCAGATGTGAAGAGACATCCGCATTATGCGGTTCGCGCAGCGTTACAGATAAGAGGCGTGGGAGTGCGTCAATGCGTAAAAAGTCCTGAAATTGCACTTTTGGCGCGTTGGCTGTCCGGGCGATTTGGCGACTTTGAGGTACTTACGTAGGTTTTCCCGCCCGAACAGAGTCATAACATCAGACAACGACTGTACTTTAAAATAGAGACACTCGTGACCGCTTCAATTAAGCCGCAGATTCGCATCCACGGAAACTTCGATCAGTCCTCGCTAATGTTCGGCGGCAGTTTCGCTTCAGTTAATCCGCGCGGATTCACATTCGCGCGGAAACTCGGCACCGGCACGCACGATGCCATATGCGAGCAGTGGCTTCAATTAGACCGCGGATTTGCATCCACGGAAACGTTCAATGGCCAGTTGTACATCTGGGGTCCTAACTACCTTCAATTAGGCAGCAGATTCACACCCGTGGAAATGTCCAGGCGTGCCTTCGTTTCGGGGACATACGCACCGGCTTCAATTAAACCGCAGATTCACACCCGCGGAAATGCGGAGGGACTTTGCGCATAACGTTAACAATCCAGTCGCTTCAATTAAGCCGCAGATTCACACCCACGGAAATCTACGCAAGAGCAGTCCGAAGCAGCCTATAAACAGTACGCTTCAATTAGTCCGCAGATGCGCGTCCACGGAAACTTAGTCCAAGTCGTCCTGATTTTCTTTGACGTAGCACATGAAACGTGCACGCTTCAGATTCGAGCCGTAGCTCGCATACCAGACCAGCTTGACCGCAGCGTGTTCCTGATTCGTTGACATTTGTTACGATCTGACCCGGCATTTTGGCTGGCTCGCGGCTCAGATTTCGCGGGCGACTCGCTCGATGTAAGTCAAATCCACACTGCCGTCAGTATGAGGAGGCGTCGGAACCGCAATGAAGATCACCTCAGAGTTTTCGACGCCTTCTTCGAGCCTGCTGCTAAAGGCAAGTCGATGGCCGGAAACATTGCGATGGACTGACTCGTCGAGGCCGGGCTCGTAAATTGGAATCTTGCCACTTTGAAGTCCTTTGATCTTACCTTCATCATTGTCAATACAGATGACGTGATGGCCTACTTCGGCCAGACAGGCTCCGGTAACCAGGCCAACATAGCCCGTTCCGATAATTGCGATTTTCATAAGTGAATGAATTGGTAGAGCGTTTGGCCAGGTTCAGATTCGCGCGCTAGGTACTCTGCGTAATTCATCATCCCCGCCAATAAATATGCAGATCGGCGGGGCGAAGTGGCATCTGGCTCAATTGCTGTATTTAGTGTCTTAACGAGGCCTTCAGGCCTGGGTCGGGACACCCGAGAAAGCGGCCTGCCTGTCCGCCCGTAGTTTTAGGACCGCGGGACGAAGGAGAAAAAGTGGCGCCCGAGGGATCGTAAGGTGTTGATGTGTTAGCTACATCTGTTCGTTACGACTGGTCAGACAAATACTACGCTAATCCCGCAAACCACGAACTCGATGATCCAGCAGGGTGACGCCTCAACTTACTTACAACATTGCTGTGAGATGTTTCTAGTATCGTGAATTTTCGACATTCGGCTTCTTTTGGTTAAAAACGGGAAAAGGCCACAAACGGGTCAGTCAACAAATCTTGAGCGATACCTTTGGCTTTCGAGCGATTGGATTGCAGAGACTCTTGAACTTGGCTATGTCCTCGTTGCACGAGAGATCTCCAATTGACGCGTCGCAGCAATCCTGTCAAGAATTGGTGCCTCCTCGCCACATCCCGGAAATATCGCATGAGCTGCACTTTTCCAGCATAGTCCCAGACTTAAGCGGCCACGATGCCACCGGGTCGAACGACGCGGACCATTTCAGCAACGGCAGGCGCCGGCTTGGGCACAAAATTTAGAACAAACCCAGAAACCACAACGTCAAAGCTTGTCGAATCGATCTGCAGCGCCTATGACACTGGATATTAAGCGCTTTGAAGAAACGCCTCTAGCCCGCGAGCCACGTGAGCATCTCGTCGTACGGGAGTTTGCGAAGCCGGAGGCGCGCCTCCGCTTTTGGAATTTTGCTGCTTGCATGGGTTGGACTGCAGCGCTGCTGGTCTTATTGGTCCGATCCGGTGGCGGCTACCGCAGAATCGCGTTTGTCCATTTTCGACTGGCTGGCCTCCAATGGACACGGGGAGAAGATCTCTACACGAACTGGCGAGGCTTCGTTTATAGCCCCACGGTGGCGGCGTTTTTTGCGCCTTTTGCCTGCCTGCCTCCATCCGTTGCCATCGTACTCTGGCAACTCCTCAACGCCGCGGCCTTACTCGGTGGTTTGATGGCGCTTCTTCAAACAATTTCTCCCGGCGACGTTCGAAGGCACGTCGGCATCATTTGCTTGCTTCTCCTTCCATCGGCATTGGGGAACTTGGATATCGGCCACTCAAATCCATTGACTATCGGACTGCTCATGCTTGCGGTCGCCGCCGCTGGCGTTCAGCGCTGGAATTGCGCTGCGCTCTGCGTAGCGATGGCAACATCGCTAAAAATTTATCCTCTCGCGATAGGACTATTGATCTGTGTCGTAGCACCGCGACAATTCGGTTGGCGTCTATTGGTTGCTCTCCTATTGTTCGCCGTTGCGCCCTTCCTTTTTCAACACTGGCCTTATGTTGTGGAGCAATATCGTACCTGGATCTCAACCCGCAGCATGGATAACCGGCTCAATTACCCCATTGAATATGCTCCTCTAGATCTTTGGTTTCTCCTGCATTGGGTCGGTCATTCCTCCTTCCCTCCTTCTCTTTATAAATTCCTTCAACTCGCCAGCGGTGGAGCAATTGCTCTCTTTTGTGCCTGGGGGAAGCGGAAACGTTGGGCAGTTGAAAGGCTGTTGACTAGCCTCTTCTGTCTAGCGTTGATTTGGATGATGCTGCTAGGTCCAGCGACCGAAGCATATACCTACGTGCTTCTCGCCCCGGCCTTGATTCTTGTCCTCGTCCACGTGTTTACCAAGTCTGGATCCAGTTGGCTCAAGCTATGGATCTCGACGGCATTTATTCTCCAGCTAATCGCTGTAGCCAGGGCTAGCTTTCTGCCGGGCTTCAAGCCGCTCTGGATCTTTTCCGCTCAACCTCTCTCCGCACTATTATTTTTAGGACCGTGCCTTGTCTGGTTACTGGACGATTCGTACTGGCGGGAGGAATTGGCTCTTGAGAAAGTGCCAGGGGACCTCACTCCCGACCAGAAGGTTGCTGGTAAGCAGCCGAATTATTCAACGGCACAATAGCCGCGATCTTTATTCTGCATGGGCGGACGTTTTACCGAACCGTGGGATTCCTTTCGCCGATTTTCAGCGGACTTGGAAAAGATTCCAAGCAGTGGCTCTGTTTGGACACTTTTTCGATTCATCCCTTGACCTTTCGTGACCCGGTGCCGCGCAGAAGAGAATGGCTCCTAGAGCTTGTTCGGGAGCCGCACGACGGCTCATATTGGTCCATAAAGGATCACGTCGAATGAGCGAAGCCATACACTCTTAATCGCTGGGTTGCAGGTTCGATTCCTACACGGTGCAAATCCCACACAGAGCCGCATAAATACAGGATCTAGCGGCGGTTCTCTTTTCTTCCATCTGATCGCTCAAAAAGAGGGTTGGTACGCTTTTAGGTGCACTGCCGTAGAGCACGCGGAGGCACTTGTCCACAGTCAGGTTGAGAAGTTGTAGGGTTTCAGGCATTACATAAGAACATCGTTTACAACGGTTGTGTATAGGAGCACACACCGTCTTTGCCAACGCCAGAAGTATGAAAATGGCATTCAACGATTACTTCGACGAAGAATCTGCATTCGAACTCATCGATCTGACCGGGGATTACATCACCATCCGTCCGCCAGCGGATTGAGCGCTCGGACGAGCTTGGGCTGGTGAAGCGCGGCCCGATGCACGGGCACCGCGCCGTCGGTATTCAGTTCAGCTCCCGCCGACGGCTCTGGCGTTTTATTGTGTCGACAGGTCCGGGTGATCCACGGCCCTATCTTCGATAATAGAGTGGTCTCGGCTTTTATGTTGGACACCAAGAGCCGTTATCATTCATGATGCGCGCACGGCGAAAAGGAGCCGATTTATGGCTGGTACGAGTAGTGCCGCCCGTCTACCCGGAGGCGGGTTAGCGGGTTAGTGAAGTAGCCGACACGAGGTCCTCGTATTCGGATTAAGCGGCTTACCAAACCGGCTCCTCGCCTCCTAGCATTCGGTTGCGTCTCGTAGGCGGAACGTTCGTCGGTTCCGGCAATCGGCCCGTCTTCTTTAATTCCTCGTACGCCTTCAGTAGCACGTCGGCCATCTCTCGGAGATCCGTCTCGTTATCGAGAGCGTCCGGACGCCGGGATTTTTCCAGTAGGTCAGCCATAACCCGCTGAGCGAGGGGGTCGTTCGGATTCGCCCGGGCATTTTTAAAGAGCCCGTCGTCAAAAGTTATTTTCGACAGAGAATCGACGGACACTAACTTCTCCTGACGTTTGTAATCTCGCTGAGTCGGACGGAAGGGGACCGGTCCCTTAGTCTTGTTCAATTCGATTATTTTTGTGAAGTTTTCCTCTGGGGAAGACTTCGCGGATTCCACTTTCGTAACAGGCGTGGAGCTTTTTGCGATTGAAGATGTTGTTTCGGTTTTCTTTGATTTAATAGGTTTACTCACTCCGAAGTTCTTCGTCCCATTTGTGGGCGTGTTAACCAGCGGGCGAATATTCCAGAATTTTTCTGCCTCTTCGCGGGTAACAAGGTCCAGATAATCTTTCTTGATGATTTCCGAGGAGTTGTCTGCTTCAAGAGCAGTTTTATCGATGCTCTCGTGATAAGCGACGTGCATTGAGATGAAGGTATTCCGGCCCACGTTATCGGGCAGCGTTATTCCGGCCTCCTTCGCGGCCGCAACGATCAAATCCCGCGTGCGCTCTTCGCTGGGTTTGCCTCGGGATTGCGGAGCCTTCGAGATAGCAAGCAAAGAGCCAGATTCTTTTTCGTAAGGCTTCAGCCATTCCAGGGCATTTTCCGATAGGGTTACCCGGTAGCGGCGTTGGTTTTTTCCGTGGTGGCGGGGGACGATGATTCGTCTCTCAGAAAGACGGACATCTGACCAGTCGAGTTTTTCCAGAGTGCGCCTGCGAATGCCGGTGAAGAACCAGAGGGTTAAGAAAGGGATCAGTTCGGGATGCGCCGCTCGAAAGAGTTTCTCCGTGTCTTCGGCAGACAAGATACCGATGGCTTCCCCCTCGTTGTACCGCTCGCGGAACTTTTTGATGGCGAGGGCGGGATTAGCCGGGGTGTACCCGTAATCGACCGCGTGGGTAAAAACGAGGCGGACATAGCCCCGGATTGTGTTGCGGGTTTTTGCGGCTAAGGGGAGGGCGGTCAACCACTCCCGGAGGTCTTCCGTCCGGATATTGCAGACCAGCTCGGCGGCGAATCGCCGCTCCAATTTCTTTAAAGTCGATTCAAGCGTCTCGACGTTACGGTCGGAAGTCTCGTTTTTTTCCCGGCGGCGCTTGTATTCGGCGCGGATCTTTCCGACGAGAACGGAGAAGGATACCGAAGAGGCGAGGGTGCTGAGATGGGCGCGGTAATGATTTACCGCATCGAGAATCGTTTTGTTATGCGGCTTGAGCAGTTCGTTTGCTCGATACGCTTCCAGCCGAAGTTCAGAATCCAGGTTTACTTTCGAACCGTAAGCGGAACGCTCCTGGTTGCGCCAAGCCGCTTCCGCCCGGGCTTGCTTCTCGGTTGCATACCAGAATTGTTTTCGCTTGCCGTCCACATATCCGATTACCCGCCACTCCTTACCGCAAAAGGGTTTCGACTTTCGGACTTCAAAGGTTGTAGGTTTCGGTTTCGGCATATTAAAGAGAATCGGCTGCTTGACGTTAAAATTTAACGTTATAAGGCGCTTCGAGCCGCTTTTTGCGGCTTCTCGCGGTCTTTCGTACAGGCGCTTCTCCCTCGGAACGAGGGAAAACAGGTCCAGCGCGGATAAATTCGAGTCCCGTACGCGCTGCCAGATCGCGAATGGTGCATTAAGTTGGCCGGTTTCTCTCGGGAAACAGCTGCCAGAGCGGCTTGCCGCACGATTCAGGTATCATGGTGTTTCGGCCAATTACCGAATCAGGCGCATTGGTTTCGAGTCGACATTGCCTGGATGCCCGAAGCTGCTGGGCGCCGGGTGAAACGCAGCCTCTGAAGATCCTGGCTTGCTGTGGTTTTCCCGGCCGGCGCGGCACAACATGTATCCCGTCATGTCGACAGAAGTCGGCCAGCTTTGGGTTGATATCGGGATCAAACCAGTCGGCCTTGAGCACCGGCGGTCCTCTGTAGGTAAATGAGTGTGGTAAACAAGACAAGAATTTCCTGTGTTGTGTTCGCAGTCCGCGGATCCTATTTCTTTCGCATGGCCGTATCAGCTTCCCGCAGAGCCGCTTCCGGAGATGCATGGCCCTCCGTCGCGGCTTGCAGGGCCAGCCCAACGGAAGTAAAAAAACGGCCCATCTGCGGAATGTTCGGCATAATCTGACCGTAGTCGACAGCGAACTTCAGCTGTCGCAAAAGCGGGTTATTTTCAGCCATTTTATCGTAAAGCGAAATCAGCGCAGGAACACCGAGTGGCTTCGCGTGATCCATGGCCGTGAGCCCTTCTTCAGTAAGCGCGAAGTTTTCCAGAAATTCCATCGCCAGATCCCGGTTCGGGCTCGAGCGATTGAGATACGCCACGGACACGCCGACGAAAGGGCGTCCCGGACTCTCAGCCACGCCTGGTATTGGTGCTAAACCGAAGTCAATCTCGCTCTTCATCAAATTCGACCAAGCCCAAGGCCCAGATATCATCATGGCAAGCTTACCTTGCGCCATTAATCGCTCCGTGTCGCTATACGAGACACTCTTGGGAAGAACGCCGGAGCGGACCAGGGAGGCGATGGCAGACAATGCTTTAACGGCTCCGGGAGTCGCTACGCCAACATTGTTCAAATCGTAGTCTGAGCCAGTGTTGGCAAAGACGTAAGCACCGGCGCTGGCGAGGATTCCCCAGGAGTAGTAAGCGTTCTTATAGTCCCAAAGGATGGTGGTCACTCCGGTCCGTTTCGCTTTGATCTCACGGTTGAGCGGGACCAGGCCTGCAAGCGTTGTTGGCGGATAGCCGTCAAGAAGCCTTTTGTTATAGATTAGTGTTACGGTTTCCAGACTGATCGGATATCCCCAGATCCACTCCCGATGAAGCACGGCTTTCCAAGCCTTCAGAAAGAACTTTTTTCCAAATCCATCTGAGATCTCCACGTGTCCGATCAACCCTGCATCGGCCCACTCTCCAAGCTTATCGTGGGCCCATATCACGATATCCGGCCCCTTCCCAACTTGCGCAGCGAGCGGGAAGCTGTTTGTAATGTTTTCGGGTGTCTCAATTGTGACCTGGATTCCGAACTTATTCTCGAACTTTTTTGCGAGCGGCTGCAATGCACTCGCGCGATCGTTATCCATCCAAATCAGAAGCGAGCCATTGGTCCAGGCGAACAGGTCCCCGGACCCGGCCACGAGCGTCAAAAGAACGAGCACAAGCCTTTTGAAGGGGAAGCAAAAGCTCAGGGCAAGCAACAGATAATCCATTTCTGGTTCGTCTTTGTTACGACAAGAAGTCGACTGTCATCCTTAGAAAGTATTGCATTTTATGAGAAAGGTTACTAACGCTTTGATTACTGCCGATCGACGAATTGCCTCGCTAATCAAGATCAACACGGTCGACACTGAGCGGCGCTTCCGGCATTGCCGAAGGCCTCGTTACTGGATGATGACGGGTGTGTAGCTGGCGGTTCACGCAAAGGAAGTGGCGCATCTCTGGCGGCTTCTCTCCGACGTGCAGAGCCCAAGCCTTATCGACAATGTTCTGTTCGCTCGTCGTCATTCTTTCTTGCTCCAACAAGTATTCGGTCCAAGACGGAACCATGACCTCTACTCGGTAGGTGTTCAGACGACTAAGGTCTTCTTGCAGACGCCAGCTGAAAGCGCCATTTCTAAGATGGATCAAGCGAACTTCTCGCATGGCCTCGAGGAACTTTTTCCCGCGCGTCCGATCGACTTCAAAATCGATGTGGATCGAGACCGGCCCGTCATGGGGAGCGGGGATGGGGATGTTCCGGGCGTGGATATTCGACTTTCTCTATTCCACGCTGGAAAGCTTCTGCGAGTGAATAACAGGGTTTCAAAGCAGTTATCTCTTTCGGTTGTTTGCCCGTTGTTGAAGCTCGGCGATCCGCTCAAAGTCACCTGCCGTTAACTCGATCCAGGAGCTCTTGGACGTCACGCCGCCGTTGCGGCCAGTTTTTGACCCAGTAAAGATGCACCACCGCAGTGGGCACTCGCTTACACAACTATAAGGAGGTCCGAGAATACGAACGAGCTTTGACAAAGCTGTACAGCGGTTTGCAAAGCATCAGGCGCGAAACTTGCCCTTTTGTAAACCTGGTGGAAAAATCCGAGGTCGCTGGCGTCAGACTATCACCCTGCAGTCATGAAGCGCTGCAGTTGGGTCGAGCCCGTGCTGGTGGCTCAAGTCAAGTTCACCGAGTGGATCAGCGATAACCAGCTTCGTCAACCGGTGTTCTTGGAATTGCGTACTGACAAACAGGCAAAGGCGGTCATTCGTGAATAGATAGTCAACGAGGTTCCGGCGAGATAAATGAAGACGCAATTCTGCATCATCGGAGCTACGCGCGGTACAGGCTTACTGATCACTCAGCAATTATTGGAGGGCGGATCAAGTGTCCGGGTCGTCGCACGCGATCCCGATAAGGCCAGCCGGCTCTTAGGTGATCGAGCGGATGTACGCCAGGGTGACGTGACTGATGCTCGGTCGATTCGTGCCGTTCTAACCGAAGATTACAAGGCGATATTTTTCACTGTTGCTGCTACAGGTGGAATCGACGGGCGCGGTCTGTTCGGATCAAGGACCATGATCCGCGAGGTGACATACCAAGGGCTTCTGAACGTGGTTGATGCAGCGCATTCAAGCGGTTTCGAAGGACGCATTATGCTCTCGTCGGTTGTAGGCGCAGACCGGTCCTCGGTCGTGATTAGCATTCTTGATAAGATCAAATCGGGTCTGCAGCGAAACCTGGTTGGAAGAGAACTCTATCTGCGAGCAAGCGGACTAGACTATACCATCGTGCGCGCGCCGATCCTCACAAACGCACCCGCTGGCGGAGCTGATATCCAGATTGCTAGAGCAATTAATAAGTTAACACCTGGATCAAAGATCTCGCGTGGCGATCTTGCTCGCGTAATGATCCTGACGTCTCAACAGACCGTAGCCTCACGTAAGACGTTTGACTTGTTTGCCGCGAAAGGCGTCGCCCCTTCTGATGAGCAACTCCTTAAGCAGCTCGAAGAGGTACCGGTAGATACTGAACTGCGATAAATCAGCGAAATATCTCGTGGTGAAAGATCTTTTCAGCGCCGTTGCTGTACAAATGCGTCCACGTCACGTCCAGCGTTTAAAGTACTCGTAACCGTGAGGATATCTTTGGGGAGCGTGGCTCTATGGCTACGGACTTTTGTGCTCGCCATTGCAATGCGTGCCGGTTCCTGATGGATTACCAACATGAGGTCGTTTCTAAAGCCATCGATTAACTGGTTGCTGGTTTTTGTTCCGGTAGCCATCGTGCTGCGGATCTGGCCGCAGTTCGGGAACGAGACCGCCTTGTTCATCTGCTCCTGTTTTGCGGTTATTCCTCTGGCGGGCTGGATGGGACGTGCAACCGAGGAACTCGCCGAACATCTGGGCCACGGAGTCGGGGGATTGTTGAACGCCACTTTCGGTAACGCAGCAGAGTTGATCATCGCACTAATGGCTCTCTCCAAAGGGCTGACCGCCGTGGTGAAGGCATCAATCACGGGCTCGATCATCGGCAACGTCCTGCTCGTTTTCGGAGTTTCGATTCTCGCTGGCGGCATAAAATTTCGGGAGCAACGCTTCAACAAAACCGCCGCGCGCACTTCGACTACGACCCTTACGCTCGCGGCCATTGCGCTGGCCATTCCCACGGTCTTCCATGTGACCGCTGCCGGACACCCCGGCGGGTGGAGCCAGGCGACGGAGCATAAGCTGTCCCTTGCCATCGCGGTGGTTCTCTTCGTGACTTACGCTTGCCTGCTTGGCTTTGAGCTGGTTACTCACAAGCAACTCTACGCCGGGGACCCGCAGGACGACGGCGAAGATCGAAAAGAAGCCCACGGATGGTCGGTCTCCAAGTCGCTTTTTGTGCTGATCGGTGCTACCTCTCTGGTGGCGCTGATGTCCGAGTTTCTGGTCAGCGCGGTAGAAGCCGCCCGAGCGACGCTGGGACTTACCGAAGTCTTTGTCGGTGTTATTGTGATCGCGGTGATCGGTAACGCTGCCGAGCACTCCACGGCGATCGTAATGGCGATGAAAAACAAGATGGCCCTCAGCCTCGGGATTGCTGTAGGGTCGAGTTTGCAGATCGCGCTCTTTGTCGCCCCGGTGCTCGTCTTTTTCTCGTATCTTTTCGGCCGGCCGATGGATCTGGAGTTCACACTGCCGGAGGTCGTGGCGGTGATTGTCGCCGTGCATTTGCTTTTTCAAATCAACGGCGACGGGGAAACGAATTGGCTTGAGGGCGTGCAGCTTTTGTCCGTCTATCTGATTCTCGGGATCTTGTTTTTCTACCTGCCGGAGAGAGCGGACGCGGGCTGAACCCCCGATCGACGTTCGCGGCGCCGGAACGGATTGCCGGCAATAAAGCTTGCACGCGATGGCAACAACAGGTCGGACGACTGCAGATCAGGATTGCACAGTTGGACAGAGGGTGCGGCTCATTCGATCACTTTGATGGCGACAGGGGAGGAATGGATTGGCGCGCCCATATCTCTTTTGTATTTGGCGAATTTGGAGGAAATGGAGGAATAGCGTGGAGAAATCCTCCATTTCCTCCAGATACACACACTTATGTTCTGAACAATTCCTTCAATTCCTCCAGGACCTCCCAAAACGTGACAGAGTCTCAACCAGTATCAGTCCTGCGTTCGAAATGCGTAACGTTCGAGCTTGCCTTCTTTGGGCAGAGCTTTTGCTTGGCTGCGTTCGATAAGATACGGTACTAGCCGTTGGTACAGATCATTAACACTGAGCCCGCGTGACCCGTGGTTTGCATACTTCGACGTTAGGTCTGTGCGGGAAAGAATGATCCATCCGTTCTTGGCCTTAGTGCGAAAATCCAACCGGATGTGCGCGAGCAGCCATTCAGCATCGTTGGCTATGCTGCGATATCAGGGCGACTTCGTCCCTCTCTGCAACCCGGTGATCTACGAATGAGAACGAGCGCCATCAGTTAGTCGGCCATTTGCGCCGATCGCAAGGGAACTCGTCTCTGTAACTCGTAAATAACAAGATTAAGAATAGGTTCATAAGATGAGACGAAATTATCTATAAAGCGATCTTTGCGCACCATTAGAAAGAGAAAATCGAGAAGCTCCTGATTTTGGAAGGATGTCGGTCCCTTTGAGTGCAACGTGTTGATCATGTGCTCAAGCCACGCATTGATCTTGTCCCAGTCGGTCATCCGGTCGTAGGCGTTGACTGTCTGCCCGAGCGCGTGCACATCAGGAAGTGTGCCTTCAGCGGTCAGCAGCCAGCGTTGGGCAGCCTTGGCATCACTCGATTGCGGAGTAGTAAGGACGATCGTCTCGCAGTTCATTGTTGCAAAATTTGACGGTCAGGATTGGACAAAAATCTGCAAGCCGATCGAAAAAGAAGTTCCTCAATATCTGTGGACCAGATAAGTCTCACGCCCTCCTTTGAAGCTGACTTTTCCAGCTGACGACCAGCCTGTCTGTCGCCCCCGATCAGAACGATCACCATCTCAAGTATTGCGATACCGAAATCCTTCCAATAGCCCTCCTTGGCCTTTAGTATTTGGCGAATCGGATCATCGTCTATGAAGCCTTCGTAGTCTTTGACTTGGATGGCGATACCGTAAAATCCGTCTCTGAAGACATCAGGAATTGTTACAAGAATGTCGGTACCGTGCCTAGCCTCTGCTTTTCCACCTGTGCGTTCAACTTTCCATCCCGGATTGAGGCGCTGTAGGACATCGACCAGAAGATACTCCCAATCGCTATTAGAAAAATACCTTTGAGAAACCTTAAATAAGCGTTCTTGCAGCCCACTTTCCTTTGTAATGTCTTCGATCTGTTGCTGCCACCGATCAACGACCGCCGAGGTAGACTCCAGATCTTCGCTCGGAAGGCTTAAAACATTCTCTATCTCTTTCTGAAGGTAGGTAATTTTCCAGAAACGGGAAGAATTTCGGAAGGTGGTACGAAGTGAAGCGGGTATTTTCATGTTGGTGCGCCGGAAATTCCGCAGGGGTTTGGCTGGGAATATGTGACCGTGGTCGCCAGATTTTTCCCATACTGAAAAGTTGTAACCTGTGTCCCAATCTTCTGTCGCTTCCGCTATAGTAATCTGCCCGTAGTGCGGGAGATGCGGAACCATTATGCGGTCACCTTTTTTGACCTGGCTAAACATCTGTCGGTTTCTACCCGCTCCAGCATCGACTTCCATAGCTCGGAGATCCTGCCTTTTGTCCCAACCCCACCCTTGGCGGAGCCTGCCGTTCTGGAGTTCTCCGTCAAGGTCAGAAAGGTATCGGCGATCCACTCGAAAATCCCAGCACTGTGATTGAGGCGTACTCATTGGTAGGCGTGTATAGAGAATGCAGACCGGTACAGTCAATGCGGGATGCGCCTGAATATCCCAATCGGAGCGGGGCTCTCCAACTGGAAGCGTTTCCTTTCTTTATGAATGCGAGGGTCAGCTCAGAAACCATCGATCCGGACCGTGTCACCGATCCGCTCACTGCCCTAAGGTGGGGATGTGACTTTCACGCTTTCACGACTGCTCCCAGCTTCATATCGGAGAGGCAACCTTATCGAGCTCCCCTTTACCAAGTCGAAGAACCACCGTCGCAAACTGATCGAAGCCGTTGTTTTGCAGACAACGGGGTTCACTAGCTCCGCTCGCGGCACCTTTTAAGGCCTTAACTCCTTTACCTCGCTGATGCGGGCCTTCGGCATCAGCTGCTCAAAAATGCGGCGAGCGGCAAGGGAGCTATTCGCCTCCACTACCATGACCTGCCTTCCGTCATTGCCGGTCGGTAGGTAGTAAAAGACCTGGTATTGACCCCGAGGCATTGTGCCAGAAGAAGGAGGCTTAAAGTACCTATCAATAGATTATAGTTTACCATTTTTACCGTACATTTCTTAAAGCGCGGGTACGGTTATTCGCGACATGCTAGATTTTTCTTTAACCTGCCGCCGCCCGGACTCGACGCCCGGCCAGACGCAGCGCAATCGCGAAATGTTTGAAAGGCGTGTATGCATTATAGTCATCTTGCATACGACAGTAACGGAACGTGCCTTTAGAAGTTTTTTGCTCCTTAATGAGTATCTGACCAATCTATCCGATCGCGTCGGAATTGTTACGGATCCTACGGAGAAACATTGGCTTGAGGAGGCGTTTGTAACAACTCTACCACGCGCGCTAGTCTTCATTGAATTCGCTTCTAGGAATGCGCCTTCGGCAGCCCGGCCTAGTCGTCTAATGCTCGTGTGCCGAAAATCCAATTCATTCAAGCGATCCGCGCCCAGATGGGCCGGCCTTCCGAGCCCGGGCAGCCAACTAAGCGAAGAAATCAAGCGGCGGCTCGCGCAGCGCCAGAAGGACAGCAGCGTCCCAGACGCCTCACTTCCCTGAGCTCGGGCCCGTGGGCGGCAACTGCTGCGATTTGGAGCTGATCGCTGGTGACCGGAGCGGAATCAATCGCCAGGCGCTGCGAGAGCAAATGATGTGGTGATTTGTCGGGAACCGAACAGGTTTGGGAGTCCCTCGATCGCTCTTAGCGCTGAAGAGAGAGAGAAACAGGGACTCCCATATATTGTTGTGCCGCAAGAACGTGGCTACTGACCGTTGCCTGAGTCGATATCGGATGCGATCGGAGTTAACGTGCCGAACAGGCCGTCATTACCCCCGTTCAGCCCTTCGTTAAAAAAGAGCGTGTTTGCGGGTCCCGAGGTTTGATCTCCAGCACCAAAGGCGAGCCCCCAGAGACCTTTGAGGGCGACGCTTTTGTTGTTCTGATCGCGCAATTTCCCCTCAAATCGGCCGGTAACCGCATCAAAGGCCAAGATCTCTCCGCTTCCAAATTGGCCAACCAGAATTCGATGGCTGAATGTTCCAAAATCGCTTGGAGCAAGGGTAAGACCCCAAGGGGCATTGAACCAGTTGCCATGTTCCAAGCGCATTAGGAGACGCCCTCGCGGGGAGAAAACATCCACAAACCCGAGTCCGGTGCCGGAAGTCACAAAGGTCCTTGCCTGATTCTGTTTGGCGTAAGCAACGTAGAGATTGTTCCCGATGTTCTGAACGTTAAACGGAGCAAACCCGGAAGGCAGTTCATGATCTTTGAACGCATTCTCGCGATCGAAATCTCTTTCGCGGCCGAATCCGTTGTCGTCAACCAATCCCATGTCACCGTCGAAACGGCGCTCACCTAAATGGCGCTCACCTATTTCAACTTCCTTGAAGTTGGAATCATAGACTTTGATCTTCGCATCTTTCAGGTCGGCAACGTAAAGAAATCGTTCGTTGCCGATCTGGGCAATTGTCGCGCCTGTAAACACGGATTTCGTTGAGACTTTGGTGATGGCCGTAGTCGGATTGGCCGCCGGATCCCATCCAGAAATGGAACCGTCTAAGGACACAAACAGGAAAAAGGTCTGCGCTACCCCCGGTGGTGCAACGCGAAAGTCGTTAGCACTTCCATTAAAAACAACACCCGTTGGGGTACCGACCGCAGGGGGTGGAACCGATGGCGGGATCGTGACGACCAATCCGTTCGCCCCTGGATTCAAGGGGTTAGCCGGTGTTCCATGCGCGTTGTAGAGGGTCGCGACTCCGCTCCTTTCGTCGGAGACCCACCAAGGATTTCCACTAGGGCCTCTTGCGATGCCCCAGGGATTTTTGAGCTTCGGATCGACGGTTTGTGCGCCGAGAGTTCCAAGATCCGAGACGAGATTTGTTTGTTGATACTGCTGGGCGAGCAAGGCGGCAGGAGAGGCCAGAACGCACGCCGAGACAAAACTGAGTGCTCGGCGCCGCAAGAGACCAGGGTCAAGATGACTGTTTCTTTTCATGGAGAAATATTTCTAGAAGAATACTTTTGGTTAGGATTTTATTAGGAAGCAGACTGGAGGTTCGATAGCTCGAATGGCTTAAACGTCGCCTCCGGAAGCGCAGGTTGTTTGGCTGGATGCGTGAGGCTGCTAAGCCACGCGGCTATAAGGTAGTAATTGGGATCCATATAATTTTTTCCTTTAGAGGGTGACTGATGGTTTGTCGGGTCCGTATTCTATTTCATTGATATTGTTGTGAAATTGCTATTTTCGACAATGATTGATACCTTTATTGCATGAATCGCCCATCGCTTTGGGAACTCGAATGTTTCGTCGCTGTCGCGGAGGAATTGCATTTTTCCAACGCGGCAAAGCGTTTGCACATTTCTCAACCCCCGTTGAGCCGCCAAATTCAGGCGCTGGAGAAGAAGTTAGGTGTCCCGCTTCTGTGACGAAAAACACGAACAGTGGAATTGACGCTGCCGGGAGAAGTATTCCTGCAGGATGCTCGGGAAATCTTGCGTCACCTCGATCGAGCATCTTCCGCAGCGCACCGAAGTGGCGGAGGGGAAACCGAGCGGCTGCGCTTGGGGTTCATCAGCGCGTTGCTCGGGTCAGATCTCATGGAGGTTTTACGCTCGTTTCGGGACCAGCGACCCACCTGCCAGCTGGAGTTACTCGATCTACCGGCAGCAGATCAATTCTCGCGGATTCAAAATGGAACTCTCGATGGCGGTTTAATCGGAGGTGTTCCAGCGAAGCATTCAAGCGATCTCAAGTTCTTGGTCTGGAAAACGGAACGGTGGCTGGTCGGTCTACCGGAGAGGCACCCCTCGTCGGTCAAGGCCGTGTTGTCATTGCAAGAGCTAAGAAACGAGAAATGGGTGCTTACCTCCCGAGCCACCGCGCCGGCGTTCCGAGAACGTATTGACAACTTGTGTACGGCGGCGGGGTTCAGGCCACGAGTTGTTTTGGAATCGGATCGGACCCAGGCAGTTCTGGCGATGGTTGCTGCTGAAAACGGTATCGGAATGTTCACCGAAACCATAGCGCGCTTGATTGATCGCGGTGTGGTCTTCCGACCGCTCAACACCCAGAAAGCGGTGCTCCAGCACAATCTTGTCTGGCAGGCAGACAAGCATTCTGAGGCGCTGCTAGCGTTTCAGAAGATCCTGCGGCGCCGGGCGCGGGCCACAAGCCGGCGATAAAAAATCAGGTACGCTGAGTATTTGTTTGGCGTCATTTTGTTATCCGCCCCTTGCCGCTCGGTAGCCTTTGCTGATCGCTTCCGATTCACTCATGTTTTCTCCCATCTTGGTCTTGCCATACCACTGGCTCCCTGCCCTAAAGTATTTGCCGGAGTGAGTATTTACCCACACATCGGTCGCGTTGTGTGCTTGAACCGATCGAGCGGTCGAAGCTGTCGGTAACGGGCCGATGTATTTTCGATATGCCGCTATCCAATCGTGCGCGATCTCGCTCTGAGCAGTTTTAAGATCGACTTTACTATTCACAACGAGCGCGTGTAAGCGATCTTCGAGACGATCTTTAACGTGGACGTTTAAAACCGTCTGATACGACTCTGGCCAAAGATTCTTGATCGAATTGGATCCGCCAAGAGATAGCGGGATCAGATGATCTATTTCATAATCGTCCGCTCCGGGGTTGCTGATTCCGTACTCGCGGAATACTGCGCGCTTGGTGGCGGTTGTTACAGCTCTCACGGTCTTCGAATAGCCGGGTGTGGAAATGTCTTGCAGGGTCACATCAACGGGGGCGCCTGGCGCTTACGCCTGCGCTGGCGCTCCGAGCCGTTCAGCTAGGACATGAGGGCGCTTCTCTTGGACGGTTGGAGGTGGTTCGAGAATCCCCAAAGCGCGCCAAACGAGGCAATCAGGATTCGCTAACAGCCTCACAGAGCTAGTCAGTGCCAGAGAAGCCCCAACGCATCGAGCCGTGGCGGAACCGCACCTGCAGTCGTTGGAAAAGACCCTCGGTTTCCTTGAGGCTACAAAGCGCGAAGGGCTGACAGAAAAAGCCAAGCGCAAACGCAAGTGACGAGGCATCTATGTCCTTTAAGACAACGTCATCTTCGTTTTTATTTTTCTATGTCAAAGCCCGAACCTATCGTTGTGCTATTCCCAATCTATCCAGGTGTCACCCATCTGGATTTCACCGGACCGCATCAAGTGCTATCCCGCCTCCGAGGCGCACAGATTATCGTTGCCTCGGTCCAAGGTCAGCAGATCAGCGCCGACGGATTAATCTTTTCAGACTTGGCTCGGCTGGAAGAGATCGAACACTGTGACGTCCTCTGTGTCCCCGGCGGTGCCAGTTGCACGGACGCCATGCAGAACGAGACTTATATGGAAGCCATCTCCCGATTAGCTTCAAAGGCGCGTTACATCACCTCAGTCTGCACAGGCTCTCTCATCCTGGGTGCAGCCGGACTCCTCAAAGGCAAGCGCGCAGCTTGTCACTGGGCTTGGCGCGACTTTCTATCCCTGTTCGGAGCAATCCCCGATCCCGGTCGCGTCGTTCGCGATGGCAACATCCTGACCGGCGGCGGCGTGACAGCAGGGATCGATTTCGCACTCACTCTAGTCCACGAACTCGCAGGTCCTACAATGGCTCAATCCATCCAACTCAGCCTCGAGTACGCACCCGCCCCTCCCTTTAACTCAGGACGCCCCGAGATCGCTCCCAAAGAAATCCTCGAACACGCCCAGTCCATAAATGCTAAAGCCATGCCCAAACGCAGGGCGGCGATGGAGCTCGTATCTCGCCAGCGCACGGAAAGCAAGTAGCTCAAACAAAGTAGCGTCGGTACCCGTTCCACGTTTCGAACCGGGTGGAATGGGAGAGCCAAGTTCGTCGCAGCGACCTGCTCTCCGTGACACGACCTTAAGCGGGTCAACTTGTAGCTCTAGGCTATGAGATTCTGGGGTGTCTTCAGTCTTGCGGACAGGTATAAGCTAAGGCTGAAACCGTGGAGAAGAACGATCAGAAATGGCCACGCGCCTCTCACCACACCACGGGATTATTCTGTACTCCCCAAGGCGAGCGTTTGTCTGGAGGCGGCCGATTATAGGGCACTGCCTGCCAAGGATCATTCGGCAACGGCGCCCGGTGGATGACACCCCAAGCCGGCCGCTTGTCCGCCACCTCTTCGCTTGCCGGCTGCTGTCCTTTGGTCTGCAGCTCAATCAGCGGACCCGATAGCTTCTCAAGATCCACTCGTGCGTGGACTAAGGCGGCCAAGGCATAGACCATGCAATCGAGCCTTTCGTTGCTCCGATGCGCGACCTTGTGCCAAGTGTACTGCTTGAAACCGTTCACCATTCGTACCGTGCAGGATTCACTCGTGAACTCTTCGATCACATGTTGATCGAACCCACGGATCGGTGTTCCATTCGGACCAGCGGGAACGCGAACGAATCCCGGACCAACCTCCGTTTTCGCCAGCATCCCGGCGATTTGATCCTTGGCCACGTTGACATCGACATTAACCACCATGCAGTAGGGCGGGCGTTTGGTTCGCGTTTCGCTGTGGATGATCGGCCCGCCACCGACCGTCTTGCGTTTGTCGGCGCCCAAACCTTTGCAGGGCAACATCCGGCCTCCGCTCCAGTGTTCCTTGCAGAAACGCAGCGTCTCCTCCCAATGGAACCCAGTATCAACGAACATCCGCCCGATTTTTGAGCAAGATTCGGAGTGAAAAAGTGACCTTTTCTGTTCCACGCTTCCAGCGTAAAAAACCGGACATCGACCGGACACTTAAAAGGAGGAGATACCAATCTGATACCTCCTCTGAAGTATCTACATGTTCACCGGCGCATTGTAACATCGACCAACGTCGCGACGGGAAGGGAGCGTGTCGGGCGGCTGCAGCGGTTGGCTAAATCTGCAAGAATCTTTTGAACGTTTCGCGGCAAGCCGCGTCCAATACCGCTCGACAAAATGGCATAAGGAAACAAGAAACTACTACTTATCGCTTTCGGGATCGTAGCGGCTCTGGCGGTGGCGTCGCCCTTTGTGGTCAGCACCTGGATTCACACGATCAAACAGATTCACGATTACGGAACTCAGCTACAGAACGAAGAAATAAAACGTGAAGCCCAGCATCTGCAGAACCTGATACGAGAGGCGGAGGCAAAAGGGGAATCAGTAGCTTTCGCGCGGGCGTTTGACGACACGTGGACCGAAGCGGCCGCTAACTATTTACGAGATCCAGTCGCCTACCAGGGAAATCTAAATCGCGAGTTAGCTAGGGCATCAGCAAACGCCCTGTTTCTGGAGTATTACGGCCGCAAACCCACTATGTGGGAACTGGATCACAAGGGACCGGTGACACCAACCAGTGGCTATCCGATCCGGTCGCCGCTGGGAACCTTCTACATGCACTGAAAAAAAACGGTTTTATGGCTAGCCTATGCGTCAAGCTACGTACATCAGACCTAAAGCGTTAGCGTTGCGCATCGAACTTGTCATAGACCATTCTGATTCCGCGTGAGCTCTCCCGATAGCCCCCTTACCGAACATCTCGCGCGGGCGAGATTTTTCTTGGAGCAATCCAAAGTCCAAACCGGTCCGCAAAAGCAAAGCTGGTTTTTAATGGCAAGCGTTTATCCAGCCAGAGCTGTAATCGAGATGGTTGTGGATAATTTGAAGAAGCGGAGACCTGAAGGAGCGTACGAAGACTTCCTAAAAGAAGCCGCAGAAACAGTTCCGTACTTTAAAACGATCGAATATCTGCGGGCTCACGACTTTCACCGGCGAGCAGTACTATTCGTACCGGGACGGCAGGTAATGTACGGCCCTATTCAGCTGACCACGGGGAATAGTTCTCGCGGCGCCGCTGCCTTCGGCGGTAGGCCGGGTGAGCGAATGGAACCATCAACAGCGAAAAGCGGCCGCGTTCGGCAGAATCGGCCGATTCAAATCAAAGGTTTTGAGATCGATGTCGAAGGAGAGGGATGGGTACCGATTGATCGAGTCTTGGACGTTTATCTTAACGATGTAGAGACATTTATAGGAGCGTTCTTAAGAAGGCAGCAATCGTCGTAATGATCTTCTTTTGAAGTTCTTACGCTTCGCTCGCTCGTTTTGCCGTGAACTAACAAAACTAACAAAGCGACGCTCTAGGATCGTTTAGGAGGCGCGTTTGTCGGGGGGCCCGCTATCTTACCATTACCGTTTTCGCGCGCTCTAAGTCGTGAATCCGCTTGCCGCGCTCGGCAGACTGCTTCAGCAACGGGGTCACTGCGTGACCGTTTTTCAGATTGCCGATCTTGAATCAACCAGTGAGCCGCCTACATTTATTGAGAAAGCCCTTTATGACCGAGAATGTAATTTTAGCAGTTGAGTTTGCCATCATTCCCGGTCGGTTTGAGGATTTCAAGACACTGGCGGCGGAGATGATTGAAGCGACTCAACATAACGAGCCAGGTACACTAAACTATGAGTGGGCCATTAGCGATGATCGACAGGTCTGCCATGTCTATGAACGCTTCCGGGACTCCGTCGCCGTGATGACCCACATGGAGCGTTTCAATGCGAACTTTGCCGCTCGATTCGGTGAAACGGTGAAGCTTGCACGCTTCGTTGTCTATGGCACACCGAGTGCGCAGGTCAAGGATGCGCTCGCCGGGGCAAACCCTGTCTATATGGCGCCGCTTGAAGGCTTTAGAAAATAGCGAATTCAATTTTGCAGTTTCTCGCGTCACAACAGTTCCCAAGCGGCTACACTTAGCAAAGCTCGGCGGACGTACTAAGTGATCGCTGCGTCCATGTTTATGGGAGGTACAACTCATTTTCCCGGGCCGGTCGAAATGCGCGGTCCTAACAACTCTCGGGCAGTGTTATGTTATGGGATGTCTTTCATCAGTTGAAAGACATACGCGAATGAAAGCTTAAGCCTTAGCCCGGTTGATCACTTGGCTTTCGGTAAACGCCATCGCAGCTGTCCAGCAGCCAACGCCGAACGCGACCGCTGAACCGACAACCAGTATGGTTGCGATCCACAGGCCGATCGTATGACGGATCTTGAAAAGCTGTCTCATATGGCGCGCGCGCTCCTCATAGTAGAGACAGTATTGGGTAAAGTACGCAGTCATAAACGCGAGAGCCGTCGCCAATACGCCCGTCGCGAACCTCATCAGCGCGATTCTTATGTTAGGAAGATGCACGAGAGAGCCATGCGAGGTCAGATTGCCAAGGTAGGCAAGAATCGCGACCGCCGCGCCGCCATTAATTAGCAGTAGAGCTTTGAGCGCTTCGATCGATAGGTTAATCAGGCCTTTGAAAGTTTCCTGGATACGCCATTGCTAGGGCTCACCTTCGTTCTGAGAGTCGGCCATTTTTTTATGTGAAGCGAACGGTTACTTCATCACCAATCTCGAACGGTGGTCTTTCTTTCGTCCACCAGGACGGTGAATGAGTTTCATCGTATTCAGCGTCGCCCTTCTCGGCAAAAAGCGGATCCGTGTCTGTCTCCTCTCCTGGCAGTACAATCGCAGCTTCGTTATAATTCCAAGCTGGCGCGAGAACTTCGATTTCTAGTCGCCAACCATCGTCCTCTTGATAGAGATCGGTAACCTTGCCTTTACGAGTTTCCATAGATCGCTAACAGCGTGCGCAACGCTCGCGCAAAAACCGCGCGCGAGTCGAGTTCGAAGACAAGTGTTTCATTTAGTACAACGTTTTTTCACGTTATAATAGGTCCCATGGGGTCCCAATTTATGAAAACCGAGCTCCGCGTTTATGTACCGCTCGACGACTACCGGCTGGCGCTCCTACTCGAAGCGAGCGCTGCAACAGGTCAGGCCGTCGGCGCCTTTCTCGAGGCCCAGCGCTCGAACTGAGACAAAGCTCGGGGGTTAGCGCCGAAAAAGTGAGAACATAGTGAGAACAAAGCGGAGATATTACGCTTTTATCTTAAAAAGTATTATCTCTTAAGTCGCTTATTATTAGAGAGTTACTTCGTTTGCACCCGGCAGGGCTCGAACCTGAAACCCTGTGATCCGAAGTCACATCGTTGGTTCTGGTTCCTATGGAGATTCCGGACGAGCGATCGTCTCGCTCTTTCGTCTACGCTCACTCATTTTGGTCGACGAGACGATTTCCCTGATTTCTTTAATGCAAACAAGCTCCCGAGCTTGGGCGTCACGCGTGCCCGTGAATCCGTGTAAAAATTGTTGGTCACGCTGATGTCGGCGTGCCTCAAGGCTTTGCTTGCGGCGTGCATCCCGTAGGCCTTGTTGATTAGTGAACCATACTCCTTCCGGAGCGTGTGCAGCGGCTTCTGGGTATTCACGCCTTTACTGCGGAGCCAAGCATTAAGCGTATCTAAGTGTGATTCGCAGCGATAATAATCTCCCCTTGAAACGGTCTTTGGAGGCTTCGCAGATGAGATCACGAAGTTGCTTTTCGCTTTAGCGTGGTATTGCCGGAAGATTGCGATGATCTGGGGATCCATGTGGATTTCACCGATAGAATCTTGAGACTTTGGGTGAAAGAACTTGGTCGGCTCAATCCGTATTAGATTTTCTTTGAATCGAAATGATGGCCACTCAAGAAGGTCGATCTCTTTTCTGCGCAGTCCGGCGGTTACGGCGAGAAGAAATATCATGTAAGCTGCGGGGTTAGAGGTCCTGAGCTCTTTGTTTGCCTGCCTAATCAGATCGATGACATTGAAGTCGCTGCGGTACTTCATGCTTTGGCGAGGCTCGAACTCGACGCCGTGGAAGGGCAGGGGAGACGGTAAGGCGAGCCGGAGTTGGCGCAGCACCCTACGCGAAAACAGGCTGCGGGACCGCCGGAGCAATGTGTTGACGGAGATCCGTGCTTTGCGAAGAGCCAGCGGGTCTTCCCCGGCCGCCGCAAGGAAGAATTGTTTCCATTCCTGGATCTTCGCGGGAGTGATTTCGCTGAGCTGGATGCCGTGGATCTTAGCCAACCATTCGTCCCGGCCGCCGGATTGATAATCGAATTTTGCAGGGTCCGCGGAGAGCCCGAAGAGGTCGGCGACGATTTTCCGGAACGCAGTTGCGTACCCTTCGATCGTGGACCTGTTCGTGCAGACGCTGAACACCGCGTCAAGAAAGGAACCGACCGTAATTTCGGAAGTGTCTGCTGCCGACGCCGACTGGGACCTCCCTTTATACCTCGCAAGTGTCAGGGGCCAACCGTTGACGGTGAGGAACAGGAATATATCTCGCGCTTTTGCCGCCGCGGCCGCTCTGTTTGGAGTACCAAGCGGGAAAAATGTCCGTTTGCCCTGAAACTGGACTCGAGCGTACCATTCCTTTGTCAATCGCCGCTGGCCATCTACGATCTATGGTTGCCGGAAAACGGCGCTCTGCCAGAATCGGATATCGGTTTTTGGAAAGTGGCTAAGATTTTTCATTTCTTAGCCACTTTTCAGGTTCATCCCTGGCCTAGTTTGACCTTTCATGAGCCGGTGGCGCAAATGATAGAATGGCTTGGGAAGCCTGTCCAGGAGCCAATTAGCGGCTCATAACGGCTCATGTCGAATCATAGAGAATTCCCGCACCCATACACCCTTAATCACTGGGTTGTAGGTTCGATTCCTACACGGTGCAAGTGCCTCACTAGGAACAGATTACAAAATAATAACATTCTAATATAGAGTTGTGTTTATCTTAGAATCAAGTGATTATAATCACTGGGTTGATGCACAATGGGTGTGCGGCGTGTTTTTCGATCCGGACGCTATGTTTTTGGACCGCGCTTCGCCGCCGTAGCGGCAATGCTGCCCAAAGTCGAAGGCGCAACGTGCGCTTGTTTGTTTAACTTCAGCCACGCACGAAACAACACTGACGGCATCGACAAAACGACTGCGGAGGCCAATTCATCATTCTTACGCAGCATTCGCGCATTTTACTCAAAGGATGCATCCGATGTCTTAGTGGCCGTATCCGTAATAGCGAAATCCATAGTGTGCGCTGTTCGGCCTATAGTTGTAGTAATAGCCGTTCCCAACCTGGGTACCGTATCCGCTCCCGTAATTGTCGTGATAATAGTATTGATTCCCAATCCGGCTGCCGTACCCACTGTTACCGGTTGAGTCGTGGTAGTAATATTGATTGCCGATCTGCTGTCCGTATCCTGAATAGCCGTTTGAACGTTAATTAATTAATATGAACCCGATTAATATGAACCCTATCCGACAAGTTGATCTCGCCCAAGTCCCGGCGGAACGCGACAACCTCCGCTATACGAAGATACCCCTCACGAATGGATCCGGTGTGATCCCCGCGCTAGGTTTTGGCACACTGATTCCCGACCCCATCGACACCAAAAAGGCGACCACGGTCGCGCTGGAAGCAGGATTTCGTCAATTCGATTCTGCAGAACGATACCGAAATGAAA
>Ga0207684_10000629_pt1 | contig 42091 bp, 45 predicted proteins | sample KBSK5501metaG_FD_184342 | JGI IMG/M metagenome (GOLD analysis project Ga0207684, IMG submission 184342) | Corn, switchgrass and miscanthus rhizosphere microbial communities from Kellogg Biological Station, Michigan, USA - KBS K5-50-1 metaG... | ecosystem: Host-associated > Plants > Roots >... | reverse complement strand
CCGACTATTCTGGCGATCAAATTCCGGTGTGGGAGGTCTGCTTCCCACAAAGCGCGGCCAGTCATCGCCGCAGGGAGGCCAAGGGGGTGAGGGTGGCTCGCTGACTCAAAGACCGAAGGGCATGCCGCCACACCATTGGGGCTGACTTCAGCGCCGATACGGCTCGCTCGCTAGCGAGCCCTGGTACGGGCGCGTCGATGTGGGGCTCCGAAAAGAAGGCGAATTTGGCCAGTGTGACGCGTAGAGAGGGGCGCTGAACATTGTGTGACCAGCATCAACGCGCTCCCTCACTCATGTGCATAGACCATGCGTGAAACAACAAAAAAACCTCATCACTACGCAACTGCTTGCGTAGGGACGAGGCGTCATGCGACCCGTGGTGCCACCCTGGTTACCGTCTGCTCCGCTAAGGCGCGTGCAGCGCGGTCTCTTCATTTGTCCATCTCGGCGTAGTGGACACCATCTGACGTACTTGTCGCGCGCCCGCAAAGGCGTCTGCAACTTTCTTCCATCAGCCGCTTGGAAGCGCGTTCGTGTGGAGATCATCTCCTGGGCTTGCACCGTCTCCCAGGTCGCTGAAGAAGCGCCGCCACCTACTGGTCTTCCGCATTGCGAGCCGTTCTTGATTCAATTGTGCAAGGAAGAGCGTAACACAGCCGTCGCGGCGGCGTCAACCAACTGACATCACCTACGCTTGAGGTATTTGGAGCAAGCGCGCTCGGCTCTCACGAGCCAAAGCACGGAGTAGTACGGGCGAAGAGCGCTGCGCCGTCTGTCATGTCTGACTACACCTCAAGGCGATCAGGTATGAGAAGGCCTCGCCACATTGTCCGCGCGGACGAACGCTCTGTCGGTTGCGGCAGTCTCTTTACGCCTGCGAGCCACCGGCTCCATCGGTCGCCTGAACACTCGCGCTACCTGAACACTCGCGCTAGTGGAGACGTCCATCATGGCTTCCTCCTGATCTTGTGTGACCTGACCGAAAGCGTGGATTACAGGGTCACCCCCCGGAGCCTGTCCACTGACTCCTGGAGAACCACAACCAACTGCGCGTGGTCTGCGCTCGTGTCGTTGGGCGCAAGGGCGCGTGGGGCGTTGGCTGGAAGGAGCTCCAGGACGTGCGCGAGTGCGAGCTCCTCACGATGCGTGGATGTGTCCAGAGCGTTTTGGCCCACGCGGATGTGGACAACGTACCGGCCGAGTTCCTTCGCGGCCCTGACCGCATCAATCCCCATGGCGATCCAACTGTCAAGATCAAATGTCAATCGAACGGGATGCTCCCACCCCGAGATCTGCTCAAACAACTCTGGCCAGAGTGACACATCCGCGCTGGCCGGACTTCGATCATTGGCGATTGTGACCTGCACGCCGGGCGCTTGCGTGTACGCGGTAGTCACCGCCACGCGCAGTGTGTCAAGCGGCTCACTCGTGAGTTGTGTGGCCTCGCCCAGCGGAAACGTGACGAGCCGGCACCCAAGCGCGCGAGCCTGCAGAACGGTCGTGAGGAGCGCGTCATGGCGGACCTGCCCGTCAGCAAAGAGCGGCTGCAGCGCATCGAGAACCGGCGGCGTGTTGAACTGGGGAAGGTCCTCGAAGTCGTCTGGATTCATTAACATGGGAACGACTTCTTGCGGAAGCTCGACGCCATCGGCGCCCGCCTCCAGCGCCGCAGAAATGACACGTGGGAGCGGGCGGTGGGGAGCGATTAATGTCCTCGCCACGATGTAGATCGGTGGGCCTGCGACAAACGGGTGGCCTGCTGTCCGCTCCATCACGACTGCTCCTGTACGCTGGCACAGTTCCACTCTACCGTATGTGACTACTCGCCGGATTCACTGGCAGACGCCAGACTCGTTCGCCCTTCAACCTTCGCCCACACACGAAGCGATGTTCGGGCCCCTGCTCCGTCACGCGCGACGGCGCTCCACCGTACAGGGGTGTGCGGCTCCACGCGACCAAGCGTTGGTCGTGGTAACGGCCAGGTATGTACGCGTCTGGCTTGCATCCCTGGCTTCAACGGCGTGTTTATTGGGACATCTCCTCTTCCTCGAGCGCTCGCTGCAAGCCCGCGGTGAGACCCACAAAATCGTGCGGGCCATCATGCCGCCGCCCGTTGATGAAGAAGGTTGGTGTGCCATTGACGCCACTGCGCGCCCCACTCATGAAGTCCTCGCGCACCCGGCCGGCATACACATGGGTTGCCAAATCCTGTTCGAACTGGACGACATCTAGCCCCAGGTCGGAGGCGTACGTCACAAGGTGGGGATCGTCGAGCGCCTGCTGGTGTTCAAAGAGCACGTCGTGCAGTTCCCAGAACTGGCCCTGCGCCCCCGCCGCCTCGGCGGCCTCCGCCGCGTGCTGTGCGTGCGGATGGATCTGGGTAAGGGGGAAGTTGCGAAAGACAAAGCATAACTGATCTCCCAGGCTCTGCTGGATCTGTTTGACAACAGGGTACGCCGCGCCACAGTACGGGCACTCATAGTCGCCGTATTCCACAAGCGTCAACGGCGTGTTCACACTGCCCTGGATGTGGTCCTGCCTAGGATCGACAGGGACCTTAAGTCCTGCCATGGTCGTAGCTCTTTCTCACTTATCCTTAGCTCATCGATCGGATGCCTTACTCGGCTGGGCGGAGGCGGCTGACTGCTGATTGGGCAGATTTTCCAGAGCGGTGAGAACCCCATCCGCTCCAGGGTTCACGCCGATTGGCGCGACGTAGCTCCAGCGAATGACCCCACCGTCGTCGATGACGAACAGCGCGCGCTCACTCGTGCCATCCTGCCGGCGATAAACCCCGTAGCGCCGCGCGATGTCCCCTTTGGGCTCGAAGTCCGCAAGCAGAGGGAATTGCAAATTACGCTCGATTGCAAAGGCAAGGTGACACCACACGCCATCGACCGAGATTCCCATGAGTTCGGCGCACAGACGGCGAAACTCTGGCAGGACCTCGTTGAGGACGGCCATCTCATCGCCGCAGACGGGGCTCCAATCGGCGGGATAAAACGCAAGGACCACGGGTTGTCCGCGGAAATCAGAGAGCGACACGGTCTGGTCTGGCGTACTGCGCAGCGTGAAGTTGGGAGCCTCCGCGCCGGGTCCGAGCGCCTGTCGTGAGTTGGCGTCTGGTTGAGTCTGTTGCTGATGCGGCTCGTTTGATACGGCGCCGTTCTGCGCCATGAACTAGCTCCTTTCATCGGTCCCTGGACAGTACGTCTCTTGACGTCTCTTGACGTCTCTTGCCGCTGGCGTCTCGTCCGACCGCGGGCCGTGGCAGACGGTGAATCGCCTGCCGGGGCCAACGGGATATGGCGCGTGAGTCGCTGCGCGTCCACGCGGGAACGCGCCTGATTTAGGTCGATTGTGACGAGGAAGCGCCTTGCGCTGTATTGTGCGCTGGCGCGGACGCGCCCTGCTCGCTGGATGACGCGCCACGCCCATTGGCTGGCGCAATCCGTCCCGTTTGTTGTCCACTCTGGATCGTGACCTGTTTCGCCTTGGTGCCCTCTGCTTTGGGCGCATGCAGCGTCAGCACCCCCTGCTCGAAGGACGCGGTCACCTCACCGGAGTCGATAGGGCCAGGCAACGGAATGGTCCGCGCCACCTCGTCGAATGTGCGCTCGCGACGGACGAATCGGCCTTGCTCCTCAGCTTGCCGCTCACGCTGGCGCCGCGCGCGAATGGCGATGGCGTTCGGGAGCGCCATGACCTGCACTTCGTCGGGCTGCCATCCCGGCAGGGACGCGTCGATCACATACTCATTCTCCATGTCGCGCACGTCCATCGGAATGGCGCGACTCAACAGCTGCATACCCCCATCCCACGCGGGGCGATCACACTGTCTTCAAAGAGGCGGTTCATCGCTTCGCGCAGCGATGTGAAATCGGCGAATGGCTCCCATGGTGACATCGTCATGGCGTTCCTCCTTTGCATTCCTTGGTAGCTCAGACGCAGCCCGGCACAGGTCGAGCGAAGGTCGAGCCAAGGTCGAGCCAAGGTCGAGCCAAGGTCGAGCTACGCCGTATCATCTCGCGTTCGCCTTAGATGCTCAGAAGCTGATCGTGATGCGGTTGTCTACCGAGGTGACGCCTGGCGCGGACCACGCCGCTTGCTCAGCCTCCTGCTTCTCCGCCCACGAGCGTACTGTCCCCTTCAAGATCACCGTGCCACCGCCTCGCTCCTCTACCGTGATCCGTTGGGCGTCGAGCTTGGCGCTGCGCACCACGGCGCTTTCGATCTTTTGCTTGAGCTCGCCAGGCGTCGGCGTCGTCGGCCGCACCGTGATGAGATTACTCACCCCGCGCACACCGGGCAGGCGGTGAACCGCCCGCTCGGCTTCGTCCTTCTGGTAGTGCCACTCCACTTCACCCTCGAGCGTGACCCAACCCTTGGCGACGGTCACTTTGACCTTCCCCGCCGGTATGAGCGTGTCCCACTCGAGCGCGCGCACAGCGGTGGCGGCGATGTCGGCGTCGGTACGCTCCGCTGAACTGGGCAAACGCACCTCAATGTCGTTGGCCACCCCCTTCACGCCGCGCACACGGAGGGTCGCTTCCTCCGCCGCCCATTTCTTGATGTAGGTATCGACCGATCCCGTGAGGATCGCAACGCCGTCTTTGACCGCGACGCCGATCTCGTTGGGGTGCACGCGGGCGTCCCATCTCAACTCGTCCAGCACCTCGCGCTGGATCTCCGCGTCTGTCCTCGTCATGGTGGTTGACACGCTCGGTTTCTCCTTGCGTGGCTTCGCTCTGCTCTACCTGTGCCTGTCTGATCGTGATGTTCACAGGGCGTCGCTCTAAGCGGTTCGACAGGAGTGAGAGACCGCTCAGGCGGCGACGTGAACGATGACGACGTCAACTGCGCACGTCAGATCGCACCCTGCTTCCCTGTGCGAAACTCCTGATGTTCCACTGCATGGTCCTTGCGCTCCTCCTGTGTCAGGCCTCTTTCCCTCGCTTCTACCTATCGCTTCTGGCTCCCTGCGTTCGCCAGTTCGACGCTGGTCGTTTGAACGCGACTAGTCCTGCTTGGCGTGATCCGGATTGTCTCGACCAGTGTCTCCCATCCGACGGCGTGTGCTGAAGGTGGCTGAGTCGCAGCCGGCGCCTACCCCACACGTACTCCTGCTGATCCTGATTTCTCAGCTTTACCTGTGCGCGTCGACAGCGTCTTGATGAGCCTGGCCGCCTCCCGCGCCACTCCAGGGCTGGCTTACCTCTATCAATGGAGCGGTCTTCCTTAAGGTGGAGGCGTCAATTCTTTGTCCCAACGACAGTCGCAGGTCGTGGCGGTCTGCCGTGATATACCATTGTTGGCGTGTAATCTCCCTGCCCTTCGGGGCGGTAGCGACTGCCGCCAACTTCCGGCGGCCTCGCGCTAGGCAGGCCTTTGGTCGATACCCTCATTCCCGTTGTGAATGAAGGGTGAAAGGTGTGCAGCGCTCAAAACTACAGGGATCGGCGCGTTTGCGACAGTTCGGCGAGTTGCGGACCGTTCCAGCGCAACGGACACTCGCTACAAGGGGCGTCTATGCGTTCCCTGGCAGGATTCTGGCTAACCGGACTCCCCAACTTGGCATTTCCTTGCCGCGATCTCATCGGCCCACTTCACCGTGAGGGCACACGCTCCCCACACAACGACCCCGTGAGCCGCTGGGGTCAATGCACTAGCCAACGCCCTCAAGAGCGGCGTATACAGGAGAGCAATCCGTTGCCCACCGTGACAGTATACTGGCGCCTCCTGCTCGTGTGTGTTCGCTGGCGAACACAACACTCCGTGAGTGGAAACCCGATGGGCGAGCAGGGGTCAGCACAGCGAGCCACTATAGGGTACAGTGAGGAAGCAAACAGGTGTGGCGAAATCGGGCTTCGCCCATGCTGCGCCACGAGGTCAACCAAGCGATCTTCGGTCTCGATAGCGTGACCCAAGGGGGCACACGAGAGATCAGCCGGGAACGAGTGACGGAAAGAATGGCGCTGATGGGTAGTCCAGAGCCTGCACCATCGCCGAGATCCAACCTGCTGCTGGCTGCGCTTTCCACTGAGGAACGCGAACGGGTCACACCACTGCTGCGCATGGTACGGTTGAGGCATGGCCAGGCCATCTATCATCTGGGCGAGCCTATCCGGTTTGTCTATTTCCCGCTCACAGTCGTGTTTTCGCTTGTCGGCGCTCTGAGCGACGGCAGAAGCGCCGAGATCGGTATCATCGGCAATGAGGGTATGATCGGACTTCCTGCGCTCTTCGGGGCCAGTTTCACAGAGTTCCAGCTCATCGTGCAGATCCCTGGAACGGCCCTGAGCATGCCCATCAGCGCGCTGGGGTCAGGGGCGCGCGGCGCTGGATCATTGGATGCGCTGCTGCTGCAGTACAGCCAGACGTTCTTCAATCAAGCCGCGCACGGGCTGATCTGCAATCGTCACCACACGGTCGCCCAGCGCCTGGCGACCTGGCTGCTGATGATCCGCGATCGCATTGAAACTGATCGATTGCCGTTGACCCAGGAATCCCTGGGATACATGTTGGGCGCCGGTCGCCCCAGCGTGACATTGACCGAAGGGACATTCGCCGAGAGGGGGCTTGTGCGGAATAGCCGAGGCGCGGTCACCATCATCAATCGGGAGGGCCTGGAGGCGGCGGCGTGCGAGTGTTACTCGCTCATGCGTGACGAGTATCGGCGCCTAATGCAATAGTCCAACGCCAGTGTCAGATACCCCCGGCTCAAGCCGGGAGCTTGCGAGAGTAGGCTCTGAATCTGACCAGTCCCCTCGTAGGAGGAGCCGTTTGGAGGGTCATGACACCTTGGGGTGCGAACGCCAGCCCCAAGCTCTGTCGTCCGGCATTAAACAGGCACATGGGGTTGCAGCCAGTGTGCCGGACTGAACAAGCCTTGCAAACAGGGACGAGGCGTACATTACCCGCGCGAGCGGAGTTCCTGAAAGGGAAAGCAACCATGGTCTTCGTCGTCGATACCGAGCACAAGCCACTCAGTCTGTGTCACCCCGCGCGAGCCAGACACCTGCTTACTAGTGGGAAAGCCGCCGTCTGGCGGCGCTACCCCTTCACCATTATCCTGAAGCGCGTCATATCCGCTGCGCAACCGGATCCACTTCGCATGAAGATCGACCCAGGCAGCAAGACGACTGGTCTGGCGCTCGTAAACGACGTCACTGGCCAGGTGGTATGGGCAGCAGAGCTTGAGCATCGCGGCCACCGGATTCGCGATGCTCTGCTGGCCCGTCGCGCCATCCGGCGTGGACGCCGCCAGCGCCATACGCGCTACCGCCAGCCGCGCTTCGCCAACCGCCGACGCGGTGACGGCTGGCTCCCGCCCTCACTGGAATCACGTGTCAGCAACGTGCTCACCTGGGTCGCGCGACTACGCCGCTGGTGTCCCGTCGGCGCGCTCTCACTCGAGCTCGTCAAATTCGACACCCAGTTGATGCAGAACGCCGAGATCAGTGGGGTGAAGTACCAGCAGGGAGAGCTGGCGGGCTATGAGGTGCGCGAGTATTTGCTGGAGAAGTGGGGGCGCAGGTGCGCGTACTGTGGCGCGACGAACGTCCCCTTGCAGGTGGAGCACATCGTGCCAAAGGTTCGCGGTGGCTCCAATCGGGTGAGCAATCTCACGATGGCCTGCAAACCGTGTAACGACGCCAAGGGCAAGCGCACCGCTGCGGAGTTTGGACATCCCGAGATCCAGGCGCAGGCGAAGCGCCCCCTCAAAGACGCGGCGTCGGTGAACGCCAGCCGTTGGGCGCTCTATCGTCGCCTTCTCGCCACCGGGCTGCCGGTCGAGGTGGGCACGGGTGGGCGCACTAAGTGGAACCGCACGGCGCGGGGGTTGCCCAAGACGCACTGGCTGGATGCCGCCTGTGTCGGAGCCAGTACACCGATCACGTTGCAGGTCGCCGGCATTGCTCCCCTGCTGATCCGAGCTTGTGGACATGGCAATCGCCAGATGTGCGGCACTGATCCGTTCGGCTTTCCGATGCGTCACCGCACACGGCACAAGCGGTTCTTCGGGTTTCAGACCGGTGATCTCGTACGCGCCACTGTGCCGACTCCGCTGAAAACGTCTGGGGTTCATGTCGGCCGCGTGTTGGTGCGCGCATCCGGTAGTTTTGACGTTCAGACGAAGCAAGTCCGCGTGCAAGGTGTCAGTCACCGTTTCTTCAGACCGATCAGTCTCTCTGATGGCTATGCCTTCGATCAATGAAAGGAGGGCGGCGCTTCCTCTCCGGCCTCAAGCCCCAGAGCTTCCGCGCCGCACATTCTGTGACACCCTTGTAAGAGCCCCTTGCATGACACGCTGTGCGCCTTGGGGGTTACACCGCGCGATGGACGCGCAAGGAGTGCGGCGATGGATAATAGGGTAGCTCTTGCCCAACAAGAGGCGTTTAATCGCTTTTGGGCGGCCATGATCGCCAAGGCGATGAGCCAGATGAGCCATGTGAAGCAACACGGCGGGGACATCAATGACACGAGAGACAACGTACGCAGGCATCCTGACGCGCGTAAGCAATCCCGAGCACGAAGATGGCTACTCGCTTCCTGAGCAGGAGAAGGACGCACAACGCCACGGCGCTAAGATGGGCTACACTATCTTGCCGCAACACGTCTGGAACGATGGCGCGCAGAAGTCCTACACGCTCAAGCGACCAGGGCTATAGGCGGCGATGGAGGCGATTCGCGAGGGTGAGATTCAGGTGCTCATTGTTGGTCGCTATGATCGATTCAGCCGTATCCAGATGCAGCAGGCCATCGCCATTTATCAGATTGAGGAACTCTATGGCGGACGGGTGGAGTCCGCCGATCAGAACGAGCAGTTCGGCAAGAGCTCCACTGGGGCGTTGCTGCGGTCTATCAACGCCTGGCGCGCCGAGCGTGAGCTGGAACTGATCCGTGAGCGAACACAGGGCGCCCGGCGGGCGCGCGCGCAGTCTGGCAAAATCGTTCCCGCCGCTGTACCCCTCTATGGCTATGTCTGGGCCGATTCCCATGAGAAGCGCGGCAAGAGTCGCTATCTGGTTGACCCAGAGACCGCGCCCATCATTGCGCGGATCTTCCGCGAGGCCGTGGCTGGGGTGTCGTTGCGCCGGATTGCAGGCGATTTAACAAGCGACGGCATACCAACCCCTTCTCAGGCGCTTACCGTGCGTGGACTGGTCGCTCCCGGACGATTCAAGAACATCGTTGAGGGGCGCTGGGTCCGGCAGGTCGTCATGCGTATCCTGAAGAACTCGGCTTATTGCGGCGAGTACGTCGCCTATCGCTACCAGGTCACCCGCGAGACGGACCACGAGCGCCGTCACATCAAGATGCGTCCCGAGGGTGATCGAGCGCGGGTTGTCCTTCCTCCTGAGATCTGCCCGGCCATTATCTCCAAAGAACTCTTCCAGGCGGCGCAGGAACAACTGGAGCGAAATAAGGCAGAGTCAATCCATAACAACAAAGCCCCATATCTTACCCTGTTGCGTGGTGGGTTCGCTGTCTGCGGGTACTGTGGCTCAACGATGATCGCGCGGCGGAGCACACAATCCTATGTCTGTTGCCGTCCAGGCAACAGTGGGGTGTATAACCTATGCCCTGGTGGCCACTTCGCCATTCACGCCCCCACCCTCGACGACACGCTCTGGACGATGGTTCGGGTTCTCTTCCGCCACCCTGAGCGCATGCGCGCCATCCTGGAGGCGCAGCAAGCCTATCAGGATCAGGTACATGTAACGGAAAAGGCCGGCTATCTCGCCGTCGAAGGGCATCTGGCGCAACTGAAGGGTTATCTCCAGAACGCGACCAAAGCGGTGTTGAACGCGCAGGATGACTTTACGCGCGCCCATTGGGAGCATGAGATTGAGGGCTTGCTAGTCCAGCGCGCTGAGGCGCGCGAGCAACTTCAGCGTCTTGAGGAGCTGCGACAAGGACGTGAAGGAGCCTTACTCTATATGCGAAGCATTGAAGAGTGGTCCCGGACCCTGGAGCCAGCGAGCGCTGAGGCGACCTATGAGGAAAAACGCTTCCTGCTGCGCGGGCTGGGTCTCAAGGTCACCTGCTTTCGCAAAATCCACGACCCACGCTACCACGTGGACTGGAACCTGGCAGGGTTAGATGAGAAGTTGAGAAGCCTGCTCCCGTCGCTCACGAGCCAGGAGGTTGCGTCAGTCGTGCGGCAAGAAGCCGCCGGGGAAGACGAGGCGGCTAAGACGGAAGCGTTCCCGCTGCGAACCGGGGGATATTTGCCTCCACTTGTGAAACATACCACCAATTATTGATGCCGTACTGGCTGACGTTGCCGGGACCTTCGTTGTAGGCGCTGATCGTGATGTCCAGCAGTGTCGCGTCGCCAGACGCCGCGCTGAAGGGGCAACTCCAGGTGGTCGTGTTCGCAGAGGGCAGCGCCGCGTACCACGGCTGCTGCGGGTCGTTGTAAACCGCCTTGCACAAGCTTGTGGCGCTGGCGGAGTCGGGGAAGGGCAGACCAGCGTTCTTGTAGTACCACGCCGCCGTATAGGCGCCGGGATTGCTCACCGAGGTCCCGCCGTTATTGCCCCAGTAGCTGTAGAAGCACGAGAGCCACTTGAGGAACTTCGCGCCGAGGTTGGCGTTGCCTTGCAGGGTCTGCGCGTCGTAGTTCGTCGCGCCCAGCCCGCAGACCGATACGCTTTGCTGGTTCAGCCACGGCGCGGTGTAGTATTGAATCTGCATCAGGCCGATGCCGCCATCACAGGAATAGACATCCTGGTGCCACTTGCTCTCCTGCCAGGCGACTGCATAGAGCAGGTTCACCGGCAGGCCGTAGGCGCTGGCGGCGCTCTGGAGAGCGGCGCGTATCTGCGCCTGCGTGGGATTATTCCCCTGATAGGCGTTGGGACCGCAGGGCGTCGGCGTGGCGGTGGGTACCCCTGCGGGCGTCGTCGCGGTGGGCTGTGGCGGCTTGGTGGGGATCGGTGGCGGCTTCGGCGCGACGACCGGCTTGGTGGTAGGACGTGGCTTGGCGGTGTTCGTCGGCGCGATGGTATTCGTCGAGGTGGCGTCGAGCGTGGCCGTGGCGGCGAGCGCCTGATTGGCCGCGCGAGCAATCAGCGGATCGTCTTGCCGTGGCGCGCGCTGGTTGAGCGCGAGCAGCCCAGCGCACAGCCCCAGGAGCAGGATCGCCGCGATGATAGCGCCGGCACGCCCGCGTGGTTGTCGCAGCGCCGTCCGCAGGCGGGACCACAGATTCGCGAGAAACAGGCGCAAGGCGGCCATCACGATCCTTCCAGGGAGACGAAGCGGCTCCGAGACCTACAACGTCTCGCGGCAGGGGAGGTAACTGCCTCGCCTTGGTCGCGCTGGCGGCCGATCAACCCTGCAGCGCTGGCGAGAGCACGCCGATGTAGTTCGCGGGCTGCCCATCGGCGCTGAACCAGAGCTTGCCGGCGGAGTCGAAGGCGACTCCATAGGGGACGCTCGCAGGGGTCGGCAATACAAAGAGCCGGAACGCCTGCGTCTGTGGCGTGTAGCGAATCAGCGCGTTCGTCCCGGCGCTGGCGAACCAGACCTCGCCGTTGCTCGCGGTGGCGACGGCGTACAGCGTCGAGGGATTGCCCAGCGCCTTTGGCACATCGATCTCGCTGACCTGCCCGCTCTTGGCGTCCACACGCCCCAGCTTGCCGGTCTGCATCTCGGTGAACCAGATGTTCCCGGCGCTGTCGCTCGCCATCGAGAAGATCGCGGCCTTGTCGTCGGCCAGGCGCATGAGTGTGACCTTGCCCGAGGCCGGGTCCAGCCTGCCAACCGCGCCTCCGGTGAGCATGCCGAACCAGACCTGCCCGTCCGGGGTGAGCGCCAGCGCGAACGGATACGACTTGGCGCTGGCCTGTGGCGCGGGAACTGGCCAGGTCTGGATCGCACCGCTCGCGGGATCGAGCCGCCCGATGCGCCCGCCGGTCAGCAGCGTGAACCAGAGGTTGCCGCTGGCGTCGAAGCGCAGGTCCTGTGGCCCCATGCCTACGCCGTTCGCCGAGCCAAGCGGATAGGTCGTGAACTTCTGCGCGCGTGGATCGAAGCGCCCGATGTAGTTGGCGGCCTGCTCGGTGAACCAGATATTGCCCTGCTTGTCCGCCGTCGTCGCCATGATGTTGTACTGCCCGCCCGGCGGGGTCCATGAGGTCACGGCGCCGCTGCCAGCGTCGATGCGCGTCAGGTGGTTCGTGCCCATCTCGCCGACCCAGACATTGCCGGCGGGGTCAACGGAGGGCTGCATCAGCCCGGCGTCAGGGGCCACCTTGTATTCGCGCACCTTCGCGGTCTGCGCGATGCCACTATTGGCGGTTGGCGTCGCACTCACCGTCTTGCGCGCAGGAGCCGAGCCGATCTGCGTCAGGATGAGCGCGACGAGCAGGCAGACGAGCGCGACTCCACCCAGAAACGCGCCATCGCGCATGAGACGCTGGCGCATCCTGGGCCTAGAATGGGCGGATGTGTCGTTCGCGCTATTCTGTTGCGCTTTCGGCTCGGCCTCGATCATCGCCATTTCCTATAATTTGATGCCGTACTCGGTCCAGCGCTGCGTCACCAGCGCCTTCATCTCTGGCGTCATCTCGATATCCGGCGGCCACGGACGCGGGTGGCCCTCCTCGGGGAACTTGGCCGTCGCGTCGAGGCCCATCTTCCAGCCATACTTCTCATACGGAGAAGAGTGGTCGAGGGCGTCAACTGGGCCGTCCACCAAAAGCGTGTCGCGCTTGGGGTCCACATTGTTGCCGACGCGGAAGAGCACCTCATGCAGGTTCTGCACGTCCACGTTCTCATCCACGACGATGATGAACTTCGAGAGCATCATCAGCATCATGCCCCAGATACCGGCCATCACCTTCTTCGCCTGCCCTGGATAGCGCTTGCGGATCGAGACGACGACGACGTTGTGGAAGCCGCCCTCAACAGGCATATTGATGTCTACGATCTCGGGTAACACGACGCGCAGCAGGTTGAGGAAGAAGCGCTCCGTCGCCTTGCCGAGATAGGCGTCCTCCATGGGCGGCTTGCCGACGATGGTCGTCGCGTAGATCGGGTTGCGCCGGTGCGTGATCGCGGTGAGATGCATGACCGGATACGGCTCGACCGGCGTATAGTGGCCGGTGTGGTCGCCGAACGGCCCCTCCGGGCGCAGCTCGTCGGTGTCCACGTAGCCCTCCAGCACGATCTCGGCGCTGGCGGGAACTTTCACGTCCACCGTCTTGCACTGGACCACATCTACCGGCTTGCGGCGCAGGAAGCCTGAGAAGAGCAGTTCGTCAATCCCAGGCGGCAGCGGCGCGCTGGCGGCATAGACGCTGGCCGGATCGGCGCCAATGACGACGGCGACCTCCATGCGCTTGGCCGCCCCACCTGCGCGGCTCGCGTCGCGGAAGTGCGCGGCGCCGCCCTTGTGAATCTGCCAGTGCATGCCGACTGTCTTCTCGTCGTAGACCTGCACGCGGTACATGCCGATGTTGCGCTTGCCCGTCTCGGGATCCTTCGAGTGGCACATCGTCAGCGTGAGATAGCGTCCGCCGTCGCCAGGCCAGCAGCGCAGGATGGGAAGCTTCTCCACCGAGAAGTTCTCGGTAAGGACAACCTCCTGGCAGGGGGCTGAACTGACGGTGTGCGGGCCGATGCGCGCGAGTTCGGCCAGCTCCGGGACCAGCTTCAGCTTGTCCATCAGGCCGTCGGGTGGGCGGTTCTGCACGAGATCGAGCCACTTTTTGATGCGGTCGCCCAGCTCGTTGAGGTTCTCGACGCCCAGCGCCCAGGACATGCGCTCCTCGCTGCCGAAGAGGTTGATCACCACCGGGACGTCGTAGCCACGCACGTTCTCGAAGAGCAGCGCCGGGCCGCCCGCCTTGCTGACGCGGTCGGTGATCTCGGTGATCTCCAACTCGCATGAGACGGGCGCGGTGATGCGCTGAAGCTGTCCCCGCTTCTCCAGCAGCGCGATGAAGTCGCGCAGATCCGCAAACGCCATCGTTTTGTTATCCATTACTCGCTATACGTTGGGCGCAAAGATCGTGTCAGCCACGAAGAATCCTGCCTTTACAGATTATACGGATTCCACAGAGATTCTTGTAGTGTGGCCATGATCTTCCCCGCGCAGAGCAGGTCTGGCTATGGCGCATACGCCCAACCGCGCGCTATGACATAGGCATGGACTGCGGGACGAAACTGTACTGACGCCAGCTACAGCAGAGTCCCACCGGGCGGCGCGAAGAGCGGAAACACGCGCCGACTCGCACGGCGAAGGGAGCGCGAGATGGTGAGTTCTTATGACGAGATCGCCGAGTGGTATGACAATTGGGTCGGGACCCACTCCATGAGCGACGATCCCTACTTTGCGGCCGTCGAAGCCCTCGTGGGCGAGGTAGCCGGGCAGCGCATCTGCGACCTTGCCTGTGGCCAGGGCCGGGTGGCGCGGCATCTGGCCAAGCGCGGCGCGCGTGTGGTAGGCATTGACCTCTCCGCGAAGCTCCTAGCGATCGCGCGCCGCCATGAGGAGGCCGCGCCACAGGGGATTGAGTATGTCTATGCCGATGTCCAGCGCCTCGACAGCGCCGCGTTCGCTCCCTTTGATGGGGTCGTCTGTTCGATGGCGCTGATGGACATCCCCGACCTGGAGGCTACAGTGCACGGCGTCGCGAGCCTGCTGCGGCCGGAAGGGTGGTTCGCTTTCTCGATCCTGCACCCCTGCTACCATACCTCCGCGTCGGGAGAGATAGAGACGCCTGCGAGCGCCGTCCGCACGGTCGGCCGCTACTTCGAGGAAGGTCATTGGCGCTCTGACACACGCCCCGGGCCGCCAGGCAAGGTAGGTGCGTACCACCGGACGCTCTCCACCTACGTCAATACGCTGAGCGACGTGGGGTTGCAACTGGAGCGCGTGAGCGAGCCGCGCATGGGCGACGACCTGCCGCAGTCGCCGGGACTCGCGCTGGCGGGTCGTCCGGTGTGGGCGGAGGTACCGGCCGTTCTGGTGGCGCGCTGCCGAAAGGGCGCGCTTCGGCCAGCCGAGGCGGCGGGATGATGGGCGCGGGCCGGCTAGGGACCAGACCGGGCGAGACATCATCCCACCTCTACTACTTCATCCCTGCGGAGCGGCCGAGCATAACAACAAGGGCCACATCCCCAAAGGGCGTGACCCTTGTGCTATCGCATCCTGGCTGGTGCGCGCATGTGACCTCTTGCCGCTGGGGCATCTGGAGGCGCCCTGGTCGTATTGGTTGGCCAATTCAGTCGAGGCGCGTGTGGTGAGGCTGCGTTCCGCACCTGGGATGCTGCTGTGTCTGCCAGTCCTTATGTCGGTCCAGGACCGGTCTAGGAGTGGCGTGTGTGGTCAATTTGGCGGACTCCGTAGAGCTCCCAAACCGGAACGAGACGGAGGACTGCCAGGCGCTTCAGGTGACGTCCCTCCTTCCTCGTTTCCCCTCGACCGGTGTCCTTCGCTCTACGCGATATCCTCCGGTCGAGATCTCCACTTACACTACGTCGCAAGTGTCCACGTGGCAAGGGTTTTGCATCACGACCACATCACATCTGGTGGAGGACGCGGCCCTGTAGGAGTCAGCCCCATCCTGCTTCCACCTGCTCATCACGCTTTCTCGATGATCATGGTCATCTCTTCAGCGGTGTATGCGCGCAGCGCACGGGCCGGCTAGGGGACGGCGGGACTCCTAGCTGGGGGAGGGGCCGCCAGCGCCTCTTTGCCGACTCGTCGGTAGCTTTCTGTAGCCTGCATCGGCATGTCCAAACACGCTATCAATCGAGAGCCGAGACCGCAGGGACCGGTGGCAGCTGCCCGCGCAGGCGTCCCTGGATGAAGCGCCCGACGAAGAAGAGGACGGTCGCGAGAATGAGGCAGACGAAGAGCGGACCATCGTCGAGCAGAGGCGGCTTGTAGAAGTACTCATCGGTGACGATCGTGACGGGGGTGAAGGCGCGCATAGTTCCGCCAGCGATCCACCACACCTGCGCGAAGCCTAGCGTCGTGAGCGCGACGGCGATGATGGCTTCGACCAAATAGCCACGCGCCACGATGTAGAGGAGGGCACTCCCCAGCAGAAACGCGGCGTAGAGGAGAATGCCACCGTCGGGGAAGGCAGCGACCCTGCCGAGCCAGGACACGCCAAAGAGGCCGAACGCGACGCTCGCTACCCACAGCAGCGCCGCAAGCCACGCCGAGGAACATGAAGTAGGACCCAAACCAGACGTTAGCGAGGTAGGAGTTGTCCATGCGTGCGAAGACGTTGATCTGAAGGACGTAAAGGAAGACCGCTCCACTGACCAGCAGGAGCGCGCCCGCCATGAGGTGTCCGAGCCCCCCGCGTCTGGCGCCACCCCATAGCCAGAGCGACGCAACGGCCAGCGGCAGCAGGAGCAGCAGGGTGATCCAGAAGGTCCAGTTGAATATCTCCCACTCAACCGACATAGCGCGTCTCTTCCATCCAGTGGCGATAGCGCGATCCCGAACAGCGGCGAGGCGCTAATGTTCCACCGCCGCAAGTCTACCATAGCGGCGCGCAGCGCAGGCGAGCGAGCGGGAGGGGCGCTCCCGCTCGGTCTGAACCACTGGCACAGGCGCTGCCGCGCCGGGCGCTGGCGCCTGCTCTTACGCTTGGGGTTGCTCGATGAGTTCGCCTTCGATGAGGATCTGGATCTCGTCGCTGACGACCCAGCGGCCGTCGAGCATGGCGTTGAAGTTCATGCCGAAGTCCTTGCGGTTGACCTTCGCTTCGGCGCCGTAGCTGATGCGGTGTCCCATCATCGGGTCGTTGAACTCGCCGTAGCGCACGACGTTGAGGGTGACGGGGTGGGTAATGCCTTTGATGGTCAGGTCGCCGGTCATCGTGTAACGATCACCGCCCTTATGCTCGACCTTGGCGCTCTTGAAGGTAATGGTGGGATACTTGTCGACTTCGAGGAAGTTGGAGGCGCGCAGGTCATTGTCGCGCTGCTCGTTGTGGGTGCGGATGCTGACCGTTTGGATGGTGACCTCAATTGAGGTGGCGTCGTGGTGGACTGGGTCAATGTCGCCCGTGACCTTGACGTCCGCGAAGTGGCCGCGCACGGTCATCATGCCAAGATGCTTGGCGGCGAATTCTACTTGCGTGTGATTCGGATCGGCCACCCAGATCGTGCTGGGGCTGACGTCGGTTTCACGCGGTGCGCTCATGTTCGTTCCTCCAGTGAGTTGAGACGTGTCGCCTTGTTTTGGCTTGTTGTCCAGGGAGCCGCACTACGGTGATGGGACCCATCCTCCGCACAACCAACAAGGAGGTAGCGGAGGCGCGGGATACTACAGGTGGACGCTCCGATCTGCGATCAGCAGGCTCATGATGAGGTGAAAGAAAGGGGCGGACTAGCCCTCGCCAGTCATGTTCTGGAGCATCCGCTGGAGCATCCAGCGGAGTGCTATGCGGTCCTGGGGACCGATGCCTGCAAAGGTGGCCTCTTCCACTTTCGTGAACTGCGCATTGATGTCGCGTTCGAGGAGGCGGCCCGCATCGGTGAGATACACCCGCATCAGGCGATTGTCCTCAGGATCGCGGCGCCGCGCCACTAGGCCGGCCTCTTCCATCCGCTGCAGCATAGTGGTCACCGTGGCTCCCTGAACGGCAAGCTGCTCGGCGATCTCCGATTGCGTCAGACCATCCTGGACGAAGAGGCGACATAACAAGGTGGCTTGCGCGCGGTGCAGGCCAATCTGATCCATAAAGGTATCCGAGAGGCTGCGATACGCCTGCGCCACCTGGGCCAGGAGCGCCCAGTCGTCGCTGTTGGGATTCCCCGTAGCGCCGGAGGTCAGCTCCCCGTGCGTATCCGTCATCTTGTTTCGCCTACTAATCGTTAGCCTGCTAATGTTTTAGCAAAGTAGCTCAGGCCGTGTCAAGAAGACGCCGGTGTGCGCGTTCCCTCATGGCGGAGCCGAAGGGAAGGATCGTTGGACGCTGACCGACGTGGCGGGGGCAGATCGTCGGGACGGGTGGGACTGATGCGGCACTGGGTATGGACTATGCGCCATCTGCCATAGCAGACGCCCTGGTAAGCGAGATATCAGACACAGTGGACGTCTTGCAGGGCGCAACTATAACGAATTCATATTACCCATCGGGCGCTGGCTGGTCGGCGCTGGCGCGCAAGCGGTCCGCGAGCGCGCGAAAGGCGCCGCGCAGCTCATCGGGGCGCAGGATCACCAGCGGGCAGCGCAGGCCGGCCAGCGTACACGCGAGGATGTCCAGATCGTCGGCGTATCCGCGCAGGAGCGCCATGCCATCCGGCTGGGTATATAGGGTGGCCATGGTGGCGGGCATGCGGCGGCGTAGCGCCTCAAGCGGCGCATTGGCCAGCACAGCGAACTCCCAGCGCCATGGTACCTGCGCGATGGAACGTTCGACAGCGGCGACCGCGTCCACGGGCTGTGGCGTGAAGGTCTCGGCCTGCGCCCGCGCACGCTGGATGTGGTCGAGGCGGAAGACACGCAGGTCAGCGCGCAGATGGCAATACCCGACGAGATACCACCGGCCCGCGCGATACACCACCTGATACGGGTCTACGTCACGCTCGGTGCAGTCGCCCGTCTGCGCGCGATAGCGGATATGCAGGCGATGGCGCGCCTGGATGGCCTGCGCGACGGTGTCCAGCGACTCTGGCGCTTCGCCGGTGGCGTTCGATGGTCGTGGCGTCGCAAACGTCACCGCGCCGTCGAGCGCGCCGATGAGGTCCCGTGTGGCCGCTGGCAGGACACGCGTCACCTTCCGCAGTGTGCGCGCCGCGTCGCGCTCATCCAGCCCCAGCGCCTGTTGTCCCGCTCCCAGCAGGCTGTAGGTCAGCGCCAGCGCCTCCACTTTCGTCAGCGCGAGTGGCTGCCGGTAGCCCGCTGGCAGAGAGTAGCCGCCGTGGCGTCCGCGCTTCATCTCCACGGGGATGCCACGCTCACGCAGGATCAGCGCATAGCGGCGCACGGTGCGCACATCCACCTCCAGGCGCGCCGCAAGATCCTCTCCGCGCATCCGCCCATGATTCTGCAAGAGGTCGAGGACCGCCAGCACGCGCGACGTGGAATAGTACATGTTCTGCCCGCCCCGCCAAACTCGCGCTATCAGGATCATCCGTGTCCGCTTATCAGGTTAGCATGGAGACGGAGCGCGCGTCTACGCCACCGTGGCGTGGGAAAATGGCGCTTCTTGAGGAGGATGATCGTGACCGAGCTAGCACAAGTTGAGAAACAGAACGATGGGCGCAACGATTTCGACTTCTTCATTGGCACGTGGGACAGCCGGCAACGGAGACTGAAGAAGCGCCTGGCGGGGTCCGACGAGTGGGATGTGTTTCCTGCTGCGTCGGTAGCCTACAAGATACTGGGCGGGCTGGGCCACTTCGACGAGGTCACGCTGGAGACGCCTGCGGGACGTGTCGTAGGCATAACCGTGCGCCTCTTCGATCCGCAGACGCGTCTTTGGAGCATCTACTGGTCGAGCACCGCGCAAAACGGCCTGACCGCGCCGATGGTCGGGCGGTTCGAGCATGGGCGCGGCGAGTTCTACGACCGCGAGACCTTCGAGGGGCGCTCGATCTTCAGCCGCTTCATCTGGACAAGCAGTGGCCCCAACGCCTGTCGCTGGGAGCAGGCGTTCTCGCCAGACGGTGGCCGCACATGGGAGACGAACTGGACGGCGGATTTCATCCGTCGCAGCGACGCTGGGGAGTGATACTGGAGCCGCCGGGGTGGCTGGAGGCCGGCTTGCTGGCTCCCGCTGCGCTCGTCGGCGTCGCCATTCTGTGTACACCCTTCGTGATCGAAACACCCACCGTGCTCACCGTGTTCATTCAAAAGCATGAGCACGGGGAATACGGTCGTCCTCCGGGCGCGCCTTGACGCCATCCGCTCCCTGGGAGAAGGCGGGGAAGAGGTCCCGCTGTCGTAGAGAAGAAGATGGGCGGCGAACATGGCGCGAAGATGGCATACCTGAGGGCGTTTCGTAACCCGGGGAAGTAAAGTACGATACTGCCGAGCGTGCCTTGCGCCCGCGTGCAGGAGAGAAGACAATGAGGGGCAGTTTCTGGCTGCGTAATTCTCAAGGGGGGTGACAAACAAGGAGGGAGCAGAGATGACTTGGCTGGCGTTCGCGGCAGGTGCGCCTGAGATGGCCGAGCTGGCGAAGGAGCAGTTCGCGCAGAGCGGGATGGCGCTGATCGGCACCATCCGCAGCGACGGCTCACCTCGCATCAGCTGTGTCGAGCCGTGCATCCTGGACGGGGCGCTCTATCTGGGTATGATGTGGCAATCGCGCAAGGCGCTGGACCTGCTGAGCGACCCGCGCCTGGTGATCCACAACGCCATATGCAGCAACACGGGGGATGAGCGCGAACTCAGCCTTCGTGGGCGTGCGCAAGACATGCACGACCCGCAGGTGCGCCTGCAATACGTGGAAGCTGTCGAGCGGACCTCCTGGAAGGGGGCCGACTTTCATCTGTTCGCGGTCGCTATTGAGAGCGCTGCCCTCGTCACGTACGCGAACGGGGAGCAGTCGGTGGAAGTGTGGCCACAGGGCACAATGTTCAAGCGGCCGTACGGATAAGGATCGAGCAGTACGAAGTCCGAATGGGAGTACCCTGAGAAAGATGACGCCCTCCGCAAGATGCAGGCGGAACGGACGTTTCAAAACTCCATGCCCTCCCAGACATGGGCCAGGACCAGGCGCGGTGAGCGGATGAGGTCCGGTCGGCCAGCTTGGTAGGCGGCAAGAGCGATCACCCAGACAGCGGCGTAGGTGAGCGCGACGCTCGTCTCGACCGCGGACCAGCCGAAGACTGGAGGGCGCTGCAGGCGGAAGAAGACCAAGACGTGGCCGAAGAAGCGCTCGATGCTGGTGCGCTTGCCTCATTCCGCGGCGGTCCAGGTCGGCGGCAGCCCGTCCCGTTGCTTCTGGCGCTTGGGGTTCCACGGGATCACAGCCGCGGCGCCCAGCACGGCGTGGATCCAGGCAATCAGCTTGAGGCCCCAGTAGCCGGCACCCAGGCGCACGACTCGTGGGCGAACAGACGGACGACGAGCTCCAGCAGCGGCCGAGCGAAGGGCGCATCGTGGACGTTGGCACGGGAGAGCTGGAAGAGCAGCGGCAGGCCGGTCCCGCGACAGAGCAGGGTGTGCAGGCGATAGCCCCGCAGGAGCGGACGGGGATGGTGGGCGGGCGCGTGGCCCAGCGCCGCATCGGGATCGGCCCGGTGCCAAGCCAGGATCGGGGCGCTGTCGATGATGAGGTCACGTCCGCCCATCAATCCCAACCACAGCCCGGTCCGCACCAGGAGCACGAAGAACAGCTCGCTGGGCGGGGCGCCCGCCGCGCGCAACCGCTTGCTCTGCTGCGCCTTGCTGGGCACCCGCGGCTGGCCTGCTGGTCCTGGTGGCAATCCGCAGGCCCAGGCGAGGGTGGGCCAGGCACACAGCCAGTCATGGACCTCTTGATAAGACAGGCGCCAGAGCGTGCGTAGCAACGCCAGCAGTAGGAGCGACTCCTCGCGATAGATGCGCGGGGCGCCACCCGGACCAGCAGGCAACGGGGGCGGACAGCGACGCTGGGCCAGTTGCACAGACATGCGGCATACTTCTAGCAACTGCAAGCGATCCACCAGTGTCAGCGCATCCAGATGGAGCGCTGTGGCCATGCTCCGATGGTATGCTGGTGGGGGGACTGGCGTCTGAGGCATGCAACGGGCAGGCGCCATGGATGTCTCTCCTGGACGCGGGAGCAAGCCGCGCTCAGGGGCATCCTACCGCTCTTCCCTCAGTTGGGAAACGCCCACATGAGCGCTTCTGGGTTCTCTCGCCTGAACCATCGAGTGCTGAGATACCTGCGACACCTGTCGGCTTCCTAGAATCCCAATGCTTCCTTCACTAGCAGAACCGAGATGCGGCCTGGCATTTCCTTCTCGACCAGGAGAATCTTCGCTGGGAAGCTGTCCATCCCATAGCGGGTCTGCATACGCTCGTTCTCCAAGGGATAACTATATTCCCAGATACGGCGCAGTCCTTCGTCCACGTTACGCACGATTTTTTGTGCTCCTACCACCCAGATCACATGACTCGCCCCAAAGGCATAGCCCGCAAGCTGACTGCCGCTCCCTGAAGCGATCAGGACCTGCCCCTGGTGTGTGATGGCATGGACGCTGCCAATCACATACTCGGGACTCGCCAATAGCTTGCGCCCCGCGCGTGACATGCGTCCCTCGCGACCGAGCTTATCTACCTGGGAGCGCAGTGGGATATAGCGAGAAGTGGCATTGATCTCCTCCTGCAGACCGAGTAGCTCAAGAGTCTTTGACAATGCTGTATAGGCCTCTGCTCCTTCGGGCAACAGATCAAGCACACGGCTACGGGTTTCGGCGCGATTCTCGAAAACTTCGGCTGCCATCCCCTTCGCCGTCAGGGCGGCAACAACCGTTGCGATGTCTTCATCACTGGCCAGGTGAGCAAACTCCATATTGGGAACCAGTGTCGTCATACAATACCCTCGTTTTCCGGCCCGCCCACAGGAGCGGAACCGATGATAGGAACAGCGCACGAGAGTAGGAGTCTCTCTCGTTTGTCAGAGGTATACTTGAAAGAGGATGATGAGCACAAATCATAATTGTCATAGCACTATGAAGGAAGGACATCATGAACTTTTCTCAACTGCACTGTTTTGTGGCACTTGCCGACACCGGCAGTTTCACGGAGACGGCCTACACCACCCACCTGACGCAATCGGCAGTGAGTCATGCCCTCGCAGCGCTTGAACGCGAATTAGGGGTAACCCTGCTTGAGCGCAACAACAAGGGCGTGGTCGCACTGACTGGGATCGGGCACTCTCTCCTTCCTCACGCGCGGGTCTTGTTGGCCCAGGCCGAAGCCATTGAGCAGGGAGCTCGGGCGGCACGCGGGCTGGTCAAGGGCAATCTACGACTGGGAAGTATTCCTCCCGTCGCTTCGCCTTTGCTCGCCGGGGTGCTCGCTCATTTTCACCAGCACTATCCCGACATCGACGTGGTGCTCTTTGAAGGCGCCTTTCAGGAAGTGGAGGAGTGGCTTAGCTCCAATGTGATTGATGTCGGATTCGTGCACCATCCGACCAAAGGAATGGACAGTACCTATCTGGCGACCGATGAACTACACGTTTTCGTGGCGAACGGACACCGCCTGCACACGCGCGCGTCCGTCATGGTAGACGACCTGCGTGAAGAAAGCCTGATTATGCCAAGGACAGGATGTGAATTGCCAGAGATCTTCGAGCAGAATCGTGGAAAGCATCGACTCCACATTCGCTATCAAGCAAGTTCGCACGCAACCATTCTCGCCATGGTCCGTGAAGGACTCGGCGTCACCATTATGCCGCGCAAGACGCTTCCCGAGAAGCTGGAAGGAATCACAGCCATTCCGCTTGATTCACCGCATGCATTGCAGATCGGTCTCGCGGTCAGGTCAATGGCTTCGGCGTCCCCCGCAGCCCTTCTGTTTCTGCAAACAGCAGTCGCATGGTTCCAGGAGCAGGCCGCTGTGCTTCCAAGCGCTCGTTGAGCTACCGAGAACGGGCAAACTGCGCCGCGCTGCTCTTTTGTGCAGTGAGGGGACTGCTTATCTCTACGCAGAGTCTCTGCCTTCGGCCTCTATTAATGAGCTTTTGAGGGTTAGGAAACGCCCTGCTACCTGTCATACCGTGGAGGCGCCAGGTATGCCAGGTAGCAGGGATAGCCGCGCCGTCACGGGCGAGAATGGCATACCTCTCACACATGGAAAGGCGCCAGGTATGAAAAGTACGGGGGCGCAAGAATCAGCCCACCGGTAGAGCCCCAGGCGATACGCCTCCCATGACCAGCGGCGGCGGAATGGCTACAGATGGCCCGAAACGATAGGGCGGCTGCGACCGGGCAGGGATCGTGCGGCTGGCTACTGCCCCAAGGTGCGCCAGGCCACCCGAGCTACTCGAAAGCCGATGTCGGCGCCGGCGTTGTCCGGGGGGCTGTGGCTGCGGTAGGTGGCGCGCGCGCGCGGAAATGATACGCCAAGAGCTCCGGCACAGGGTGCGGGTTCCCAAGCCTTCCGCCGACTCGCGACCATCCGTTGGTGTGTAGGGATATAGCCCAATGAGCGCGCTAGTCACACTCCCACACCTTGCCAGCCATGTCCCGCGCGCCATACAGGCTGGCTCGTTCTGGATGCGTCCCCACAGGCGTCGTCATCCACAGGCCACGCTCCCCCGTGTTCGCGCGACGCACTTCGAAGGCGCCTCCCCAAAAGAAGATGCGCCCATCCGGACCACGCGCAGCCTTCTCCCCCTCCGCCTCGGTCGGGGGCCGCCAGGCTCGCCGGTCTGTTGCGACAGCCACGACGCGTAGGCCATCGCGTCCACCCCGTCCCCTCGATCGTCCACTCCTGCTACGACCTGCTCGTCAGCGCTGGCGGATGTCACGCGCCGCTATCTGGCATACCTGGCGTACCTGGCGTACCTGGCGCCTCTATGGGAGTGATAGGTATGCCAGATAGCGGCGCGCCTACTCACCCACGACGGTGGAGGGGGCCAGTCGCCTCGTCCAGGCGCGCCCGGCGGATGGCTGTGTTCATCATGCTCATGTTTTTGGATGACTATGATGCGCACAGTGAGCATGGTCATACCACCCACCGTTCTCTGCAGAGATCACACCGGGGTGGCGCGGGCGGCGGGCAGGCTGAGGATCGCCGTCGTCCCCTCACCGGGCGCGCTCTCGACGATCAGCTCGCCGTCGTGCAGCTGCATGATCCCGCGCGCGAGCGAGAGGCCGAGTCCGGCGCCGCCCGCCGCGCGTGAGCGCGCCTTGTCGGGACGGTAGAAACGCTCGCCCAGGTGGGGCAGATGCTCGGCGGCGATGCCCGGCCCGGTGTCGTGGACGACCAACCGCTGCGCGTCATCTTTGGGCGCGACGGAGACCTCGACGGAAGTCCCCGCGCCGCCGTACTTGATCGCATTATCTACCAGGATCAGCGCGGCCTGTTCCAGCAGCTCGCGGTCGCCGATCACCTGCGCCGGCGTCGTCGCGCCCAGGCTCAACGTGACGCCGCGCTCCTCGGCCAGGGCGCGCGCCCGCTGAACCAAGCTCGCCGCCACCTCAGCCAGATCGACGACATCGCGCTCGTGATGCTGCGCGCCGCTATCCAGCCGCGCCAACGTCAGCATCGTCGTCGAGAGCGCGGAAAGGTGCCCGGTCTCGGTGACGATATCCTCCAGCAGCGCGGCGTCATCCGGATCGAAACGCTCGCGCCCGCGCAGCAGTACCTCGGCGTCGGCGCGCAGCAGGGTCAATGGTGTGCGTAGCTCGTGCGCGGCGTCGGCGATGAAGACCTGCTGGCGCGTGAAGGCCAGCCGGGCGGGGTCGAGCGCGCGCGCCGCCAGGAAGTAGCCGCCAATCGTCGCGCCCGCCAGTGTCAGCGCGCCCACCAGCAGCAGCAGCGTCTGCAGCGTGTTCAGCGCCGCAAGCGTGTCGCCGATCTGCACGCCGGACATCACCACGCCGGTGACGGCTCCCGTGCTGGGATCGTGGACAACGGTGGCATAGCGCCGTACGTGTCCCAGGTACCCGCCCGCGTCTAGCTCGTCGTAGGCCGACCCCGACCCGCTCGCCAGCGCGCTTTGGGCGATCGAGCCGGCCAGGAAGCCCTCCACCTCGTTGGATGGGCCTATCGCCGCAAGCGCCTTGCCATTGTTGTCGTAGCAGGCGACGAACGCGATTGGCTGTCCGCGCAGCACCGTATTCGGCGGGGCGATGCAAGGCACATGTCCATCGCGCTGCCAATGCTCGGCCAGCTCATGATTCTCGCTTTGCAGGAGGGCGTTCTTCGGCTCCAGCAGGGTCTGGCGCATGCTCACGTAGAGCACGACGCCCGATATCAGCAGGAGCGCGGCCAGCACGGCGGCGAAGAGCGCCATCAGCCGCCAGCGGATGCGTCCGAAGAGCGCAGTCGCGGGATCGGCGGGTCGCCGGAACAGCGCGCCCCGCAGGAGTTGTGGCCGGTTCTGGGTTGTGGCAAGCGCCTGGTCGTTCACGGCTCGATCCTGTAGCCAACGCCGCGCATCGTCTTGATCATCGCGCGGGACGAGCCGCGATCGATCTTGTCGCGCAGGTAGTGAATATAAATGTCCACGACATTGGAGAGCGCGTCGCTATCATAGCGCCAGACGTGGTCGATGATCTGTGTACGAGTGAGCACCTGGCCGGGGTGGCGCATGAGGTATTCGAGCAGCGCGAACTCCTTGGCGGTCAGCTCGATGATACGCCCCTCGCGCTGGGCCTCGCGGCGCAACAAGTCGAGCGTCAGGTCGCCCACCTGCAATCGCTGCGTGTCGGTGATCGCCCGGCCCCGCCGCAGCAGCGCGTCCACCCGCGCCACCAGCTCCTCCATCGCGAACGGCTTGACGAGATAATCGTCGGCCCCGCTGCGCAGCCCCGCCACGCGGTCCTCGATCGCGCCACGCGCCGTCAGCATCAGAATCGCCGGCTGGAGCTTCTGGGCGCGCACCTGCTTGCAGATGTCCAACCCGCTGCGCCCGGGGAGCATGAGGTCGAGGATGAGCAGGTCATAGGTCCCGCGCAGGGCGAGGTCCAGCCCGGTGTCGCCGTCATTGGCGATATCGACGACATGCCGCTCCTCGCCCAGCACGCGGGCGATGAGGCGGGCGAGTCGCTGCTCGTCTTCGACGATAAGTATGTGCATTCGCTTGGTCCTCTGCTCTCGCACGCTCGCGACGCATCAGTGGCGCGAAATGGCGCGAAATGGCGCGAAGGCGCCTTGTCTAGCATCACTATACTGCGCAAACATGAGAAACACATTGGAATCGGGGCCGGCGCTGTGGGCGAATTGCACGACTCGTATCATCAGCCTGTACGCGCGGGAGCCACCGCTAGCAATCGTAGCCCCTGCGAGTGTCACAGGTGATCGGTCGCGGCGTCATGGCGCGCGAGCAGGTATTGCGCCATGCGCTGAGACGACAGCGGCATGTCATTCTCCAGCCACCAGGCCAGAAGGCTGAGGACGGCGCCCGCGAGAAATTGCACATGCATGGCAAGTGGGACATCTGCTTGCTGATGGGCCAGCGTCAGCGCGCTCATCCTCGTCTCTGCCACCTCGGCGATATAGTCCTTGACCAGCTTCTGAAACCGACCAACGCCCTCTCCACACAGCATCAGCCGGTAGAATTGCTGATGCTCCGCCACGTGCTCGAAGAGCCGGACAAAATAGGGCGGAGGATGATCCATGGAGAAGGCGCTGGGCGGCGCATGCCGCGCCTCTGCCACCAGCGCGTCGTACATCTGGCGCATCCCCTGCTCCAGCAAGGCGTACTTATCCTCATAGTGCCTATAAAATGTCGTGCGATGCACCATCGCGCGCTCGCAAATGTCCGTGACGGTGATCTCCTCGAAGGCGCGCTCAGACAGCTCCGCCATCAGCGCTTCCCATAGCAGCTTGCGGGTGCGCCGAACGCGTAAGTCCGCTGGCTCCGCAGACGTCTTCATCGACACTCTCCCGTCCAGTGTCGCCTATCCTACACAGCGGGTGGTTTTGGTTCTTGACCTCTCTGGCATTTTCCCAGCATACTCGAAATGGTGACAGAAGTATAGATAGGCGACGGTGTGTAGACGAACGTGCGCAGAAGTAGGTTGGAACAGACTTCCTGCCGCTATCCGTCCCCCGCACATCACATCCGTCGCAGCAGTTGAGAGGAGACGCATGTGGCTGACTCGCCCTCCTACCCCGACGCCGACCACGCCCGTATGACGCCCAAGCGCGGATCGGCCACCCGCGTCCCACGTTGGGTCAAGGTGTTCGTGATCGTCTTCATCGCTCTGGTCCTGCTATTTGTGGCTTTACATCTCACCGGCAATGGCTTTGGCGCACACATGCACATGTCGGCCATCGAACAGGGGGTTGGCCAGCAATGATCATGGCGCCTGGCCTCCGCAAGCTCGCGCTCACCGCGCATGTCACGTCCTCGATCGGCTGGTTTGGCGCGGTCGCCGCCTTCCTGGCGCTCGCCCTCGTGGGGCTGACCAGCCAGGACGCCCAACTGGCGCGCGCCTTCTCTCTCGCGATGGAGCTGATCACGCGATTTGTCATCGTCCCGTTGGCCTTTGCCTCCCTGCTGACCGGGATCGTCTCATCGCTGGGGACCAAGTGGGGCCTGTTCCGGTACTACTGGGTGCTGCTCAAACTCCTGATCACCGTCCTCGCCACGCTCATCTTGCTGGTACATACACAGCCCATTGAACGCCTGGCAGACACAGCGGCAAAGGGGTGGCTGTTGGGCGCCGATGTGTACCAGGATCAACTCCAGATGGTGGTCGCCGCCACCGCCGCATTGGTGGCGCTGCTCACGCTCACCGCGCTCTCCGTCTATAAGCCGCGCGGCATGACCCCGTACGGGCAACGTAACCAGCAGGAGCAGTCTACAAGCGTCGCGGTCGAAGACGCCCTGACCAACTAGAGAAGAAGGAGCGCACGCAATGCGTTCGTTGCATTCATTCGCCCAGCGCCGCCACAATGCAGCAAGGGCAGCGTCGGCCAACGAGACGAATAAAGAGACCAAAGGGCTGATCCTCGACCAGGGTTGGAAATACGACCTGATGGAATGGCTCTTCGACCCCTTCCTGTTCCGCGGCCAGTTGCGGGAGCTTCGGCGGAAGACCGTCACCCTGGCGCGCCTGCAACCCGGAGAGGCGGCGCTGGATGTGGGCTGCGGCACGGGAACGCTGGCGTTGATGGCGCAGCGGGAGGTGGGCGCGACTGGCCGCGTCTGCGGCATTGACCCAGGCGCCCAGCAGATCGCCCGCGCCCGCGCAAAAGCCGCTCGACGCCATGCGCCCATCGAGTTCCAGATCGGGGTGATCGAGCAGCTCCCCTTCCCCGATCAGACATTCGATGTGGTGTTCTCGACCCTGATGATGCACCATGTGCCCGCCAGCCTCAAACGTCAGGGACTCGCTGAAGTCGCCCGTGCGCTCAAACCTGGGGGACGTCTGGTCATCGCCGATTTCACGCGCATGCAGGAACGCCGGGGTCGAGCCGCGCGCTTTCACGCCGGGGGGAGCGGTCCGCAAGAGCTGGCCGCCCTCGTCAGGGAGGCTGGTTTCTCAACGGTGGAAACGGAGGAGATGCGATCTTCCCGATTCTCTGCGTTCCCGGGCGCCGGCTTTGTCAGGGCGTACAAGAGCTAAGCCGCGCATGCTCAGGCCGTCTGTGCCAGGCGAGCAGTCGCCGCGTCGGGCTGCGCGGTCTTATCTGAAGCCGACCGCAACTGCGGCTCGACGCGCTTGAGTAGCACGGCGTTCGTCGCCACCGTGATCGAGGAGGCGCTCATCGCCAGCGCGGCGACGGCGGGATTGAGGAGGATGCCGACGGGGTAGAGCACGCCCGCCGCGATGGGAATGGCGATCACGTTGTAGATCGCTGCCCAGAAGAGGTTCTGTTTCATCTTGACGACGGTGGCGCGCGAGAGCCGGATCGCCGCCAGCACATCTAAAGGGTCGCTGCGCATCAAGACGATCTGCGCCGTCTCGATGGCGACGCCCGTCCCGGCGCCAATGGCGATCCCCAGGTCGGCCTGCGCCAGCGCGGGCGCGTCGTTGACACCATCGCCCACCATGGCAGTAAACAGATCCTGCTCCTGCAGCCGCCGCACGTACCTCGCCTTGTCCGCCGGCAGGACCTCGGCGAACACCTGCGTGACGCCAAGTTCACTCGCGACCGCCTCGGCAGTGCGATGGTTATCGCCGGTGAGAATGGCGACCTGAATCCCCAGCGCCTGGAGTTCGGCGATGGTCTCGCGCGCGCTGGGACGCGGCCGGTCGGCGACGGCGATGAGGCCGGCGATACGACCATCCACAGCCACGGCCATCACGGTCTTGCCCTGCGCCTGCAGCGCGCTCATGCGCTCCGCCACCGTGTCGGGAAGCGCGACGCCATGCCCGGCGAGCAGCGCGGCGGTCCCGATCAGCACGGAACGCCCATCCACAGTCGCCTGGACGCCACCACCGGCGATGGCGCTGAAGTCAGTGGTGGGTGGCAGGTCCAGGCCGCGCGCCTCCGCCTCGGCGACAATCGCGCGCGCCAGGGGATGCTCGGAGTCGCGCTCGGCGCTGGCGGCGATCTGAAGCAGGCGTGTCTCGTCGAGCAGCTGCCCCTCGGCGAGCGGTACGAGGTCCGTCACCGATGGCTTCCCCTCCGTCAGCGTGCCGGTCTTGTCGAAGATGATCGCCTGGATGCGCGAGGCCTGCTCCAGCGCCGTCGCGTTCTTGATCAAGATACCCTTGCGCGCCCCGATGCCCGTGCCCACCGCCACCGCGGTCGGCGTGGCGAGACCCAGCGCGTCAGGACAGGCGATGACAATCGCGGTGACGGCGAGGGTCAGCGCGAAGAGCGCCGTCTGCTGGATCACGAAGAACCAGATGAGGAAGGTGAGCAGGCCCGCTCCCACCGCCGCGATCACCAGCCACTGCGCGGCGCGGTCCGCCAGGCGCTGGGCGGGCGCCTTGGAGTTCTGCGCGACCTGGACGAGCGCCACGATCTGCGCGAGCGCCGTCTCATCGCCGACGCGCGTCGCCCGGAAGCGCAGCGAGCCGCTACCATTCACCGTGCCGCCGATCACCTCATCGCCAGGGGCCTTCTCGACCGGCTGGCTCTCGCCGGTGATCATGCTCTCGTCGAGCGTGCTCGTCCCCTCGATCGCCTGGCCGTCTACCGGAACCTTCTCGCCGGGGCGCAGCAGCAGCAAGTCGCCCACCCGGACCTGCTCGACGGGTACTGATGTGATGGTTCCGTCCGTCTCAACGCGGTTCGCCATACTCGGCGCGAGTTTGAGTAGAGCGTTGAGCGCGTCAGAGGAGCCGCGGCGGCTGCGCATCTCCATCCAGTGGCCGAAGAGCACGAAGGTGACGAGCATCGCGGCGGCGTCGAAGCTGGTCTCGACTCCTGGCGCGAAGATGGTCGCGAAGGCGCTGAAGGAATAGGCGACCAGCACGCCCAGACTGACGAGCACATTCATGTCCAGGCTACGGTTGCGCAGCGCCCGCCACGCGCCGCTATGAAAAATCCAGCCGCACCACCAGACCACTGGCGTCGTGAGCAGCAACAGCAGCCAGTTGCGCGGCAACCCGAAGGGGACCGGCAGATGCAGGCGCAGAACCTCGGTTCCCAGCGACGAGTAGAGGACGATGGGGATGGTCAGCGCCAGCGCGACCCAGAAGCGGCGGCGCATGTCGGCCTCCATCGCGCGCGCCATCGCCGGATCGCTCATGTCGTGGCCCATCGCGTGGCCCATGGCGTGGGGCGCCGCGTGTTCGGCCATCGGGTGATCCGCTATCGCGCCAGCAGCCATGTCGCCGTCATGATCCATTAGGTGGTCATGGATGTGATCGTGCGCTGGCTGCGTCACGAGACTGGATGGAGATGGGGCTGGCGGCGCATGCGTCGCAGATGGAGAAACAGCCGCTTGAGCGAGCATTTCGGCTGGATCGCATGGCTCTCCGCAGGCGAAGCCGCAGTCGCGTACGAGATCTTGAACTGTCGCCTCACTCAGCAGCCGCTCGTCAAAGGTGATCGTAACAGTCTGGGTGACATAGCTGGCATCCACCTCACGCACACCGGAGAAGGCTCCCAGGCGCCGCTCGATGCCCTGGGCGCAGGTGGCGAAGTTGAGTCCTTTCACCGGGACCGTGATCGTCTTCACGCTGTTCCTCGCTTCCTGAAATGATGGGATCCGTGCGCAGTGACTGCTATGCTCCCGCGGGGCGTCCCTTGCCTGTTGCGCTGTCTGTCTCATCAGGCGCGCTGGCGTGGACCCACGAGGGATCTGTGCGCGAAAGCACATGTGTTGTGATGGCGCCGCCTCCCACGAGGATCGCCGCGATGACGAGCGGTAGGGCGACCATGCCATGCAGGAGCAGGAGCGCGCCGATCAACGCGCCCAGCAGCATTGCCGCCACCGCGACGAGGCGACGCCCCGCGCGCGACCCACGCCCACCGGCCAGTTGACTATCCGCCGAAACGCCGACGAGCGTCAGGGTGAGCACCGTCGTGGTGAGGTCAGGCACGGCGAGCTTGCGTACCGTGGCGTTCTGCAAGCCCATCGCGGCGCCGAGGAGGCAGATGAGCGCGTAGCTCTGCGCCGCGAGGGTCTCGCGGACCTCCGCGAAGAATGTGGACATGGCGCTGCCCCTCTCATCCGCCGTCACTTTAGATGAGAAGGAGGCCACACGGGCATGTCGCCACGCGCAGCCTCCTTGATGCGACTCCGCCCGTTATTTTGCGACGGTGTAGCCCGCCTCGTCCAGCGTCTCCTCGATGCGCTCCAGCGTGACCTGAGCAGGCTCGTAGCGCAGGCTCACGGTCTTGCTTGTCAGGTCCACGTCGACCGCCTCAACGCTAGGCAGTGCGCCGAGCGCGCTACTGACCGTTGTAACACAGTGCGCGCAGCTTACGTCCGGTACGCTGAGCGTGATCTCGCGTGACGCAATGGTTTCCATGCTGATCTCCTTACTGGCGGTCTCGTCCGCCTTGGCACTACTTGCGGCGGCCCTATCGGCCTGCCGCGCTTCCCTTGTTCGCTCAATCTATCCGGCGCGCAAAGCCGCGCAGCCGCAACGAGTTCGTCACCACCGTCACCGAGGAGAGCGCCATCGCCGCCGCCGCGAAGATCGGCGCGCTCTCGCGCAGCCACGGGATCGCGGGCGAGGCGATCGCCAGCGGGATCAGAACGGTGTTGTAGGCGAAGGCCCAGAACAGGTTCTGGCGGATGACGCGCATCGTGGCGCGTGAGAGGCTCAGCGCGTCGCCGAGGCTGCGCAGGTTGCCCTTGATCAGCGTCGCGTCCGCTGTCTCCATAGCGATATCGGTTCCTGTGCCCATCGCGATGCCTACGTCCGCCTGGGCGAGGGCCGGAGCGTCGTTCACGCCATCCCCGGCGAAGGCGACCAGCGTACCCTGCGCCTGTTCCTGCAAGCGGCGCACCTGCGCGGCCTTCTCGCTGGGCAGCGCTTCCGCCAGGACGTGATCGGCGGGGACGCCAACCTGCGCGGCGATGCTCTGCGCCACGCGCTCGTTGTCGCCGGTGAACATCCAGACCGCGACGCCCTGCTCATGCAGCCCGCCAATGGCCGCTGCCGAGCCGACCTTGAGCGTGTCCGCCACCGCCAGTGCGCCAACCAGCGCGCCATCTATCGCGACGAGCGCCACTGTCTTGCCCTCGCCTTCGAGCGTCGCGGGGTCGGGACACAGCGCAGCCAGTGATGTGAGGTCAGCGCCGCGCTCCTCCAGGAAGCGCCGCGAGCCGACCAGGACCTGCCGCCGCTCGACATGCGCCCGCACACCGCCGCCTGCCGTCGCCGCGAACTCCGCCGGCGCGACCAATTCGACGCCACGCGCCTGCGCGCCTGCAACGATGGCCCGCGCGATGGGATGCTCCGAGACGCTCTCGGCGCTCGCCGCCATCCGCAGCAGTTCTTGCTCATCGAACGCGCCGCCAGGGAGGGTCGCCACGCCAGTCAGTTCCGGCTTGCCGCGCGTGATCGTGCCCGTCTTGTCGAGGACGACCGCGCCAACCTTCTCCAGCCGCTCCAGACTCTCACCGCCCTTGAAAAGCACGCCCAACTCCGCGCCACGTCCCGTCGCCACCATGATCGCGGTCGGCGTCGCCAGGCCCAGCGCGCAGGGGCAGGCGACCACCAGCGCGGCGATCGCGGCGACCAGCGCCACGATCCACGGACTCGTCATCGCGGATCCCATGCTGGAGACGGGCGTGAAGCCGAACGCGTAGCCGGCGACGGTCCAGCCGATGAAGGTCAGCAGCGCGATCACCAGCACCGTCGGGACGAAGACGCCGGAGACGGTGTCGGCCAGCCGCTGGATCGGCGCTTTCGACCCCTGCGCCTCCTCGACCATGCGGATCACGCCCGCCAGCATCGTGTCGCGTCCGACTCTGGTCGCGCGCACACGCAGCATGCCGCTCGTGTTGATCGTCGCGCCGATAACAGCGTCGCCCGCGCGCTTCTCGACCGGCATGCTCTCGCCCGTCAGCATGGACTCATCCACCGCCGACGCGCCGGAGAGCGTCTCGCCATCGGTCGGGATCTTCTCGCCTGGGCGCACGACGAACTCGTCGCCGACGCGCACCTGCTCGATGGGCAGATCCATCTCGCGCCCGTCGCGCACGACATGGGCGACACTGGCGCGCAAGCCCGCCAGCCGGCGGATCGCGTCGCTGGCCTGCCCCTTGGCGCGCGCCTCCAGATATTTGCCGAGGTAGATCAGCGTGATGATCAGCGCGGTGGTGTCATAGAACGTGACCGCGCCGACGACCTGCGGCCAGAAGGTGGCGACGATGCTCATCAGGAACGCGGCGGTCGAGCCAAGGCTGACCAGCGTGTCCATGTTCGCGCTCAGATGGCGCGCGCTGCGCCAGGCCGCACGGTGGAACTCCCAGCCGACGTAGCCCCAGACCGGCGCGGTGAGCGCGAGCAGCAGCAGATTCTCGCCGGGGAAACGGTTCATGAAGAACATCGAGAGGAGCACGACGGGGACGGTCAGCGCGACGCCCACGATCAGGGTGTTTCTGCGACGGCGCAGGTCGCGCGCGCGTGGATCGAATGCGGTGTCGGTAGCGATCTCATCCTGTGGCGCGTTCTCGGCGGAGTCAGCACGCTCTTGTGTGGACGGCGACTCGACATGCTCAACGAGAGGCGTGGCGTCATAGCCGGTCGCGCGCACCTTGGCGATCAGGTCATCGGTCGTTGTGATGGTCGGGTCAAGGGTCACGGTGGCGCGCTCGGTCGCCAGGTTCACTGCGGCGTCGTCTACGCCAGGGACCTTCTTCAAACCCTTCTCGATGCGCATCGCGCAGGAGGCGCAGGTCATGCCCTCGATGGCAAGCGTCATGCGCGTTGTCTCCGACGGCGTCGTCTGCCCGGCGACCTGTGGACGGTCCTGTATTTCGGCCATGGAATGGGTGCTTTCTTGGCGCGTTGTATGCGGAACGGTCAAATGGTTAGCGGGCGCCCGCCAGGTTATAGAGCTGGAGAAGCTCGTCAATCGTCTCCTGCTCGCGGCCATTCTTGATGCCCTCAGGCACGCAGCCGTGCAGGTGATCCTCCAGGATCAGCGCCTCCAACTTCTCGATGGCTTTGCGGACGGCGTAGGTCTGGCGCAGGATGTCGACGCAGTATTCGTCGTTCTCGACCATCTTGCGGATGCCGCCCAGATGACCCTCGATATAGTTCAGCCGTTTCACGACGTCGGACTTCTCGGCGCGCATTGATCTCTCCTTTACCCCTACCCCCCGGGTGGGGGTTTATAGGTAGTGTAGCACATCTGGACATCCGCGGCCATCTGTTGTCATTCGATGTCCGTCGCGCTGGATTTGCTCCGCAGTGAGGCAACCTGACGTGTGAGCGGCGAACGCTGGGAGGATGTAGCAGGGTAAAATCAGATCCGAAGGCGCCAAGTGCAAAGACGGGCCGGCGATGTAGTCCGGCCCTCGCGTAGACGAAGAGGAGGAGCGCATGCGCAAGATAGTGGTCTCCGAGTTTGTCTCGCTGGACGGAGTCATGCAGGCTCCCGGCGGCAAGGATGAAGATACCGAGGGCGGCTTCACGCAGGGCGGATGGACCTGGCCGTACTGGCACGACGACATCGGCGCCAAGTTCTTCGCGGCGATGAAGGAGAGCGACGCGCTGCTGCTGGGGCGCAAGACCTGGCAGATCCACGGCGGGGCCTTTGAGCCGATGGCCCCTGGCGACCCGTTTGGCGACGTGATGAACGCGGTACCGAAGTACGTCGTCTCCACCACCCTGAACGACGCCTCGGCCTGGCGCAACTCAACGTTGATCACGGGTGATGTCGTCGAGCAGGTGCGCGCCCTCAAAGAGCAGCCGGGCAAGAACATCCTCATGGATGGTAGCAGCGTGCTCATCCACACCCTGGCGCAGCACGGCCTGATCGACGAGTACAGCCTGCTGGTCTATCCCGTTGTCCTCGGCGGTGGCAAGAAAGTCTTCGCCGACGGCGCGCACCTCAACTTGCGCCTTGTCGAGACCCAGTCGTTCCCCACGGGGGTCACGCTCATACACTACGCCGTCGAGCGACCCACCTCTGACGGGGAGCGCGATGATTGAGCCGCAGAGACGCCTGTTCAGACCGATGCGGAGTGTAGTGGTCCGACACGATTCAAAGCGTGCGGGCTGCGAGAGAGGCGTGCGGCATGGCGGCTCCTTTCCGCCGCCGCCGCGCAATGAGGAAACCCCAGCTGTGTTGATGACCATGAACAACCAGGTGGAGTAGGCTCGCCTGTTCGGCAATCTCGGACGCAGTCACCCAGACGATGTCAATAGGCGTGCATCAAGGCGCACGAAAAAGGGACGCGGCGCGCCGCGTCCCTCAGCCGAAGTCAGCGCCTATCCTGGAGACCTCGCCAGCGGATGGGCGTCGCGTCGGGCGCTACTCCAGCGTGCTGCGCTGCAAGATCATGCGCAGCATCCACGCCATTTTGTGGTGCTTGTCGCTGAGGTCCTGTAACAGGTTGGAGGTCACGGCGTCGCCATGCTTTTCCTCGCTGGCGGAGATGTCGACGTGTAGCGTCTCCATGATGGATTCATGGTCGTCTTTGAGATGCTCGATCATCTGGCGCGTGTCGGGAATGGTCTCGCCCTCGTCCTCGCCAAGGCGCGTGTGCGCCTTGAACCAGGCCAGTGTGCCCGCCGCCTGGCCGCCGAGCTTGAGGCCTTGTTCGGCCAGCTCGTCCACCATCTCGGCGAGGATCTCATAGTGCTCGTCGAGCAGCTCATGGAGGTCGTGAAACTCGGGGCCTTCGACGTTCCAGTGGTAGAACTTGGTCTTGGTCAGCAGCACGTAGTGATCAGCCACCTGCTGATTCAGCAGCGCGATCACGCTCTTGCGCTGCCCATCACTCATCCCGTTGCGTATCGGGATCAGCGTCTTCACCGTCTTCGCCCGCTCGGTCTTCGTCCGGTTGTCCGTCGCGCGCCCAGTCGTCGCCATACTTCATCCTCTCCTTCGGATCGACGTCAGTTCCATCCTGTGGTCGCGCCCGGCGCCGTCTCCATCGTGTTGGAAGGCCCGCGTGGCGCACCCCTCATTAGATACTATGGTGTCTCTCTCTCGCCAGCCTCTTCCTCCGGAGCCTCGGTGGATGGCAGGATGGCTGCCTCTATGGTGGGAATCGACGCTTTGGGGATCGATGTTCGCGCCGAGGTGAGTTCGACATCGGATATGAGCGCGACTTGCGCCGATGAGCGCTGGCCGGAGCCATTACCGTTGTTGGCGCTCGTGTTCCAGTTCGACTGCAGCGGGCCGAGCAACGCCCAGACGAAGAGGATGACCGCGCCTGCCAGCGTGAGGTTGGCAAGCGCAGGATGCGCACGGCCACCCGGCGCGATGGGCCGCGAGAAGCGCCGCCAGAGCAGCGCCGTCACCAGCAGCGCGCTCCCGCCATAGATCGCGATGCCCCACCACGTGCGCGTGTCGCTGCCGGTGGCGACCCCATGAGCCAGCGTCAGCGCGTAGACCACGAAGGTCAGGTAGTGCAGCCGCCGCCACCAGGCATAGCCGATGCGCGGGCGGATGTAGACACTGAGTGCGATCGCCAGCGCCAGGTACGCCGCGACGATACCCAGCCCCATCCACAGCGGGCGATAGTGGCTCACGAAGGGCAGGAAGATTTCGGCGCCGCCGAACTGGGTGAAAGGGTCGAGCCAGACGGCGAGCACGTGGATGCCGATGAAGACGAGCGTGACGACGGTCACGAAATTGTGCAGCTCGTTGTTGATCAGACGGGGCCAGCGTGGCGCCTGGAGTTGCAGGCTCAGCGCCAGCCCCAGCGCCACCGAGAGCGTCAGCAGCAGGAACGCGGTGAAGCCGCCCGCCCGCGCCACATCCCAGGTGATCGCGCTCCAGCCGCTCATACGGCGCCGTCCTGTTCATGTTCGTATTCGATCGCGGGCCAGTCCCCCGCCGTCTGCCAGGAGCCATCCTCATGTGCGAAGAGGCCCGCCAGTTTACGCTCATTCAGGAAGCGTGCGCCCTCGCGTGGGCCGAGGATAAACGCGGCCTTCGCCGCCGCCTCCGCCTGTGCGCAATGAGGCGCCGCGACGGTGACGGACCAGAGGCCGGTCTCGGCGGGCATACCGGTGCGCGGATCGAGGATATGCCGACGCACGAACGCGCCCTGCCGCCACTGGCGGTTGGCGATCCCTGAGGTCGCCAGCGCGCCGCGTCGTAACGTGATCATGCGGGTCGCGCACGCGCCCTCGACCCCGATAGGCCAGCCATCGCCGTCGGGCGGCGCGCCAAAGGTCGCCAGATCGCCGCCCGCGTTCACGCAGCCGCATGCCACGCCCAGCTCGCGCAGACGATCCAGCGCCGCGTCGACCGCCATGCCTTTGGCGATCCCGCCGAAGTCGAGCGCGACGCCCGCCGGAAGGAAGACGCGCCGCTCGTCGTGGTCGAGCTTGATCCTGCGCCAGCCGCCGCCCGGCTGAATCGCCTCGCTCACTGGCGGCGCGATTGGGGGCAGCGCATGAAAGGTGCGGTCATAGCCGAGTGAGACGAGCTGGCGCAGCAGTGTCGGATCGAAGACGCCGTTGGTCGCGCGCGCCGCCTCCAGCGCCGTCGCCGTCACGGTGAAGAGCAGCGGACCAACCGCGACCCATTCGCCCGCGCGCGCATTCAGGCGCGAAAGCTCACTATCCGAGCGGAAGCGACTCAACAGCGCCTCCCACTCGGCGATGAGCCAACGAGTCGCGTCGCGCGCCGCCTCGGCGTCTTGCTCCGGCGCCAGGACTGAGATCGTCGTGCCCATCGCGGGGAAGGAGAGGATACGCAGGCCCGCTGGGGCGACAGTTTCAAGAGTTTCAAGACGCATGGGTCACCTGCGCTGGCTGCTGGTTCGACGAACCGCCGCTCACGGAGCCGCTGGACCCGCCGCCGAAGAAATTGCTGTTGTTCTGATCGTTGTTCTGCGACGAACTGGACGAACTTGAAGAGCTATCGGAGGATTGTGAGCCGCTGTCTGACGACTGCGCCGCTGCGCCGACGACGTTGCCGGCGACGAGCGCCGCTAGCCCACCGAAGGCCACGACCGCGCCGACGAGCACGCCTTTCTTCAAGCCACTGACGATACGAAGCGCCCGCGCCTTGGGCATCCTTGCCACGCTGGGGCGTCCTGCCGCCAGTTGAGGCGTCTGTGACGCCGGGGGCTGTCTGTTAGGCATCCGAGTCTCCTGCTGTGTTCCGCTGTCACGCCGCATGGCGCGTCTGAGAGTGTCCATCACAGGCGCTCATTCATGTGCGCCACGCATAGCGTATGAGGGCAATATGAGAGCACCATGAGAATCGCGAGAGGAAATTCTTATGATCGGTACGCGTCCTCGTTGCGACTTGCGCGTGGCAGGTATGACCAGCGTGACGGAGCGGCGTACAATAGGCGACGGCGACATCATGAGTTGACGACGCAGTCCGCCCGGACATCGAGCGAATACATGCAGCATGAGAACTCCCCAGGCGTAGCCTCCACTGAAACCGAGGCTTCCCTTCCGCTCCTGCGTCGCCCACGTGCGTTGATCCTCACAGTATTTGCGCTTGCACTGCTCTTCGCGCTCATCGCCCCACTCGCGCAACTCTGGCGCGCTGGTGTGACGCCGCTCGATGCGCAAGCGTGCGTCTGGCCGCGCGCGCCCCTGGTTGGCCAACCCGCGCAGATCGTGATCACGCTGCCTAGTGAATCTGACCGCGCCGCTGGCTCCTGGACACGCGCCGTCGTCGAGTGGGACATGGTGAGTATGCGGATGGGCGCTCGCCGCGCGACCACCGCGCCATCATCGCCGCAGAGCGCAGGCCAGGAGAACGCCATCACCATTCCTCTGGCGCTGAATATGGCGGGAGCCTGGGCGGCGCGTGTGCTGCTGCAGGCTCCGGGCAGGCCGGACTGGACCTCGATCCTGACCTTTACCGCTCTTGGCTCCGATCAGGCCTACAAGACGCCGCCGCCAACTGGATTAGCCGGGTGCGTGGAGCCGCCGGCGCGCGCTGATGGCTCGATAGGAGGAGCGTTATGATGCACGGCTCGCTCTCGCGCGCACACATGGGTTTGGCCGCATTACGCGTCCGTGTCAGCCAGCAGGCGCGCGGGCTCTCGATCTTCGAGCGCGTCATCGTCGCCAACAGCGTCATCATCGTGCTGGCGACCGTCGCCGGGTGGTGGTTGACACAGCACAACGCCGAGGTCTACCACTTCATTATTGACACGACGTTCATCGGGCTGGCTGCGCTGGCGGGCGTCGTCGTCAACTTCATCCTCTTGCGCGCGGCGTTCGCGCCGCTGCGGCGCGTTCTCACCACTATCCAGGCCGTCGAGCATGGCGACCTATCAGCGCGTGTGGATGTGCGAGTGGGCGACGCCGATACGGCCACGTTGGCGCGGGCGTTCAACGGTATGCTGGATCGCCTGGCCGAGATGCGCGACGAGGCCGCCGGGCTGACGCTGCGCGCGCAGGAGGACGAGCGCCGCCGCCTCGCCCTGGAACTCCATGACCAGACGGGGCAGAGCCTCACCGCCCTCACGCTCCACGCGCAGGCGATTGGTCAGACGCTGGCGCATGAACAGTCCGAGGCGGCGATCCGCGCAAGAGCGCAGGCTGAACGTCTCAACGCGCTCGCGCAGCGCACGCTCGCCGATGTGCAGGCCATCGCGCGCCAACTGCGTCCCTCGCTGCTGGACGATTTGGGCGTCGTCGCGGCGCTCTCCTGGCTGGCGGCGGACGCCGCAGAGCGGCTGGGCGTCTCGGCGCGCGTGAAGATCAACGGCAATGAACTGGAAGGAGGCGCGCGCATCCCTACGGAGATCGCTACGGCGCTCTACCGCATCGCGCAGGAGAGCCTGACCAACGCCGTTCGCCACGGCAAGGTGCGGCATGTCGCTATTGCGTTGCGCTCCTCGGCGCAGGCGCTCACACTGACCATCGCCGACGATGGCGCGGGCTTCGCTCCGGGCGACACGACGGGGGGACGCGAGAGCGGTGGGCTTGGCCTCTACGGCATGCGCGAGCGGGCGCGGCTCCTTGGTGGGTCGCTGCGACTGCGCTCGGCTCCTGGGCGTGGATGCGTCGTGCGCGCGGCAATCCCAATGCGCTGGTCACATGCGCCAGACACTGAACTCAAAGATCAGACGCAAGACGTGGAGGCGGCGCATGTCTCCTGAGCGTATCCGCATCCTCCTGGCGGATGATCACGACATCCTGCGCGATGGCCTGCGCGCGCTCTTCGAGGCGGTGGATGACATCGAGATCGCAGGCGAGGCGCGTACGGGACGTGAGGCCGTCGAGGAAGCTGAGCTATTGAGGCCGGATGTTGTCCTCATGGACATCAGCATGCCGGAGTTGGACGGCGTGGAGGCGTGCCGGCGCATTCGCGCGCAATGTCCCGACTGCCGGGTGCTGTTCCTGACGATGCACGAGGCGGAGGAGTACCTGCTGCGGTCGGTGCGCGCTGGCGCGGCGGGATACGTCATCAAGCGCACCGCCGCCGCCGACCTGCTCGCAGCCGTGCGCGCCGTCGCGTGTGGTGAGATGTTTCTCTCGCCGAGCGTCGCCCACGCCCTCGCGGACGAGCGCGCTCCAGTTGTGGCGGCACGCGGCCGGAACGGGCTGGATGGGCTGGACGGCGAAGATCGCTACAGCGTGCTGACGGGACGCGAGCGCGAGATCCTGCAGCTGGTAGGCGAGGGCTACTCGAACCAGGACATCGCCGATCTGCTCACCCTGAGCGTCAAGACGGTGCAATCGCATCGCGCGGCGGTGATGCAGAAGCTGGACCTGCGCGACGTCACGCATCTGGTGCGCTACGCCGTGCGCAAGGGCATCGTGGACCCGGAACGATAACACGAGTCCGATACTGTTGGCGAACTAAGAACTAAGCGGCGAGAGCAGCGAAGCGCGAGGTACGTGTCTTGGCGAAGGGCACGCCCTGCAGCCAGGCATCCAGGCGGAGGAGATTGGTTGCGACCGCGGTGAGCAC
>Ga0207684_10000627_pt1 | contig 42107 bp, 42 predicted proteins | sample KBSK5501metaG_FD_184342 | JGI IMG/M metagenome (GOLD analysis project Ga0207684, IMG submission 184342) | Corn, switchgrass and miscanthus rhizosphere microbial communities from Kellogg Biological Station, Michigan, USA - KBS K5-50-1 metaG... | ecosystem: Host-associated > Plants > Roots >... | reverse complement strand
GGCCGAAGAAGGCGGCGGCGGCAAGATCCGCCTGATCCGTGCCGGCATCTTCCAGGAAGTCGATGCCGCGATGATGTTCCATCCGGACACACGCACCCAGGTGCTCCATTGGGCACTGGCGGTTACCCACATGCATTTCGCGTTCATCGGCCGGGCCGCGCATGCGTCGGGGGATCCGGAGAAGGGTATAAACGCGCTCGATGCCTTCGTCCTCGCCTACAACGGGATCAGCCTGCTGCGTCAGCAGGTAAAGGAGGGGGCGCGGCTACATGGCTTCCTCAAGGAAGGGGGCACTGCCCCCAACATCATTCCGGAGCGGACCAGCGGCGAATTCCTGGTCCGCGCGCGGGACGACGCCTACATGCAGGAGCTGGTGCAGAAGGTCAAAAACATTTTCCAGGCGGCGGCACTTGCGACCGGCTGCGAAGTGCGACTCACGTTCGATGAGGAGCCGTATGTCGACCTTCGCAACAATGCCGTGCTCGCCAGGCTCTTCGAGGAGAATCTCCGCCACCTTGGGGTGGACCCTGTCGAGGGTGTGCCCTGGGCAGGGGCTGGGTCCACGGATATGGGCAACGTGAGCCACGTCGTCCCCGCGCTTCATCCAACCATTGGCATCGCATCGGCCGAGGTGCCGGGTCACTCGCAGGCCTTTCTGGAAGCCGCGGGCTCGCCGCGCGGCTACCAGGCGATGGTGGACGCGGCGAAAGCGCTGGCGATGACCGGAGCCGATCTCCTCGCCGACCACGCGCTGGTTGAGAAGGCCAAAGTCGAGTTTCGCCGGGGTTGAGGCGGTGATCAACGAGCGGTATCGTGAGGATCGCGAGCACCAGCGGCTCGGCAGCCTGACGGTCTACTGCGGTCCAACGCATTCGGGCAAGACCAAGAAGCTCGACGGTGAGGCCGAACGCGCTCAGCGGCAAGGTCGCCGGATGCAGCGGCTCGCGGCCCCATCGGACGCCAATCGCCTCATGGATCAGCTCGACCCAGCGACCGAACTGATCACGCTCGACGACGCGCAACGGTACGACGACCGCCTGGTCGACGTGCTCAATGACATGGCGACCGTCCACCGGGTCGACGTGGTGGTCGCCGGTTGGGAGCTGGACTACACCGGTCGGCCCGCCGGGCCGATGCCGGAGCTGATGTGCGCCGCCGACGTCGCGCTCAAGCTCGACGACGGTGTCTGCGCGCAACCGGGCTGTCGCAACCTCGCCAGCCGGACCCAGGGCTTCTTGTCGTCAGGGTCGCGGGATTTCCCGCATGACAAGTCGTCAGGGTCGCGGGATTTCCCGCGTGACAAGTCGTCAGGGTCGCGGGATTTCCCGCGTGTCGACGGGACGCCGGAGCGCTTCCTGCCGGTCTGCCGGCGCCACCACACGGCGGAGCCGCGGGCGCACGCCTTTCAGGAGGTCTGGTTCGACGAGCCGGCGGGCAGCCTCGACCTGATCACCGGCTGCATGTTCAGCGGCAAGACCCAGGAACTGATCCGCAGGCTCGACCAGGCCCACTACGCTGGGTCGACCATCCAGGCGTTCAAGCCCGCGCTCGACGACCGCTACGCGATTGCGGCAGTTGCCTCGCATCGAGAGATTCGTTTCCCGGCGATCGCGGTGCCTGATGTGGCGGCACTGGCCGAGCAGGTGCGCGACGATACCCGCGTCATCGGCATCGACGAGGCGCAGTTTTTCGGGCACGAGATCGTGGCCCTGGCGGAAGAGCTGGTCAACCGGGGCCGGCACGTGATCGTCGCCGGGCTTGACCTCGATTTCCTGGCGCGTCCCTTCGGACCCATGCCGCTGCTTGCCGCTTACGCGGACCGGCTGACTAAGCTCCAGGCATCCTGCCAATATCCTGGCTGCGGATCGCACCAGGCGAGTCGCACGCAGCGGCTGGTCGACGGAGTCCCGGCGCCGGTGGACGGTCCGCTCGTCGTGATCGGGGGAGCTGCGACCTACCAGGCGCGCTGCCGGCATCATCACCGCATCGGGGTGCCGGCGAGGTCGGAGCCAGAGCCCGTCCGCGTCGCCGAGGAGTCAATCGACCTCTAACCCCCGCAGCCGCTGATTGCCGAAGAGAATGCCCAGCGCGGCGACAGCGACCGCCCCTCCAACCGAGATCGTCATCGCGGCCAGCCAGGTCGTAAAGAGCGGGAATCGCGTCACCGCGGCCAGTGCGATTGAAATTCCCAGGAGCAGAGCACTGACGCCGCTGACGACGGAGAACAGCCCCATCCCGATGAAGATGCCGACCGGGTGCATCATCCGCCGGGCATCGGTCCAATCGAAGCGAGCAAACACAGCGCCGATCCCGACCATCAGGGTGGTCACCGCGGCTGCCTCGGCGATCGCGAGCACGACCGCGGTGACTGCCCAAAGCCATCCTGGCCGGATGATGATTTCTGCCGCGAGCGCGGCCACGGCCACCAGCGACGCGACCGGCAATGCGTTGGACCAGCACTTCGCCTGCAAGAGGCGCAGCGTACTGTTGGGCGACGCCGCGTAGACCCAGATGCTCTTACCCTCGAGACTGACCGCCGAAAGGCCCAGCGAGATGCTCAGCGAGAAGAGCAGGATCCAGGCGGGGATCAATCCGATCATGGCCGCGGGCGGTCCATCGCCGAGGCTCCGCACGGCGCCCAACAAGCGAGGGAAGCGCAGCCCGAAGATGATGAACAAGAACGCGACCGGCATGATGAAGCGGACGAGCTGGGCAAGATCGCGGGTGCGCATCCGCCAGTCCTTGATCACCACCGCTGTCAGGACCGGGCTCAGCAGTGGCACCGCTCCCCTCAACCGGCGGACCCTCGGTGTGGCATGGCGCCGGCGAGGCGGGACGGCGTGGATCCACCCGGCCATGTAGAGGCGACCGCCGAGCGAGCTACCCGCGGCGAAGATGGCAGCCGACACCGCCAGCAACAGCAACATCCACTGGCCGGCAGTCACCCAATCGCCGCTCAAAACGGCCGCGGCGCTGCGTCCGGCCCAGCCCGATGGGATCCACGAGGAGCTCGCCGCCGGGATATCCGGCAGCGACGGCGCCACGCCTGGGTGGCGGCCAAATCCCGGATCGCGCAGAGCTGGATTCAGCAGAAAGTTGGCCAGGTTGATGCCGATGGCGAGCGCGATCCCAAAGAGGGTGAGGACTTCACGACCCCGTCCCACCGGGATGATGCGAACCAGCAGCAGGCTGATCAGCGAGATGATGACGACCACGAACACTGGGTAGAGCAGAAATAGCATCGCGAACGCGAATGGGATCAGGGGGTTCTGATTGAGGACCGCGAGCATCACGAGGGCGGGTCCCGTGAACAGCAGGCTCAGCAGGAACAGGCGGAGAACTTGCACCACCATCCGGCTGGCGAGCACGCTTTCCACTGGGCGCGGGGCGGCAAGCAGCATGTCGAGGTCAGGGTTCAGTAGCAGCGCGTTGAGGCTGAAGACCAGGCTGCTGAACACCAGCACGCCCGTGTAGACAAGGAACGCCACGCTTAGTACGTCGACAGTGTCGACCCGAACCGGTACGCGGTGGGAGGCCTGCACCCCAAGCCAGGTAATGAAACCTTCCCACGACCAGGCGAGCACGATGACGGCGGCGCCGGCGATGGTGGCCGCGATCCGTCCGGCCTGGCGGCTGCGGACCGTCTGGTTGATGAACATCTGCAGCTGGACGCGCCAGAGCAGCAGGCCGAGCTCGAGTCCTTCCAACGCGCCCGTGCCGGGTCTAGCCCTCCAGGCCACGCAACACGCCGCTCACGTCGTCCTCGTGGCTGCCGGTCAGCTCGAGGAAGATCTGTTCCAGCGACTGCCCGTCCTGCCCGACCATGTGGCGGAGCTCTTGCAGGCTGCCCAATGCCACCAGCCGGCCATGGTTGATGATGGCCAGTCGCGTGCACATCCGCTCGGCGATTTCCAGGATGTGGGTGGAAAAGAAAACGGTCTTTCCCTCGCGGCAGAAATCCTGGAGGATGTCTTTCATCTGTCGGGCGCTCTGGGGGTCGAGGCCGACCGTCGGCTCATCGAGGAAAAGGACCTGCGGGTCGTGCAGCAGCGCGGACGCGAGCGAGACTTTTTGTCGCATGCCGCGCGAGTAACCCGAAAGGAAGTCGTCGCCGCGCTCCTGGAGATCGAACAGTTTGAGCAGCGTTGCGATGCGCCGATCGCGAAGCAATCGCTCGACGTGGTAGGGATCGCCGGAGGATTCGAGAAACTCCCGGGCGCTTAGCTTGTCATACAGCGTGGCGGCGTCCGGCACGTAGCCGATCAGCGCCTTGGCCTGCTCCGGCTCAGCCGTGATGTCGACCCCAGCCACCCGGGCGTTGCCGCTGGTTGGTCGCAGCAGTCCGACGAGCATCTTGATGGTGGTCGTCTTGCCGGCGCCGTTGGGGCCGAGGAAGCCGAACAGCTCTCCGGCGCCCACCTCCAGATCCAGGCCGTCCACCGCCGTGAGGCTGCCGTAGCGCTTGGTCAGGAGGCGGGTGGACAGCACCGTGCCCAGTGTACCGATGGAGCGGCAAAACCGGGCCCTAAAATGGGCCTCTTGGCGGGCGTCGAGCGCGAATACAACCCGAATTCAGGCGGTCGCCCGGTCCCCGCGACAGGTTTTCCGCCGTTACAGCGTTGTTGCCTTGAAGGTCGAGCCATGCCTTCGAAGGCCGGACAGCACTGATGGAGGTAGAACCGCAGGAGGGGGAGCTCGGCGCCCTGGTCAGCAGTCCGGAGTTCGCCCGGATGGTCGACCGCTTTGCGGCGACGACCGGGATGCGGTTGCAGGTCTTCGACCTCGACGCCCATCCGTTGACGGCGGTTGAGGACTACCCCCGCTACTGCCGCCTGTTGCAAGAGCGCAAGGCCTGCCCGCTGTACAACGATCCTGCCTTCCTCAAGCGCGGCGAGGAAACCATCGGCGTCTGCAAGTCGGGCGTGGGGCACTTCATCGCTCCGATCCGCAATGAAAAAGAGGTGCAGATCGGGGCGGTCGTCAGTCCTGTCGTCCGATACGGTCCCAACTCGGTCGAAGAATTTGCCGAGCTCGCCTTCCAACTCAAGATCTTTCCGGACGACTTGATCCAGGCGGCCGACGCCGTCCGGGAGCACGACGCCGAGAACCTACTCGGTGCCGGTGAGCTGGTCTCGGTGGGTCTGAACCTGCTGGCTGAAATGCAGGCGAAGGAGCGCGTCGGTCATGCGCTGCGGCGCCTGCAGGCCGAGATCGCCGAGTCGAACGCGCAGATGCTGACCCAGCATGTCGTTGACGCGCTGCTCTACCTCACGCGCGCCGATTACGCGCTGGTGTTGATGATCGATGACGGTGGGTCGGACCTGGCATCGGCCTACGACCAGCCGGCGCCCGATCAGCTGGTGGCGGCGAAGCGTCGCCTGGTGGAGGGCATCGCCGAATGGGTCAAGCACGCCGACCGAACGGTGACCGTTCCGGACATTTCCAAGAGCGCCTGGTCGCGCTACCTCACCGACGACACCGTCAAAGTGGGGAGCGTTGTCGGCGTACCGATCCCGGATCAGAAGAACGGCTCGACGTTCGGCGCGATCGTCGTCGGCTTCGACCGCACGCGCGACGACCTCGAGGAACCGCTGGCGGCGCTGGAGAGCTTCGTTGCCGAGGGCCTGTACGCCCTGGTGATGGGCCGCAAGCTGATGCAGGCGGAGCAGCTCGCCCTCCTCGACCTCCAGTCGGGCGCGTATAGCAGCCGCTATCTGGGCGACTTGCTCGACAAGGAGATCAGCCGCGCCTCGCGCTACAGCAATGACCTGGCCGTCGTCACCTTCGAGATCGAGGCCTTCGAGGTGCTGCGGGGCAAATATGGGGAGGCTGGCATCGGCCGCATCCTGCGCGAATTCGTCGCCGTCATCCGGGCAAAAACGCGGCGCGTCAATACGCTCGCGCGCATCCGTGACGGGCAATTCTGCCTGGTGATCCCGGAAGCCGACCGGGCGGTCGCGGTGCGGCAGACCGATCGCCTGCGACCCGCGCTCGAGGAGCACCCCTACGCGGCGACGTCCAATGGGGACATCGTGCGGCTCGTGGTCGCTACCGGAATCGCTGCCAGCGAGCACGGCAAGGACGACCGGGCCGCCCTGCTCGCACAGGCGATGCAGAGCCTCGCCCAGTCCCGCAGCGAACGGCGAACGCGCAGCTTCAACCCCTAAGGGAGCCGTTTCCCTCCCCCTCGGGGGGAGGGCAGGGTGGGGGCTTCTTGCGATCGTAGTGAGGGCAGCGGAGCCCTTTTCCCTCCCCCTCTGGGGGAGGGCAGGGTGGGGGCTTCTTGCGATAGTAGCTAGATGAAGATCCTGATCGCGGGCGGATCGGGCTATATCGGCCGCCGCCTTTCGGCGAGCCTGGTAAGCGACGGACACGACGTGGTCGGCCTCACGCGTGGCCAGCCAGGCGATTTCCCTCCGGCGCTTGCGGAGGAGGTGCAGGGTGGGGGCCTGCGCTACGTTCACTGGGACGCCCGCACCCCGAACGGCGACTGGGTGAAGGAGTTTGCGGGTGCGCAGGGCATCGTCAACCTCGCCGGCGCCACCATCGGCAGCTGGCCATGGACACGGCGCCGGATGGCGCAGATGCTTTCCAGCCGTCTCTCCGCGACCGCCGCCCTGGTGCAGGCGCTCGAGCGTACGCCCGCTGAACGCCGCCCGTCGGTGCTCGCCAGTGCGTCAGGCATCGACTACTACGGGGACCGCGGCGAGCAGGTCATCACCGAGGACAGTCAGCCTGGTGATTCTTTTCTCGCCCGGCTCAGCCTGGAGTGGGAAACCGCCGCCCAAAGGGCGGAGCCACTTGGTGTCCGCGTCGTTCGGATGCGAACGTCAATGGTCTTCGGTCGGGGTGCGCCCGCGTTCAATCTTCTGACGCTTCCCGTTCGGTTGTTCGTCGGCGGTCCGCTGGGCAGCGGCCGTCAGTGGTTCACCTGGATTCATGTCGACGACATCGTGGGACTCTATCGATTCGGGCTCGAAAACGCGCAACTGAGTGGACCAGTCAACGCGGTGGCTACGGATGTCCGCCGGCAGGTCGAGGTGGCGAAAGAGATCGGCCGGATCCTGCATCGTCCGACGTGGTTTCCCACCCCGGCTCCGCTGCTTCGATTGGCTCTCGGTGCGATGTCCGAGTTACTGCTCGACGGCAGAAAAGCGGTGCCGGAAAAGGCCAGGGCGGCCGGGTATCAGTTCAAGTTCGGTGGGCTCCCGCAAGCCCTGGAGGAAGCACTCCGAAGCCGCTGAGATCTTCTCTATACTCGTCTTGACAAATACACGGAATTGTGTAAGGATGGGCAGCGTTGCCGCCCGACGACCCTCTCGAGGAGTCCTCCATGCGCCCATCCTGGAAGCTCGCCCTCATCGGGGGCGAGGTCACCGTGCTGGCCGCCTTTACCGGCCTTGGCATCCACCTGGCGATCCAGCCCCATCGGACCGCCTTTCGTCCGCCGCCGCTCGTGCTGCCCAGCCTCCAACCGCCCGCCATTCCCACGCTGGTGACGCCGCTTCGGCCGCCCGCCGCCGCGGCACCCTCATCCACTAAGCCGGGGCTCGGGTCCGAGCTCTTTCAAAAATTTGGCCGCGAGGATCGCGGCCTGATGCTCGAACAGTGGGCCGTCTTGCAGCGACTCACGGTCGCGATCGAGTCCTACGTCGAGTCGCGGTTGCACGAGCAGTTGGGAACGAGGCGCTGATGGACCAGCTGAAGCACGTGATCGAGGTCTGGACTGGATTGGCGCAGGGATTGACCGGCAGCATCGGGGCGCTCGCCTTTGTCTGTGCCTTAACGTGCATAGTATAATAGCGTTGGTCGGGTATAGGAGCCTCGAACGGCGGCTCGGCCCAGGAGGAACGCCGGATGGCAAACAAAGTCGCGGCAGAGGGCGCGACGGTGGCGATCTACGCGAGGATCTCAGAGGATAGGGCGGACGGGGCTGGAGTTGATCGACAGCTGGCTGACTGCCGGGCCTTGGTCAAGCGGAACGGATGGGGCAAAGCGCAGGAATACACGGACAATAACTTCTCTGCTTTCTCCGGGAAGCTGCGTCCCGCCTATGCGCATATGTTGGAAGCGATCAAGGCCGGCATGATCGGCCGCATCGTGGTCTACAACATCGACCGGCTCTACCGCCAACCGAAGGAACTAGAAGTGCTAGTCGACCTGGCCGACAAGGGCCAGCTTTCCGTGGTCACGTGTCAGGGCGACCTGAATCTGGCGACCGACGACGGGATCACGATGGCGCGGGTGCTGGTGGCGATGGCCAACAAGGCGAGCCGGGATACGAGTCGTCGCGTCAAGCGAGCGAAAGCGGAGGCGCGCAAGAACGGCAAGCCGATGGGTGGACCGCGCGCGTTCGGATGGAAGGACACGCTCACGCCGCAGCCGAAGGAAGCTGCGGTACTCAGTCGGGCGGTCAACGACCTGCTGGCTGGCGTCTCGCTGAATGAGGTCGCTCGGCGCTGGAACACTGCCGGCGTCAAGCAGCCGCAGACGGGTCGGGCGGCGTGGACAGCGGACGGTATTCGGCAGCTGTTCGCGAATCCGCGGCACGCGGGGCTCGTAGGACATCGCGTGCATGAGAAGGACGAGCGCGGATTGGATCAGTTCTCCCGCCCGGTGGTCCTTGGGAAAGCCGCCTGGCCGGCGATCATCGACCACGACCGTTGGGAGCGACTGCAAGCCGTGCTCATGCAACGCGGTGCTGCGGGCCGCGTGCCCCGGCGTCGTTCCCTGCTGACCAGCCTTGTCCATTGCGGCAAGTGCGGCCGAACAATGGTCAGGGGAGGCGGACGAGCGGGCGGCACGAAGATCCGTAAGGTATGGCGCTGCCCAGCGACGACGTATGGCAATCGCAAGCAGCTCGTCAAGAAAGGCTGCGGTCGAGTCTCCATCGACGCCGAAGGGCTCGAGCAACTGCTGACGCTCGCCACGCTCAAGCTGGCGGATACCTCGCGCTTCGCGGCCATCGTCGCGCAGCAAAGCCATCAGAGCCACGACGCCGGCAAGCTGGTGGCTCAACTGGAAACCTTGGGTCAGCGACTGGACGCCGCCGCCGTCTCCTACGCCAAGGGCAAGCTGGGAGTCGCGGCCTTCGAGAAGGCGCAGGCGCTCATTCAGCAGGAGCAGCGCGACGTACAGAAGCGCCTCGGTCAGTTCAGCACCAGCGGCGTATTGGCGCCGTTCGCCGGCCGACCTGGCTTCCTACGGAAGCAGTGGGACAAGATGACGGAGGATCAGCGACGGACGGTCATCGGCTTGGCGCTCGGCAAGGTCACGGTGGCGCCGGCGATCAAGCATGGGCGCCCGCACTTCGACCCGGCCCGGGTCAGCATCCAGCGGGCAGCTTGACCATGCCAGTCAACGCTCTGATGTCACCGAGAAAGGACGAGTTCGGCCGGCACCAGATTCTCTGCGGAAGCAAGTCTTGCTGGGAGCCGCTGCCGACGTTCCGGGAATTCCACAATGTTCCAAAGGGTCACGAGCCCGAGGGTGCCTGGTTCGATTGCGCCGGGTGGCGCCGTGTGGGGGACAACCGTTTGCGGCGTGAACCAGTCGGGCATCAGCGGCGCGAGCTTGCCCCGATTCGGCGCGTTGGCAGTAGTCCGTTGGGCCCGCCGAAGGAAAGCCCATTGCCTCAAGTAGCACCCTTCCGGTCTTACGGCGGCGAGCGCCTACTGCCGCTGCCCCTCCACATCTTGTGCCCGAAGTGCCATAACTGGAACGTTGTCACGGTCCAGGCGCTGCAAAAGACGATCCGCGCGGCGGACTGAAACGCGGTAAACTTTCACCTAACGTAAGGGCGCGCCGACTAAATCACGGCGACCCCAGCAGTTCGCAACCGGCGTGAGGGCCGCGACGTGGACGTAGCTGGAGGCCTGCGCCCTTGGAGATCAGGAAACCGGAACGCCGTGGTGGCGGCATCCGTCTTGACGTTGCTCGCTTCGACCTGGAACTTCGCCGCCGCGGACTGACCGTCGCCGATCTGAGCAGGTTGTGCGGCGTCCACGAAATCGTCATTGGCCGCCTCCGTGCCGGTGGTCGGTGCCGCGAAGCGACCTTCAAGCGGCTGATGATGGCGCTCTATTCGCAGCCCGTCATTCCCGGCGCAGACCTAATTGCCGTGCCCATTGAGGCGACAGCATGAAAGGCGCCGAGCTCGATGCTGCCGCCGCCCGCCTAATCAGTGGCCGGCGACTGCGGAATGGAGTGTTGCGGCTGATCGCCCGCGTCGTGCTCTCTGCGGGGGAAACAAAGAAAGCCACCAGCATCGCCTCTGATGGCTTTCGAGGAGGGAAGCGTGGGCCTAGCACGCACTCCCAATAACGGCAAGGATAGCGGCCCGCGAGCCGAAGGCTCCGTAATCATTCCCATGTCCTCGGTCCTCCCTGAATCAGTCCGTTGGCTGTGGCACGACCGGATTCCATTCGGGAAGCTGACGATTCTCGAGGGCGATCCCGGCGTCATGAAGTCGTGGCTCGCGCTGGCCATCGTGACGGCATATGTCAATGGCGTGCCGCTACCGGGCGAGACAGAATCACATGCGCCGGGTCGGACAATTCTTCTCACTGCTGAGGACGGCCTAGCCGACACCATCCGACCTCGACTTGATGGGTTGGGCGCTGATGTGAGCCGAGTCGAAGCGTTCCGAGGCATGCGGAATGACGACACCGGCGCCGAACGCCCTCCCTCGCTCGCGGAAGACTTGTGGGCCCTCGACGAGGCGCTGAAGGGTGGCTTGTACGGGTTGGTCATTGTCGATCCGCTGAATGCCTATCTGCCCGGCGACCTCGATGCGCATCGGGACGTGGCCGTGCGTTCGGTGCTGGCGCCTCTGGCTCAGCTGGCCGAGCGCTACGACGTCGCCATCATGACGATTCGACACTTGACTAAGGGCGCCCGCGACAAGGCCATCTATCGCGGCGGCGGGTCCATCGCCTACACAGCAGCGGCTCGCACGGTCTTACTGGTTGGCATTGACCCGGAGGATGACCGCAAGCAGCGCCGCGTGGTTGTGCCGATCAAGAACAACCTGGCGCCGCTCGCGACCGGTTTGGCGTTTGAGTTGCGTGAGGGCCGGTTCTGCTGGGTGGGCGAGTCGACGGTCACCGCAGAAGCCTTGCTCGCCCCCGATCCGGTCGGCGATGAGCAGGACGACCGAGACGACGCGGTCGCTGCGATGCACCAGCTGCTTGAAGACAACGGCGGTCACGTCGGCGCGGAGGACGGGACGCGCCAGCTGCACAGGCTGGGGCTGTCGGACAAGGCGATCCGAAGGGCCCGCAAGGCGCTCGGCGTTGACGCGATCAAGGAGGGCTTTGGCAAGGCTGGCCGCTGGGTCTGGAGAGCTAAGACGCCTAAGGCGCCTATTCCTACGCTCTCCAACGAAACGGACGCCTTAGGCCGCGATCGGGGGCCGAACAACATAGGCGCCCTAAGAAGTAAGAGCAGCGCCTTAGGCGCCTTAGCCGCCTTAGGGAACGGGGAGGCACACAGGAGCGATGGGGAGTTGATGGACGACGCCTACTTTGCCGCCCTGGTCGCTGTCCGACCGTTGGACGAGGGCGACGAGTGACGCTGTCATTCGGCAGGCCGACCACGTCGTCTTTCACGCCGACCGAGCCGGTAGTACCCCCCTGTGGATCGCAGCCTCATGGGGCGGACCCACTTACGCAATCGTTCCGTCCCGACCAAAACGTTGCGTCCAGAGACGATTTAGGCTCCAGCGGACTCCTGAGGAGCAAGGAGCGATGAAGCGGCGAGGCGGCGGGCAGGCCGGACGCGGGCACTGTCTGGTCTGTGCCGACCCTCGCCAAGAGGTCATCAACGCGGCCCTGGCGCTGGGGAAGCCATCCCTGCGGACGCTGGCGCAGCACTTCCAGATCGGCGCCGTATCGCTCGGCCGGCACAAGAAGAATCACCTGAGCCCGGCGCTCGTCACCGCGCGACAAGAACAGTTGCGGCAGGGCGCGACGACGTCGGCGGAACAGGCCCGCTCGCTGGTGGACGAGGCGCTGGCCTTCCTGCGGAGTGCGAAGCGGAGCCGGAACATACAGCAGGGCCTTCAGGCGATTCAGCAGGCCCGTGCGACGTTGGAGCTCTTCGCGAAGCTCTCGGGCGAGCTCGACACGAGACCCGAGTTGGTCGTAAACATCGCGACGAGCCCCGATTGGATCGCGACCAGAACCGCGTTGCTAACGGCGCTGGTCCCGTTCCCGGAGGCCGCGCGCGCCGCTGCCGATGCCCTGGCGAGGGTCGATCAGAACGGGGACGCGTCATGAACCGTCACCTACTTCGCGCGATGGCCGCTGATCTCCGCCATCACTTGATCGCCGCACTGCCGCCCAAACTCGTCGTGCTCAACGGAGGAAACACCATGCCTGATCAACCGACGAAGCCCGCACCACACCCTGCGACCCAGCGCGAAGCCGACCAAAATCCCAGGCCCACTGGCCGTCCAGCAACGGACAAGCCCAGCACGCAAGGCACACCCGCAGGCACCGATGGCTGAGGACGCTTCAGCGCGACGCATCGCGCAACGCCGAGCGCGGCGGAAACGTGAGGAGCAACGCGCCGCAGCGCGGAAGCGCAACGAGCCGAAGTCGAAGTAACACGGAGGAAGCAAACATGGCAATCGCAACCGTCAATCACGGCGACCTCGTTCTCGTCCATGCCAACGCGATGAACATCCACGGACTATTCACCATCGACTCGGTGGATGGGACCGATGTGATGGTGCGGCCCCCGGCTGGTACGGCGGCCTCCAAGGTACGGCTCGCCGACATCTGCGCCGTCTACGGCGCGTCCTCGACCATGGACTAACCGACAGGAGAACAATGCAATGGGCGAAATTGATCCGATCGAAGAACTCAGCACTGTGCGCACGCATCATCTGGGGATTGCGGAGAGCCACATGAGCCGTCTGCCCGACGACCTCAAGACAGCCTGGCGAAGCGTTACCACCGGCATGTTGCAGTTGGACATAGAGGCCAACGGCGTCGCGAGTCGCCTTCAGCGAATGGCCGACCCCGAGTACGTTGGTCTCGTCGATTCCGAAGGCCGCGTGCAGGATCGTCGGAAAGTGATGCACGAAGCCGCCGAGCACGGCGCCGCAGTCGTGGCGAACAATCCGGTGCCCGTGAGGCTCGATGTGCTGACGGCTTTACTGCAAACGGCCGCGGTGCCGAAAGTCCCCGATGATCCTGTTCGGCAGAGCCTGTTGCGCGACGACTTGAAGGTCAAGCTGTCATCCGTCCCGGCTGATCAAGTTGCCTTCGCCCTCCGGGAAATTGGCGTGGGCCAGAATCGCGAACTGGCTGCCGTGCTCAACAGCGGATGGGGTAAGGACTACGTGAAGAGTCTCGGCCACCGTGAACCGGAAATCGAGCAGATCGTGCAGGCCGCGACGGTGGAGGGATCGGCGTTGCACGGTACTGGCCGCGAGAAGGCCGCCGCCCTAGCGCTGGCAAACGGCCTGCCGGCTGCACGGAAGGCGTACCTCGCAGGCTTCCACAAGGCCAAAAGTGTGATTGACCGCGTTCGGCCGGGGCAGGTCGTGGGTACGTGGTCTGGCGGGCATTAACCGCGACCAGACTGAAAAGGGCCGCGCGCACGGTTGACGGTGTGCGCAGATGGCGCTGTACGCCGAGTGACGTTCAAATCCCCGAGCGTGCGCGGCGGCTTTCCGGTAAATTGCGTTCCTGCTCAGTCGAGGCACAACAGGTAGTGGTAAAGGGGGTAATATGCGCGAAATCCGGTCTATTTGGTGGAGTTATGTTGACAAACGTGGTAAAACGGTCTCCGGACTACTGTTCCGCGGTGCTGCAAAACCGGTAGTTCATCAAAAAGGAGTCACCTGCTGCTAGTTCTGGTCGGGGCCCGGACGAAGTCAACCTGTGCCCGTGCCCACGGGTATCTATCGTTTGGTTCTTCGCCCATCACCGTGATCTAAGGGGCCCGGGCTCCGACCAGAGAGAGCCGCCGGAGAGAAGTGAATAGGGCTGGAGCGGGTGGTGCGGGTGACGGGACTCGAACCCGTGACCTCCCCTTTACGGAAAGGGCGCTCTCAAGGCTTGTTAGGGCTCCACTGAGCTACACCCGCCCAGCCTTATTCACTTTTCCGCCGCGCGCCGAAGCTGTAGGGCTCTTGTCCTCCGTTCAAGGACTCACACCTGCCGTTATCGACCACCCGATCCTCGGGCTGCCCAGGCCTTTGGAGCGGATCCTCTCCGTGATCACCCGGGATCGTACTACGTCCGACGGATAAATGCACGTTGAAGTTTTTGTCGGTGCATATCAGGCCGATAACCGATCTTCAGATTACTTTCGGTGATGCTTGTTGACCCTGCGTTGCCGAGGTGGGGTCGCGACTACGGCTACTTCTTGGGTTGCAGCACCTGTTCCCGTTTCGTCTCGGGATCCACCAGAACGATCTCAAACAGATCCTCGAACCGGCAGCCGAAATATTTGACGAGCTGCTCCTGTAGCTTCGGGCCGGCATGACGAGCACCGGCCTCAATCGCAGGAATGTAGTTCTGGCTGATCCCGAGGTCGTGGGCCAGCTTGCGCTGGGTTAGCCCGCGTTTCTCGCGCATCGCCTTGAGGCCGACGGCGCGGACCTCGACTTTCACGTGGCTATGGTATGGGGAGCGGCATTTCCGCATCGACTCGGCGAGTGTGGCATCCTGAGAGACTGAAAATGTGGCGTGACCCCGCCAGTCCCGACTTTGCGAAACTCGTCGCATCTGGCCGATTAACGCCAGGCACGCGCTTGTACCACCGCAACCGGGGCGGCGCAGAGATCGTGGCCTTCATCACGAATGAAGGAATCCAGTTGGGCGGCAAGGTCTACGTATCGCCTTCCGGTGCGGCTGTTGCAGTCAGGCATTCGCCGACCGATGGCTGGCTCTTTTGGAGGCTGGCCGATTCCGACCTGACGCTTGATGCAATAAGAAAAGAGGCCATCGCAGACAGCCGGACTTAATCCCTAGACTGCTCGCAGGAGCGGGGATGGGGATCTTGGCGTCGGACCATGGGGATGAGATTGCGGCTGCCATTCGAAGTTCGCGGCTGACGATCTATGACCCTCTCGACGGGCGTCCAGAACTCTTCTATGACATCGCTGACCTTGAGACGCGCCTGCGGCAACACCTGATCGGCGAGCGTTTGGCATATCCGCTGAGGACCCGTTCTAAAGTAGTCAAAGCCCAGGTTTGTGCCGCATTGGGCTACCCGGCTCCATCGACATTCTTGCGAGTGCGCCCACGGTTTCCTGGACAGGATCTTGATGTGTACGTTCAGAAAGCAAACAACCTCCAAGTGTGGAACGAGGAAGTCTCGCCAACACGGAGATACGCGATAGTCCAGTTGGATCAAGGGGACACGATCACTGCTGTTCGGGTGGTCACCGGCGAGGTATTAGCCTTGCTCGATTCAACCGGGACGCTCACGAGCAAGTATCAGGCGAAGAGACGACCTGGCTTTACCGGATCAACGCTGGTGTCGAATTCCGATACTGACAACTTTGTTCGGTTACTCAGGCCAGTAGATGCCCTCGATGATGCGGTGATGAGAACCCTTTCTCCGGTGGAGCGGCCACAGCCGGGAAAGGTGCTGACGGCTCGGGCCGTACACGAACGACTCAAGCGGATGGTGGGAGTTCATATTGTTGATCCCGGTCTTGACCAAGAACGGTATCGCGGCCAGGCGCTTCATGAGCTCGCATGTGAAGTGCTCGGCTTAGGACGGTATGCGGATCACGGTCAGTTTCCCGATATTCTTTGCCAAGCCCTAGAGATCAAGCTCCAGACCTCGCCAACCATCGACCTCGGGCTGGTTTCGCCAGACAGCGAGGCCCCGGCTCAGGAAATCAGCGCAGGAATGCGCCACTGCGATGTGCGTTACTCAGTTGCCTACGCGGACCGCATCGGCCCTAAAGACATCGTGGTTACGGCCGTCGTCCTGTCCACGGGGAAGGATTTCTTCTCTCATTTTCAACGGTTCGAAGGACTAGTTCGAAACGCGAAACTGCAAATTCACCTACCCGGAGACTTCTTCTCGTAGTCCGAACGCCGCCCACACTAACCGGTTGATCTCCTTCTCCACTCGAACTGCCTCGGGAGTCCCCGGTAGGGCCGAAAGCATTAGTGTCTCGACGCCTTCAATGATTTGGCGCGCCTCGGCCGAGTCTGGATGAGGGATCGGAAAGCGCTCGACGTACTGGGTGATGAACCGAAGCCGTCCTGCGTACAGCCGATTTCCACTGATCGCGTCGTAGTACCTGAGGGCGAACGGAGAGTTTGCCACCGCCATCATCAGATATGCGCTTCTAACATCTACGCCGCTGATCGCCATCCAGTAGCAGTCTCCATTAACCACCGCGCCGCTCCGATCGAGGAAGAACTTTGCCTCCACGCTGATGTCCGGGAAAACGATTTTTGGTTTCGGCCATGCTTCTGGATTCTGAGACACGTGGATTTCGAACCACTTACGCCCGCTCCCGACCACATACTTTCTCGATTCGAGCCGCGCCCGGTGCGATGCGAGGTATGCACCCGCGCGCGGGAAGTTGCGCAAATCAATCGTTGCCTTCCGCCCGTTCACGGAGACGTGTGGGTAAAGCACGCGCTTTTTTGGCCCAGGGCCGACTACGTGCCACCTACCCGCCACGTGGTGCGTCAGAAGGGGAAAAAGGAGTTCAGGTTCTGGCCGAATTTCTTCGGGTAGGAGTTCCCAATCATCCCGAATGAACACTTCATCCGCCGTCGTCTTGATGCCAACTCGGATGGGAGCAACCTCAGAGAAGGTGCAGCTTGTGTTCCTCTCGACCGTTGTAAGCCATTCAGCGCGGCTTGGCGAGGTCATCGTCCAAGGTCTCGACGGATCCTCGCTGAGAACTACGGTGCCTTGGTCGATTTGATAGATGGTTTCGCCTGTTCTGACGCGACCCGAGACGCGCTTCTGAAGCGCATCGAGCACTGGGATTTCAGCTATCTCCTCGGAACCCAAGGGGCTCGATTCATAGACCCGGCCAAAGTTGCAGCTCTGGGAACTTCGGGAGTCGCGCCTTCTGGCCACGAGAATGGCCGGAAGTACGGCTGCAGAAAACAGGCGGGTATCGCCGAGATCAAACAGCTCCAAGAGCTCGTACTCTTCCCACAACAGCTGGCGCAAGGAATGGCCGGCTTGGGTTGAAAGAAACCGGTTAGAGCACAGGAGCCCAAGGAGCCCGCCTACCCGAAGATGTTCGGTGATGCCACGCACAAATACGTGGTATAGATCGACCCTCCCTGTGAGGTTGTAATCCTCGGCCAACTTGCGCGATTTCGCGGCACCGAGCACCTGGGTCCGCACGTAGGGCGGATTCGCGATAACAAGATCGAACGGTTCGCTCAACAATTCGGGAGTGGCTGGTCGGTCCTGTTCAAAGAGACCCGCCTGAGGTGCTCGGTCCAGCTTCCTTACATCGAGAAAGTCTGCGGTGATGAGGTTCAACGATAGGCAGCCGATGCCCATGAGTCTTGCTCGGGCCGTACCTATTGCCTCCTCATCGCGGTCCAGCCCGACAAGGTGCACGGGGGTCGACGGTGAGGCCATCGCGATCGCATGGAGTAGGCTGCCATCCCCGCATGCTGGATCAAGCACCCGCTGGATGCTGACGCCATTTGAATATCTCAAGGTCTCCGTCGCGAGAAATTTCGCGAGGTCTGGAGGTGTGTAGTGGACCCCGTGGGTCTTAGCGAGGCGACGCCTCCGATCAGAAGGTGCTCCCTGGACTACGCCGGTCGATGCGAAAGCACGCAAACCTAAAGAAGGGTAGCGTATTTTTCGACGCGCGCGCCGCTGGGACCCGCTGAATCGGAATCCTCTTCAAAAGAAACGCGGTTCAGCCTTACACGCCTTTATTTGGAAGATGATCGCGATCGAGCCTCGCAGCGTGATGGAGGCCAAGCGCTGGATCGGTCGGATTGTCTTTGGCACCATCGGCGTCGAAATGGCAGGTCTGCTGGTGCGCGTGCTGGTGGATTCGGTCAATCACTAGACGGGTTGAAGGCCGCGCTCCGGATGGTGAGTGGTGCTAGAGATCTTTTCCGGGCTGCTCACCGGCTTCTTCAACAACTTCATCAGCGACGTTCGCGACTCGATCGCCGGCGGTCTCGAGACCTATCTGCTCAGCACCCACGACCTTTCCAGCCTGACCCCGCAACCGCTGACCAGCGAACCCGCCCTGCAAGGCATGTTCCACCTGACACTCGCCATGGCCGACCTCTTATTGGTCGTGATTTTCACCTGGGCGTTTCTACGGAGCCAGTGGGAAAGGAGCTTCCGCGCCCACTACACCTTGAAGGTGATCTTGCCGCGGGCGATGGCGGCGCTGGCGATGGGCCACTTCGCGCTCCTTTTCGGCCAGATGGCGATCGACCTGAACAACGCGATGGTCCACGCGGTCTGGACGCAGCCGCTCCCGGGAGGGGCCCCGGGGATGCCCTGGACGTTCGCCTTGAACAACGGCTTTGGGCTCCCGCTTTTCGAGATCGCGATCCGCTTGGCCATCGTCGTGATGCTGGTGATCGTCGCCTTCACCTACGTGGTTCGCTTCGCGCTCCTGGCCGTGCTACTGGCGGTGGCGCCGCTGGCATCGATCTGCATGATCCTGCCGGAGACCAAGCGATACGCGCAGTCGTGGCTCCGCCTTTTCCTGCTTACCGTGTTCATGCAGTTTGGACAGGTGCTGGTGCTGCGCTTCGCCAGCCTCTTCGCAGACCAGATGGGTGCACGCCCGCTTGAGGCGCTCTATGGGGTGGCCGTGCTCTACCTCCTGATCAAGGTGCCGGGGCTGATGAACGCCTCCTCACACCTCGAGACCAAAGCCCAGCACATGGCCGAGGGGTTCGCCAAGAAGGCCGTCAAGGGTGCGGTCGGAGCCACCACCCGCGCTTCGAGTGCATAGCGGTGCTGACGACGGCTCGCGTCGCGCTCTCCGCCTGGTCCTGGCGCCGGCCTCTGCTGGCAACCGGCGCCGCACTCCTCGGGGTACCCCTGCTGATGGCCGCCATAGTGGTGAAGGCGCAGCAGGCACAGGTCAGCTCGCTGCTCATGCCGGTGAACCACGCCGCCCTCACGCAGCCCTTCGGATGCACGACCCTCGAGATCGAGCCATGGTCGGCGGCGTGCGCGGGCGGTCACTTCCACAGTGGCATCGACCTGGCGGCGCCGCTTGACACCCCGGTCCACGCCGCGACCGGCGGGTTGGTCGCGATCCACCGGGAGCGCGGCGGATACGGCCTCTACATCGTGGTGATGCACGACCCACAGCTGAGCACGCTCTACGCCCACCTCGATTGGCCGCTGGTCCAACCGGGCGACGTGGTTTCCGCGGGACAGGCGATCGCGCTGATGGGATCGACCGGCAATAGCACCGGACCCCACCTCCATTTCGAGGTGCGGATTGCGGGCATCCCGGTGGACCCTCTCCCGCTCCTTCGACATTCCGCGGTAGGAGGTGGTGGCTAGCGATATCAAGAACCCCTCCCCCTCCGGGGGGAGGCGTTAACGAAACCCCTCCCCCTCTGGGGGAGGGCAGGGTGGGGGCTTACCAGAAAGGAGAACAACATGGTGAACAGAGTCATCTTGGTCGGTCGCCTTACACGTGATCCGGAGATCGTGACGAGTCCCAAGGGGCTGACGATCGCGAAGCTGCGGCTGGCGACCAACAGCTACTCGAAGGACAACGACGGGAACCGCCAGGAGGACGTTCAGTATCACTCGCTGGTGGCGTTCGACAGGCTGGCCTCGATCTGCCAGGAATTTCTGACCCGCGGCAAGTTGATCTATGCCGAGGGCAGGCTGCGCAGCCACGAGTGGGATGGCAAGGACGGCTTGCGACGCTACACAACCGAGGTCGTGATGGACCAGATGAAGATGCTGAGCCCGAAGACCGAGAGCCCCGTGGTGGAGAACGGCCAGCCGGTAGCCGAGCCGGTCGGCGCATAAGGAGCAAGACGCGATGATTCCCGAACCTAACCCATACGACCCGGACGACCCAACCTACTACGACGAGACCACTGAGGAGCTCGGCTACCTGCTCCCAGACCGGGGATTCCGCCCTGACTCGACAGAGGTCGACGATTACATGAGCTACTGAGGCCAATCACGTATCTGTCTCACTCGATAGCTTGACTGCTGGCTATCGCACGGTACATGTAGCACGGAAGAATGGCTGATCAAGCTCAACTCAGGCGGTCCTACCGGTACCGGATTTATCCCACGGTCCGCCAGCGGCTCGGCCTTGAAGCCCAGCTTGGCTTCGCGTGCCAGCTCTACAACGCAGCGCTGGAACAGCGACGCTATGCCTGGCGCGGTCGGCACCGTTCGATCTCTCTCTATGAGCAATTTCGAGAGCTGACGGCCGTTCGCGCGGCAAAAATGGGGCCGCCCGATATGAGCTGCTCCGCGATGCGAGACCCCCTTAGCCGACTCGATAGGGCTTTCGCCGCGTTTTTTCGCCGCGTTCGAGCGGGGGCTAAGCCCGGTTATCCGCGCTTTCGCTCGATCGGCCGCTATGACAGTCTGACGTGGGACTTCGGGTGGGGCCTTCGCGATGGCCGCGTCTACTTCAAGGGCATCGGCCAGGTCAAGGTGAAGTGGCATCGCCCCCTCCCCGCCGCCGCGGTGGTCCGTACGGTCACCGTGCGACGGGTGGCGGAACGCTGGTACGCGTGCTTTTCGCTGCGGCTGTCCGGATATGGGAAAGCTGCCGTCGCTGGACGACCGGCCGTGGGGCTCGATCTCGGCATCCAACATTTCGCTGCGCTCTCCACCGGCGAACACATTCAAGGCCCGCGCGCCTACCGCGCGGCGAGGCGGCAGTTACGAGTGGCCCAACGGCGGGTCGCCCGTCGGCAGAGGGGCTCACGTCGGCGGCACAGGGCGCGACTACTTCTCGCCCGTCAGCATCAGAGGATTCGGAACCTTCGGAGTGACCACGCCCACAAGCTGACCCCGACGCCTCGTGTGCGACTTCGGATTGATCGCGGTCGAAGACCTTAAAGTGAGCGGACTGGCGCTGGGACCCTTGGCCAAAGATGTATCCGATCAGGGCTGGGCGGCGTTCTTGACGACGCTCGAGTACAAAGCGGCAGAAGCTGGTACTCGGCTTATCAGGGTCCCGCCTCGGGGAACCTCCCAGACTTGCTCGGGCTGTGGCGCTGTGGTTCCGAAGCAACTGTCGGAGCGAACTCACAAGTGCCCTCACTGCGAGCTTGTCCTTGACCGCGATACGAACGCGGCGCGCAATATTCTCCGGCTCGGCTTGAGCCGTCAGGCGTCAACGTGGTCCACGGGGGCGTGCGTTGCCTGAGAAGGCGTCCTCGGAACGTCGAGTACGTCATTGCCCTAGCATTTGCCAACACCGGACACGACTCAGTTCCCTCCCCCTCTGGGGGAGGGCAGGGTGGGGCCTCCGGCGTCTACCCAAGTTTCAGGAGGTGGCTGATTACCCTCGGCGTCGGCATCGTTGGCCTGCCCAACGTCGGCAAGACCACACTGTTCAACGCGCTCACCCGCGCGGGCGCCGGGGTCGCCTCCTACGCCTTCAGCACGGTCGAACCGAATACGGCGATGGTGGAAGTGCCGGACAAGCGGCTCGACGTCCTAGCGCAGATGTACAAGCCCAAGAAAGTCACCCCGACGGTGATGAAATTTGTCGACGTTGCAGGACTCGTCGCTGGAGCCAGCCGCGGCGAGGGCATGGGCAACCAGTTTCTCTCCAATATCCGTGAGCTCGACGCGCTGGCCATGGTGGTCCGATCATTCCAGGACCCGAACGTTCAACACGTCGATAGCAAGCTCGACCCACGCCGGGATATGGGAATGGTGAACCTCGAGGTGGCGCTGGCCGACCTCGACGTGGTCAACAAGCGGCGGGAGAGGATTGGCTCCACCGCGCGACTCAAGCCTGGCGCCAAGGAAAAGGAAGAGCTCGAGCTCCTCGACCGGCTGGCGGCTCACCTCGACGAGGGAAAGCCGATTCGTACCCTGAGCTTCGAGCCCGAGCAGGCGAAGCTCCTCAAGAGCTTTTCATTCCTCACCGCCAAGCCGGTCCTCTACGTCGCCAACATCGGAGAGGACCAGATCGGCAAGGAGACCCCCGAGCTGCAGGCGCTGCGGGCCGAAGCCACGGCCGAGAATGCCGAGGTCATCGCCCTCTCGGCGCGGCTCGAGGCTGAGATCCGCGAGCTACCGGATGAGGAGGCCGCGGTCTTCCTCGAAGACGCGGGGTTGAAGGAGGCGGCGCTTCCGACCTTCATCCACGCGGCGTATCGGTTGCTGAACCTGGTGACCTTCCTCACCGCGGGCGATCCGGAGGTGCGTGCCTGGACGGTTCGCCAGGGAGCGAAGGCGCCCGAAGCGGCCGGCGTGATCCACAGCGACATCGAGCGCGGCTTCATCAAGGCCGAAATCGTCGCCTACGATGACCTGGTCGCGGCCGGATCCTACGCGGCGGCCCGGGAACGGGGGAAGGTGCGGCTGGAAGGGCGCGACTACGTGATGAAGGATGGCGATGTCTCCCTCTTCCGCTTCAACGTCTGACGCCGCCTGGCGTCTGCTGCTCGATCCGCCGGCGGCGGGTGCCTGGAACATGGCCGTCGACGAAGTGCTGCTCGACGGGGCGGGCGCGGGAAGTGCGCCACCCACCCTGCGCTTCTACGAGTGGGCGCCACCCTGTCTTTCGCTGGGCTACTTTCAACCCTTCGACGTGGTCGACGTCGCGGGTTGTCTACGCCTCGGCGTCGACGTGGTCCGCCGGCCGACCGGCGGTCGCGCCATCCTGCACGATCGTGAAGTGACCTATAGCGTGACGCTGCCGCTCAGGCTGCTGGGCGACGACAGCGCTGTCCTGCCGTCGTATCACCGGCTGAGCCTCGCGCTGGAGCGGGGACTCAACCAGCTCGGTGCGCCGGTGGTGCTGGCGCCGGAAAACACTGCACAACCCGGCCCCGATCACGGCCCGGTCTGCTTCGACCGGCCCTCCGCCCACGAGATCTTGCTCGACGGCCGCAAGCTGGTCGGCAGTGCCCAGGTACGCCGGGCGACGGCGATCCTGCAGCACGGCAGCATCTTGATCGAGCCCCGGATCGACCGGTTGCTCGCGTGCCTTTGGCTCCCGGACGGTCCCGACGCGCGGATCGAGGACGGCGTCGCCGGGCTGGCCGAGGTGGGCGACTTTGACCCGGCGACGATCGCCGGTGCGCTGGCCGGTGGGTTTGCCGAGGAGTTCGGCGTCAGGCTGGTTCCCGGTCGCCTAAGACCGGATGAGCGGCAGGCCGCCGACGCCCTGGTGGATTCGAAATATCACGCCGCCGCCTGGACCAAGCGGCCGCCGTCGATTACGGCCCCAATTACAACAAGGACCAGATGAGGAGGGGCATTGCAGCGGCGATGGCAGGACGGCTGCAGGGATCTGGCCCTTGTTGGCTCGCGGCTTCGGGTACACGCTATATGTTGTACCCGGGTGAGTTTGTACCACAGCCCGTTGGACGTGTCAAGCGCTTTTCCACGTTCGCTGTAAACTCCACTCGCTCAGGAATCCGGATGTCGCGAAAGAACAAACGCAACCAGCTCAGGAAGCCCCAGCGTGGATCGTCCGGCGGCGGCCGGGCGGCCCGGCCAGCCGGCATCCCTCCGGCGACGCCCATCGAGGGTGGTCAGGTCGGCCCGAGCGCCCAGCCCGCCAGCTCCGCCTCCCCCATCCCTCGTCCGCTTCCTCGCGCCGCCCGCGGTCGCCAGATGGCCGGGCCGCTGCCCGCGCAGGACGCCGCGATCCCGCTCGACCGGGTGCCTTACTTCAGATCGGACCTGCGCCGGATCGCGATCACGGCCGGGCTCATGTTCGTGCTCCTGATCGTAGGGTCGATCGTGCTGCGCGGTTTGCTCCAGGCGTGATCTTTTAGAGGACAAGCAAGAAAGCCGATCGCGTAACCGTTCTGGCACAAAGGTCCAACAACTTGCCAGGAGGTTTACGTGTTCGATAAAAGATCAAAGCGTGAAACAGCCGGTCCAATCGTTGCCGAGACCGTGCTCAGCAATCAGATCAAGCTCGAAGGTCGGCTACAGTCGACGTCCAACATCCGATTTGACGGTGAAATGCTCGGCGATCTGACGACCGAAGGCGACCTCTCAGTAGGGGAGGGCGGCCGGGTCAAGGGCAACGTCAGTGGCCGAAACGTCGTCGTCGGAGGCAACATCCAGGGCAACGTGAACACCACGGGCCGCCTGGAGATCCTTGCCACCGGCAAAGTCTTCGGCGACATCGTGGTCGGCTCGCTGATCATCGACGAGGGCGGCATCCTCCGCGGGAAGAGTGGGATGCACGGCGAACAGCTGGCCTCTTCGACCGTCTCGGTCGGTCTGCGCCCCGAGGCGGTCGCCGCCTAAGCCAGGGGTTTTATTAATTCAAAGGCTCCGAGCAATCGGGGCCTTCTTTTTTGCCGATACTTAAGCGCGTGTTCAGCGACCCGGTTCAGTTCGTCATCAACGCGATCTATCTCGTGCCAGGCCTCCTCATCGGCCTGATCGGACACGGGCTGGCACAGGCCGCCTTTGCCGACGCCCGCGGCGACCAGACACCACGTCTTGACGGTCGTCTCTCGCTGGACCCGAGTCGTCATCTCGACCCGCTGGGCACGATTGCCGCCTTCTTCATCAACTTCGGCTGGGCCAGGGAGGTCCGGATCAACCCCTATCGCATGCGGAGTGCGTGGGATCCGGCGCTGGTCGCCCTGGCCGGGCCCGTCGCCAACCTGCTGATCGCCATCGTGCTATCCATCCCGATCAAACTGGCGCTGCGGGCCGGCTCATTCGACCCCGCATGGCCGCCCTGGCGCGTCCTGTTGGTCGCCTTCTATTTCAATGTCGCGCTCGCCGTCATCAGCCTGGTGCCGATTCCCCCGCTGGACGGCTACCTCTTCCTGGAGCGGCTCTTCCGACGACGCTACGGCAGGCTCTTTGCCCGGATCGATGCGCAGCGGCAGTTGATCCAGCTGGTGTTCGTTCTTCTTGTGTTGCTGACCGGGATCCTGGGCTTTCTCTATCTGCCGGTGGCACGATTCCTCCTCCGTCTCCCGCCCTTCGCGGTAGGGTCCTGATCATGGATGTGCTACGCGCCCTGCCGAGCGTTCATCAGGTCCTCGAGCAGGTGGAGGCGCAGGCCCTGGTTAAGGTCCATGGCCGGGCGCTGGTTTTGTTCGCGGTGCAACGAGCCCTCGACGAGGAGCGCGCGGGCGGCACGATTGCGCAGCCTGCCGTCCGGATGTCGCGGATTGAGGCGCTCGTTCGCGAGTTGCGTCAGCCGCGCCTGCGTCCTGTGATCAATGCCACCGGGGTGGTTCTTCACACCAACCTGGGCCGCGCTCCCCTGTCGGCCCCGGCGGCGCAGGCCGCCGCCCTGATTGCCGGTCGTTACTCGACGCTGGAGTTCGACCCGCGAACCGGACGGCGGGGACGGCGTCACGACCTGGTGGCCGATCTCCTGCGCTACCTGACCGGCGCCGAGGCGGCGGCGGTTGTCAACAACTGCGCCGCCGCGGTGCTATTGATGCTGACGGCCCTGGCCAAGGGCAAGGAGGTCATCGTCGGGCGGGGTGAGCTGGTCGAGATTGGTGGTGGATTCCGGATGCCCGACGTCATGCGCCTCTCGGGTACGCGCCTGGTCGAGGTGGGCACCACCAACCGCACGCGACCCGAGGATTACGCCGCTGCCATCACGCCAAAAACGTCCGCCATCTTGAAGGTCCACGCGAGCAACTTCCAGGTGGTCGGCTTCGCGGAGAGCGTCGAGGTCGAGCCACTCGCTCGAGTCGCACGCCGGCATGGCGTGCTCCTGCTGCATGACCTGGGCAGTGGTTCGCTGCTCGACACCGCGGCCTATGGCCTGGCCGCCGAACCGAGGATCCAGGATAGCCTGCGAGCGGGAACCGACCTGCTGGCCTGCAGCGGAGACAAATTGCTGGGTGGCCCTCAGGCCGGGTTGCTGCTCGGGCGCGCCGAGCTGGTGGACAAAGTCATGAAGCATCCGCTCGCCCGTGCGCTGCGCGTCGACAAGCTGACGCTCGCCGCGCTGACGGCGACGCTCGACCTGTACCTGACCCAATCGGTGGCTGCGCTACCGATCTGGAGCATGCTCGGAGCATCCGCCGAGGCGATGGCGGACCGCGCCATGACCTGGCAACGCCGCCTGCTAGAACGCGGCATCGAGGTGGAGGTCGTCCCTGCGGAGTCGGCCGTCGGGGGTGGTTCACTGCCCGGCGAGCGGCTGCCGACGACCGCGCTCGCCCTCACTCCACGGCCCGGTCGAGCTGCCGAGCTGCTCCGCCGCATGCGTGAGCACGAGCCGCCGGTCATCGGCCGGATCGAACAGGAGCGTGTGCTGCTCGACCCCCGAACCGTGCTCCCCGACGAAGACGACGCGCTCCTCGACGCGGTGGTTGCCGCGCTCGCATGACCGAGTCCCCCGGCGCATCCTTCGTGGTCGGGACTGCCGGCCACATCGATCATGGGAAGTCGGCGCTCGTCAAGGCGTTGACGCAAATCGACCCCGACCGGTTGGAGGAGGAGAAGCGCCGCGGCATGACCATCGACCTCGGTTTCGCCTATATGACGTTGCCCAGCGGCCGCCGGGTGGGGTTTATCGACGTGCCGGGCCATCAGCGATTTCTCAAAAACATGCTTGCCGGCGTGCATGGAATGGATGCGGTGCTACTGGTGATCGCGGCGGACGAGGGTCCGCGGCCGCAGACACGCGAACACCTCGCTATTGTCGATCTGCTCGGCATCGAGCACGGGCTGGTGGTCCTCACCAAAGCGGACCTGGTGGACGACGCTTGGCTCGCGCTGGTTCGCGAGGAGGTGGCCGGCCTGATCGCCGGAACCTCGCTCCAACGGGCGCCGATCGTCGCCGCCTCCAGCGTTTCCGGTGTGGGGCTGACACAACTACAGACGGCGCTCGACGCCGAGCTCGCCAACACGGCGGCGCGACCCGATCTCGGCCGCCCGCGCCTGCCGGTCGACCGGTCCTTCGCCATGTCGGGCTTCGGCACGGTGGTGACGGGAACCCTGGTGGGCGGGGCGCTGCGGCAGGGAACAGAGATCTCGGTGCTGCCTGCCGGACGACGGGTGCGGATCCGCGGCCTGCAGCAGCACAACCAGCCGGTCGAGGAGGCGCGCCCAGGGAGTCGTACCGCGGTGAACCTCAGCGGCCTCGACCATTCGGAGGTCCGTCGCGGTGACGTGCTGGCCCTACCCGGCACGCTGCCGCCGAGCCGGCGCCTCGACGCGCGCCTGCACGTGCTGCCCGGGGCGGCCCAACCGCTGCGCCATCGGCAGCGTCTGCTGATGTATCACGAGACGGCCGAGGTGATGGTTGAGATCAGTCTGCTCGAGCGCGATGAGCTCGCGCCTGGAGCGTCAGGATGGGCGCAGCTTTTTGCAGCGGAACCATTGGTGGCATTGGACGGTGACCGTTTCATTCTCCGCGTCCCCTCCCCGACGGCCACGGTCGCCGGCGGCGTGATCGTCGATCGTGCACCGCGGCGTCATCGCCGGCGCGACCCCGCGCTGATCGACAACCTCGCCGCGCGCGAGCGCGCCGATCCCGGGACAGCAGCCGTCCTCGAGCTCGGCAAGCATCCCTGGGGTCTGCGGGATAGTGAGCTGGCTCGCTTCCTGGGCCTCCCCAACGGAAAGGTGGTCGAGGTCCTCATGCCGCTCGCCGAGAAAGGCGTCGTGCGTCGCCTGCCGTCCGGCTGGCTGGCGCGGGATCAGTGGGACGGCTTGCAATCGCGCCTCACCAGCTCGCTCGAGGCCTACCACGAGGCGCAACCGCTGCGGCGCGGGATGCCCAAGGAAGAGCTGCGCAGCCGGACCAGCATTCCGGCGGATGTCTTTGCCGAGGTGCTCGGGGTGTTGGCGGAGGAGGGCCGCATCGTGGAAGGCGGCGGCGAGGTCGCCGTGGCCACCCACAAGCAGCTCCTGAGCAGCGACCAGGAACGGGTCGTCGGCGCCTTTCTTGCCGAGCTCGAGTCGCAGCCGTTCAACCCACCGCCGCTCGCGGACCTGCTGCGCCGGCACGCGTTGACGCCGGCGCTGCTGCAGTACCTGGTCGCGGACGGACGGATCGTACGGGTCAACGAGGACACCGTGTTTGCCCGATCCGCCTACGACGAGGCCGCCAGGATGCTGCGCGCCCATCTCACCAAGCATCGGACGCTCACGGTGGCCGCCGCGCGCGACTTGCTGGGATCGAGCCGCCGCTACGTTCTTCCCTTGCTCGAGTGGATGGACGCGCAGAAGATCACGCGGCGGGTCGGAGACGACCGTATCCTGAGGAGCTGATGCGCGCGGGTTCGCCGCCGGGTGTCCTGGCTGCCGGTCTGACGCTCGCGGTAGCGATGACGGCCTGCGGGCCGCAGCCTCCCGACGGGGCGACCTTGGTCAAGCAGTCGAGTCAACGCATGCTCGGGCTGAAAGGCTTTCATTTCCAGATGCAGATCACCGGCTTCACCGGTGCGGGCGAGCCGGTGCAAAGCGCTCAGGGTGATGCGCACCCGCCGGACCTGCGTGCGAAGGTGATCCTGAAGGAGGGCGCGGTCCTGCTGGAGGTCGAGGTGATCTTCAAGACCGACAAGATCTATTTGAAGTCGTTCACGGGCGGCTGGCAGGAGCTCACGGCTGCCCAGGTCGCCCAGTTCTTCGATGCGCGGCTGCTTTTCGATCAACAGTCTGGCTTGTTCGCGGCGATGCGTGACACCACGTCCCCCTACCGGGGCAGCAGCGAAACGGTGAACGGACACGACACGTTCCCGGTCGACGGCGTGCTGCAAGCGTCGCGTGTCCATCAATTGCTGCCACTGATCCGCGACCAGGGCTCATACCATGCCACCTACTGGATCGAGAGGGCGAGCGACAACCTCTGGCGCGCGCGCGTGACCGGTAATCTGTTCGATGCGGCACAGGCGGCGACAATGGTTTTCGATTTCTCCAATCATGATCACTCCGTTTCGGTCACCCCGCCTCCGCTCGGTTAACCGCCCGGCGCTGCTCTCACTGACGGGAGCCGGGCTGTTCCTCGCCTCGCTCGACGCCTACGTCGTGGTCACCGCGCTGTTGCCGATGTTGACCTCGGTTCACATCGCGGTCAACCGGCCCGAGCAGGCGACACCGATCATCACCGGCTTCCTCCTCGGCTACCTCGCCGTGATGCCGATTGCCGGCGGGCTGAGCGATCGATTCGGGCGCATCCGGATCTTTGCCGCCTGCCTCGCCCTCTTCGCCTTCGGCTCCTTTCTGACCGCGAGCGCCCCCTCGCTGTCGCAGCTGGTCACCGGCCGCTTGCTGCAGGGCGCCGGCGGGGGCGCGCTGGTGCCGGCCGTGCTCGCACTGGCCGCCGACCTCTACCCGGCGGGCGACCGCAGTCCGGTACTGGGTGCGGTCAGCGCCCTCCAGGAGATCGGCAGCGTGCTGGGCCCGCTGTGGGGTGGCCTGGTCACGGCATCATCGTTCGGCTGGACCTGGATTTTCTGGCTCAACATCCCCGCCGCTGCCTTGATCATCTGGGCGCTCTGGCCTGAGATTCGGTCGCGCCGCGAGGAGCGCCGTCCGGCGGACCTCGATTGGGTCGGGGCATCGCTGGCGACCGCCGGACTGGCCCTGTTGACGCTGGCGCTGTACGCCGCCAATCCCGAGCAGAGCCCGGTGGGCGCGGGCTTCCTCTGGCAGGCGCCGCTGGCCATCATTTGTTTTGCCGCCTTTACCTGGTACGAGCGGCGCACGCCGCATCCGCTGATCAACGTCCGCCGCTTCCGTGATTCGTCCTTCAGCGGGTCGGCGCTGACGAACGCGATCGCCGGCGCCGGTTTGATGGTCGCCCTGGTCTACATCCCGGTGCTCGCCAACGCCGTCTTTTCGATGAATGCGAGCGGCTCGGCGCTGCTGTTGGTGCGACTGATGCTGGGAATCCCGGTTGGCGCGCTGCTGGGCGGCTGGCTCGCGCACCAAATGCGAAGTTACCGATTTGTCGCTGCCCTCGGACTGGTCCTGGCGGCCATCGGATTCGTGATGTTGTCAGGCTGGAACGAGGGATCACTCAAGCCGCACTTCATTGGGCCCCTCACGCTTGCGGACGGCGAGCTGTTTCTCACCGGGCTCGGGCTTGGCATCGAGATTGCGCCGGTCAGCGCGGCGCTGCTGGACGCCGTGGGGGAGGCGGAGCGGGGCGCGGGGGCATCGTTTCTGATCGTCATGCGACTGGTCGGGATGCTGGTCGGCTTCTCGCTGGTCGCGGGATTTGGACTGTGGGAATTCCATCGCGCGACGGCGCACCTCCTGCCGCCATTGCCCGGTCTCAATCCAAACTTCGCGGCACAGTTCGCCCTGTACACACTCAAGGTCAAGCAGGCGATTTTCGACCAGTACCATCTGATCTTCCGTGCCACCGCGATCGCGCTGCTGGTCGGCGCTGCGGTGGCCGCCGCCACCTTGCGGCCCCTGGCTCGGCCGCGCTGGCAATAGCCGGTCTATTCTGAGCCGCGATACCCATGGCCCTGGTCGGCATTGATCTCGGGGGCACGCAGCTGCGCGTGGCGGTCGCGAACGACCGCGGACGCCTGCGCACCGTGTTGCGCCGTCCCACCGAGGCTGTTCGTGGACGGCAACACGTCATCAATCGGATCGTGGCGGCAGTCGCCGACGCGCTGGCCGAAGACGCCACGCCGGCGCGCCGGGTGCGGGCGCTGGGAATCGGCCTGCCAGGACCAGTGGATCCGTCGGCGGGCCTGGTCATCAGTCCGGCCAATTTGCCCGGGTTCCATAACGTCCCGCTCAACCGCATCCTTACCGCAGCGACCGGTATTCGCAGCTACCTCTACCACGATGCGCACCTGGCAGCCCTCGCCGAGCACCGGCGGGGGGCCGGCCGCGGCGCCAGCGAGCTGATCTACGTCACCGTATCCACCGGCATCGGGGCCGGGCTGATGATTCGCGGCGAGCTCTACGCCGGTGCGCATGGAAGCGCGGGCGAGATCGGCCACATCGTCGTTCAGCGGGATGGGCCGCTCTGCACCTGCGGCAATCGCGGCTGCGTCGAGGCGATCGCCAGCGGCACCGGCATCGCCCGGGCCGCGCGTGAGCTGGGGGCGCAAACCCCCGCGAGCGCCCTGTATCGCCTTCAAGCGCCGTCGCCGGTGGAGGTCGCGCGGGCCGCGCGCGCCGGCGATCAGCTGGCGATCGGCATCCTGGACACGGCCGGTACCTACCTCGGGATCGCGATGGGGACACTTGTCAACCTTTTCAATCCGCAGCTGATCGTGCTCGGGGGCAGCGTCATCAAGGCTGGTGCGCCGCTGCTGACACCGATGCGCCGCTCGATGATCGCATCGTCGTGGAAGGCCGCGCGCCGCGGTCTGCGGATCGTCCGGCCGGCACTGGGCGACGACGCCGGACTGATCGGTGCCGTCGAGTTCGCGCGACTGCGCGCGGGGCATGCCCGTCCGGCTTGATCCGCCGGCGCTTCCAGGATGGGAGCCGGCGTTCGCGGCGGTGCGGGAGCAGGCCCACAATCGCGGGTTGCGGGCGCTGGTGGTCGGCGGCTACGTGCGCGATCGCTTGCTCGGTGCTGACCGTGAAAAGGAGATTCGCGAAGTCGACATCCTGGTAGAAGGGAAGGGCGCCATCCAGCTGGCGACCGACGTTTCAACGGCCATGAAGCTTCACCCGCCGGTCGTCTTCGAACGATTCGGGACGGCGCATCTCGATTTCGATCATCGCGCCCTGGAATTCGTTTCCAGTCGTGTCGAGACCTACGACCCATCGAGCCGCAAGCCGCAGGTGAGCCCGGGCACGCTCAAAGACGACGTCATGCGGCGCGACTTCACGGTCAACACGCTGCTGATGGATTGGGATGGCAGCGTGCACGACCTGACCGGGCGCGGACTCACCGACCTCGAGTCGCGTCGGATCGTGACCCCTCTTGAGCCTCATGCCACCTTCGACGAGGATCCGCTGCGGATGTTGCGCGCGATCCGCTTTGCCGCCACGCTCGACTTCTCGCTCGATCCCTCGGTCGAGGCAGCCATCCGGGATCAATCGAGCCGGCTGCAACCACCGACGGTCTCGATGGAGCGGATCCGCGACGAATTCTCGAAGCTGCTCCTGGCGGAGCAGGTGGGGCGCGGACTGGAGCTGCTCGATGCCACTCGCCTGCTGGTCCGCATCCTGCCCCAGCTCGAGGCGGGCAAGGGGATGCAGCAGGGCGGATGGCACAGCCGCGATGTGTTCGGCCATGCGCTGCTGGCAGCGACGCTCGCCCCGCCTGACCTCACCACGCGGCTGGCCGCGCTGCTGCACGACGTCGGCAAGCCCGCCGTCCACGAGCTGCGCGACGGAAAGCCAACCTTCATTGGGCACCAGGAAGTCGGTGCCGTCATGGCGGGCAACGCGCTGCGGCACCTGCGTTACCCGGGCGAGCTCATCGATGCCGTGACGACCTTGATTCGCCTGCACATGCGTCCTATCCAGTACGACCCGCAGGGTTGGGAGGACAAGGCGGTGCGGCGCCTGGTTCGCGATGCAGGTGATCAGCTGGACCGGCTGCTGGCACTGGCCCGCGCCGACATGCGCGCGAGTCATTACCCGGACGTCAAGAAAATCGACGACCTCGAGGCACGCATCAGGCGGCTCGACGCCGGCGCCATCGCCGCCATCCGCTCGCCGCTCACCGGTGAGGAGCTGATGACGCGCTTCGGACGTCCACCCGGGCCGTGGATCAAGCGCGTCAAGTCGGCGCTCGAGGAGGCGATCATCGATGGCGCGCTCGCGTCGGACCCGCAAGCTGCCTGGGATTACCTCGACGTGCATCCCGAGCTGCTCGACGGTTAATGTCGACGCCCGCTGCGCTGCTGGTCTTCGCCTTGGGCCTGGCTGTCAGCCTCGGCGCCAGTGAGTTTCTGGTGCGTGGCTTCGGCCGGCTTGGAACGAATGTAGGACTGGCCGCCGGTCTGGTCGGGCTGCTGACGGCATTGGGCGCCGATGCGCCCGAGATTTCTTCGGCGATCACTGCTCTGCTCTCCGGCGCGAAAGACGTCGGCCTTGGCGTGATCCTCGGTTCGAATCTCTTCAACCTCGCGGCGCTGCTTGGATTTAGCGCGGTGGTCGCCGGCCGGGTCTCCTTTCGTCGGATACTGCTCGCGCTCGACGGTGGCGTTGCGTTGTGGGCGACCATGGTAGTCGGTGCGATGCTGCTGCTCGGGCTCCCGCCAATCGTCGCGCTGGTTCTCGTGCTCGCCGTCTTCCTTTTCTATTTATTTCTACTGGGGGCCGAGCCGCATCGCGTGGACCACTTGCCGCTTCCGCGACAAATGCGACACGGGCTGGCGGCGGCCGCGCGCGTCATTCACGGTGATCTCGAACGCACGGCACCCGCCCGAGATTCATGGGGCCCGGTCTGGTGGGTCGTGCCGTCGATTGCCACGATCGTCGCTGGGAGCTTCGCCATGGTCAGTGGCGCCCTGGTCCTCGGCGATCACTGGCACCTATCGCGAATTTTCTTAGGCGCGGTGGCGTTGGCTGCGATCACGAGTCTTCCCAATGCCTATGCGGCCACTCGGATCGCGCTGTCGGGCAACGGGGCGGCCGTGGTGAGTCTCGCCTTCAACAGCAACACGCTCAACCTGCTGGCAGGCGTCAGCCTGCCCGCCGTCCTGATCGGCGGAGTGGCCTCGGCATCCGGCGCCCTGGCCGAGTTCGGCTGGCTGATGGCGCTGTCGCTGGTTGCCATCGCGCTTGGATATTGGGCGCGAGGATTCAGCCGCTGGAGCGGCCTGGTGCTGATCATCGGCTACCTGGTTTTCATCATCGCGATCCTGCGCTGAGAGCCCCTGGGGGCGGTTGTCCAGCGGCTATCCACAGGTGCGGAGTGGAAGTCGTGGAAGAGTCACGACAGACAGCTGTCACAACGGTTGGTTAGCCTGTTGCTCTGATAAACTCTGCGTCGCCACGGACGCGTCGGAGCAGGCTCGACGTGACCAATGGCTCGCCGACATAGGGGATCATGCTTCTCAGTCTTCGGCTGCTCCGGCGAATCGCGCGGGAACTCCCCCGCTACGGCAAGCTCACCTATTGCCTCTACCGCGATTCGCGCGTCCCGCAGCGCAACAAGATCGCGCTGGCGGCGGCCATGGCGTTGATCCTCAACCCGGTGGTCGACGTGCCGCTGCGGTTGCCGATCTTCGGTGAGATGGACGCGGTGGCGCTGACGGTGCTGGCGGTGCGGGTGTTCGTTGAGAAGGCGCCCAAAGACGTGGTGGCCGAACACGAGGAACAGATCGCGCTGGGGACGAGCGTCTTCGACCAGGACGTGCGCACCGGCCGCGAAGGCTTGCGGGCGAGGTTGAATGATTTACGTGGGCGCGGCCAACGCGTGGTCGCCCGCGCTCGGAGGAATGCGGTATGAAAGTTGTGTTGATCCAGGACGTCAAAGGCACCGGGAAAGCCGGCGAGACAAAAGACGTCGCCGACGGCTATGCCCGTAACTTCCTGCTCCCGCAAAAGCTGGCCCAACAGGCGACCCGCGGCGCCCAGGACCAGGTCGATCGCCAGAAGGTCACCGAAAGCAAGCGCGAGGAGCGCGAGCTGGCCGATGCGAAGGCCTTAGCGGTGCGGCTCGAGGCCGCCCAGGTCGTGTTGAAGCTCCGCAGCGGGAAGGATGGCAAGCTCTTCGGCGCCGTCACCAATGCCGATGTTGCGTCGGCGCTCAAGCAGCAACACGGGATCACGCTCGACCGGCGCAAGATCGAATTCGACGAACCGGTCAAAGCTATGGGGCCGGCAAGCGCGCACGTCAAGCTCCGCCGTGAGGTCACGGCCCGCATCCCGTTGATGGTCACCTCCGCTTGACAGTTGACCTGAGACGTTCGCCGGCCCCGCCGGCGGCCGGCGGCCGCGTGCCGCCCCACAACCTCGAAGCGGAAGCGTCGGTCCTCGGCTCTTTGATGCTCGACCGCAACGCGATCGTTCGGGTGGCCGACTTCCTGCGGCCCGAAGACTTTTATCTCGACCATCACGCCCAGGTGTACCGGGCGGTCCTCAATCTCTATGACCGGGCCGATCCCATCGACCTCCTAACCATCGCCGCGGAGCTGGAAACGATGCGCGCGCTGGAGCGGATCGGGGGCCAGGCATTTCTCGCTGAGCTGCAGAGCGGTGTCCCGACAGCGGCCAACGTCGAGTACTACGGCCACCTCGTCGAGGAAGGCGCCACCAAGAGAAAGTTGATCGGCGCGGGCGGGCGGATCACGGCCCTCGGCTTCGACGAGAGCACGCCCGCCAGCCAGGCGCTCGATACGGCGGAGAGCGTCATCTTCAACATCGCGGAAGGCCGCATCACCCAGGACTTCGTCGCACTCAAGGACATTCTCAAGACGACCTGGGATCAGATCGAACAGATCCACAAGGATTCATCCGTCATCTCGGGCGTGCCCAGTGGTTTCAACGACCTCGATGCGAAAACCGGCGGCTTTCAGAAGTCAGACCTGGTCATCATTGCTGCACGCCCAGGCGTGGGTAAGTCGAGCATTACCTTGAATGTCGCGCAGCACGCCGCGATCCAGTACAAGGTTCCAGTTGCCATATTTTCGCTGGAGATGTCCGAGCAACAGCTCGTTACGCGACTGCTGTGCAGCGAGGCATCGGTCGATTCGTACCGCTTGAGAACCGGGCTTCTCAAGGATGCCGAGTGGCCACGAATCGCGCAGGCAATGGGGGCTCTTTCAGAAGCACCTATTTACATTGACGACTCCCCAAATGTGTCGGTGATGGAGATGCGAACCAAGGCGCGACGCTTGAAGTCGGCGAACAACCTTGGGCTGATTGTCGTCGACTACCTTCAACTGATGCAGGGTCGCAATCAGGAAAATCGCGTTCAGGAGATATCGGAGATTTCGCGGTCACTCAAAGGCTTGGCGCGCGAGCTACAGATCCCAATCATTGCCTGCTCGCAGCTCAGCCGCGAACCAGAGAAGCGGACCGACCATCGTCCACAGCTTTCTGACCTTCGCGAATCCGGCTGTTTGACTGGAGACACTCCCGTTTACCTGCCTGACCTGGGTGTCTACCGGCCGATCGCTCAGCTCGTTGGGCAGGTGGGCTTCCGTGTCCTAGCCCTGAATACGAACACCTGGGAATTAGAACGATGCCGGGTTGAGAACGCTTTTAGCACGGGCAACAAGCCGGTATTTCGTTTGACGACCCAGCTTGGTCGTTCCGTCCGCGCAACGGCAAACCACAAGTTCCTGACGATCAACGGCTGGCGCCGACTGGACGAGTTGAGGCACGGTGATCGTGTGGCGATCCCTCGTCGGCTCAGCGGGCCGACGGCTCAAACGATGAGTGACGACGAGCTTGCCTTCCTTGGCCATCTAATCGGCGACGGCTGTACATTGCCCCGACACGCTCAGCAATACACGACGAATGATCTCGGTCTGGCACAAACGGTCGCGGAGTTGGCGGCTCGCGTATTTCCTGGAACGATAAGCCCGCGTATCAACCGTGAAAGAGGCTGGTACCAGGTTTATCTTTCGTCGACGGGCCGTTTGACGCACCGTGTTCGCAATCCCATTGCAAAATGGCTCGACGAGTTGGGTGTCTTTGGGCTTCGTTCGTACGAGAAGTTTGTGCCAGATAAAGTCTTCACGCAACCGCGGCCGCAAATAGCGCGCTTTTTGAGGCATCTCTGGTCAACGGACGGTTGCATCATCTTGTCCGTTGGCGGAGATCACTATGCCAACATCTATTACGCGTCGAGCAGCGCCCGGCTGGCCCGAGACGTCCAATCCCTGTTGCTTCGATTGGAAATCAACGCCCGGATGACGCGGCACTCACAGGGTCTTAAAGGCCGGGATCAGTACCACGTCGAGGTAACCGGAAAAGCCGACGTCGAACGATTCATCGCGCAGGTTGGCGGTCTCGGCGAATCGAAATCGGTCCAGATGTCGGCGATATCCAGATACGTCGGCTCTCGGGTGGCGAACACGAATCGCGACGTCATCCCGAGCGAAGTCTGGAGGACGATTGCGGTGCCGGCAATGCAAGTGGCAGGTCTGACCAGTCGCGCGCTGCAGGCCCAGCTTGGAAATGCTTACTGTGGTACGACGCTGTACAAGCAAAATCTCAGTCGGGATAGAGCAGCCCGCCTCGCGACAGTTGTGGGGTCCGACGAGCTGATGAGCATTGCATCTAGCGATGTCTACTGGGATCGCATCGCGTCAATCGCTGCGGACGGTGAGGAAGAGGTCTTCGACCTAACCGTCGACGCGCTGCATAACTTCGTGGCTGGAAATGTCGTACTCCATAACAGCATTGAGCAGGACGCGGATCTTGTCCTGTTCATTTACCGCGAGCGTTTTTACAACGACAACATCGCCGAGGACCGGCGGAACGTCGCGGAGATCATCATCGCCAAGCACCGCAATGGACCGACGGGGAAACTCGAGCTGTTGTTCGTTGACGAGCAGACGAAGTTCGTCAATCTCGACCGGAGACGCGGGAACTAACGATGGTCACCATCCTCGTGGGCGGCCAGTGGGGCGACGAGGGGAAGGGCAAGATCATCGACCTTCTCTCGGAAAACGCCAGCATGGTGATCCGCTCGCAGGGCGGTAACAATGCCGGACACACGGTTGTCAACGCAGGCCAGGAATTTCGCTTCCACCTGATTCCGTCCGGCATTCTCTATCCCAACACGACCTGTGTTATCGGCAACGGCGTGGTGCTCGATCCGCGCGTTCTGCTCGAGGAGATGGAACAGGTGCGCTCGCGCGGCATCAGCATCGACCGGCTCGTGATCTCCGACCGCGCCCACCTGATCATGCCGTGGCACCCGATCCTCGACAAGCTCGAGGAGGAGCAGCGCGGCGATGACCGGCTGGGCACCACCTGGCGTGGCATCGGTCCCGCCTATGCCGACAAGATCCGGCGGATCGGCTTCCGCGCCGGCGACCTGCTGAAGCCGCGCTTCCTGCAGAAGAAGCTCGACTTCGTCTTGAACAAGATCAAGAATCCGATCCTTCAGGAGCTCTACCACGTGCCGCCACTGGACCCGCAGGCGGTGCTCGCCGAGTACACCGCCTATGGCGAACGCCTGGGCCCCCACATCAAGGACATCTTCCCGATCGTCCAGGATGCCTTGACGCGGCGCGAGCGTGTCCTGCTGGAGGGCGCGCAGGGCAGCATGCTCGACCTCGATTTCGGCACCTATCCCTACGTAACATCATCGTCTCCGACGGCTGGAGGCGCGCTCACCGGCTCCGGCATCCCGCCCACCGCCGTCGACCTGACGATGGGCGTCTTCAAGGCCTACATCACCCGGGTCGGGTACGGCCCGCTGCCGACCGAGCTGAACGATGCGCTCGGCGAGCAGATCCGCGAGATCGGCGTCGAGTACGGCACGACCACCGGGCGGCCCCGCCGGGTCGGATGGTTCGATGCGGTCGTCGCCCGCTACAGCGTGGCGCTGAACGGGATCGGCTCGATCGCCCTGACCAAACTGGACGTCCTTGGCGAGTTTGATCCCATTCGGATCTGCACCGGGTACCTCAACAAGGGCGAGTTGGTCTCGTATCCAATGTCGAACATCAGCCACCTCAAGCACGCGGAACCGGTCTACGAGACGCTGCCCGGGTGGCGCTCATCGATCGCGGACGTCCGCCACCCCGACGATTTGCCGAAGGCTGCCCGCCGCTACATCGAGCGGCTCGCCGAGCTCAGCGGCGCACCTATCGACATCGTCTCGGTCGGGCCTTCCCGCGACCAGACCATCTGGATGCAGGGCGGGCCCGGAAACCTAGCGGTGCGTCTGCAGCAGGAAGGCCAACCCAGCCGCCGCTAGATACCAGACCAGCGAGATGCCGGTGAGCAGCAGCCGGGTCGGGCGGTTGAGCGAGGGGGTGGTCCAGGTGAGGAGTAGGCCAACAGGATTGATGATCGCGAGCGCAAGCCCGATGGCGAGCGGACTGCGGATGCCGCCGCGCGTTGGCCCGCCACGCGTCGCGGCGCGGCGCATCTGCCGCACGAGGTCGTTGGAATCCGTTTCCACATCGAAGGACTGGACCCGGCGGGTGCTAGCGGCGCGACTGTAGGCGGTTGCCACTGGTGACATCGCCATCACGGATTGCCGCGCCTGCTGGCGCACCGGAGCCCAAAGCTTGTGCGGGTCCGGCGGCTCGCCGGACTCGACCGAAAGGGTACGGAGGGGCCGGCTTGGCCTGGCAAGTCGAACGCGAGCATGCAGGAGGTCCTTGGCTCGCAACGACATGGTCGCCACCACGCCGACCAGTAACAGCCCCTGCCAGGCGGCCTGCTGTCCTTCGCCGTACCAGCGAAGGATCATCGTGGCCATCCCGGCGGCGAGGCCGAAGGCGAAGGTGAGCCGTTCCGGGATCAGCACGCGTCGACGATCCGCGGATACGTAGCCGGCGAGGAAGAGCGACGGTCCCGAGGCGAGCTGGAAGCCGAGGTCCGATCGGATCACGAGCGCGACCGCGGCGATGCCACACAGAAATCCCGCAACGATCCCGAGGGAAATCTTTCGCGTGTACCAGAGATAGGTGACGCCGGCCAGGACGGCGCCGGCCGAGGTGACGCCGATCGGTCCCGGGACATTGCCGACGTACAACTTGACCGGGTCGATGACGAGCTGCAGCTTGTACCACAACGTCAGCGGATCGTCGAGATGCCGTCCATCGAATGGATTGACGTAGCCGAATCCGAGCTGTCGCTGGATCAAGAACAGGATGCCGAACACGATCAGGGCCGGATGAAGCATCACGCGCTGGAGCTGTGGCCAGATGACGGTATCGATCACGATGAAGAGGATCACCATGGTGGCGGCGACCCAGGCGGGCGTCCGGGGTGGGAAGAAGCAGGCGACCAGAACGCTCGCCACCAACGGATGCGTCGCCTTGAAGCCAATCCAGGCGGGAAGGCCGAAGCTGAGTCGCGCGAGCTGCAGCGCGAGCAGACACACGATGCCGGCGAGAAACGAGATGGCGAAGAGCAGGAGAGCATCCTGCGTGAAGAAGATGATGCCGGCGATTAGCAGCGGAAGTAGCGTCAGCGCGTAGGCGAGGTCGTAGTTGAGCTGCTCCGGCTGGACCAGAAGCAGCTGCGGGACACCATGCAGCGCTCGCCAGAGCTGTCGCACGTCGAGCATTGTAGTCGAGCTCCGAGCGAATTTGGCCAGACTTTGGACGCTCGGTCCAAAGTCACGTTGAAGTTCCTCCGAAGAACGTCTGCTATCCTTACTCCGTTTTTCCGGGCACCCACTTGAAATTTCCGCGCCTCATTTCGCTGCTTACGCCCATCATGCTGGCCGCCGGGTTGCTCGCCACGGTTGTCGCGGTTTCCGCGTCGGACACCCGTTGGACGTCGACCGGCCCCCAGCAGCCAGGGTCGCCCGACCGTCCTGTCTGGTCGATCGCGGTATCACCGGCGCATCCGACGGTTTTGCTCGCCGCCACCCAAGGCCGCGGCGTGCTGCGTAGCACGGACTCGGGCGCGACCTGGGCATCAGCGATCGCGGGCATCGAGGGTGCGTGGGTGGTCCGATTCGATCCGCAACAGCCGGCGACCGCCTACGCCGGCACGCAGACCGCCGGCCTGTATAAGTCGCTCGACGATGGGAAGACGTGGACGGTGCAGAGCCAGGGACTCAACAACATGGACGTCCGCTCGATCGCCTTCGGCACGGGGCTGGTTCTCGCCGGGACCGCCCAGGGCGTCTACTACTCCAGCGACGGCGCCGGCTCCTGGCATGCCCTCGGCCTCGACACCGAGTCGATCGCTGGGGTCGGCGTGCTCCCAAGCACCAACGGCTTCACGCTCTTTGCGGGGATCGACAACGGCCCGGTGGGCGCCGCGTTCTTGATGAAAAGCGAGGGATTGAACGGCAGCTGGGTGGCCGTCAAAGGAACCTTTCCCGCCGACGCCGTCGTCGCCTCGGTGGCGGTCGCGTCGGCTCCGTCGGGCGGCACCGATCCGCCGGTTCTCGCGGGCACCTCGGAGGGTGTCTTTCGCAGCGACGACCGCGGTGTGACCTGGAACGCATTAGCCGGCCTGCCGTCGACAGACTTTAACCTCGCGCTTTTCAACCCGGCCAACCCTGACCAGATCTATGTCGGCAGCGACGGCGACCAGGGCAACGGCGGCGTTTTCCGATCGCTTGATCGGGGCGCCAGCTGGAGCACCTTCGGCGCTGGTCTCCCGCCGAAGCCCCGCGTCACGGCGCTGGCATTACAGCCGCTCAACCCCGCCCAGGTCGTCGCCGCGACCTGGAATCCGACCGATGGCTCGGCCGGGGCCTATCGGATTGAGGATCCCAGCGCAACGGTTGCTGGAGTGACACCGACGCCCGCCCCCTCCGCCAGTGGCAAGGTTTCCGCCACGCCCCGCGCCATCGCGCCGGCCCCGGCTCCCCTCCGGCGCGCCACCGGCTCGCCGTCCTACACGACCTACGCCGTGGCTCTGGCCCTGCTCGTCGCCCTCGGGGCCGTGATCGCGGCCCGGCGCTGGCGGATGCGCCGCGAGGATCAGCGCATTTACCGCCCGTGACTCAGCGTCACAAAGAGGCCTCCGCCGTTAACCATCTCTTCACCGGTTCAGGCTGGCGGCGGGCGGCCGACGCCGCTACCCTCATGGCTGCGGCCCGTCGAAGGCGGGCTCAGGAGGTCGATCCCGCGTGCTCACGACCCGGTCGAAGCGAGTGCCGCTGATGGACTCCGCTGAGGCAACGCTGCGGACGCTGGCGCTGGAGCTGCCGTCGCCGCCCAAGGCGCTCGCCTCCTACGTACCTGTCCAGCAGGTCGGCGAGCTCCTCTACACGTCCGGCGTCATCCCGAGTTGGAATGGCGACGTCCAGTTCCGCGGCATCGTCGGGGCCGATGTCAGCATCAAGGACGCCGCCCGCGCCGCCGAGATCTGCGCCCTCAACATCATGGCGCTGATTCGCCAGCATGCCGGGTCGCTCGACCGGGTCGAGCAGTTCATCCAGCTCAGCGGCTTCGTGCGCT
>Ga0207684_10000626_pt1 | contig 42107 bp, 31 predicted proteins | sample KBSK5501metaG_FD_184342 | JGI IMG/M metagenome (GOLD analysis project Ga0207684, IMG submission 184342) | Corn, switchgrass and miscanthus rhizosphere microbial communities from Kellogg Biological Station, Michigan, USA - KBS K5-50-1 metaG... | ecosystem: Host-associated > Plants > Roots >... | reverse complement strand
TTGTCCGGAAGACCGTGGTCGAGTACGGCGGCCTGGACATCCTCATCGCCTCCGCGGGCCTCGCCACGAGCGCCCCTGTGACCGAGACGACGCTCGAGGATTGGGAGCTCAACTACGCCGTCCTCGCTCGCGGCTACTTCCTCGCCGCCCGCGAGGCCTTCCGTGCACTGATCGAGCAGGGCACAGGCGGTTCCGTCGTCTTCGTCGCCTCCAAGAACGCGCTCGTGGCCGGTGCCAACGCAGCCGCGTACTCGTCGGCGAAGGCCGCATCACTCCACCTTGCCCGCTGCCTCGCCGAGGAAGGTGGACCGCACGGAATCCGTGTCAACACGGTCAACCCCGACGCGGTGCTGAGTGGATCGCGCATCTGGGATAGCGCCTGGCGGAAGGAACGCGCCGCTACCTATGGCGTCGCGCCGGAGGAACTCGAAGAAGTCTATCGGAAGCGCACGACGCTAGGGGTATCGATCCTCCCTGACGACATCGCCGAGGCAGTCGCCTTCTTCGCGTCTCCAGCGCGCTCGTCCAAAAGCACGGGTAACATCATCAATGTGGATGGCGGAGTCGCAGCTGCCTACCCACGTTAGACGAAGGGACACCGAGCCATGGCGGCTCGCACGATGGCAGCGGTAGATCTCGGAGCCGAGAGCGGCCGGGTGATGCTGGCGCGCTTCGATGGTCGTCGTCTGACTTTGGACGAGGTGCATCGGTTTCCCAATCACCCTGTCATCGTCCGTGGCCACCGCCTATGGAATGTGCTCGGACTCTGGGAGGAGACGCTCATTGGCTTACGCAAGGCTCGCCAGGTGACCGGGCAGTTTGATAGCATTGGCGTCGACACTTGGGGCGTGGATTATGGGGCCGTCAACTCGGAGGGACTTCTTCGCGCACTCCCCTTTCACTATCGCGACCACCGCACCGACGGCGTGATGGAGGAAGTCTTTACTCGCACGCCGCGCGAGACCATATACGCGCGTACCGGCATCCAATTCATGCCGATCAACACGCTCTTCCAGCTATATGCTCACCACCGGCAACAACCTGAGGAGTTGGAGAACGCCCATCGCCTGCTGCTGATACCTGATTTGCTCCATAGCTGGCTTAGCGGGGCGCAGGTCAGCGAGCGAACCAACGCCACGACGACTCAATGCTGGGATCCTATCGCGGGGCGCTGGGCGACTGACCTACTCGATGACCTTGGCATCCCCACTGCCATGTTGCCGCCAGTCGTTGAGCCGGGGACCTCGCTTGGTGAGACGCTTTCGGAATGGCGGGATGAGTTGGGCGCTGCGCGGGTGATCGCCCCAGCCACTCATGACACCGGCTCAGCAATCGCGGCCGCTCCGGTCGCACAGGGGAATGACTGGGCATACATCAGTTCAGGAACGTGGTCGCTCGTGGGCGCAGAGCTTTCTAGTCCGATTATGACGTCTGAGGCGCTTTCCGCCAACTGGACCAACGAAGGCGGGGTATTCGGCTCCACGCGGTTCCTCAAGAACGTGGCTGGGTTGTGGCTTTTGCAGGAATGCCAGCGCGCCTGGGCGCAGGAACAACGGGCGCAGGACTACGACATCCTGCTCGCCAGCCTGGATGAAACTTCTGCTTTTGCTGCGCTGATTGATCCAGATGATAGGCGCTTCCTGGCGCCAGGACACATGCCAACGGCGATGAATGAGTACTTGCAGGAACATGGGCAAGAGCCGCTGAGAACGCCCGCAGCCTTCGCGCGCTGCATCTTGGAGAGCCTGGTGTTGCGCTATTGTGAGGTCCTGCGCCAACTCGAACGCCTGACCGGGAGAACGATTGGCGCAGTCCATGTGGTAGGTGGCGGATCGCGTAATGTCAGGTTAAACCAGTGGTTAGCAGACGCCTTTGGTGTCCCTGTGATAGCTGGTCCGACAGAGGCCACCGCACTGGGCAACGCGCTTATGCAACTGGTCGGCCTGGGCGAGCTGCATACATTGGCGGAGATTCGCTCAGTCGCACAGCAGACGCCGACGCAAGTGTGCGCACCGAGGGCAGGTAACCGGGCGATGTGGGACGCGATGGCGGGACGTTTTGCTTCGTAGTCCCTGTCGCGTCATCACTGAGTAAGAGCGTGTTATGAACCAGCGTGTGCGAGCGCGTAGAATAGAGGGATGCACAGACGCCCCTATCCCAGCGATGTCAGCGACGAAGAATGGGAGTTCGTTGCCCCCTACCTGAGTTTGTTGCCCCAAACGGCGGCCCAACGGCGCCACGATCTGCGTGACGTCTTTAACGCGGTGCGCTACATCGTGCGCACCGGCGCGCCCTGGAGATGGCTGCCCACGAACTTCCCACCCTGGGAGGCGGTGTACCAACAGACCCGCCGCTGGATCGCGGCTGGGTGTTTTGAAGCCATCGTCCATGATCTGCGCCTGCTGGTGCGGGCCGCTGCTGGGCGACGCCCGCAGCCCAGCGTCGCCATCGTCGACAGTCGTACGCTGCGCTCGACCGTGGAAAGTGGACAGCGCGCTGGAGTCGATGGGCACAAGCGGGTGCGTGGCTCAAAGGTCCATGCGGTGGTCGATACCATGGGCACGCTCTTGGCGCTGGCGGTGACCCCCGCCAATGAAGCCGAGCGGCGGCAGATCAGCGCCTTGGCGCAGCGAGTCCAGGCGGTGACCGGCGAGACGGTCGCGGTGCTCTACGCCGATGCGGCCTCCACCGGCGAGGAGCCGGCGGCCGCGGTGCCAGCCGGCAATGCGCCTGACGCCACTGGCGCGCTGGCGTTGGTGGACCAGAGTGAAGTCGCGGCTGGCTCCGACGTGGCGGAGACCGACGCGGATTGCGCCTACGGCGACGGACCGACCCGGCAGGCGTTTGCCGACGCCGGACGGACGCTCTCTGCCAAACTATGCCAAAGCGCCAGTGCTGCCCAACCACGGCGGCTTTCCCAAGACCGCCTTCCAAATCGATCTGGACGCGGCCACTGGGCCGACCTGTACCTGCCCCGCCGGCGCCACGGCCAGGCTGGCGCCTTGCGGGAAGGGGTGCCGGGTCTTCGTCTTCCCGGTGGCCGTCTGCGCCGCTTGCCCCGTGCGCGCGCAGTGCCTGACAGAGCCCAATAGTCGCACGACTCGCCGGACGGGCGGCACCGTCCTCCTCCACCCTCAGGAACGGCTGCTTCAGGCGGCGCGTGCCTTCCAGCAGAGCCCCGCCTTCGGGGAAGTCCGTCGCCGGCGACAAGCCGCCGAACACCGCCTGGCGCGCCTGGTGCAGCTCGGTCTTCGCCAAGCGCGCTTCGTTGGCCGAGCCAAGACGCTCTTGCCACTGGCCATGGCCGCCACGGTCGCCAACCTCACGCTGCTCGCCAGCCAAAGTCTGGCCCACCCGCCGAACTGGGGCATTTTTCGGTGCGGCCACCTCGGCGGTCGTGATGACTGCTACAGTCTGGCTCCTCTTACTGGCACACGCTCTTACCCACTGTGGCGCTTGGTCGCGCTGGCGGCGCCACGTGGCCTGCTGGCGTCACTCATGACCACGTCCAGCTACTTTCCGGCCAGACTTCTAGAACGCTGCATGGGGGTGATGTCACGCAGGTAATAACCGCGCTTCCCCGTAAGCCAGTCGGAGACGTGTCTGGCGAGGGCGCGCGGACCATGATGGTAGAGCACGATTGCCGACGCTTGCGCGAGGATCACAGCCTTCATCAGATGCGAAGGCGCTAAGTGGGCGTTCCCGGGACGAGCAATCGCCAAATCTCTTTCTCTTAGAGACCTTTCCATCTGGTCTAGATGGGCCAACGTCTCCTCAGCAAGCCTATCAAACGCCTCGCGTTCGGCTATGTCGGCGCGCAACTGCTCCTCCATGCGCGGCCCGGAGCCTTCCACACGGAACTCGCCTTTTTGACGCTCTGTGCGATCAATATATGTGAGCAACTCGATGGCGATACGATCGAACGCCTCACGCTCCTCGATCTCGTCACGCAATTGCCCTTCGGCCCGTCTCTCCCAGCGCGCTAGCTCTTCAGTTCTTCGGCGTAGACGTTCCTCCAAGTCCACGAGTTGCGCTGCTGTCGATGACATACTCTCTGGCGTGATCGGCTGTAGGCCATCCTCACCACCGATGAGATCGGTTGCCATATCGAGGCTGCCCGCTTTCTGCCCCGCGCCGTTCACGTCATCGCTCCCAGGAAGTCATGAAGTGAAACCAAATGTAGGATGATATGCCTTCGTCGAGGAATCGTGGGCAGAGAGCACACACCACCTGATGCTCCAATTGATACGGTCATTGCTGGCTGAAACCTTCCTTGACGACCTGCCAGACAATCGCGTGTCCGTTGCCCCCCTTGTCGTCGGTTTCCTGGTACGCTACCTGTTCCAGTACTGCGTCATCATGATACAGGTTGAACCAGATCCCGACGTCCTGTAGAGTTGCGCCGTCGAACACAGTATAGTGTCCACGGTTCACCTCATTTTCGAGCAGCGCGCGCGCATGAGACGGTGAATCCAGGAGGTAGTGCAAGATATAGCGCTGGATAGGTGTAACTTCGCGGTGCGCGTCTATCGCCTCGCGCTTGGGCACGATAGCATAGATATAACCGCCCGGTCGGACTACCCGCACCCACTCCTCAAGAGAGCCCAGAGGATTCGGCAGGTGTTCCCAGACATGCGAGTGGATCACAAAGTCCTGGCTGTTGTCTTCGACCGGAATCGCGTCGGCATAGCCAGGAATATCAATCGGCATCCACTCGCGACAGAAAGCGATTTGGTGCTCTTTATAGACCTTATAGTCGTGAGGCTCCATCTCCTCGGTGATGCCGACATTCTTGGTATTGAGTCCAAACGCATTGTGCGCCGCGCCCCCGATCTCTAGACCATGCAGCCCGTCCAGTAGTTGATGCGCGAGTTGGGATTGGGGGAGAAAGAGTGGTGGATCGTGCATCGCCTCGTTATTGGCAGTTTGTGTGGCGGACTCAGGAGCCTGCTGGCTGAGTGTCCCCATCGTGTCGACCAGCGTGTCGGCCTCACGCGCCGCGTTCATAGCGGCCAACTGGATGCGCGCCTGTCGTAGCCGCAGGTGATTGCGCTCCTGCGCCTCGACAATCGCCTGCCGAAGCGAAGAGGCGCCAACCGACGCCGCTAGCCCTGCCGCCTCATCTGTGATCTGCGCCATCTTCCGCCTTCTTTCGTCAGCCTCCATAGCATCAAAGGCTAAGCCACTGCCATCAACACCTCGCTCCATGACGACGCTCGACGACCCATCGAAAACTCACCAGACATGACAACAGAAATCTCACAGCGCCTTTCAGCGAATTGAGCTAGTGGACGACATCCATGGACGCTCCATTGGCTGGTGCCAGTGCCTCCTCACTCGTTTCAAAGGCGATGAGATTGTCCACCACATCAGGTTGCGAGCGTCTGTCCACATCACCTTCCAATTCAGGTGGATGTACCCAGCAGCGCCGCCGGAGAATCTGTTCGAACTGTTCCGTGGCGTGCTTCCAGGTAAGCTTGCTCATCTTGCGCGCTGCGTTTAACGAGAGCTGCTCTCTCAAAGCTGGATCGTCAATCAAACGGAGCAGCGCGGCGGCGCTCGCGTGCGCCTCGGGCTCCGCGAGCAAAAGGCAGGTCTCGCCAGGAGGGACCATGTCGCGTACAAAGGGAACATCAGCCTCGACGACGGCGGCGCCACAAGCCATTGCCTCGAAAGGTACGTAGGAGATGTTGGAGAGGGAATAGGTGAGGACAATGTGCGCCAGATTGAAGGCCCTCGCGACCTCTTCCGCCGTCAGCACGCCAAGATTGGTCGCCTGGAAAGGCATTGGCCCCAACTCTTCATCGGAACTGCCGAAGAGGAGGATCTCTACCTCGGGACGCTGCCGCTTCACCATCCGCAACGCCTCGATGCCCAGTTCATAGCCGCGTCGCTTCAGTCCTGGACGCGCGAAGAAGAGAATCTTGATGGGGCCTTCTCGCTCCTCCTGCGGCCGCGTGAGGCGGAAAATGCGATCATCCAACGCGAAGTCGACATACTCGGTCGGCTTGCCTGTCAGCGCATGGATGCGCTTCGCCAGATTGGCTCCCAGGCAAATATGGTGCAGCGGAAGATTGTAGGTCCGCTCGGCCCCGGCGTAATTACTGTCGGTGCGATCGTAGAACTCAGGCTCGAAGTCCTGGATGTAGTAGAACTTAAACCGGGACTGGGTATCTTTAGCAACCGGATAGGCGGTTGGCCAATTGGTTGCGATGATCACGTCGGCGGGAGCAAAGTGGTCGAGACCAACGATTACCTCGACATGGAGTGGTCCAAAATGCTTGGCCACGAAAGCCCGAATCTGATTATCTGTCATGGGCTCCAGATGTGCTATCCGCTCGACGTACACTCGGACGGTGTGCCCCTGGTTTCCCAGGTGATTGGCCTGCTGGAAGATAGCGCGGTACCCCCCACCGCGCTCGGCGATCGGCGCACGCAGGATCCAGTTGATCGTCAGCTTGCGCTCGGCTGCCTCCGGTTTCACGGTCTGCACAATGCGATTCATGGTGTCGGAGAGCCGCAGCGCCCGCTTGGGCGCCGTGAAATCGCTGCGCACATGTTTGTACGCGCGCTGCCCCATCTCACGGCGCAGGTCGGCTGATTCAATCAGGTCACGCAGCGCGTCGCGCCACTCTTCAGGCGTATCGGCGAGCAGGCCATTCGCCCCATGCTCAATCACGCGCACAAAGTCTGTCGTTGGGCTTGCTATCGTCGGAATGCCCAGCAGACTCGCCTCCAGATACTTGAGACAGCTCTTGCAGTCGGTGAAGGGGTTGTTCGGCTCAAGCGGAGCAAGATTGATATCTACCTCAGTGTAGATCTGTGGCAAATGCTGCCAGGGCTGTAGCGGGATATACTCCACACGGTCGCCGAAGCGACTAAAACGCTCGTCCAAGTCAAGGTGGCCTACGATTTTGACTCTGACTTGCGGATACGTCTCAAGCGCCCACAAAATCGGGCCGGCCGCCTCAGCGAAATCTTTGCTATGGGTCCTCGTCCCGGGAAAGTAACCAATGACCACTGAATCGTCAAAGCTGGACCGCCTGTATGCGCTGCTGATAGCCAGCGCAGAGTCAGCGCCGCGAAGCATCTCTACGCTCACGACGTTGGGAGCAAAGAAGACGTGCTTGTGGAGCTTCATAGCCTCACGTTGCAAGGACTCCGTGCTGACCAAGACCGCGTCGCACTTGAGCAGAGTCTTTTGATAGCGCACGAGACCATCAATGTAGAGATTACGCTCAAGAGCGTCCATGTCGTCGAGGGCCGCGACATAAATGGCGGCGGCAGGATCGAAGACGAGATCATCGGTATCGAAGATGACCGGCTTGCCCTGCTGATGGGCCTGCTCGATGAAGTTCTCGATGTCTGGCCCGTAGGGAACGCGGTGAAACACGAAGTATTGGAAGCGTTCCACTAGACCGCCGAGATCAACCTCGCCGTGGGTGGCCACCTCACATGTGCAGCCCGCCATCTCAAGCTGTTCAGCCTGGTGATAGGCGCGATAGCGCCTGGAATCCCCTGGGCAGCCAGAAAGAAACAAGACCGCACGAGAAGCATGCGCGTCAGCGCTGAACTCCAGCGCTGGGGCAGGGGCGGAGATCCTCGGAGAGATGTCTGCGAGGCTATAGCCGCGGCGACCGCCAAGCCAAAGCGCGATATGCTTAGCAAGAGAGCGTGGTCCTTTTACACGCAACACTTCGCGCGACGCACGCGCAAGTTTGACGACACGAACGCCCCGCGACGACTCAAACCAGGAGAGCTGCCAATTCGCACCTTCGAGCTGACGACTCATGCCTGCAAGCTGCGCCTGGAGGCTATTCGAGTAGTTGCGAGAGGTGTTGAGCAATTCCTCGTAGTGGTGCTTGAGCGCGGAACTTTCCTTCGAGAGTGTCGCCCGCGCCGTTTCCGCCGCAGTGACACGCTGCGAGATCGCCGCAAGCTCCTCCTCGTAACGCGCTTCAATCTCCGTAACGTGCGTGCGCAGCCTCGCAGTTTCTTCCTCGTAACGCGCTTCAATCTCCGTAACGTGCGTGCGCAACCTCGCAGTTTCTTCCTCGTAACGCGCTTCAATCTCCGTAACGTGCGTGCGCAACCTCGCAGTTTCTTCCTCTGCCCGCTTGTAGGCAAGAGCCAGCTCGCGCTCTTCAATGCGCCTGCCAAGCTCATGCATCAGGGTACGGAAACTCGACCGCGCCTTTCCACGCAACTCGAACACCTCTTTGGCGCGTTCCGGGATGTCCGCCCCGACAGCGACGACGCCGAGCCCATGGCCATGATAGAGCGCGAAATTGCATGGATAGCGCGCCTCAATCTCGCTCCAGACCTTCCAGGCGCCAAAGTCACTGCTTTGCTCGGCAATATCATGGAGAACGACAACTCCTCGATCACTCATCTTCGGCAGCCAGAGATCGAAGTCGTGCCGCACAGCGTCATAGGTGTGGTAGCCGTCGATGTGGAGCAGGTCAATCGAGCCATCGGCGAAGCGTGGGCAGGCGTCATCAAATGTGCTCTGGATGAGTTGAGAGAATGTGCTGTAGAGCGGTTCGTGGTACGCCTTGAAATCGGCCAGCACATCCTGCCCATACGCCCCGGTGTGCTCATCTCCCTGCCAGATGTCGATCGCGTAGCAGCGACAATCGAGCGCCAACTCTTTCACCGCCTGGCAGAAGGCACAGTACGATGTGCCATGGTGCGTTCCAAGTTCGACGAATGTCGATGGTCGCAACAGGTCAATAAGCAGCATGGCGATCGGAATGTGCTCGGTCCATGCCGATTGAGCGGTGCGCTTAGGATAGGAGGTGATGGTGGGATAATCCAAGGGATTAAACGTCACGAGTGCGCTCCTCACTGTACGGATACGTAGGTCAGCCACATTGCGCCAACTGGCGCCAATAGCCCGTAAGCGGATACGGTCGCTTACCCTGGCTGGACTGCCAGCAGAAGGAGAATCTCCAAAGTGTAGTACGAAGAATGGCGCTCTGCATAACGCATACTGGATGGTCGTACTACTTTTCGTTCGAGGGACTGCTGCCATCGGAAGCATCGGGTGACGCCGCAGGCGACTATGCCGGCAGCCTGGAAGGAGTGACAGAAAACTTCATCTGTTTTGGTGTGATCACAAATGTCAAGTTCCACAAGGGCTTGTTCAGCGAGACCTTCAGGACCTATCGACCGCCGGAGCTCATGTGCCTGTGGATGGACGTTGATCTGGAGGTCTCGTCGCGCGATCTCATGGTCGTGGCTGACTGCCTTGATCCACGTGCCACCTTGTTTAGCCACGAGTGCACATCTGGAATGTTCCACGACGGCGAGGTCGTGACCACTCCAAACCCAGGCAATCCGATTCCGCCGATGCTGGAGCGTTTCAGGGAGCTAGGAAAGCCGCTCACGGGCCGCTTCATAAAGGGTAATACTGGATCGTAGTGGCCTCGAGACGGCGGCGTGCCTGCAGTCGACAACAGTGTGCTACTCGACTTGGCGCGACTACTCAGTTTGTTATCAACCAGGCGATGGCAATCGATGTGCGATGACCTTTTCATACCTGGGCATTGGGACCCTATGTTACCACCTTCCTTGCCCCTCGTTATCCATAGTGTCCTAGCATGCTCCATCTTACTGTGCGAACGCAAGTGAGTAATGACGTGATAGGTCACACAGAGAGTAGGGCGCGTTCGTCGCCCCATGCGCGGAATTATACGGCTCAAGTGCTCTAGTGCGCAAGATTGGGCCATCGCGTGAGACGTGGCGATCTACTCCGATGTAGCTGATTGACAACGTCTATCCAGAGTGATAGTGGCAGCCTCACGGTAAACGCTGCGCCAATGGGCCAGCACCTCAGCGAGGACAGGAGTAACTCACGCCGTGAAGACGACCCTGGTTCCCACTCCGCTTGCAGGACTGGTAATTGTCGAGATTCAGCCGTTTCGTGACAGCCGGGGCTTCTTCATCGAGCCATGGAACGCCCGAGATTTTGCTGCGGCAGGACTCGATGAACAATTCGTTCAGGAAGGGCATTCGCGTTCAACAAAAGGGGTACTTCGCGGCATGCACTACCAGAACATGCAGGCTCCGATGGGAAAGTTGCTCCGCTGCACGGTAGGCGAGATCTTTGATGTCGCCGTGGACTTGCGAACATTATCCAAAACCTTCGGCAAGTGGTTTGGCGTCTATCTCACCGCTGAGAACATGAGACAACTCTTTGTCCCCGTCGGCTTCGCTCACGGCTTTGCTACCGTCTCCGACGTAGCGGAGGTCCAGTATAAGCAGACAGGCTACTATACGCCTAGTGTGGAGGGTGGCATCGCCTGGAATGACCCTGACGTGGGTATTGAATGGCCGCTCGACCATCCCGTTCTTTCTGAGAAAGATGCCAAGCAAATGAGTTTGGCACAGTACAGAGCTCACCCGGCGTTTTCGTAGGGAGGAGATGGCTCCAAGCAAGTAGTTTTCACTAGCGCCTGCTGTCCGAAGGTGCCGTCTGGTCATTCGGCCGTCGTGACGGGTGTCCTCTGTTGTTCGCTACTTGAACAGCAGCTTGCTGACCTAGCCGCAAGAGTCCCATGTCTGTGGACGAGTTCGTCTCACTATAACATCCGTGGCAATGTCATTCATTGCACAGGTACCGCAAAGCAACGCAAAAGGATCAACATGGGACGACATGTTCGCACATAGACCATGGTTCCTATGTTACTACCTATTCTGCCCCTCGTTAGATATAATGTCCTCGCAAACTCCGTTTCATTGTGCGAATGCGAGTGGGCGCTAAAGCGACAGACCACAGAGTAGGAGCAGGATGCGTTCGTCGCGCGCTGCAAGGAGGAGCAGTTTTGATACACGGCTTAAGCGTCATACCATTGGACGTCCGCGAGGATGATCAGGGCTACCTTACGGAGATCATCCGTACAGCCGGGATAAGAGTCCGCATGGTGTGGTCCACAGGTTTGGACAGGTGTACCTCGTTAGTGATCCTGTGCGTGGTACGATCCGCGCCTATCACAAACACGCGGAACTGTGGGATTGGTTCTGCATAATCCGCGGGAGCGCCAAGTTCGTGTTGCAAGACGACCGAGATGACAGCCCCACCCTGAAGGAGGTGCAGACAGTTGTCGCGAGCGAGCGGAAGCCAACGCTAATCGTGGTGCCGCCAGGGGTGTATCACGGCTGGATGTCACTGGAGGACAACACACAGCTGCTTAGCATCGCGAGCCATACATACAACCATGAGAAGCCTGATGAGGTACGCATCTCTCCCGATTCGTTCGGGGATGTCTGGACAGTGAAAGGTCGTTAATAGTGGGCAAGGTGTTGGTGGCTGGAGGCGCGGGGTACGTCGGATCTGTCGTGGTGCGGGAACTCCTCGCGCGAAACTACGAAGTCGTCATTCTCGACAACCTCTATTACGGTAAAGACGGACTGCGTGGTTTAGATGGGACAGTGCAGGTCGTCGCCGACGATATTCGTGCGTTCGATCCTACACTCCTCCATGGCGTCGATGCCGTAATTAATCTCGCCGGCTTCTCGAACGATCCGACCGCCGCATATAATCCGCGAGCCAACTACGAAATCAACACGAACGCCGCAGTTCATCTTGCTGTCCTCTGCAAGCAGCATGGCGTACAGCGCTATGTGTACGCCTCCTCGGCGTCGATTTATGATCGTGGTTTGGACGCTGCGGACGCTGACATTGTGCAGGATGAGAAGTCGGCGGTGCAGCCAGAGCCGCACTACCACTACTCACGTTCCAAGCACGATGCCGAGCTCCAACTGCTGCCCATGGCTGACGAGAAGTTCTCCGTCACCGTGCTTCGCAAGGGTACCGTTCACGGATTCTCTCCGCGCATGCGCTATGATCTGGCCGTCAACACCTTCGTGCGAGACGCTATATCCAAGCGCGTTCTCACCCTTCATCACGGCGGCGAGATGTGGCGTCCTGTTGTCGACGTGCACGACGCGGCGCGCGCTTATATCGCCTGTCTGGAAGCCCCGCGCGAGCGGGTGAGCGGTCAGCTCTTCAATGTGGCGCTGCAGAACATCCGCATCTCTGAGCTGGCGCTGCGTATGCGTGAGACCTTCCGCCCACTTGGAATTGATGTGGATCTTCGCCCAGACTACAGCACGAACACTCCTGGCCGCTGCTATCGGATGTCTACGGAGAAGATCGAGCACACCCTCGGCTTCCAACCACAGGTGAAGATTGAGGATAGCATCCAACAACTATTCGAGGGGATCCACGAGTTCGGACACACCGATTTTGACAATCCGCGCTACTACAATATCCGCTGGATGCAACAGCAGGAGGATCTGCAGAGCGGGGAGTTGCAGACGCTTGAGGAGTTGGATGTCATGAGCACGCGGTCACTAGCGCGTGACTGACCATACGGTCTGATTCAAGCAGATCCTTGGTGGATTTGGAGTCACGGGCGGAGGATGGCCAGAGGAGGATCATGCACAAGGCGGTCGTAATCGGAGGAAATGGACAACTGGGGTCCGATCTTGTCAGAGTCCTGCAGGCGCGACGCGTGGCGGCCAGCGCGGCCAGCGGAGGCTCTGTCGAAGATGACGGTGTTGTTTCGCTGCGGCATGCTGATATTGAGGTATGTAACCCTGTCGAAGTCCGAGAGACTCTGTCCCAACTGAAGCCCGCTGTAGTTTTCAACATGGCGGCATTTCACCGCGTGGATGACTGTGAGGACGATCAAGAGCGGGCATTCAGTGTCAACGCCGTAGCGCCAGCACACCTCGCGCGGATCTGTCACGAACTGGACGCTGTATTCGTTCACATCTCTTCTGATTACGTGTTTGGGAGTGACCGCCAGCGGGCCGTCCCCTATCTCGAGACGGACGCGCCAGGACCGGTGAATGTTTACGGAGCATCCAAGCTGGCAGGGGAATACCTGGTGAAGAACTCGACGCCCAAGCATGTAGTAGTCCGCACTACTGGGCTTTACGGCACGGCGGGAAGCAGCGGAAAGGGAGGCAATTTCGTCGAACTGATGCTCCGCCTAGCTCGGGAGGGCAAGCCAATTCGTGTCGTGAACGACCAGCGTCTGGCGCCAACGTACACGGCGGACTTAGCCCCCGCCATCATTGATCTCGTGGATCGCCAGCAGTATGGTCTCTTTCACGTCGTCAACCGGGGTGGCTGCAGTTGGTTCGAGTTCGCGACGGCGATTTTCGAGTTGGCGGGACTTGCTCCTGACCTCACGCCAACTGCGACGGAAACCTTCGCCGCGCGCGCGGAACGCCCACGGTACTCTGTGCTGTCAACGGAGTCGCTAGCCGACGCGGGAATCGCGCGGCCACGACCATGGCGTGAGGCTCTTGCCGCCTACTTGGAGGCGAGAGCGCCAGTCGCGCAATGAAGTTTCGATCGCTTGCGAGTTGGCGTTGCGGCGGGCAAACGTCGCCAGGGTGGCCAACTACGTAGCAAGCAGGGCACGCGCTTCTTCACGCCTCGTCTGGCGACTGGTGATTGAATCGAGCTCAGCGTCATCGTGGTGTAGCGTGGATCGGAGGTTGAAAGGCGTTGAGTGGAATGAAGGACACAATCGCCGGACAGCTTCCAATAACGACCTCGCACGAGGTCGCACAGCAAAATGCACCACGTCGAGAACAATACGACCTTGCGATTGTTGGTGGCGGAATCGTGGGGTTAGCGACGGCCCGTGAGCTCTTGCTGCGCCGACCTGGGCTGCGCCTGGTGGTGCTCGAAAAAGACTCTGCCATCGCAATGCAACAGTCGGGACACAACAGTGGCGTCTTGCACACGGGAATCTACTACGCGCCTGGCTCGCTCAAGGCGCGTGCTTGCGTTGAGGGATACCGTCGCATGCTCGCGTTCTGCGATGAAAATGACATCCCCTACCAGCTCTGTGGCAAGCTTATTGTCGCCCTGAATGACGGCGAACTTTCCCGGCTCGACGAGCTCTATCGACGGGGCGTTGCGAATGGTGTGCAAGGGCTTGAAATGATGGGCCCCGAGCGCCTCCGCGAGATAGAGCCGTATGTGACGGGGATCAGAGCTATCTACTCTCCCAATACTGGCATCGTCGATTACGAGCGTGTCGCTCAAGCCTATGCTCGCCATGTCCAGCAGCGCGGCGGCGAGCTCGTTGTAGGGCACAAGGTTACCACAATTGTTCGGCGCGCGGAATGGGCAATTCTCTCCACGCGCCGAACCACCGACAACGCAGGGCCGGACATCCAGGCGAGGTATGTTATTACCAGCGCGGGGCTACAGTCTGACAAAGTCAGTGCCCTCGAGTACGGCAAGCGAGACGTGCGCATCGTACCGTTCCGCGGCGATTACTACAAATTGCGTCACGATAAGCGCCACATGGTGAAAGGCCTGATCTATCCAGTTCCCGATCTGCGCTTCCCATTCCTTGGCGTGCACTTTACACTTCGGCCGGACGGCGAGATTTGGGCCGGTCCGAACGCCGTGCTGGCCTTCGCACGCGAGGGCTATGGTCGTTGGGATCTCTCCATACCGGATCTTTGGGACGCGCTCAGCTACACAGGCTTCTGGAAGATGGCGGCGAAGTACTGGCGTACCGGCGTACGCGAGATGCATCGGGACTACTCAAAGCGGGCGTACCTCAAGGAACTGCAGCGCTACCTCCCACAACTGCAACCCGAGGATGTCGTGCCAGGACCTAGCGGTGTGCGTGCGCAAGCCCTAGCTCCAGACGGCCAACTCGTGGACGACTTCCTTGTCCGCCGCAGCGCGAACATCATCCACGTGCAGAACGCGCCTTCGCCAGCGGCTACATCCTCGCTAATGATCGCCAATATGATCACGGATGAGGCGGAGAACGCCTTCGACTTGGGCACAGAGTAGCGTCAAGAAAGGGAACAACGCGGAGCGAATTCTTGTCGCTTCTGCACCGGTGTTGGCGCGGGCAAGGCCAGGCCACAGGTCAGTGTTCGCCCAATCGTGTAAACTGTTGCTTGACCCACGTCGGTCCCCAGTACCATATTACACAGACCGTCACTGCCACAGGGGCGTAAACGACGATACGCTGACGTCTCATTGATTCCCCCAGCTTTGGTCACACCGCAGTTGACCTTTAACACTACGCCGGACCTCCTCCCTCCGCTACTTAAACGCGCGACTCCACGGGTCGGCAACAACAGCGGCGCATCCGAAGACGCATTGTGTACAGTCTATGATCGGCAGAGCACGCCATGCCCTAAACGCACGCCGACTGCCGTGGAGCCCGACGCCAAAAGCCAGGTCAGCGCGATGTAGCGTTTATGAGTGGTCGAGCTCGCCTCGGGTTACTGCGATCAGGGCAAGTTGGCTGAGAAGAATGCCCTCCTCTCGCTGACTGCTGGCCTCGCGAGCGGCGGCTGGACCTTAAGGTACAGCGCCTCCGTAGGTGCCAAAGCATGACGGCAAGGTGACGAAGCCGAAGAACGATGTCCCACGGGTAGCGCCTGTGCCTGCTCGCGCAGGGCCGCGTTCTCCGCTCGGAGGATGGTCTCTTTTTCTGGCGTCATGCGCCCTGTCTACCAGCCGCTGCAACCCCGTCTTGAATCGTTACGATATGAAAGATAACGCGCTCGAATGAACTGGGCACTGCTTCCCTCAAATGGTGCTAAGGACCTTCCCCAGGTCGACATCGCAGTCTGACATGCTCAATGGCTGGATTGCGCCATGTGTTGGGTTCATCGAGCTCTTGTTTCTAGCGCCGCACAGGGAGTGTCTCGGCCTTCAGGAGGCGGACATCGTCATCATTCCTCGCCTCGAAGTGAACAGCGCAGAGCAGGAAAACGCGGCCAAACCCGCGAATGTCCGGGAGGGAATACTTCACCTCATCCATGGCGCGCAACCCCTTGTGCAGCGCTTTCCGTCAATGAGGCTCGAACCCGACGGGGCGCTCGTTCCCTTTTGCTAAGGATATCATGGATCTGGTGAAGGCAGAGACAGATCTGTTGGGCAGTCTGCCCCGTGTTCAGGGAATCGGGCAGTCCGAACACGGTAAAATCATGAGACCGGCTTTCTACGTCGGGGGTGCGCGGCCCGCTCAGAAGCTCTAGTGGCGATCGGGTACGCGAAGCTGCTTGGGCAGGCCCCCGTAGAGCCGGCACAACCACATTCGTTTGGAAAGTGCGCGGCATATGCGCGCCTGTCGCGAAAGATCGCGCCCCTACGCCTATACTTGTCCTGACCGACCCGCATCACACGTAGCCACGGCGAGATTCGCGGCCTACTGCGTCTGCGGCGCCTGCTCACCCCCTTTTTCCAACTTCTTCCGCCGCGCGCGGATGCGCTCGCGCCATGCGCCAGCGACGGCGCGCAACGCCAGGACGGTGACGACGAGCATCGCCAGGCCGATCCTCGCATCCCAGGATTGCGCAGCGTGTTGAAACGCCCGCGCGGCTACCGATGCGAGGGAGTCCGATTGCGGCCGCGCAACAGGTGGATCGTGTACGCCAACGACGATCACCTCTCCAGCCCCCAGATCAATCTGGATCTGATAGCCCAAACGCCGGTCAAGCGGTAGGTTTAAGTGCAGCAGAGCGCCGCTCACCTGTATGTCAGCCAGCGTGACCTGCGCACCGTCCTTTGGCAATGCGACCAGACCCTGGGTATCGGTGGCCAGAGACGTCCCAGGGGCGAAGATCACCTTGGTGTCCGGCAGCGGCTCATAGCGCTTGGAATCCATCAGCTGCACATATCCCGCCGCCGGACTCATCACGCCATGAAAAAAGGGCGGCGCAGACGGCTTGGGATCCGCCCCACCAGGGGGCGGGATGGGGGATTGATCGAGATAGCGGTACGCGTTCTCCGCATAGGCGCCGGAGGCCAGCGCGGCGCGCAGGGCGCCGAGCGACTGGGGCGAGGTGTCAATCCGCAGATCAATGCCTGGATTGGTGCTATCAAACCAGATGGCGCCTTTGATGCGTGGGAACGCGTTGGGCAGTTGGACGGATAAGCCGTCTTTGATCCACTCAGGTTTCGAGCCACCGTGCTCCGATGATGAGAACTCGCCGATCATGATAGGCATGGTGGCGGGAATCAACGTCAGGAGGTGCTGATAGGTGCCCCGGAAGATCTGCGCAAAGGAGCGCCACGGCGCGCCATTCAGATCTGCAGCGAAGTTATACCCATCCATGCAGGCCCAGTCCACATAGCCGCTGCCGGGATAGAGATCCTCGAGCGGAGTGGTCGTGGCGTCTTCCGTGTTCGGGCACCACGTCCAGGTCGCGTTGGTGGCGCCAACCTGGGTGAAGAGGTCATGCACATGACGCCAGGCGCGGACAAACTGCCCGCGCTGGTTGCCATTCGCCATCTCGGACCAGGGGATCCAGCTGCCATTCATCTCGCTGGCAAAACGTAGAAAGAACGGATGTCCCCAGGCCTTCACCTGGGCGGCGTATCGGCGAAGGTAGTCATCCCAGGAACCATCGGCGATGCGAGTGAGGATAAACGCCGGTTGCGTGGATGAATCCACGGCCCCATCTCTGGGATGCCACGCCAGCACAGGAATGCTGCCGTGCGCGCGCACGGCGTCCATCTGTGCGGCGGGAAATGCCTGCTCCTGGCTTCCCATCACCCAGTCCTGATACCACAGCACCAGTGAGAGGCGGCGCCGCAGTGCGGCCTCTTTGGCCTGTAGGGTGGGAATATCTGGCGCTCCAGGGTAGACTAAGCCAAAATAGACATTGCCGTCTGGCGCTGCTGATGATGCGACCGCTGCGCGCGCGGAGCCTGCCGCGCCGACAGGACCGGCGGACCAAAGAGCGCCGATGAGCGCCAGCAGGGCCGCGCAGACAACCAACCTCAGCTCGGAAGGGGGACGCCGCCAGGGAAATCCACTTGGACATGCCCTTGCACGACAACGTGGCACGGTGTCCGACACATGAGGTCCGGCCGTGATCATCACTCCCCCCTCGCTCAGTAGATCTGCCAACTGTGGTCGCACGCCAGGGTGACAGCGGGAGAAACATCGCAAGAGTAAACACCGAAGGGCAGGCGGTGCTGCGTCGCGCCTGGGGTCCGCGTGGGACGAGGAGCCACTTTTGACGGAGCGCGGCTAGAGTATACCGTACTTCCCCGTGCGGCGCAGCAGGGTTGGGACGAGCGTACGGGGGGGCGTGGGACCAATGACAGAGAGGCGAGCCAGGGGAGGGCCAGGCGTCGCGGCGCAAGCGGCGGCGCGGGGAGCGAAAATAGGCGGCAAGCGCTACGTGGATCGTTCAAGTGATGGGGAGATCGGCGCTCTCCAGCGTGTTCGGCTCCGTGCGATGGTGCGCTACCGGCATAGGGCCTTCATGACCGGGCCAGGGTCGCGGCATCGAGGCGAAGGCTGTGTGAGTACTGTCAGCGCTTGTCGTTGGCGCGATGGGACACTGGGAGGAGCCGCCTGAATGTCGTCAGTAACGCCGTCGGTCGCGATTGTCACTCGCAACGCCATTCATGGTGGGGTCGAGACCATGGTCGCTATGCATCAGCGATTGTTCGATGCAACGGTCTTTGTCGCGGGAGGAAGCGATCACCCGGAGACCTGCCCGTTTCGCTACACGTATATTGATGGGATGAATCCTTACCGCGCGCACGCCCGCTTGGCGCGGCTGCTGCGCCCATTTGACGTTGTCATCTACCACTGGCTGCCGTCCTGGGCGCAGGAAAGCGTTCGTCGGGCGGACCGGCCATGCGTTGAGGTTGTCCATCGCGATGATACCGCCGACAACGACAAATCCATTCCTGACCTCATTGTGACGCACTCGCAGTACCTGGCTGATTTCCTAGCGCGGAACATGGCGGTCCAGGCAACGGTGATTCCACACGGCGTGGAGGTGTCTCGCTATCCCCTTGCGCCATCAGGCGCATGTGTAGGCGCGATCACCAGCTACTACTGGAATAAGGGCGTTGACCTGCTCCTCAGCGCATGGGCGCGACTGGAGCCCCACTTTCCACACCACCAACTGCGGCTCTACGGCGCCGGCGGCGATCGGCCCACGTTTGAGCGGATGGCGGAAGATCTCGGCGTACGCGCCGTTGAACTGCTCGGCCCAATACCTGATCCAGCGCCGCGCTATGCGGAGTACTGTCTGTTCGTGCAGCCCTCACGCGCGGAGGGCCTGCCGTTTGCGATCCTCGAGGCGCTGGCGAGCAATATGCCAGTCATTGCCTCAGACCTGCCTGCTATGGTGGAGTTCAATCACCTTGCCGAGCAGCGAGGCTGGCGCGCGCCGTTGACGCTCTTTCGTACGGACGACAGCGCGGATCTGGAGGAGAAAATGGGGCGCTGTTTGCGCGAGCTCGAGACCGGCGCACCCGGCGCGACGCCCAGTCGCGAGTATATTGACCATTTCTATGGGCCAGAGCGACATCGGCAGCTGTATGTCCAGGCGATGGAGCAGGCGATTGGGCTGCACCGGCGGCTTGTCGCTCAGGAGCGCCGCTGGCAGGGGTGGGGCAGGTCGCCGAAGCAGATAGCGAGCAATCTGTATCGCCTGGCGACGCCGCGCCGAGCGCGTTATGCCCTCTGGGCATATCGCCATCGGGCGGCACTCCGCTAATGCGCCGTCTGCATGTGCTAGCCAGTAGGCAGGTGGCGGACTCTATGGTAGGATGGGGATCGCCTGGAGACTGTCTGGAGCAAAAGGATGGCAAAGGATGGCGGTGCAGTGAGAGAGCGGATTGTGACGTTGGGAAATTGGCCGTTTGCGCTCATCCATCGGCTCTATCATGCGGCGGTTCCACATGAACGACGATTGATCTTCTGGTCATGGCGCCGACGCAAGACCTTTCATCTGCGACTATTGCGTGAGAGCCTGCGGCGAGATCTGGTCGACGCCTGCCAGGCCGAGATACGCCAGATATTATCCCGCCACCCTGACGCGCCGGGCGTCGTCATCTTCCCGCCCTCGGTGCCGTGGTACACGGAGCTCTTTCAGCGGCCGCAGCAGATGGCGCGCGGCTTTACGTCGCTCGGCTACGTCGTGCTCTATTGGGTCGAGGATATTGACAAGCAAGATGAGAGCATCCGCTTTCGTGAGGTCGGGACGCGTCTCTACCTCTGCAAGGTTCCGCCGTCGGCGTTCTGGGTCTGTAAGCGCCCGATCTTCATTTCGTACACGTACAACTATCAGTGGCAAAGCCTGCTGCGCGCGCCGATCATTATCTACGAGATGATTGATCACCTCAGCATCTTCTCCAACTTCCCTATGAGCGCGTTACGTCGCTATCACCGACGCTTGCTCCGTCGCGCCGATCTCGTCGTGGGCACGGCTGACGATCTGCTTGCCGAGCTGAAGCCGGAACGATCAGACGCAATCCTCTGCCCAAATGGGGTTGATCTGGAGCACTTTGCAGCGATCGCCGACGCACGCGAGGACGATATTCCCGCAGATTTGCGTTCGATCGTCGCCACGGAGCAGCCCGTGATTGGCTATTATGGCGCCATGGCGGAATGGTTTGACTTCGACCTGGTCAAGTATGCCGCCAAGGCGCTGCCCAACTTCCAGTTCGTCCTCATTGGCCCGGACTATGATGGATTGACCATGCGCAAGGCGGGCATTGGCGACTACGCCAACATCCACTGGCTGGGGTCGAAGGCCTACAAAGAGCTGCCGCAGTATCTCGCGTGCTTCGACGTGGCGACTATCCCGTTCAAGGTGAGCGACGCGCTCAATGCGGTCTCCCCGATCAAGCTCTTCGAATACATGGCTGGCGAGCGGCCAATCGTCACCACCGATCTCACTGAATGTCGCAAGTATCCCATTGTGCTGATCGCGCGCAACCAGGAGGAGTGGACGCAGCGGCTGCAGGAAGCTGTCGGACTGCGGGGCGACCAGGCCTATCGGGAGCGGCTCCGGAGCGCGGCAGAGGCGAACACATGGGTGACACGCGCGCTGACCGAGATCAAAGGGCTGGAAGCGCGCAACGTCATTGCTCCCCACACACACCCTCTTGTCTTGCCCCAAGCCAGTGGCCACGTCGCTATCCAGGAGCGCGCCAGCGCCAAGTAGCGCTTAGCTCATCATTCCATCATTCCCTCACCAGTCAGTCTGATCGCCAAGGCAAGAACTTCAGCCAGCGCCCCGTCAGGGCTTTGTATGCGCCAGCGTCTGGCTTGGGGCGGTTGCGTCACAGGGGGAGTTATGAGAGAATTGGGGCGCTCAAGCGGTCCGTGGCAAGGAGACGTAGTGAAACGGAACCCAGTGTGATCACAGTACTCAGCGTCGTCGGCACGCGTCCCGAGGGGATCAAGATGGCCCCGGTCATTCAAGCGCTCGGGCGGCGCTCGGAGCAGATCCGCTCCATCGTCTGCTCCACTGGACAACACCGTGAGATGCTGGAGCAGACACTCGCGCTCTTCGCCATCACGCCAGACTTTGACCTCCGTCTCATGCAGCATAACCAGGGCCTCGCTGACCTCACGGCACGTCTGATCGTCGCCCTCGATCGCCTCTTAGCCAAGGCGCGACCGGATTGTGTTCTCGCGCAGGGAGACACTACGACCGTCCTCGCCACCTCATTGGTCTCGTTCTATCGCGGCATCCCATTTGGGCACGTCGAGGCTGGTCTGCGGACGGGAGACCGACGTCGTCCGTTTCCGGAGGAGATAAATCGGCGCGTCGCAGACGTCGTCTCTGACCTGTATTTTGCGCCCACACAGCGCGCTCGCGAGGCGCTCCTCCGTGAGGGCATGCGTGATAGTGATATCCATGTCACTGGCAACACCGTCATCGATGCGCTCCTGGAGGTCGCCGATCTCCCGTTCAACTGGTCAGTAGGGCCATTGGCGCTGCTTGCGCGCGGCAAGCGAACTGTCCTTATTACCGCACATCGGCGTGAGAGTTTCGGTGAACAGTTCCGTCAACTTTGTCTTGCCATCAGAGATCTGGCTCTATTGAATCGCGACACGACCCAATTCGTCTATCCTGTGCACCTAAATCCTAACGTTCAACAGCCTGTTCAAGAGATCCTTTCTGGCCTCGAAAACGTGACCTTACTGGAGCCGCTCGACTACAGCTCGCTGGTCCATCTGATGAAGCGGTCAGCGCTGATTTTGACGGACTCTGGGGGCATTCAAGAGGAGGCGCCAAGCCTTGGCGTGCCCGTGCTAGTGATGCGCGAAACGACCGAACGCCCTGAGGGCGTTGAGGCGGGCGTCGTCCGGCTAGTGGGGACAGATCGCGATGAGATTTTCAAGCAGGCGCAGCGACTGCTCACCGACCCGGTGGCGCACGCGGAGATGGCGACGAGAGCCAATCCCTACGGAGACGGTCACGCTGCGGAGCGCATCGTCTCCGCGGTGCTCGAACGTGTGCGCCCCCACGCGACGACGGCCGATGATGGCGAGCGCTCCTCGAGCGATCTGTTGCTGAAAGGGCGCACACCGTGACGTGGCACGACACTAGCGTGCAGACGGACGAACCGCCACTGATCTCGATTGTGCTGCCCACGTATGATGGGGAGCGCTATCTGGGCGAAGCGCTCGACAGCTGTCTCAAGCAGACGTACCCTCAATGGGAGCTAGTAGTCGTTGACGACGCTTCAACCGATGGTACCGGCGCAATTATCAGCGAGTATGCGCGAGGCGACGAGCGGATCCGCCACGTCCGTCATGAAGTGAACCAGAGGCTTCCTGCCGCCCTGAATACCGGTTTTGCGCACAGCTGCGGGTCTTTGCTCACGTGGACATCTGACGACAATCGCTTTCATCCCGATGCTCTCACACGTATGGCGCGCCATATGTTGGCGCATCCCGATACAAGTGTGGTGTACACCGATTTCGCTCTTATCGACCAGGCCGGAGCACAGACCGCAGTGCATCGTGTCGCCACACCCGAGCGCTTGCTGAGCGGCGACAATATGATCCCGTCGTTTCTGTTTCGCCGCGCGGTCTACGAGCGCGTGGGACAATACGCAGAAGACCTTTTTCTCGCCGAGGACTTTGACTACTGGCTACGGATCTCTTGCACTGGTTTAGTCATGGAGCCTTTGCATGAATTGCTCTACGACTACCGACTGCATCCCCATTCGCTGACTGACGAGCATAAGGAACGCGCTTTCCACGCCTCTGAGCAAGCATTGCTCAGGCATGTGTCACGGCTGGCTCACATCCTTCCACAACGCCGACTCGACATGGGGCGAGCGTATGCACAACTCTCCGCGCTCGCGCGATGGCAAGGCGCAAATCGACGGTCGTTGAACTATCTTGCGCAGGCGCTGCGCTACGCACCGCTGCCAACAGTCAGAGGAACCATGACATCTGTCGCGAGGCGGATCACGAGACACGCGTCTGCCAAGGCAGGCGTAGACCGCCCACAGGTCTAACCCTGTGGATATGCTGGTTCGGGAAGCGTGGGCATGGTAGCTCGGAAGGACAAGCGCATGTATCTGGTGACTGGCGGCGGAGGGTTCATCGGTTCACATCTCGTGCGTGAGCTTGTCCTGCGCGGCGATCGGGTGCGAGTCCTCGACAATGAGTCATCTGGTGGCCATTGGCGCATCGGAGATGTTCTCCCCGATGTTGAATGGATGACCGGCGATGTGCGTGACATCGCGATGGTACAACAGGCGTGCCAAGGAGTCGAGGTCGTCCTCCACCATGCGGCGATCGCGTCGGTACCGCGCAGTGTTCGCGAGCCTGAGATGACGCATGAAGTGAATGTCACCGGCACGCTCAACATATTGGTCGCTGCGCGCGCCGCTGGAGTCAGGCGGGTGGTGTTCGCATCATCCGCTGCTGTCTATGGTGATCTCGCCACCTCTCCCAAAGTCGAATCGCAACTCACCTGGCCAGTCTCACCGTATGGTGTGCAAAAGCATGCAGCGGAGTCGTACTGCCGCGTCTATCCCCACCTCTATGGGCTGGAGACAGTGGCGCTGCGCTACTTCAACATCTTTGGACCTGGACAAGACCCTGCCAGCGACTACGCCGCCGTCATTCCTCGGTTTATCAGCGCGATCCTGTCAGGACGCTCTCCAATAGTCTATGGAGATGGCGAGCAAACGCGGGATTTCCTTTTCGTGCGCAACGTAGTAGAGATCAACCTGCTGGCGGCGACCGTTCCTGCGGCAAATGGACCGGTGCTCAATGTTGGGGCTGGAGCCGCTATCTCCCTGAATCAGCTTCTCGTCGAGCTAAGGCGCATCACCGATCGGGAGTTCAACATCACGTATCAGCCGGAGCGCAGCGGAGATATACGCGAGAGCGTCGCAGATATCGGCTTGCTGCGCGCGACGCTTGGCTATAGCCCGACTATCTCGTTCGCTGACGGGCTCGTGCGCACTGTCGACGCCTATCGGCAGGAGATCAGCGCCACCGCTGCAGCCGGAATCTGATAGATCTATGATCCGTATCCTGTATGTCGCCGATTCATTCATGGCGGGGGGCATCGAATCCCAGCTCGTCGCCCTGGTGACCAATCTCGATCGAGCGCGCTTTGACCCGCGCATACTCTGCCTGTATGGCCCAACCGCCCGCGCGCTGCACTATGCGCCGGCGCTCGAAGCCGCTGGGGTGCCCTACACGACGCTGGACTTGGGCTGGAGCGCGCGCGAGAAGTTGCGCGGGATCGGTGGCATCATCTCGTCTGTGCGGCAGTTCACGCCAGATCTGATCCAGGCGGAGGGCTATCACGCCAATCTGCTGCTGCGCCTGGCTGCGCCACTCCTGCCACGTCACGTGCGCCTCATCGGCACGGTTCGTGGGGGACTCTCGCGCAAGCAGCAGCTCTATGAGCGCCTCGGGAGCCGATTCTGCGCATGCCTCGTGGCGAACGCCCCACATCTCAAGACGATGCTTGTGACACAGGCTGGGATTGTCGCCCGCCGGGTGCGGGTGATTCCCAACGGGATCGACACGACACGCTTCGCAACCCCACGCGTGCTCGACCCTCGTTCCATCTTGGCCCCTGGCGCCAGACGCGTCTTCGTTACCATGGGCCGTATCTCGCTCGAGAAGAATATGCACTGGATCGCCGCTGCGCTCGGGCTGCTCAGGCAGCAGGGACGGTTGCCGATAGGTATGCGCATCTTCATCGTTGGGCCTCCCCACCATGACGAGGCGCAAGCGCTGCTGGACGCGGCGATCGGCGAGTATGGGCTGGGCGATGTGGTTGTCCAACATCCGCAGACCGAGGTCCCTGAGGACTACTACGGCGCCTGTGATGCGAGCATCCTTTTCTCCCCCAGCGAGGGACTGCCCAACGTCGCCATCGAATCGCTCAGCGCTGGTCGACCGGTCATTATCTCCGAGGCGGCGAACGCCGCTGGAGTGATCACGCACGAGCGCACCGGCTGGGTCGTGCGCACAGGCGACATCACACGCCTGGCGGATACGATCGAGCAGGTTGCGGCGCTGCCCGACATGGCGCTGGAGCGCATGCGCCCCGCCTGCGTGGCGCGCGCCGCAGACTATTCCATTGACCGCCTCATCACGCATTACACGGCGCTCTACGAGGAACTAACCGCTGAATGCCGAGAATAGCCCGACACGCTGGCTACTCATCTGGCGGCAGGGGCGTGAGGACTGCGCAATTGCCTACTGGGCTGGAGGCGATGGCAACTCGCCGTCGGCTAGTGTGGATCGCTACCGACCCTGATTGACGACAGTCTTGAGGTTCTCCCAGCGCAATGAAGGGTTGTCGGAGCGGAGCAGATCGAAGTAGCTGTACCAAAGAATCAGCCGTGGCGTCGGATGCGCCAGTACGGAATCTCGCATGGCGAGCATCTGCTGCTGGGTTGGATAGGGGCAGGAGTCCTGCGCTGGGCAGGGGTACAGGTTGGGATACTGGGTCAGCGAATGGCTCTGCAGCACGATGCCGTAGGTCGCGCCGTGCTGCTGAGCGACCGCGGCGACGTCGCCCGCGAGCCGGCCGGTGAGCGTGGCCGCGGCGTCTAGCGGCTCTGTGCCGATTGGGTAAAAGTCCTGTGCGAGCACCGTCGCGTCGGGGTGACAGACGAACCCGTCGCAGTAGGAGCGACCGAAGGTGGTCAGGCTTAATCGATTCGCGGCCGCGGTGGCGCCACCTGCGACGAAGAGCCGTGGATGATCGGGATCGACATCGGCAATCGCGTCAACCAGATGGCGCAAATCGGGCTCACGACTCACAGGCAGCTCGTCGCCAATGTAGTAGCCCCAGGTGCTCTTCAATCCCCGTACGATCAAGGCAAAACAAGCAGCAAAGGAATAGTTCGTGCCGTTGTACCATGGACACAGCCCGCTCTGTGGGATCGATTGATGGAGCGCAGGGTAGGTCGCGGCCAGGGTCGTCTCCGCGTTCGAGGTATAGAGGAAGGCGGAGACGGGCCAGATGACACGGATGCCGACCTGTTGGGCGTGCGCCGCATAGGCGAGCTCATGGGCAATGGTCACGCCTTGAGCGAATTGGCTGTAGTTGATGACCAATTGAAAGCCACCCTGCGCCAGCGTGTCGAGATGGGCAAGGCACGCCGCTTCAGCCGGGCTACAGCTGTCGTAGGTCCCCTGTCCATCGGTGGGAAAGGCGCCCTGGCTGCGCTGAGCCGACGCGCTGGACTGACTGGACCACAGGGCGTAGGTGGTTCGAGCAAGCTGAGCGCCCATGGCGCGCAGGGGGACCTGGGCCCCCGTGGCGACGGTGCCCACTGCGACGATCAGCGTGATCAGCGCCGTGACCGCGTTGATCAGTTGACGGTGTGACGTGGCGACACGCCGCATCAACGGCCGCGCATGCACTGGAGGGCGCCTGCGGCTTGGATCGTACCCCCTGGTCTCGCCGGTTGGGGTGGACGGCGCCCCCATGCTTCCTCCGTCGCGCCCTTATAACTGCGTCGCGCCAGCCACGCCGTGATCAAGTACCTCTTGTCGCAGTGACTATTGCCCAGATGCACAACACCTGGCCGTGATTCACGAGCGCCCGTGCCTTCGCGCTAGCACGTGTAGTCAATGGCGAGCGGCAGATCGCTCACGAACGACTGCTTCATACTGAGTGTATGCCCATCCTGCGTGGTAAACCCCGCTGGCAAGGGCGCCGATAGCTTCGCGCAGTCCGGCAATCGCACGCTCAGCGCAAGGTTGAATGTGACGCCGGCCTGTCTTTGCAGCAGGTAGCGGTAATGCCAGCCAGCGGCGTCATGCGTCGCCACCGTCTTGGTCGTCCAATTGATCGTGACTGCATAGGTCGTGCCGAACCAGGTGCGAAAATCGCCGGAGAAGACCTGCCGGTTGAACGCTGTGCCCTTCCCCAGATCGCCCCAGCCGCTGGTCCTAGTGATTGTGGCTGCGGGCGGGAGGTAGATCCGCTGGTAAGTATGCAACACGTTGGGCAGGCTGGTGGGGTAGGGGTACGTCTGGGTGAGCGTCTTGGGATCATTGGGCCAGGTGTACGCCAGTGTCGTCGTGTGGGCGGCGTTCCCTGTGGCGTCGAGCGTGACGGCTTCGGTCATCTGATATTGCAGGACACCATTGGACTTGTTGGCGCTGATGTTGGCGTCTACTGCAAAGAAACTGTCCCCCGTCGCCGGCGCCTCGATCGTCGCGCCCAGGTGGTGCGCCTGCAACGCCTTCTCCGCTTGCTCGGCGTTGAGATAGATCTGCAGGTCCTTGTGGCGAACTGCGTCACCGAAGAGGCGGATCAGTGGGGACATGTCAGTCGCTGACTGCTTCTTGATCGTGGCCATGAAGTGCTGAAACAGGATGCCCATGAAGCGCTTACGTAACGATGTGCCGGTAACTGGATCGATCACATTGTCCGGTCCGGCGCCTGCGCCGAGTTGATGGAAGTGGATGCGCTCGATGAGGTTGTCGGGGGTGATGGTCTCTTGGTAGTCGGGCGCGAGGTTGATGGGTCCGGTGATCTTGAGCGCGTCCCGAATCAACCACGGCGTGATCGCCACCACCCCCGCCACCGGCGTCGTCCCCCCCTCCTGCGCATAGAGCTGCTCGCCGTAGCGCGCGGCGGTGGGGAAGTCGGCGTCGAGATTGGAGTCGCGAAACGCCCAATGGTCAATCAACTGGGCGAACCACTGGTAGACGGGGGGGACAGGGATGCGCTTACTCCCGTATTTATAGGGCGCGTCGAGCAGGTCCACATCCTGGACGGCAATCGCGCCGAGGCGTCCGCCAGTGAGCGTGAGGATGCCGTAGTTGCCAATAAAGCCGCCTGCTGGTCGCAGCTCGGTGGAGTCCATCACCTGCAGCAGATAGTGCGCCGGCTCTCCCACCCCCAGCAAAGTGGGCAGCAGTGGGAGGATAGCCTCTATCTCGTCGAGCAACTGACCCATCTCTGGGAGCTTCGGGCGCAGCGAGCCGAGCAGGCGCTCGATCTGTGGAGTGACTCGCTCATCGCCTGGCTGCAACTGGGCCACCTGCCTGGAGATCGTCGCAAAGAGCGCTTTGATCCGCGCGAAGTTTTCGGAGATGGTGGCGAGGTCCGGTGACGTCAGTCCCTGGCCCTGAGGATTGAGCGGATCTTTGAGACGCGTCGCCAACAGCGAGAGCGTATCGCAGCCGATCATGCCAAGCTGCGCGCCTTCGATGGCGACTGGCGCGAGCCGAGTGGCGGCGCCAAACTGGCTTCCGGGGCCGGGGACCATCGCCAGCGCGCTGGGATATTGGCTGAGGCGCTGCTGCAACGCGCGAAAATCACGCTCCGCGGCGGCGAACTCATCGTGCGCGCGCGCGATAGTCGCGGTATCGAAGGGATGGGAGGAGATGACAGTGAAAGCGGTCTGGGCGTTCTTAAAGTGCTGCATGCCGCTGCGTACGACATCGAGCGTCTGCACGACTTGCAGACCCCCGAATCCCCCAGTCCCGAGGAGGCAGACCAACATGACGACGATGGCGACGCGCCTGCGCTTGCGCGCCGGTGCGCGCGTACGGCCATATCCATCGCTAGTCGCCACGCCACGCTCACTGCCCCGCGATCGAGGCGCGCGCCATTCATCTCTCCAGGCCGCCACCCTGAGTCCTGTGGCCGTGAAGAACTCGCGCGCGCGGTAGCTCATGCCGTATCGCTGGCCATCAGACCTTTCGGCGCGAGGACGAGACCGCTGTGTACGCCCGGCGCCCCCTCTGCGCCTCTCGTCCCATCGATCCTCGCGGTCGTCATGCCGGGCGTCCGACCAGCTATCGTCATGGGCGTCATAGGCGGCGACTGATGCGCGGCGATCGCCGCGCGGGCGGGTACGGGCGGGCGCGCGACCGTCAACAGGTCGGCTCGCCCTGGCCTCGCGACGATCCTGCGCCTCGTAGCGTTCCCGCGCCTCGTAGCGTTCCCGCGCCTCGTAGCGTTCCCGCGCCTCACGACGCGGTGAGCCATCCGTCGTATTACGCGTCTTCACCCGAGATCTGCGTTCGTACAGCGTGTGTGCCCCCTCTGATCAGCCGTTGGCGACCCTGGGTAGAGTACAAGGCGGCGACCTGCCTGTCAACCTGGGAGGACTCTGCGCCGCTCGCTTTCAAGCGACCCATCCGCCATAGAGGAAGTAGACCGCGAAGACCGCCTGCAGCGCCAGGCAGCCCACGAACGCCACCCGCGCCGGCCACGGCGAACCCAGGCTCCAGCGTCCTATCGCCAGATAGAGTGGGATGGCAGGCAGCATGTAGCGACTGGCGGAGAGGAAGACCGCGTAGTGCTGTGACGCTGAGATCACGTAGGGTGAGGTGAGCGTGAGATAGAGCATCCCCGCCAGATAGAGCGTGTATGAGACGGGCTGACGCCGCGCCAGCGCGGCGGTGAGCGCCAGCACAGCGAAGATGGCGATATAGTCCACCAACTTCTTGTCCTGGGTAAGGCTGAGCGGGCGCAGGCTGAGCATGTAGGCGGTCGTGTCGTGCAGCGACTGCCAGATAGGCATCCCAGGACGTCCCCAGGATGTGGCCTCCGCATGGAGCCAGGCAAGCGCATCTCCATAGTGCAGTGAGCAGTAGAGTGAAAAGATGGCGACACCCGCTGGACCAGCGAGGAGTGTGAGCGCTCCCTGCGCGCCAATCGTTTGTAGGCGCCGTAGCGTCTCGCCTTGCCTATGGCTACGCGCCAGGATGAGGATCTCACGTCCCCAGGCATGTTGGCGGCCGAACTCGTAGAGCAGCGGCGCAACGAGAATAAGGCCGGTCGGCCGCAGGAGCGCGGCGATGAAGGCGCACCCTGCGGCAATAGGCCAATGGCCACGCCGCATCCCCCACAAGCACCACACCGCCGCGGCGAGAAATGGGCCTTCCGTGTACGCCGCGCCAAGGAAAAAGGCCATAGGGTACGCCGCCAGGGCCAGCATGCTGTTGCGCGCCGCGCCCTCGCTGCCGCCCTCATCCATCGCCAGCTTCCCTATGCCGAGGAAGGCGATGAGGGTCCCCAGATTACTGATCAGCATGGCGAGGAGCAGGTCGTGGTCTGCGCCGAAGATATGCGCCGCTGCGGAGATCAGGAGCGGATAGAGGGGAAAGAAGGCTGCCTGAGCGGTGGTGGAGTAGCCCCACTCCACGATGTGGAGATAGGCGGTGACGTCGAACCGACGCCACAACTCGAGCAGGTCCAGTGGCGAACTCACGCCCTTGCCGCGCACGCCATCGAGGAGGGCCGTGGCAAGGGTGAAGATAAAGAGCAAAAGGCGCGACGCCACCCAAAGGACGGTTGCCTGGACAGCTAGCGGCTTCCAGTCGATACCGACAGCTCGGCGCGACAGAGGCGCGGAGGTCACGCTCTGAGAAGTCACAGGTGGCGGCGCAGTGGCAGGAAGTGCTCGATCATCCGCAGCCAGCGGAGGACCGTAACGAACGAGCACGGGTCGTTCATCGCGCATAAACGCTTCCTTGGCAATCCCAGCGTCTCGGCGCGCCGAAGCCCTCTGGCTGGTCAGAGCGGCCTGCTCACAACTTCAGAGCTCGGCGCGTCACGTCATGACCAATCACCTGGACTAAGCGCGCGGTTATGCTAAGCGGCTCCACTTGAGTGACGTTCCGAGCGGCGTGAGGTAACGCTCTGCGCTGCACAGTATCGATACACTTCGTGCGCTTCGCAGGCGCGCCATGAGCGTCACGCCTGAGAAGCCAGAACGGAATCCCGGCGCAGCGGAGCTTCCAGAGCAGGGCGCTGGCGCCAGCTTGGGTAGGTGGACTCATCATCCCACACAAGTGACTAGAGCCAGCCAACCCATCTTGACACCTACGGTTCAATAGTATGCTGGCGCGTCAATAATACGCTAGTCGATGAAAGCTCGGCCTCATTACCTCGACATATCCCAGACGCGCGCTTCCCGGGCGCGGGGGCATCGCCAAGATGCGCAGCAACGTTGTCGGATCAACAGGTGTAGTCAATGGCGATCAACAAGTCAGTGGAGAGTGGTAGGTGAGCTGCGAGTGTGTGGCTATCCTGCAGGACAAATCCTGCGGGCAGAGCAGACGTCATCTTAGCGCACGGAGGCAGTTTGAAACTCATCTTCAAGTCGAATGTCACGCTCGCCTGTCTTTGCAGCGGGTAGTGGTAATGCCAGCCAGCGGCGACATCTACTGGTCGTCTAAGGAAGCGCGCTTCAGGCGCTCCTGCCCACGCGCTGGTGGCGCGTCACATCATATTGGCAACGGGACTCATGGTCGCTACGGTGTCGGCGTGTCGGTGGGTGTCACGGTGGGTGTCTCGGTCGGCGTCTCCGTTGGCGTTGGTGTCTCAGTCGGCGTGTCAGTCGCGGTTGGAGTCGGCGCTGGAGTGTCTGTTGGATAGGGGGTTGGGGTTGGCGTGCCTGGACCCACCGTCACGGTCGGTGGGCGCGGCGTGGGCGTGCGTGTCGGCAAGGGCGGGCGTGGCGTTGGGGTCGGCGTGTGTGGGCCAGTCGTGACCGTTGGCGTCTGCTCCAGGACGGTCGCCGTGGCGGCCATCCCTTCGTATGTCGGATCGTAGGAGAGTGTGGACGTAGGCGGCCTGTTCGCCCCAAACACGCGCACTCTGTTATTGCTGGCCAGGCTGAGGCCGCAGCAGACCGACACAGCCAGCAGCGTCGCCGCGAGCGCAATGAGCAACCCAGGCGGGGGCGCTCTGCGCTTGTGATCATCGCTAGCGGCGCCGTCAGGCGCGGGCCGACCGCTACTGCGATTTCCCTGTCGACGACCGTCGCTCCACCGTCCGCCACCTGACACAACGCCTGGACTGGGGCTCCGCGCCATGTCGCCGACCCGAATCACGGCGTCGCGCATGCTCGCTGCGCTGGCGTAGCGGTCGTTGGGATCGCGCGCGAGCGCACGCAGCACGAGGGCCTCAAGCTCGGGCCAGACACCAGTATTGAGTGTGGAGGGCGGGATAATAGGCGCGCTCAGCACGCGGTTGGCAATCGCATAGGGCGTATCGGCGATGTGCGGCGGCTGGCCAGTGAGCATCTCATAGAGCACGGCTCCCAGCGCATACAGGTCCGCACGATGATCCACCGATCGGCTGGCAAGCTGCTCGGGCGCCATGTACTGCGGCGTGCCGATGGGCAGTCCAGTGCCCGCCAGGGTAGGTGGCTGCTCAGGGCGCGTCACATCGAGCTGGCGGACGATGCCGAAGTCGGTCAGCAACACCTTGTCATCGCCCAGGAGGATGTTGTCAGGCTTGATATCGCGGTGAACGAGCCCCAGCGCATGGACCGCCGCCAGGGCCGATGCGATTTGCGCTGCAACTCCTAGCGCGTCGATGGGATCAACACGCCCCTGTCGTATGAGCACATCCCGCAGTGAGCCATCGAGCAGTGGCATCACGAGATAGAAATAGGGGCCCTGCTCACCGAACGATTCGATGGGCACAATATTGGGATGCGCCAGTTTGCGCAGCTGGACGGCCTCGTTCTTGAAGCGCGCGAGGTAGTTGGGATCGGCGGCAAGGGCAGGGGGAAGGATCTTGACGGCGACCAGGCGGCCCGTGTCGCGTTCGCGGGCGCGGTAGACATCCGCCATCCCGCCCTTCTTAAGCAGGTCCAGTAACTGGTACCCACCCAGCCAGCGGCCGCTCAGGTCTCTCGTGTCCTCAGGCACTGGATATCAACTCATTCTTTCATAAGTCTCCATCAGCTTCCATACAGGTGGTGAGCGATGATCCCGCGGCATTCACAGTTGTAGGAGCGAAAGCGCCTTTGGAATGCGCCGCTAGTATAGGTACACTTGCGACCAACTGTCAAGGGAGGCAACTACCTTCTTGAACGCGTGACCACCCGCGGTCTCTGCGATTCTGTACTGGAGAGCGCATGCGCTCTCCATACCACACCTGGCTGGAAAGTTGTCACAAGCGGGATAGGCCCTGATTTCAGGGCCCTTCCCTGCAGCGCAATGTACAACTCTCCAGACGATCTTCGTATCAGTCGCCGACGTGAGCCGTTAGGCTGTGCTTAGGCTGAGCATCTCCCGCATTCATGCAGGGAAGTGTCACGGAGTGGCCGCAGCCGTGGGACTTGCTGTCCCGCCTGCGGTCCCACTTGTGGCGCCAATGCCATTGCTGAACGTCGGCGTGTACCCGTCGGCCTTGAGGATACCCATGCGAATCTTGAGCGCCAGGATGCGCGTCACCGATTGATCGATTTGGTCCTGTGTGATGCGACCCGCCGTCAGCTCCTTCTTCATCGCTGTGACGATGCTCGTGATCATCGATGGCCGCCATGGCGCCATGATCATGTCGTTGCCCGCCTCGTACGCCAGCACCGCCGCCTGGGTAAAGGTGTACGTCCCGGAGATGCCGTCCATGTAGAGCGCATCGGTGACGATGACGCCATGGAACTGGAGCTCATCGCGCAAGAGTCCGGTGACGACGGGTTTGGAGAGTTCGGCCGGCATCTTGGGATCCACCGATGGCACCAAGAGATCCGTCGTCATCACCATCTGCAGCTGTCCTGACTGAATCAAGGCGCGGTACGGCGCCAGCTCCACCTGATCGAGCTGCGCCTTGGTGCGGTTGATGACCGGCAGCCCTTTGTGCGCGTCAACCGTCGAGGCGCCCAACCCCGGGAAGTGCTTGGCGGCGCCGATGACGCCCGTGCGTTGCAGGCCGTCCAACCACGCGCCGCTATAGGTGATCACCGGCTCGGGCGTCTTGCCAAACGTGCGGCCGTACTGGTCAGGACCATTGACGATGGCGACGTCCACGTCAGGCGCGAGATCGGTGTTGAAGCCAAAGCTCAAGAGGTCCTGTCCGGTTTTGGTCCCTTGCTGCCGCGCGACATCGACATTTCCGGAGGCGGCGATGTCGGGCGCGGACATCCTAGTCCCGAGATACTGCGCCAGACGATCTACCAGACCGCCCTCGAGATCGAGCACGGTGAACATGGGGATGGGGCTGTCCTTTTGACCGCTGGCGAGCAGCGTCTTGACCTGATTCGCGGTTCCCATCGAGTAGCCATAGAGAATCACACCGCCAGGATGCGGCTTGACCATCGCCTGTTGGGCCGCGGTGTAGGTCGGCTCGTAGAACTGCATGATGACCATCTGCCCGAGCTTGTCGTCGAGCGTCATCCCCTGCACGATCTTGGTGGCGTAATCTTCCGCCGTTGGCGTTGGTGTCGCGGTAGGAAGCACTGCGGTCGGCGTGACGCTTGCTCCCCCCAACGGACTGCAGCCGACCAACGCAAGAAGTAATAGGCAAGCGGTGATCCAGGCGTGTGTGCGCTTCAAGGTCATTGTTCTCAAGCGATCTTCATCCTTCTCTACTGGTTTCTCTGCCCACACTCGAGAGTTGGGCGGCGGTTCTGACGGTAAATGGGCGCCGCATCGACGCGCTCATGACTCAGCTATGTTCCGCGGAACAACAGCACGGTCCAGACCGTTCGGATGAGAATCTCAAGGTCGAGCAAGAGGGACTGGTGCCGGATATAGTAGAGATCGTACTGCAACTTGCGTAGCGCGTCCTCGGTGCTGCTGCCATAGCGGTAGCGCACCTGCGCCCAGCCGGTGAGACCGGGGTCCACCGCCAGACGCGTGCGATAGAATGGGATCTCGCGCTCGAGGCGCTCAACGAACTCTGGGCGCTCCGGACGTGGGCCGACGAGGCTCATCTCGCCGCGAATGATGTTGAGCAGCTGCGGCGCCTCGTCCAACCGTGTCCTGCGTAGGAACCCCCCGATTGGCGTGATGCGCGAGTCGCGATGACTCGCCCACTGGACGCCGTGGCCATTCTCGGCGTCGCGCTTCATGGTACGCAGTTTCACGAGGGTGAACGGCCTCCCTCCACGTCCCAGGCGCACTTGACGATAGAAGACGGGGCCACGCGAGGTCAGTTTGATCGCGATCGCCAGCACGGGCAGGAGGAGCGCGAAGAGCAGCAGACCGACCAGCGCGCACGCGGCGTCAAAGACCCGTCGGATGAGCAAGTACAGTGAGAAGCTGACGGTGCGCTTCTCCAGGGGGAGCACCAACGTCCAGAGATGGCTGCCGACATGCTCGATTGGCACGCGACCGGTGATCTGCTCATAGAGCACCGGCATCGCGACAATCGAGACGCCCTGTTCATAGCATGACATCATCGCCTGGAAGATGTCCCCAGGTATCTCCCCTGGATAGGCGATGATGATCTCCGCCACGCCGTAGGCGTTGACAGCCGCTGGCAGCGACGCTGCGGCGCAAAATTGGGGTGGCACGACGTCAGCAGCGACAGCGGTGTCTGGCGTTTCCTGACTGAAGACGCAGCCGAGCGTCTCATAGTCGCCACTCGCCTCTTCTTTGAGCGCGGACCAGATCAGTTGCGCGGCGGGACCGCCGCCGAGTATGACGGCGCGGCGTCGAGACTGCGTCCAACCGATGAGGAAGATGCGCGCGGCGCGCCAGGCGCCGATCAGCGCCAGCGAAGCCACCGCGTAGTACACGATGAAGCGCCGTGGGAGCGTCCCGGGCGTGGCAAGGAAGAAGGTCAACAGGTAGATCGCGAGCACCTCGATGACGATGCGAATAAGACGTCCTGCGCTGCGTGAGAACTTGGCCGCGACCCCGAGATTGTAGTAGTCATTGGCGCTCGCCAGGAGAAACCAGAGCAGCGGTAACAACAGAAACCAGTGTCCCTGTTGGAGCAGGTACTCGGTCGTGAACGCCTTGCCTGCGCGTTGCGCCCAAAGAAAGAGCCCGATGAGGATCGCGAGCGCGTTGGCGGCGATATCTCCGCCAACAAGCAGCACCCGGCGCTCGGAGATGCGCAGGCGCGGTGACCAAGAACGCCGACGCAACGACGGCGCAGGGTTGGGTTCACTTACACCTGCGGCGCGCGCCTTGTCCGGTTGAAGTGATGCCTGGCCCACCAGCAGCGCCCCCTCCCTAGCGTTCCCTTCAACCCCATGACGACTGTGCCACGACCGCCGGCGCCGCTATCCGCTCCACGTCGGCGTCTTCAGGGGCGACGTTGCGAGAGGACGGCGCCGCCGCCTGATGGCCTGTGGACGGTCGCGCTGAGATGTCCTGCGAGCAGCCCATGGCAGAACGCGCCATGCTCGATGGCGACCAGCGGCCAACTACGAAGCGCCCTCCACACGCCGAGGCGCGGCGTCAGGCGTAGCGCCAGCAACGGTGAGAGCGCGATCGCGCCAGCGTGGCGGATGAACTCCCGCAGCGGAGCGCGCTCGCTTCCCCAATGACGCGACTGCCAGTAGCTGCCATGTCCGTAGCGATAGAGCTCACGCCTAAGCGCTCTTGTCGAGGTAGGCGCGCCATAGTGCACGACGATCCCATCAGCAGCCAGTAACAGTGTATGACCGGCGGCGCGTAGTCGGAACGAGAGGTCGGCGTCCTCCGCCCATGCGTGCTCAGAAAAACCGCCGACCGCGACCAGCGCCGACCGGCGAAAGGCGACATTGGCGGTGAGCAGGTAGTCCACCACCCCGCGACGGACGCGATGACGGTACAGACCGCTCGCGTCGGTATACGACGCCACCCAGTTGGCTGAGCGAGCGTTGCTGATCGGCCCGCCAACCCCAGCCGCGGCCGTCTCGGTCAAGCGGCAAACGAGGCTGCTGAGCCAGTTGGACGCGGCGCAGCAGTCGGCGTCCATGAAGGCGACGATCTCCGCCTGGGACTGCGCGACGCCCATGTTGCGCGCGCTAGCGGGCCCGCCGTTGTGTTTGGTGAGCACACGCATCGCGCCGGTCCACGTTGCGGCGAGCCGCTCGGCGACGGCGCCCGCGCCGTCAGTCGACCCGTCGTCGACCACAATGATCTCGTAGCGAGACAGCGGAAAGTCCTGCGCGAATAACGAGGCGATCGCGCGTGGAAGAAATGCAGCTTGATTGTACGCGGGGACAACCACGCTGACGGTGACATCCACCCCATACCCTCCTCGTGCGCCACGACATGACTGCGCGTCGCCGCGTCTTTCCGCCGCCGCGTCTTTCCGCCGCCGCGTCAACGCTTGCCACGCGCGCCGGCTACTCCGCGCCACGGGGTCGCTCGCACGGCGACGCATGCGCCTGCGAGCTGGCCTGTGGCGGCGAAGGGGGTCAACATGTGTAGGTCACGGTAAATGAGACATCCTTTGCAAGAGGCTGCTTGAGGGCTAGCGACTGCGCGCTGGGCGCCGTGAAGCCACTGGGCGGCGCGCCCACCAGCTTGGCGCACGCCGGCAGCGTGAGATGGTAGTCCAGCCCATAGGTATATCCAGCCTGCCGCTGGATCAGCGCGGTGTACATCCACGACTGCCCCGACTGTGTCGCGGCGTGTGGCTCGCTCCACGTGAGGGTAATGTCCTGCGTGGTTCCGTATGATACCCAGACCTTCCCCCCCCACTCCGTGCGCCCAAACGCCTGTTTGCTTGCGACCGTACCTTGCCATCCAGACTGCGCGAGCAACCGCGCAGTGGGTGGCGCGTAGACGCGCAGGTAGCTAATGTAGAGGTAGGGATACCCGGCGGGGAAGCTCTTCGTCAGCGTGTCGGGATTGGGCGGCCAGATGTAGGTCAGGGTCGTCTGGTGAGTCGCGGTCCCGCTGGCGTCAAGCGTCACTTGATCGCGCAGCGTGTTCTGTAAGTAAAAGTTGATCTTACTGGCGACGATATTGGCGTCGGCCACGAACAGGCTGTCGCCAGCCGCCGGCGCCTCGATGGCGCTCGCGATGTGATTGTGACGCAAGACGTTCTCGGCTTTGTCTGCGTTCAGATAGATCTGCACGTCCTTGCTGTGGAGGGAGTCGGTGAAGAGCTTGACGAACTTGCCCATATCCTGCGCCGACTGCTCCTTCACCTTAGCCATGAAGTGCTGGAAGAGGAAGCCAGTAAACGCCTTGCGCTGGGATGTGCCCGAGTTGGGATCGATCTTGTCATCGGGACCCTTCGCCAGTCCGTTCGTCAACTGATACTTGTGAATCTGCTCGACCATATTGTCGGCGTTGACGGTCTCCTTGAACTCCGGCACATCGACGGGCCCGGTAATGCGGAGCGCGCTCTGCACCATCCAGGGGGTAATGGCCACAACGCCCTGCAGCTCTCCTGGCCCGCCCTCCAGCTTGTAGAGCGACTCGCCGTTTTGCGCGGATGTAGGGAAATCGGCGTCGAGGTTGGAGTCGCGGAATCCCCATTTGGGGGCCGCGTCGAGAAACCAGTGATATCCCGGTGGAATCGGGATGACCTTGTTGCCATAGCGATACGGCGCGTCGAGCAGATCGACATCTTGAATGTGTAGGCCGTTCAGGTGGCCACCCGTCAGGGTAAGGAGGCCATAATTCCCGATGAATCCGCCCCCCGCGCGCAACTCGGTCGAATCGAGCACCTCCAGCAAGTAACTCGCCGGCTTGTCGACGCCGAACAAGGTCGGCGCGAGATCGAGGAAGACCTGCGCGTCGTCGAGCAGTTGCTGGATCTGTGGCAGCTTCTCTTTCAGTGTCGCGAGCGCTGGCCCCAGGCGCGCGTCAAGCGTCAGGTCCGATGGCTGGAGCGCGCCCACCTGCGAAAGGATCTCGGTGACGAGGGCGCGGATCTGGGTGTACTTGGCGCTGATCGTGGCAAGATCGCTCGCCGTCAGCCCGTTGGTCGAGGGGGTGAGGGGATCCTTGAGTTTGGTGGCGAGGATGCTGAGGGCGTCACAGCCGAGCACGCCGGCCTGGGCGCCTTTCGTGGCGATGGGGATCAGGCGCGTCGCGCCGCCAACCATGGGTGTCGCCGTCAGCGGGCCAGGGATCACGCCCAACGCTCCGCCGACCTGCGAGAAGTCCTGAATCGCTCCCGTGAACTCGGCGCGCGCGTGGGCAATGGTCGCTGTATCGAAGGGATGCGCGGCGACATAGGTCAGGTCCGACTGCGCGTTCTTGAAGTGCTGTAGCCCGCTCTTGGCGCGACTATACTGGAGGAGCGCCAGCAGTCCCGGGGCCACCACGAAAAGGAGCAGCGCAGCGCAGACGACCGCCGCGACGATGCGCGACCGGCGCGTGCTGAGCAAGCGGCGGCGCGCCGCTGGCGCTGCCCATGAGCCGCTGTCCTCATCGTTCGCAGCGCGCCGGCGGTCGCCGCGTTTAAATCGCGCGCGTTGTGACGCCATCCAGTGACGGGTCGTTTCACCCCAGCGCTCCGACCACCTCAGTGCGCCGCGTTGGGCTCCATCGCCCCGATGGTCCTCCGAGCGCCAGTCAGCGTCCGACTCCTCCCAACTCCGCGCCTGGCGTCGCGCGCCTTGCTCTAGAGAATCGTCGGCCCACGCCGACTCTGCGTCGTCGTATGAGTCACTCTCGCCATAGCTCTCGTTCCACGGATTGTGACGACTCGCGCGCCCTCGGCGCCGGCGGGGCTCGTCGTCGCGCTGGCCGAGGTCGCGCGGCGCGCGCCGCGCCGAAGGGCGATCAGGGGGCGCATCCTGCTCGAGGCTGCTAGCAGGTGAGCGATAATAGTAGTCGTCAGCGGGAGTGAGACGATTGGTCCGCCGGGAGCGAACGGATCGGTCCTTCTCGGACATCCGGAAGTCCTCTAGCTCATGGATGGCGTCACCGCCGCCTAGAACACACAGCAAGCGCTCTATTCAGACGGTCGCATGAATGACACTGCTGCGCTCGGCGGACGAGCGCCGCTGTGGGCTATTGTACCAGACTTCGTTTCACCGCGATACCAGGTAGCCTGAGTGGATGTGGACTGCTCGGCCAGTGCGTCGATCTCCAGCGCCCTCTGTCCACAGATTTGAACCTCACAGGGCGACAAACTACCTGTCCAAGTCATGCGCGGCGCATCCCGTCGCCGCCGGGCGTCCACGCTCCTCGTCCCACTCACGACCGGGGGAGCTCATGAGTCTTGGCCGAACTGCCACTATTAGGAATCACGAGAGACCCAAGTGGTCTCCCTCATAAGTGGTCTCCCTCATAGCGCGGCGAGAATGGTGAGAATGTCACGCAGCGTCGGCTCTTGGCGAGGCGCACGTTGTCCGCCGTGCGCATCAAGCGCGTGCGGCCACACGCCCTCGGGGGCTGTTACCACGCGCCGCAGGGAGCCGCGCCACTACCTCGCGGCTTGCCTCGTCCACCAGGGCAGCAGAGACTTCTGTAGCGTCATAGAGAACCGGGAAAGTGAAGATTGCAGTCGCAGCCTGGTTCCTATACCTCGCACTATAGGCGATAAATCCGGCGCACTCCTCGCGCCATTGATCAGCGGGGTCCATAATGTAGCGGGCAAACGCATTGAACTGGCTCGTGCGCCGTAGCTCGTTCTCCACCTGCGCCCAGTCGAGCGCGATGCCCGCGCACGTGGGATTGAGCCGCAGACGCGCTGCGCGCACGAATCGCCGCTGCAGCCTGACACCGAGACTTCCGAACTCGGGCGAAAGGGCCCATAGCGCGAGCAACTCCGCGATGATCACGAACGCCAGCCATGGAGCCCCAAGCAACGCTGCGCCCCAATACGCGTTCGCCGGCCAGGCGAGGATCGTCAAAAGCAGGATTGCGCCCGCGCGCGCCACCGCGCGCCTCGAGATGCGCGCCGGGCGCCCGCCCATGCAGGCGCACGATGTTTCCGGCGCGACCTTCCACGCGAGCGCAAGGTACGCCAGAAAGCCGACGGCGAGCGCCGTGGCGAGTCGCGGCGCCCACCAGCGCTGCGGCGGCGCGAGAAGGAGCGCCGCTACGATGAGCTCTGTGGCTCCAACCGCGACATGCGCTGCCTGCGCCATGCCTGGCGTCGGCAGCAGCTTAGCCAGGGCAGACCTCCTCGCGAGTTGGTGAGCTTGTGGGAAGACGACCTTCCATACACCTGCCCAGGCGAAGATGATGCCCAGGACGAGCGGCTGCGCGTCGGCAAGACGGGTGAGAAGACTCATCATGTGGCGGCAAAGAGCCCCTGCGCGTCACGCCAGGGGTCGCTGCCGACGCTCCTTTCTGCGCAGATCCGCGCATGCGTCTCAGGTCTCGTGCGCGATGGCTGCAAGCTGCTCGAGCGTGTCAAGTGTATCATCCAGCAAGCCATTATTCACCTGCCAGCACGACGCGTCCGCCGTGACGCCGACCGCGACGCGCGCCACCTCGCGCCGGGGAAGAGCGGTGCTGATGGCGGCCTGCAGGAGGGCGCCCGCCCCCTCGGCTTGGGAGATCGGCTGCGCTGAGGTGGGCGCTGCCGCGTCGCGCGCCAGGCGCACGAGGCAGCTCACGCGTGCGGGGGCGTCCGCCCAGCGGAGCGGGCGGAGATACCCTTTGAGCGCGCCGGCCGCCTCAAAGAGCGCGGGATGCGCAATCGTGGTGGCGGTGAAGTCGTCGGCGTGGAAGCACCGTGGGAATGGAGCGATGACACGGGAATAGGGCGAGACCAGGGCGAGATCATCACTCAGGGGCAGCCAGCCGCGCTGCAGCAGGCCCATCGTCACAGTGGTCTTCCCCGCGCCCGAATCGCCCAGCAGCAGGAGGGTCATCGCCTCCTTGACCACAGCGCCTGCATGAACGAGGATGTGCTGCGCGCTGGCCTGCGCCGCATGCGCCACCGCCAGCCATTCCAGATACTGCAGCAGGTCCGTGGCGGAGCGAAACCCGTGCTGCGACGCTCCATCCACAGCGACAAGCCAGAGCGGCGGCTCGGTCTGCCGTGTGATTGACACGTTGACGGCAGGGGTAGGGCTAGCAGTCTCGAATGGCGCCAGCAGGTCATGCAGCCGTTTGTAGAGACCCTCAGGCAGTCCGTGGAACTGCGTGGCGACTCCGCTGAGACACACGGTGAGGCTGGGGCGCCACGCGCAGCGCGCACTCAGGCGGGTCATGGGCGCAGCGGCTCCT
>Ga0207684_10000625_pt1 | contig 42118 bp, 30 predicted proteins | sample KBSK5501metaG_FD_184342 | JGI IMG/M metagenome (GOLD analysis project Ga0207684, IMG submission 184342) | Corn, switchgrass and miscanthus rhizosphere microbial communities from Kellogg Biological Station, Michigan, USA - KBS K5-50-1 metaG... | ecosystem: Host-associated > Plants > Roots >... | reverse complement strand
CCCCGAGTGCCGCGAGTGGAGGTGCAGATCGCAGCGCACTACCGCGGGTCCCTCATCCTCGAGGTCTGCGCCCTTTGCTCAAGCGAAGGTTCATGCATGTGCGGATTGCAGCCCGCCCGCATTACAGAAACGTGAAGGCGCGGGAACCATTTCGTGACGGGGAATGCGGGCGGAAGGTCACGGCAGCGTCACACGGCTGCCGCGCTCTCGACGCTATGATCGCCGCGGTGAGCGGACCGGGTGCTCCGGAGGTGGTGCTCTTCATCCTGGACGCCGGAGGCGGTCATCGCAGTGCCGCGAACGCGCTGGTGGCGGCGGCCGAGGCGCAGGGCTGCCCGTGGCGATTCCGCATCGTGAGCCTGCAGGAGGTCCTCGCCCCGCTCGACTTCGTCCGGCGTCTCAGCGGGCGGCCGTCGGAGCAGACCTACAACGCCATGGTCCGTGGCCGGCAGACGCTCTTCCTCGTGCCCATGCTTCGAGCGTTCCAGTGGCTGATCCGACTGCGGCGGAGCACGCTGTGCGACCTGCTGGCGGCCCATCTCGGCGAGCGCCCCCCCCACCTCGTGATCTCCCTGATACCGAATTTCAACGGCGTCATCCGTGACGCCGTGCGCCGGTGCCGGCCGGAGACGCCGTTCTTCGTCCTCCTCACCGACTTCGCCGACTTCCCGCCGCGCTTCTGGATGGAGCCCGGCGTCGACCGCGTCATCGTGGGCAGCGAGCACGCGGTCGCGCAGGCGCTCGAGGCCGGGCTGCCTCCGGAGAGCGTTACGCGCACGTCGGGCATGGTGCTGCACCCGCGGTTCTACCCGCGGCCGGGCCCCGAGGTGCGGGCGCGCGTCCGGGGCGAGCTGGGCCTTGACGAGGCGGCGTTCGTGGCGCTGATCCTGTTCGGGGGAAAGGGATCACCGGAGATCCACGCGCTGAGCGAAGCGTTGCTGCACGAGCCCGGCGCGGCCTCCGTGATCGCGATCTGTGGCGACAACCCTCCCCTCTACCGAAGCCTCGAGGAGGTCGAGCGCGGGGCGGGCGGGCGCCTGCGCCGCGTCGGATTCACCGACCACGTCTCCGAGTACCTTTCCGCTTGCGACGTGCTCGTGACCAAGCCCGGCCCCGGGTCGCTGGCCGAGGCCTTCCACCAACAGGTGCCGATGGTGGTGGCGTGCAACGCGCACACGATTCCGCAGGAGCGCTACAACGCCCGCATCGTCCAGGAGGGAGGCCTCGGCGTCGCCGTCCGCCGCTGGCGGGAGATGCCCGCCGCGGTGACGGCCCTTCGCGGCGACCCCGAGCGGCTCGACCGCTACCGGCGGCGTCTCGCCGCGCTCCCCCCCAACCGGGCGGTGTTCGAGGTCCTCGACCTCGTGGAGCGCACGCTCGAGGCGGCGAACGTTCGGCGCGCGTAGCGGAACGCATCACATTCCCGGCATGAATGTTCGGCGCGCGCAGCGGAGCGCGCCGCATTCGGATTACGACGGCCGGGGCGGAGGGCAAGAAAAAAGCGGCCCCGTGCTACGATCACATGAACATCACCAAAAAGTAGCGCCGCTGTCATCATCATCGTCATCGAGGGGGGTCGAGGCATGCGAGGCGACAAGATCGTCAAGTTCTTCATGCCGAAGGAGGAGCGCTTCCACGAGCTGCTGGACCGCGACACCCAGCACCTGCTGCGGGCGGCCCGCCTCTTCGCCGAGATCGCGCGGAGCGAGGTCCCGGACGAACGCCGAGCGAAGGTGGCGGAGCTGAAGGCGCTGGAGCACGAGGGCGACCAGATCACCAAGGAGGTCTTCGACGCGCTCAACTCGACCTTCATCACGCCGCTCGACCGGGAGGACATCCGCGTCATCGCCAGCGACCTCGACGACATCCTCGACTACCTGGAGGGCGTGGCCCAGTTCCTGGTCCTCTTCGAGATCGGCGAGAGCCCGGAGCCGTTGCGCAAGTTCGCCGCGATCATCGTGGCCATGGTGGAGGAGATCCACAAGGCCACCTCGCTCATCTGGGACCTCGGGAACGACAAGGTCATCCGCGAGTCGATCGTCCGGATCTCCCAGCTCGAGAACGAGGCCGACAACGTCTACTTCAACGTGATCGCCGACCTCTTCCGCGGCGGGGAGGGGCGGAAGCCGCTGGAGATCATGAAGTGGAAGGAGATCTACCAGGGGCTGGAGGACGCCTGCGACGAGTGCAAGGACTTCACGCACGCCCTCGGCAACGTCCTCGTGAAGAACGCCTGAGCGGGCCGTGACCCTCGACGTCGGCGTCGTCTTCATCATCCTCGTCGCGCTCACCTTCGACTTCCTGAACGGCTTCCACGACGCCGCCAACTCGATCGCCACCGTCGTCTCCACGCGCGTGCTCTCCCCGCAGAAGGCGGTGCTGTGGGCCGCCTTCTTCAACTTCGTGGCCGCCTTCGTCATGGGCACCGCGGTGGCCAAGACGATGGGCAAGGGCATGATCGACATCTCGGTCGTGAACCAGCAGGTGATCCTGGCCGGCCTCATCGGCGCCATCACGTGGAACCTGTTCACCTGGTACTACGGGCTGCCGGTGTCCTCGTCGCACGCGCTCATCGGCGGCTACGCGGGAGCGGCGGTCGCGCGGGCGGGGATCAGCGCAATCCTTTTCTCGGGATGGGCCAAGACGCTGATCTTCATCGTGCTCGCCCCGCTCATGGGCGCCTTTCTGGGTTTCACGCTCATGGTGTCCGTGACGTGGATCTTCCGGCGGTGGCATCCCTTCCGGCTCGACCAGCTCTTCCGGCGGATGCAGCTCGTCTCCGCGGCGCTCTACAGCCTCGGCCACGGCGGCAACGACGCCCAGAAGACGATGGGGATCATCACCGGCCTCCTCGTCACCGCCGGCTACCACAAGGGCTTCGAGATCCCCTTCTGGGTGATCATCATCTGCCACGCCGCCATCGCTCTCGGCACGATGTTCGGCGGCTGGCGCATCGTCAAGACGATGGGTACGAAGATCACCAAGCTCCAGCCCTTCGGCGGCTTCTGCGCCGAGACCGCCGGCGCGATCACGCTGTTCCTGGCCACGCATCTCGGCATCCCGGTGTCCACCACGCACACGATCACGGGCGCGATCATCGGGGTCGGAGCCACTCGCCGGATCTCCGCGGTGAAATGGGGGGTGGCGGGAACCATCGTGTGGGCGTGGATCCTCACCATCCCGCTCGCCGCCGCCGTGGCCGCGATCAGCTACCTGGTGATTCGCGCCTTCACGGGCTCCTGAGCCGTCACTGCGCGGTATAATTCGAGGTTGTCCCGGCCGCGGCCGGGGCGCTGACGGTAATCCAAGAATCAGGAGCCTGTGATGATCAGAATCCTTCTCGCGGGTGCGGGCGTGGCCGCGCTCGCCGCCACGGCCGCCCTGGCCGCGGAGGCCATCGTGCAGAACCGCCTGCTTGCGCCGTGGACCGGAGCCTACGGGGGCGTCCCGCCCTTCGACCAGGTGAGGGTCGAGCACTTCCAGCCCGCCCTCGAGGCGGCCATGGCCGAGCAGCTGGCGGAGGTCGACAAGATCGCGAGCGACCCGGCGCCGCCGACCTTCGAGAACACGCTGGCCGCGCTGGAGCGCTCGGGCCGCACGCTCGACCGCGTGGGAACGATCTTCGGCGTCTACAGCGGGACCATGAGCACGCCGGACTTCCAGAAGGTCGAGGAGGAGATGGCGCCGAAGCTGGCGGCCTTCTCCGACCAGATCACGCAGAACGAGAAGCTGTTCAAGCGCATCGCCGCCGTCTACGAGGCGCGCGACGCTTCGGACCTCACCCCCGAGCAGAAGCGCCTGGCCTGGCTCGACTACACCAACTTCGTGCGCGCGGGGGCGAAGCTCGACCCCGCGGCCAAGAAGCGGCTCTCGGAGATCAACCAGCGGCTGGCCGCGCTCTACACGAAGTTCAGCCAGAACCTGCTCGCCGACGAGGCCGACTACGTCCTCTTCCTCGACAAGGAGTCCGACCTCGCCGGCCTGCCCGACTCGCTGCGCTCCGCCGCGGCCGCCGCCGCCGAGCAGAGGGGCCAGAAGGGCAAATGGGCCGTGCTGAACACCCGCTCGAGCATGGAGCCGTTCCTGACCTACTCGGACCGCCGCGACCTGCGCGAGAAGGTCTGGCGCACGTACTACAACCGCGGCGACCACGGCGACGCCCACGACAACAACGCGATCATCACCGAGATCCTGAAGCTGCGCGCCGAGCGCGCGAAGCTGCTCGGGTACCAGACCCACGCCCACTGGCGGCTGGAGAACTCCATGGCCGGCACGCCGGAGAGGGCGATGGAGCTGATGGAGGCGGTGTGGAAGCCGGCGGTGGCGCGCGTTCGCGAGGAGGTCGCGGACATGCAGGCGGTCGCGGACAAGGAGGGCGCGAAGATCAAGATCGAGCCCTGGGACTACCGCCACTACGCCGAGAAGGTGCGCAAGGCGAAGTACGACCTCGACCAGAACGAGGTCAAGCCCTACCTGCAGCTCGAGAAGCTGCGGGAGGGGATGTTCTGGGTGGCCGGCCAGCTCTTCGGCTTCACCTTCACGCCGGTCGACGGTGTCCCCGTCTACAACCCGGACATGCGCGTGTTCAAGGTCACCGATCCGTCCGGCACGGTGGTGGGCCTCTGGTACTTCGACCCGTACGCCCGGCCGGGCAAGCAGTCCGGAGCCTGGATGAACGCCTACCGCAACCAGGAGCGCTTCGAGCGCCCGATCACCACCATCGTCTCCAACAACACGAACTTCGTGAAGGGCCGGCCGGGCGAGCCGATCCTCATCTCGTGGGACGACGCCACCGCGCTCTTCCACGAGTTCGGCCACGCGCTGCACGGCCTCAACTCGAACGTCGACTATCCCTCGCTGTCGGGCACCAACGTGGCCCGCGACTACGTGGAGTTCCCGTCCCAGCTCCTCGAGCACTGGCTCTCGACGCCCGAGGTGCTGAACCGCTTCGCCCTCCACTACCAGACCGGCCAGCCGATCCCGCCCGCGCTCGTGCAGAAGATCGAGAAGGCCTCAACCTTCAATCAGGGCTTCGCGACCGTCGAATACCTGGCGAGCGCGCTCGTCGACATGAAGCTGCACCTCGCCGGGGACCGGACGATCGATCCCGACGCGTTCGAGCGCGACACGCTGAAGGCGCTCGGCATGCCGTCCGAGATCGTGATGCGCCACCGCACGCCCCAGTTCGGCCACGTGTTCTCGAGCGACGGCTACTCGGCCGGCTACTACAGCTACCTGTGGTCGGACACGCTCTCCGCCGACGCGTGGGAGGCGTTCACCGAGGCCGGCGGACCCTACGACAAGGCGGTGGCCAAGCGGCTCCGCGACGACGTGTTCTCGGCCGGCAACACCGTGGACCCCGCCGAGGCGTACCGCGCGTTCCGCGGCCGCGACCCCGGCATCGCCGCGCTCATGCGCAAGCGGGGCTTCCCCGTCCCGGCCGAGACGAAGGCCGGCCAGTAGCGTGCGGCTGAAGCCGTATGACCGCGACGTTACCTCGGGCCGTCTCGAACGAAGAGGTTGACATGCGTCTGATCGCATTGGTGATCGTGGGCCTCTCGATGGCGCCGGTGGTGGCCGCCGACGAGCTGAACATGGGTTCCGTCGTGAAGTCGATCCGGGAGGGCTTGGCAGAGCAGCTCGGCGTCTCCGTCCAGTCCGTGGCGTGCCCGGAGACGCGCAAATCGAAGGCCGGCGACGTTTTCGATTGCCATGCCCGCGTGGAGGAAGTCGGCCGCCTGACCGTGGCCGTCACCCAGAAAGACGACGACGGCAACATCGCGTGGACGGTGACGAAGACTGAGGGGCTGCTGGACCTGGCCAAACTGGAGGCGCAGATCGTCGAGGGCCTGACCGCCCACAGCCATGGCGCCGAGGTCGAGGTGTCCTGCGGCGGCCAGTTCCGTGGCATCAAGGTCGGAGAGACCTTCGAATGCAGGGGTGAGGACAGCAGCGGCGAGAAGATCAAGGTCCAGGTAACCGTCGAGGATTCGGACGGCAACGTGCACTGGAAGGTCGTCGAGGACTCGACGGCTCTCTAGCGGTCGTCCTCCGCGCCGCGCTCCCGCCCGTCGTGTCCATGCGGGCGGACGAAGGCCGCCCGCACGGGCGGGGGCATCGTCGCGGCCGGCCCCTTCACCGCCCGCCAGATGATCTCGTTCAGCTCCAGGTCGGGGGCGCGGTCCGGCTCGTCCAGGTCCATGGCCATCGACGCCGCCGCCCCGGGAGCGCCCGCGTCGTTCTTCTCGTCGAGGCTCACCCGCGCGTCCCGGTGCGTGAACGGGGTGAGGACCGGCGTCGGCTGGAACGAGCCGTACATCGGCGCGGCCGCCGCGTCGTACTGGCTCATCGGCGGCAGGCCGAGGATCAGCTCCATCGTGCGCAACATCCCCGACGTGGTGTAGAGCGTGCTGTCGACCGCCCCGCGCCGCGCGTAGGGGCTGGCGACGAAGGCGACCGAGCGGTGGGCATCGACGTGGTCGGGCCCGTTCTGCGCGTCGTCTTCCAGGACGAAGACCGCGGACTCCTTCCAGTACCGGCTCTTGCTGATGGCTTCCACGACGCGCCCGAGCGCCAGGTCGTTCTCCGCGATCATGGCCGTCGGCGTCGGGTAGCCGGGCCGCGTGCCCGCCGTGTGGTCGTTGCCGAGCCGGATGATCGAGAGCGCGGGCAGCTTGCCGTCCGCTTCGAACCCGGCGAGCTCCTTCAACCACACCTCCACGCGGCGGTTGTCGGGGAGCGACAGGTCCCACGGCGGGTAGTCGGGGCTCACGAGACCGGCCAGGCCCGGGACCGTCGCTTCCGCCGGCCCCTGTCCCCCGGCGCGGTTCGCTTCCGCGGCCTGGCTCAGCCGACCCGAATCGCGGGTCGCGAACTCGCCGTAGCTGCGCACGCTCACGCCGGCGCGCTGGCAGGCGTCCCAGATGTAGCCGTGCTCGGGGGCGGTGATGTTCCCGTAGGCGTTGCGCATGGTGCCGCCGCCCTCGCTCAGGTACTTGCCGCCCCGCCCTCCGTAGTTCATCGGCCAGACCTTGTTCACGAAGTCGGTGGCGTAGGCGGCGGTGGAGAAGGCGTGCCCGCTGTAGCTGACCTCGGCGTCGACGTAGAAGCTGTCGAGGAGCACGAACTCCCGCGCGAGCGCGTGCGCGTTCGGGGTCACGTCCTCGCCGAACAGGGTCAGCGTGGGGTCCCCGTTGCCCTTCTCCATGTCGCCGAGGATCTGGTCATACGTGCGGTTCTCGCGGATCACGTAGAAGACGTGCTTGATCGGCGACGGGTCGCCCACCTTGCGCGGGATCGGCGAGCCCGCGGGGGCGCGGGCGGGAGCGAGCCGCGCCGCGTCGGTGTAGGGCGTCAGATCGACGACCGTCTTCGTGTAGGCGGCCAGGCGCGCGGCGTCGGGCACGGGCACGACCGACAGCGAGCCGAGGAGCATCGATCCGGCGTACTGGCCGTCGCCGGAGCCGACGCCGGGCTGGGGGCCGCGCGGGTTGGCCTGCGACGTGAGGCCCTTGCCGCTGAGCACGTAGATGCGCTGGCCGTCGCGGCTGAACTGGGCCGCGGTCGGGTACCAGCCCGTGGGGATGAACCCCTTCACCGCGCTCGCGCCGGGCCGGCTCACGTCGACGACCGCCAACGCGTTGTTGTCGGCGCTCGCCACCAGCAGCGTCCGCCCGTCGGGCGAGAGGCCGAGCGCGTTGGGCGTGCTTCCCGCGGGCGCGTTGGGATGGAGCGCCACCGACACCTGCTCCTTCGCCGTGCGTGACGCGAGGTCCACCACCCACACCGCGTTGGTGTTGGCGCAGGCGACGAACAGCCGCGTACCGTCCTTCGAGAAGGCCATCGCGTTGGGGTGCTCGCCGACCGCGATCTCAACCTGCTTCTCGAGGGTGGCCGCGTCGAACGCGAGCACCTTCGCGCCTCCCCACAGCGAGACGTAGACCGTACGGCTGTCCGCGGAGACGAGGGCGGCGTAACCCTCGGCCGGAAGCTCGACGCTCTTCGCCTCCGCCGCCTCTTCGGTCGTGAGATCCACGACCGAGAGCATCTCCCCCAGGGCATGGACGGCGAACAGCCGCGATCCGTCGGGGCTGACGGCCACCCCGGCCACGAAGCTTTCCCGGGAGGGCCGCCGCAGCACGTGGGTCGCCGCCGACGTCAGCGTCCCGTTGGCCCAGCGCAGCTCTTTCACCGAGCTGTCTCCGGCCCCCGAGGAGTAGAGCCTCTTTCCGTCGGGATGCCAGGCCAGGCCCAGCCAGGCATCGTCCAGCAGCACCCTGGACCTGATCATCATCCGGGCCGTGTCGACCACGACGAGCGCGGGCTTCGCGTAGCCGTTGTTGCTCACGATCAGGTAGCGGCCGTCGGCGGACTCCGCCATCGCCAGGGGAAGGTCGCCCACCGTGATGTGGCGCCCGGCCGGCGCGATGCGCCAGCCGTTGGGGAGCAGCGTCACGCCTCCGCCCTGGGGCCCGGGCGGGCCGGCGAAGAGAGGCGCGGCGAGAAGGAGGCCGAGCGGGGCGCCGATCCGGGTCTTGGCGAGCATTCAGGAATCCTACCCCAGCCTTGCTTTCCGGCGCCGCCGGTCCGAGAATCCGGCGAGAGTCCCCGCGTGTACTTCAAGCAGTTCTATCTGGGTTGCCTGGCCCACGCGTCCTACCTGATCGGCTCCGAGGGCGAGGCCGCCGTCGTCGATCCGCGTCGCGACGTCGACGAGTACCTGGCCGAGGCGGCCGGCCAGGGGCTGCGCATCCGCTACGTCGTCGAGACGCATCTGCACGCCGACTTCGTCAGCGGACACCGCGAGCTGGCCGAGCGCACCGGGGCCACGGTGGTCTTCGGCGCGGAGGCGGGAGCGGCGGTTCCTCATCGTCCGGTCCGTGACGGGGACGAGATCCGCGTGGGCGCCGTCGCCCTGCGCTTCCTGGAAACGCCGGGCCACACGCCCGAGAGCGTGTCCATCCTCGTCATCGACACCGCGGCCTCGCCGACGCCGAGGATGGTCCTCACCGGCGACACGCTGTTCATCGGCGACGTGGGCCGGCCGGACCTCGCCGGCGGCCGCGGGGGCACGCCGGAGGCGATGGCGGGGCTTCTCTACGACTCGCTCCACGGCAAGCTTCTGAACCTGCCTGACGACGTCCTCGTGTATCCCGCCCATGGCGCGGGCTCCCTGTGCGGCCGGAACATCTCGACCCAGACCTCGTCGACGATCGGCGAGCAGCGCCGGTCGAACTACGCTCTTCAAGCCATGCCGCGCGAGACCTTCATCAAGATGATGACGGCCGATCTTCCCGAGCTTCCCCCCTATTTCGCCAACGACGTGGAGATCAACCGCGCCGGGGCGCCCCCTTTGGCCGACCTCCGGACCCCGGCGCTCTCTCCCGAGGCGGTGCGGGCCGCGGCGGCCACGGCGACGCTTCTGGACGTGAGGGGCAGCGCCGCCTACGGGACCGGCCACCTGCCGGGATCGCTCAACCTCGGCCTGTCCGGGCAGTTCGCGTCGTGGGCGGGCACGCTCGTTCCCGCCGGCACGCCCATCGTCCTCGTGGCCGAGGACGAGGATGGGGTGCGCGAAGCCGCGATGCGGCTGGCGCGCGTGGGCCTCGAGAGGGTGGAGGGACATCTCGCCGGCGGCGTGGCCGCCTGGCACCACGCCGGGCTGCCGCTCGTGGCGCGGCCGCAGATCACCGTCGACGAGCTCGCGGCGCGCCGGCGGGAGGTCGCGGACCTGCAGGTGGTGGACGTGCGCCGCAAGGGCGAGTACGCCGCCGGGCACGTGCCGGGCGCGCGTCACCTCCCGCTCGACCGGCTCGAGCTCGACGTGGCCCAGATCGATCCGTCGCGGGCCACGGCCGTCATCTGCGCCGGCGGCTACCGCTCGAGCGCGGCCACGAGCCTGCTCGAGCGCCACGGCTTCGCCGACATCGTGAACGTCATCGGGGGCACCAGCGCCTGGATCGCGGCCGGCCACCCGGTGGAGAAGGAAGGAGCAGACGAATGCGCCGAAGCCTCGCCGTCGTCGTCGCGGTCCTGATGGGCGCCGGCTCGCCCGCCGCCGACCGTCCGGAAGGGCGCCCGTTCGCCACGCGGTCGGTGGTCCTGGCGCGGCACGGGATGGTCGCCGCCGCCCATCCCCTGGCCGTCCAGATCGGCGTGGACGTGCTGAAGAAGGGAGGCAGCGCCGTCGACGCCGCCATCGCGGTCAATGCCGCCCTCGGCCTGATGGAGCCGATGTCGTGCGGCATCGGCGGCGACCTGTTCGCCATCGTCTGGGACGCGAAGACCTCGCATCTCTACGGTCTCAACGCGTCGGGCCGGGCGCCCGGCGCGCTGACCGCGGACAAGGTGCCCGCCGACGCCGACGGCACCATGCCGTCCTCGACCCCCCACTCGTGGACGGTGCCGGGAGCGGTCGACGGCTGGTACGAGCTGCACGGGAAGTTCGGCCGGCTGCCGATGGCCGACCTGCTCGCTGCCTCCATCGCCGCCGCGCAGGACGGAGTGCCCGCGCCGCAGGTGATCGCCGGCCTGTGGAGCGGCGGCGAGCGGCTTCACCGCGCCAAGCCGGGCTTCGCCGCCGTCTACCTTCCCGGGGGGCACGCGCCGCGCGAGGGCGAGGTCTTCCGCAACCCCGCGCTCGCCGCCACCTACGGGGCGATCGCCGACGGCGGACGCGACGCGTTCTACAAGGGAAGAGTCGCGCGCGACATCGTGGCCTTCTCGAGGGCCAACGGCGGCTTCTTCTCGGAGGAGGACTTCGCGCGCCACCACTCGGACTGGGTGGATCCCGTCTCCACGGATTACCGCGGCGTGGAGGTGTTCGAGCTGCCGCCCAACACGCAGGGGATCGCCGCGCTCCAGATGCTGAACATCCTGGAAGGCTTCGACCTCAAGGCGATGGGCCGCGCCTCGCCGCAGTTCTGGCATACGATGGTGGAGGCCAAGAAGCTCGCCTACGAGGACCGGGCCCGCTACATCGCCGATCCCGCGTTCGCGAAGGTGCCGGTGGAGGGGCTGCTCGCCAAGGACTACGCCCGAGGGCGCGCGCGCCTCATCGATCCGGGCCGCGCCGCCGCCCGCTACGAGGCCGGCCAGCCCGCGCTCAACCGTGGCGACACGACCTATCTCGCGGTGGCGGACGGCGACGGCAACATGGTCTCGCTCATCCAGAGCAACTACTCGGGATTCGGCTCGGGCTATGCGGTCGACGGCTTCGCGCTCCAGAACCGCGGCGCGCTCTTCGATCTCAAGCCCGGACGGCCGAACTCGCTCGTTCCCGGCAAGCGGCCGTTCCACACGATCATCCCCGCCTTCGCGATGAGGGACGGCAAGCCGTGGCTGGCCTTCGGCCTGATGGGCGGCGACATGCAGGCCCAGGGGCACGCCCAGGTCATCGTGAACATGATCGACTTCGGCATGAACCTGCAGGAGGCGGGCGACGCGGCCCGCTTCTACCACAGCGAGTCGTCCGAGCCGACCGGCACCGTGATGACCCGCGGCGGCGTGCTCCACCTGGAGAGCGGCGTCCCCGAGGAGGTGCGCCGGGAGCTGGTGAAGCGCGGCCACCGCGTGGCGGACGCGGTGGGGCTCTACGGCGGTTACGAGGCGGTGGCCCGCGATCCCGTCACCGGCGTGCTCTCGGGAGCAACCGAGTCGCGCAAGGACGGATGTGCGATGGGGTATTAGCCCAGACGGCGGGCCGGCCCTCCCTCACCTCTCGGCGGGCTTGAGGGTCCAGGCCTGGAGCTTGGCCATCTCGACGATGCGCGGCGCGCGAAAGCCCTCCGGGTGGATGATCCAGCCGCCGAAGAGCTCCGGCGTGTCTTCGGCGACGAAGCGCTCCGTGGCGACCGTGGTGCCGCTCGGGATCGCGACTCTCTCCGGGAACACCGGGGGTCCCGGTTCGGCGGCGATCGCGGCGAGGGCCACCGATGCCGCCGCCCGAAGGAAGTCGGCGGGCGCGATCTTCTTGACGCCCGCGAAGACGCGCGCGGGCACCTGCGCGCTCACGCGGGCCTCGTCGGAGGCGTCCAGGAGCGCGTCGCGGAAGGCGCGCCACGGAAGCTCCGCGACCTCGGTCGCGGGCGGGCGCTCCGATGGGCCCCGGAGCTCGCTCACCTCGACGAGCGCGGGGATCCGGCCTTCTCCGATCGAGCGCGCCAGGAAGCTCGTGATCAGCGAGAATTGCTCCGCCGGCGAGACGAATCGGCCGCGCCGGTCGCCCACGATGTCGAGCGCCGGCGCGCGCGCCACCCGTTCCGCGACGTCCTTGACCGTGTCCAGGTCCGCGCCCTCCTCGCAGATCCGGTTCCTGTAGATCGCGGGCAGCTCGGAGGCGGTGACGTGTCGGACGCCGGGCAGGGAGCGCTGGAAGTCGACGTACTTCGCAAAGCGCTCGTAGGCGGCCTCGGTCTCCGCCGCCGGCCTCTGCGGCGGCCTCTTCCACTCCTCCCGCGGAGGGTTCGCGCCACGGCGGAAGTTCACCGCGTCCCAGAACTCGCGGTGCACCCACTCGGCGGGGTGGTAGTAGATGCTGATGAGCCCGCCGCCGTCGCCGCGGAGCCGGTCGTAGGCCGCCTTGAAGTCCGCGCAGCCCTTCTCGAGCCCGCCCGGCTCGTGGAGCTCCATGCGGATCTGGTTGCGCCCCATGTTGAAGACGTTCAGCACGCCGCCGTACCAGAACGGCTTCTCCTCGAGGCCCACCTGGCTGCCCTCGTCGAGGTAGACGGAAACGCCTCCGCCGGTCACGACGCCGATCTGGCGGAGCGCGGCGTGGGCCTGCGGCGCCCATGACGAGCCCGGCTGCCCGTAGCAGCTGAGGCCGGGCACCCGGAAGATCCGCCGCACGTCCCCCGCCCCCGCGCGCTCGCGCCGCACGAACTCGGCGACCCCGTCGAGCCAGCCGCACTCGGAGAGGTACTCCGCCGGAGTCGGGTGCACGGAGTGGAGGTTGGAGTGGTAGCCGATGTCGTGCTTCCGGAGGGCCGCGATGACGTCCGCACGGGAGCGTTGCTCGAGGACGCGGGCCTTCTCGCCGACGACCTTGAACGTGCCGCGGATCGCGCGCGCGGTGAGGATCTCCGCGACGCGCTTCGCCGCGTCGTCGCTGGCCGGAAGGAGGTAGTCCTCCGTGTCGAACCACAGGGCCACCATCACCTCGGGCTCGGCGGCGCGCAGGGACGATGCGGCCGCGAGCAGGAGGCTCAGCAGCCAGACGCCGACCCCCCCTTTCATCCGGACGCCGGGGGAGCGAAGCTCCACTTGGGCAGGTCGGCGACGGTGAGGCCATCCACGCGCGCCGACACGATCCGGTCGAGCCATCCCTGCAGCTCCTCGCGGTGGGCGGCGAGGTCGAAGCCGAAGTAGCGGTCCGGGTAGCGCGCGAAGCGCCTGAGCGCGCGCCGGAGCATGCTCTCCGCGCCCGGCAGGTTGCCCCCGGTGAGGTGGTAGAACGCCACCGAGACCTGGATGAGCCCCTGGAAGAAGTCCCGGGACGGGCCGCGGATTCCGGTCCACATGTCCTCCAGCGTGTCGTGGCACTCGAAGTAGTACCCGGCGTTGAACTCGGCGACGCCGCGATCGAAGGCGTCCCTTTCCTGGGCGGTGAGGAGGGGTGCGGCCACCGGCGGCTCGCTCACCGAAGGTCCACGTTGAGGCTCACCATGAGGCAGACGGGCGCCGCCGCCCCCCGCACGACGGTCTTGGCGTACTTGTATTGCTTCAGCGCCGCGATCGCGGCCTCGTGGATCTGCGGCCAGGGCGGCTCCTTCGGCCGCTCTCCGAGGGTCTTCACCTCCGAGATGCGCCCGCTCTTGTCGACGGTGACCTCGTAGACGAGGAGCACGGACTTGAGCGCGCCGCCCCGTGCCTTGTCCGACACCTTGATCTCTGCGGTCTTCAGCACCGGCGGCTCCGGGACCTCGGTGCCCGCCCGGTAGCAGCTCCGGCCGGGGGGCAGCGGCGGGAGGTCGAGGCCGACCACCCTCTTCTTCGGCGCCGGCTTCCTGCGGGCGGGCGCCTTCCTCGCGGGCGCCTTCCTCACCGCCGTCTTCGCGGCGACGCGGGTGGCCGCGCCCACCGGCCCGATCGCGCCCACGCCCAGCGAGACGACGACGGCACCGGCCGGGGCGAGGGCCCTCCACCCCCGGCCGGGAAAGAGCCTCATCCAGTCGAGGATACCTTTTCGGTGGGTCCGGGGGCGGGAGCCGGCTCGAACGCGACGCTCGTCGTGGCCCGAGTGCGCTCGAGCGCCCTCTTCCACTCGCGGTACAGCTGGATCTGGGCACGATACGGCTCTTCGCCCTTGGGCGGCCGCTTGCGCTTGTAGGTCCCGTCGGGCATCAATCGCCGCGCCTTCACGTCGTCGCGGAACATCGCGTCCATGACCTCGAGGACCTTCCGGACCGGCTCGGGCGAGGTCACCGGGAAGAGCAGCTCGATCCGGCGGTCCAGGTTGCGGGGCATCCAGTCGGCGCTGGAGAGGTAGACCTCCTCGTCGCCGCCGTTGCGGAAGTGGTACACGCGGGCGTGCTCGAGGAAGCGGTCGACGATCGAGATCACCTCGATCGTCTCGCTCACGCCCTTGATGCCGGGGCGCAGGCAGCAGATGCCGCGCACGTTGAGCCGGATGCGCACCCCGGCCCGGGACGCGTCGTAGAGGGCGCGGATGATGTCCTCGTCGACGAGCGAGTTCATCTTGGCCCGGATCTCCGCCGCCTGCCCCTCCTCGGCCCGGCGCCGCTCGCGCTCGATGAGGCGCAGGAAGCGCTCGCGGAGGTTGGTGGGCGCCATGGCCAGCTTCTTCATCTTCGGCGGATCCGAGTAGCCGGTGAGCGCGTTGAAGAAGGCGGACACGTCCTCGCCCACGACCCGGTCCGCGGTCAGGAAGCCGAAGTCGGTGTAGACGCGCGCGGTGCGGTCGTTGTAGTTGCCGGTGCCCATGTGGACGTAGCGCTCGATCCCCTGGCGGCCCCGGCGCACGACGAGACAGACCTTGGCGTGCGTCTTGTAGCCCTGGATGCCGTAGATCACGTGGGCGCCCGACTCCTCGAGGCTCTTCGCCCACCGGATGTTCGACTGCTCGTCGAAGCGGGCCAGCAGCTCCACCAGCACCGTCACCTGCTTGCCGTTCTCGGCGGCCCGGGCCAGCGTCTGCACGACGGGCGAGTCGCCGCTCGTGCGGTAGAGCGTCTGCTTGATGGCCAGCACGTCGGGGTCGGCGGCGGCGTTCGACAGGAAGGCGAGCACGGGCTCGTAGGAGTCGTAGGGGTGGTAGAGGAGCACGTCGCGCTCGGCCACGACCGCGAAGATGCCGCGCAGCTCGTGCTCGTCGAGGACCGGGAGCGGCTTCAGGGGCGGCTCCCGCAAGTGCTCCAGGGAGGGGATGTCGACGAGCGGCTGCAGGGCCCGCATGTCCAGGGGGCCGCGGACGTGGTAGACGTCCGGGATCTCCACGCCCAGGCGCTCGATGAGCAGCGCGAGCAGCGTGTCGTCCGCCTCCGCCTCCACCTCCAGGCGCACCACCTGGCCGCTGCGGCGCTTCTTCAGCTCCTCCTCCACTGCCTCCAGGTAGGGCCGCCCGCCCTCGTCGTCCAGCTCCATCTCCGCGTCGCGGGCGATGCGGAAGGCCGCCGACGCCATCACCCGCTGGCCCGGGAACAGCTCGGCCAGCTCGGCGCGGATGACCTCCTCGAGGAGCACGTAGGTGCTGCCCTCGCCTCCCACCGGCCGCACCAGCCGTCGCAGGCCGCCCGGGACCTGGACGAGGGCCAGCCGCGGCTGCTCCTCGCCGTCGCCGGGCGCGAGGAGGATGGCGAGGTTGAGGCTGAGGTTGGCCAGCCGCGGGAAGGGCCGCGAGGCGTCGGTGGCGAGCGGCGTGAGGGCCGGGAGCGCCTCGTTCCGGAAATAGCGGGCGAGGAACGTGCGCTGCGCGTCCTCGAGCGTGGCCAGGGGAACGATGCGCACGCCGTGCTCCGCGAGGGCGGGCAGGATCTGCTCGGTGAGGGTCTTGCCCAGCGTGTCCACCATCTCGTGGGCGCGCTCGGCGATCACGTGGAGCCGTTGGCGCGGGCGCAGGCCGGCGAGGTCGGGCTCGTTGTCACCTTCGGCCACCGCGTGCTTCAGGGCCGCGACGCGGACCATGAAGAACTCGTCGAGGTTGGTGGACACGATGATGGCGAACTTCAGCCGGTCGAGGAGCGGCGTGGCGGGATCCATCGCCTCCTCGAGCACGCGGCCGTCGAACTCCAGCCAGGACAGCTCCCGGTTGATGAAGAGCTCGGGCTCCTTCTTGCGCGGCCGTCCCGGTGTCTTGATCACGATGCGCGGGCCCTCGATTCCCGGAAGATGAGCTTCCGGCCGAACACCTCGGTCAGGAAGTCGCCGCGCGCGAGCGAAGCCAGCCGCTCCATGGTGAGGTCGCCGGCGCCCTCCACCTCCAGCACCCAGTCCCCTTCCTCCGACAGCACCCGCACGTCCTTCACCTTCTGGAGGTGGTCGGCGTCGAGGGCGTTGGCGAGGCGGAGGATGGCGGAGAGCTTGTTCACCACGACCCGGGCCTCCCGGTCGAGGGCCATGTACGGGAGATGGGATTTCTGCGGCAACGCCCGCCGGTGGTAGCGCGCCACGTTGGCCACCAGCGCCATGTCGTCCCCGGAGAGGCCGAAGATGTCGGACACCGAGAGCAGGTACCAGGTGTGCTTGTGGTGCCCGCGCAGGTTGACGTAGTTGCCGATGTCGTGGAGGAGGGCGGCCACTTCCAGGAGCAGCCGCTCGCGCTCTCCGAGGCCGTGCTCCGCCTTCAGCTCGTCGAAGATCCGGGTCGCGAGCTGGGCGACCTTCTTCGAGTGCGGCGCGTCCCAGCGGTACTTCTCGGCGAGGGCGACCGCGCTCGAGAGCACCTGCCGGGAGAAGTCCGCGATCCCTTCGGCCGATTCCACCTGGGCGACGTCGAGGAGCAGGCCCGCGCGGAGGGAGACGTCGGGCACGATCATCTCCTGGGCCGCCGTCTCCTGCAGCAGCTCCCGATAGGCGACCAGCGCCGGCACCAGCGTCTCCGCCTCCGCCTGGGGCAGCCGGAACTGCTCGACGAGCTGCTCCACGTCCCACGCCGTGACCTGGTCGCAGAAGGCCACGAAGGGCTCGCGGCCGAGGATGGCGGGGGCGCGGTCGGCCCGGTCCCCCACCATCTGCTGCGCGGCGAAGCGAACGTCGCCGCCGAGGGCGATGACGTGCTGCGCTTCCCGCAGCGGGATCTCGCGGCGGATGTCGTCGACCACGTTGTGGATGTGCCGGCGCAAGAGGCGCATGCCCTGCTCCTGGCTGCCGTGCCAGGAGGCGAGGCTCTGGCGCATGCGGATCGAGCCGAGGGGGTACGTCCCGGAGTTGATGGGCTGGCCCTTGCGCAGGAAGGAGATGTCGGCGCTCCCCCCGCCGACCTCGAGGAGGAGCGTGTCGCCGCTCGTGAGGGCAGGGTGGTCGCGCAGCGTCTCGCGCACCGCCATGTACGTGAGGCGGTTCTCTTCCGAGCCGTCGATCACCTCCACGTCGATGCCGGTGCGAAGGCGGACCCGGTCGAGGAACGCGTCGGAGTTCTGGGCTTCCCGTACCGCGCTCGTCGCCACCGCCCGGTAGCGCACGACGCCGTAGCCGTCCATGATCCGTCGGAAGCCCTCGAGGGCCTTGAGCGTCGCCTCCACCGTCGCCGCGCCGAGCCGCCCGTGCGTGAAGGTGTCCTTGCCGAGAAGCACGCCGCGAGACGCCTCCTCGAGGATGCGCACGGGCTGGCCGGGAGGCGCTTCCGCCACCATGAGCCGGATGGCGCTGGCTCCCATGTCGATCACCGCCACCGGCCGGGGCGCCTCCACCGGCACCGGCACGGGGGCCACGGTCTTCGGGGTCAGGCTGCGCCGGCGGGGGCTGGGCATCAGGCACCCGCCGCGCGTGCGCGCACCGCGGTCGCCGCGGTCACGGGCGTGAAGTCGACGCGGAGGGGCTGGTCGAGCGCCCGCTCCAGCAGGTCTCCCCGCCGTCCCGACGCCCACTGCTCCAGGCCGGCGTCCCCCTCCACCTCGCAGCGCAGGCGCAGGCCCCGCGACGATTCGGAGACGGCCACCGCCTTGACCACCCCGCGATGGCTACGGTCGAGCGCGTCCGCCAGCCGCAGCAGCCCGGCCATCACGCGCACGGTCTCACGGTCGGAGCGCGACAGCGCGGCGAAGGCCACGTTCTTCTTCCGCGGGACGCCGCGCCGGTGGTAGCGGCCCACGAGCGCCATGATCTCGACCTCGCGCGGATCGAAGCCTCGGAGCCCGCCGTTGCGGATGAGGTATTCGGTGTGCCGGTGCCGGTCGGGATAGGAGATGTGCCGGCCGATGTCGTGGAGGAGGGCGGCGTACTCGAGCAGCGAGCGTTCGGGCGCCAGGAGCCCGTGCCGCGATGCGGTGGCATCGAACAGGCCGAGGGCGAGCGCGGCCACCTGCCGGGCGTGGGCCTCGTGGTAATGGCAGCGCTCGGCGAGGGCGATCACGCTGCGCCGGCGCACGTCGGGGTAGGCCTCGGCGCGGGCCACCGATCGCTTGTGGCCGGTGAGGTAGTCGAGCAGCAGCCCCTCGCGCAGCGCCCACTCGCAGAGCACGATCTCCTTCGCCTTGAGGGCGTCCAGTATCTCGTCCAGCACGACGGCTCCGGCCACGATGATGTCGGCCCGCCGCTCGTCCATGAGGGGCAGGCGCCGGCGCCCCTTGAGCGTGGTGCCGACGAGACGACGGCGCAGGCCGTGGAGAGCGTCGGCGGGCACCGTCACGTGGTGGAGCGATTCGGGAAGCGATCCCGCCTCCGTGGCCATGGCCCCCAGCGCCAGGGCCGTGCCCGAGGTCCCCACCACGAGGTCGAAGCCCTCCGCCCGCGCGCGGATCGCATGCGGCTCCATGAACTGTCTCACGTAGCCCGTCAGGCGGCGCTCGTCGCGGGCGGCCAGGGGGTCGCTGCGGACGAAGCGCTCGGTCATCCGCAGCACCCCGAGCTTCTCGGAGACGGCCCACTCCACCTGCGGCCCCTCCCCCATGGCCAGCTCCACGCTGCCCCCGCCGATGTCCAGGACCAGGGTCCGCCGGCCCTCGAGGTTCACGCTGTGGAGCGCGGCCAGGTAGATGAGCCGGGCCTCCTCCTCCCCCGACACGACCTGCGGATAGAAGCCGATCTCCGCCCCCACGCGCTCGAGGAAGTCCTCGCCGTTGACGGCCTCGCGCACCGCGGAGGTGGCGACGACCAGGAGCTTGTCGACGCCGTGCATGTCCGCCAGCCGCTTGTACTCGCGCAGCGCGCCGAGTCCCCGCCGCATGGCGGCCGCGGAGAGCCGGCCCCGCGAGAGCGTCCGCTCGCCGAGACGGACCATCTCCTTCTCGCGGTCGATCACGTGGAACCCGCCGGAGCGGCTCTCCACGATGACCATGTGAAAGGAGTTGCTGCCGATGTCGATGGCCGCGATCCTCATCTTCGCTCATTGTAAACCGCACGCCGGTGACGACTCTGCGACAATAGGGTTGAGTTCGGAAGAGGGAACGTGGTATACCCTGCCCCCCTTCGGGATTGACCCCTGTGTCCACGACGATCGTCGACCGCGCCACCCCCCTCCTGAAGGCACAGGTCCGGGCCCTTTTCCGCCAGCTCCCGCCCGCCCTGGCCGGCGACGCGGAGGCGATCCACCAGATGCGGGTGGCGGGCCGCCGGCTGCGCGTGGCGCTGCCCCTCCTCGCCCGCAAGCCCCACGGCCGGCGGCTGCGCCGGGGCCGCCGGATCCTGCGCGAGCTGACCCGCTCGGCCGGGACCAGCCGCGACCTCGACGTGGGCGTGGCCCTTTTCGAGGAGCGGCTGAAGGAGCGCGGGGAGATGGACGCCGAGCGGCGTACGCTGCGCCAGCGGCTGCGGTCGGCGCGCGGCCGCAGCCGGACCCGGATGGCCGAGGCCCTGATGGACATCGACATCGCGCGCGTGCGGCGCGACCTGCGGGTCGTCGTCTCCCGCCGGGCGGAACTGGTCTTCACCGCGCTCCTGCGCCTGCGAGATGCGCGGGACATGCGCGGGACCGCCATCCTGGAATCGCTCGACGCTCTCGGCGACGGCTTCGACCCGGCCGCGCTGCATCGCCTTCGGATCCGCCTGCGCCGGCTTCGCTACGCGGCCGAGCTGGCCGAGAAGCTGACGGGCCAGACGAGCGAGGCGCCGGCGCTCTTCCGGCAGCTCCAGGACGCGCTCGGCCACGTCCGTGATGCCCACGTGCTCGCGTGCTGGATGGGCCGCCAGACGGCGGCCGCCGTCGCCCGGGGCCAGGCCGCCCTGGCGGCCGCGGCCCGCGAGGAAGAGGCGGTCTTCCTCGAAAGGAGCCACGAGCACCACCGCTCCTTCCTGGCCCTGTCCCCGGCGGCCACCGTGCGCCGCGGGCTCGAGGCCATGGGCGCTTCGCGCACCGCGGCCTGACGCGTTCCCGCCACCCCGCCGCCGAAGCGGCGGACTAGAATAGAAGATAGAGACGTCACCACCCCGAGAAGGAGCGTCGCCCCATGCGACTTCTGATCATCCGACACGCGACCGCCGTGCCCCGCGGCGCCCCCGACATGCCCGACGACGAGCGACCGCTCACCAAGCGCGGCGAGCGGCGGTTCCGGCGCGCGGCCGAGGGGCTGGCCCGGCTCATGAAGCGCCCCGACACGCTCCTCACCAGCCCCCTGCCCCGGGCCCGCCAGACGGCCGAGATCGCCGCCAAGGCGTGGGGCAAGGTCGAAGTCGAGGAGGAGCCGGCCCTGGCCGGGGGCACCTACAACCAGATCGTCACCGCCCTCGGCCGCTTTCCGGCCGAGTCCACGGTGGCCATCGTGGGACATGAGCCCGACCTCTCCGGCCTGCTGGGGCGGCTGCTGGGGACGTCCCACGGCGAGCGGCTCACGTTCAAGAAGGGGGGCATGGCCCTGGTCGACGTGCCCGGGTCATTGGCCGACGGCGGCACGCTCGCGTGGTACCTGCCCCCACGGATCCTCCGCCGCCTGGCCTGATCTAGCCCAGCGGGGGGAGGCCGAGGCGGGCGCGGTGGAGGCCGTAGACGCGCAGCGCGGCGAACATCGCCGACCGGTATTCCGCGGTGCCCGGCGCGAGGCGCCGCCACGTCCACCGGCGGAGCCAGAGTGTCCGCCACCCGCGGCGAGCCGCTCTTTCGTAGCAGACGAGCGGCTCCCGCGCGCCGGGACGGGCGTTCCAGATCAGCTTCTCGGTGTCCTTCACCCTCCGCGTCCGGGCGCCGGGGCGCCCTTCGACGCGATCGACGCGGAAGCGGGTGACCTCGTAGAGCCCGGGCCGAAGCGGGTTGACGAAGAGCGCATAGACGACCACCTGCTCTCCGTCCTCCGCCACCCCGTCGGCGCGCTCCCACCCGGCGAGCGTCTCGGCGGGAGGAGGCCCCGAGGGGAGCCTGCGCGACAGGCCCGGTGCCGTCGCACACGCCGGCGCGAGGAGGGCGAGGAAGAGCAGGCCCGCACGTCTGCTACGATTACGGATTCTCATGGACGGCTCTTCCCATCTCGAGGCCAAGCTCCTCTACCGGCGGCTCGACACCGTCCTGGGCGCCCTCGACCTCTCGCGCCCCGGCAAGAAGGTCGTGGTGTCGTTCCTCGAGGAGGCCTTCCGCACGCTGCGGGAGGACCTCCGCCTGCGCGCCGCCGTCCTCTACGCGGAGGGACGTGAGGGCTTCGCCTTCGTGAAGGCGGTCGGCGACCTGCGCAGCCCCGCCCGCGACTCCCTCGACCCGGGCGCCCCGCCGGTGTCGCTCGTGCTGCAGCACGGCGTCTACATCTTCCCCGACCCGGGGGCGGAAGGCACGCCGGCCCGGGCCGGGATCCTTCCGCGAGGTCCGGCGGCGGCGCTGGCCGTCGGCTCCCGCGGCGACCGCCACCTGATCTTCCTGCTCGTGGGCGAGGGCTGGGTCCGCGAGGAGCTGGACTTCGCCCTCAACACCGTGCGCGCCGCCCTCGGCTCCCGTTTGATGGAGGAGCGCGTGCGCGGCAGCTTCCGGGAGGCGGCCGAGATCCAGCAGAGCCTGCTCCTCGACGAGCTGCCCGAGTTCCCCGGCTACGAGCTGGCCGCGCGCTCGGTGCCGGCGGAGGAGGTGGGGGGCGACTTCTTCGACTTCATCCCCTTCGACGGCGAGATGCTCGGCCTCGCCATCGGCGACGCCAGCGGCCACGGCCTGCCCGCGGCGCTCCTCGTCCGCGACCTGGTGACGGGGCTGCGCATGGGGATCGAGCGCGAGCTGAAGGTGGCGCCGGTGCTCACCAAGCTGAACCGCGTGATCCACCGCAGCCGCCTGTCGAGCCGCTTCGTCTCGGTGTTCTACGGCGAGCTGGAGGCCGCCGGCAACCTGATCTACGTCAACGCCGGCCACCAGCCGCCGCTGCTGTTCTCCCGCGGCCGCGTGTGGGAGCTGAGCATCGGGGGGACGGTCATCGGTCCGCTGCCCGAGGTGAAGTTCAACCGGGGCGTCGTGCGCATGGACCCGGGGGACGTGCTCGTCGCGATGACCGACGGGATCTTCGACCGCCGGAGCAAGGGGGGTGAGTTCTTCGGCGAGGCCCAGCTGCACCGTGTCGTCGAGGAAGCGAACGGCCGCCCCGCCTCCGACCTGCTCGACCGCATCTTCACCGCCGCCTTCGCCTTCGGCGACGGCCGGCCGTGGGAGGACGACGCCACCGCCGTCATCATCCGGCGCGTGGCGACCCCGGCAGGTTAACTGCCCGCGAGCTAGCCTAGCGTCTGCCGCGCGCAGCGGAGCGCGGCACATTCGGAATTCAGCTCAGACGCCGCGCGGCCTCGACGATCGACTCCGCGGAGATGCCGTAGGCCTTCATCAGCTCCTCCGGCTTGCCCGAGCGGGGGATGTCGCGCACGCCGAGGATCTCCACGCGCGTCCGGCCGGCGACGGCCGCGGCCACCGCGTCGCCGATGCCTCCCACGGCACTGTGGTCCTCGACGGTCACGATGCCGCGCGTCTCCTCCGCGGCCTTGCGCAGCGTGGCCTCGTCGACGGGCTTCACCGAGTAGAGATCGATGACGCGGGCCGCGATGCCGTCCTTGCCGAGCGCCTCGTGCGCCTTCAGCGCCTCGGCCACCGTCACCCCCGCGGCCACGATCGTCACCCGGTCCTTGGGGCTGGACCGTAGCGTCTTCGATCCCCCCACCGGGAAGGACTCGCCGTTGTCGTAGAGCACCTTGGTCTTGGGGCGCGAGGTGCGGATGTAGACGATGCCGGGGGTGCGGGCCGCCGTCTCCACCAGCCGCTCGCCGCTCACGGCATCGCTCGGATAGAGGACGGTCGTGCCGAGGAGCGCGCGCATCATGGCCAGGTCTTCGAGGGCCATCTGCGACGGGCCGTCCTCGCCGATGGAGATCCCGGCGTGGCTGCCGCACAGCACCAGGTGGGACGGCCGTGAGTAGACGGCCATGCGGATGAAGTCGTAGGCGCGGGTGAGGAAGCAGGCGAAGGTGGACGCGAACGGGATCTTCCCCTCGGTGGACATGCCGAGGGCGGCGCCCACCATGTTCTGCTCGGCGATGTACGCCTCCGCGAACCGCTCCGCGGCCACCTCCTTGAACTTCTCGCTGAAGGTGGAGTTCTTGACGTCGCCGTCGAGGGCCACCACCTGGGGCGATGTCACGGCCAGGGCGGCGAGCGCGCTGCCGAAGGCCTCCCGGGTCGCGACCTCCTGTCCCGGCTTGTAGGCGGGTTGCACGCGCGGCTCGCCGGGCGCGGGTACTCGCGCGGCCGCGTAGCGGCGCGGCTCGACCTTGATCGTGACCGACGTGTCGCCCAGCTCGGCGAGAGCCTTGCTCAGCTCCTCGCCCTTCTTGAGCGCCTTGCCGTGCCAGCCGTCCTTGTTCTCGAGGAACGACACGCCCTTGCCCTTGAAGGTCCGCGCCACGATGCCGAAGGGCTTCCCCTTCGTGGCGCGGGCGCGGGCATACGCCTCTCTCACCGCCTTCACGTCGTGGCCGTCGATCGCCGCCGCCTCCCACCCGAACCCGCGCAGCCGCGAGAGGTAAGGCTCGAGGTGATGCTCGTACATGGTCGGGCCGCTCTGGCCGAGCCGGTTGACGTCGAAGACGGCGCACACGTTGTCGAGGCCGTAGAACGACGCGAACTCCGCCGCCTCCCATACCGAGCCCTCGGCCGCCTCGCCGTCGCCGAGGAGCACGTAGACGCGCCCCTCCGACTTGTCGAGCTTTCGCGCCCAGGCCATGCCCGCTCCCGCGCACAGCCCCTGGCCGAGCGAGCCGGTGGCGACCCTCACCCAGGGCACGCGGGGCGTGGGATGGCCCTCCAGCCGGCTGTCGAACCGGCGCAGGGTCTTGAGGTCGTCGTCGATGCACCCGGCTTCCTTCAGCGCGGCCCAGAGCACGGGAGCGGCGTGGCCCTTGGAGAGCACGAAGACGTCCTGGTCGCGCCCGCTCGGGTCGCGCGGATCGAAACGCATCTCGTCGAAGAAGAGGACGGAGACCAGCTCCGCCGCGGACATGCAGCTCGTCGGGTGTCCCGAGCCGGCCTCCGCGGTCGACTCGAGGCAGTCGCGGCGGAGCCGCTGGGCCATCTTGTGCAGGGTGCTGTCGTCAACCGGCATGGTTCAGCGTATCCTTTCCCCGATCATGAACGGGCCCGCCATCGGGTTCCTGGAGACCGGCTCCATCGCCAGGGGCATCGAAGCCACCGACGCCATGATGAAGAAGGCGGGCGTGGAGCTGCTCATGACCCTCATCGTACCGCGCGGCAAGTACCTGATCATGATCGGCGGCATGGTGGCCGACGTCGAGTCGTCGATGGCCGCCGGGCGGGAGATCGCGGGCGACAGCGTCGTCGACCATTTCCTCATCCAGAACGCCCATCCGCAGCTGCCCGCCGCCATCAAGGGCCGGGTCAAGGTGGACGCCGTGGAGGCGGTGGGCATCATCGAGACCAAGGAAGTCGCCTCCGCCATCTACGCGGGGGACGCGGCGGCCAAGGCCGCGGAGGTCACCCTCATCGAGGCCCGCAACCAGCCCGGCGCCAAGGGCATGGTCGTCCTGACCGGAGACGTCGGCGCGGTGCGGGCGGCGGTGGCGGCCGGCGTCGCCACCATCAAGAAGGATGGCATGCTCGTCTCCCAGGTGGTGATCCCGCGCGCCCACGAGGCCCTCGCCCGGAGCCTGATGGGCTGAAGCCCGGGCTCAATCCCCGGGCTCAATCCAGGATGAAGGTGACGAGCAGGTTCACCTGGTAGCCGGTGATCTTGCCCTTCTTGACGTCCACCCGCTGCTCCTTCACCCACGCCGACGTGACGTTGCGGAGGGTCTTCTCGGCCCGGGCGAGGCCTTTGTCGATGGCATCCTCAAAGCTCTTGGTGGACTGGGCGCTGATCTCGATGACGCGGGCGACAGAAGTCATGTGTAACCTCCTCCTCGTGAGGGATGAAACAAGGCTAGGTCCCGGTTCGCGGCGTTGTCAATGGGAGGCCGTGGTTTGGCGGTTTCGTGATGAGCCTCACCGCCGCGGGCGCAGACCGTACTATCTTCTATCAATGGGGCGGTTCGCCGCCCCGGGAGGAGGACGCATGCTCCGAACCGAGATGAACCCCTTGGCCCTCGGCGCCGGCCTGCTCGCCGGGCTCTTCGCGGTCCCGGCGACGGTGGCGGCCCGGCAGCTCCCCGTCGAGACCTCGATCCCGGTGACGCTGGAGACCACGGTCTCCTCGGCGACCAGCCGGCCCGAGGATCGCGTCGACGCCCGGGTGCGCGCCGACGTCCTCTCGGGAGGCAAGGTCGTCATTCCCGCCGGCAGCGAGATGCGCGGCCACGTGGTCAGCGTCCGTCGATCGGGCAAGGTGAAGGGCCGCGCGTACCTGTCGCTGTCGTTCAACGAGCTGGTCGCGAACGGCAAGACGTACCGGATCGCCACCCGGCGCATCGGCGTTCAGGCGCCTCCCAGCCACGGCCGTGACGCGAAGATCATCGGCGGCGGCGCGGGCGCGGGCGCGGTCGTGGGGGCGATCGTGGACGGCAAGGAGGGCGCGGCCAAGGGCGCTCTCATCGGCGCCGGAGCGGGAACGGGGGCGGTGCTCGTCACCCGCGGCAAGGAGGTCACCCTCGCCTCGGGCTCGCGCTGGCGCGTGCGCCTCGTGAGGCCGTTGGAAATCGACTAGCGCAAGCCCCTTGACGCCTAGTGCCGTTCCAACTTTTCGCACCGAGCTTGGCACGAGTGTCGATGCTGCGTCCCAACTCCAATCTTCGAGATCATCGTAGGTCCATCAAGTTGGAACGGCACTAGCTGAATCGTCGGGCAAGAGACGGCTCGTCCGAGTACGACCTCACGTGCAGGATCAGTTCCGCGGGAGGCATCTGCCGGGTCGCCAGCGCTTTCAACAGTTGCTCCACCGCGGGCGCTCCCGTGGACGGCACCACGATGGTCGCGGCGAGCGCGCCCTCGTCCACGAGCTTCCGCCCGACCTGCGGATGGCCGTCGCAGCCGGTGACGGGGATGCGGCCGACCTCGGGCCGCTGCAGCTTCTCCGCCGCCGCGGCCAGCGCCTTCTTCACGCCCATGGCCATCTCGTCGCTCTGGCAGGCGGCGAGGTGGACGTTCTGTCGTCCGGCCCTCAGCATCAGGAGCAGCCAGTCGCGCGCCGCCTTGTCGGCGTCCTCGCTCGTCCAGTTGCCGTCGAGCACGGCCGCGATCGCCACCGTGGAGCCCTCGAGCCCCGGCTTGAGCCCGGCCAGCCGCGCCTGGGCCGGAGAGCTGGCGGCCTGCCCCTGGACGTAGAGGACGTTCCCGCCGCGCGGAAGCAGGGCGCGGAGCTGGCGCGCCTGGATCGCGCCGATCTCGCGCTGGTCCGGCATCACGATGAACAACGGCACCTCGGGGAACTCGGCGCGGAGGGCGTCCAGCTTGTCGGGGCGCCGCTGGAGGAACGCCCACGGGAGGCCGGCGCGGGCTCCTTCCCGGATCACCCGGTCGAGGGCGGTCTGCAGGACGGGCATGACCACGAGGCCCCGGGTGCGGCCGACCTCCGGACCATGCAGCCATGCGAAGAGCTGCTGGATCTGCGTCATCACGCTGTTGCCCGCCGAGTGGGGGACGAGGTCCAGTCCGGCCCGGGCCGCGGCGCGCGCCGCGTCGTCGCGCACCATCTCCTGATAGTCGTTCGCCGCATCGGGCAGGAAAAGGGCGATCGCCGGCCGCGAAGTGGCCGTCATCGAGGCGCCTCCAGCTTCTCCCGCAGCCGCCGGCCGGCGTCGGCGAAGGGATCCGAGGCCGGTAGCCGGGCGAGCAGCGTCCGGGCCTCCTCGACCCGTCCCTGCCCCACCCGGGCGAGGGCCAGGTAGTAGCTGCCCCCGGCGACGTCGGGCTTCAGCGCCCGCGCCTGCTCGAAGGCCCCGGCCGCCGCGTCGTAGCGCCGATCGAGGAAGTAGAACTTTCCCAGGTTCAGCTGCGTGTCCGCATCGTCAGTCAGCAGGCCCGCGCGCGCGACGTAGTCGCGCTTGGCCGCCTCCAGGCGCTCTCCGTCCGCTCCCGGGAGTCGGGTGATGCCGGCGTTCATGAGGGCGAAGGCGGCCGCCATCCGTACGATCCGGTGCCCGTCGGCGAGAGCGAGGGCGAGGGCCGGTCCGGATGCGTTCGGCTTTTCCGCGAGCGTCAACGCGGCCACCGCCTTCACGAGAGGGTGCTCCGCCTTCAATGCGGCGACGAGGGCGGCCTGCACGCGGGGACCGTCGAACCGCCGCAGGTAGCCGGCCGCGTTGGCGCGTACGAGGGGCGGCTCGTCCGCGCGGGTCATGATCGCGAGCAGCGCCGCTTCGGCGGCCGGATCGCCCTTGCGGGCGGCCGTGAACGTCTCGGCGCGGCGGACGGCTCGCTGTGCGCCGGGGCCGGGCGGTCCCCACGCTTGCAGCGCCTTCGCCGCCCACGCGGAGGTCTTGTCCTCGTGGCACGCGTTGCACGCGTTGGGGATCCCGAAGCGCGTGGTGTTCTCGGGCGCGGGCACCGAGAGCGAGTGGTCGCGGATCCGCGCCTTGATGGAGAGGACGGTGCGGGGCATGTGGCACTCGACGCACGAGCTGCCCGGTCCGTTCTCGCGGTGATGGGTGTGGGCGGCGAGACGCGCGCCGATCGCCTCGTGGCAGCCCAGGCAAAGGCCGTTGTTCGCGGGGGCGAGCTGCGGGTTGCGGTCCACGTCGGGCACGTGGGGATCGAGGTGGCACGTCACGCACGTCGCCGACCCTTCGCGGAAGCAGCGGCTCTGCCAGAACCCGAGGGCGTCGTTGGAGAAGCGGCGAGGACGACCGTCACCCCAGTACGCCGGGTCCTTGTCCACCTTCTGCGCGTATTCGAGGATCGGCATGAAGTGGTCGAAGTAGTCGTCGCCCGCACGGAAGCCCGGAGCGTTCACGTCCCGCAGCGAATGGCACTGCGCGCACACCATGGTGCTGCGCTCGGCGCCGAGTCTCTCGGGACGCACGACGCCGGCCGCATCGGCGCCGTGCGCGCGCCCCGGGCCGTGGCAGACCTCGCAGCTCGTGCCGAAATCCATCCATTCCGTCCGGTAGTGTCTTGACGCCGGCTCGTAGCGCTTCTGCTCCTGGCTGACGTGGCAACCGACGCAGTTGGCGTTCCACACCTGGACCCGCGTCTCCCGGCTCTCCTCCTCCGGGTCGACGATCTCCATGTTGTGGAACCACTGCCGGCGGCCGACGTCCCAGCTCGGAGCGAGCACGACGATGCGGCCGTCGTCGAGGGTGGTCAGGTAGTGCTGGATGCGGCGGCCGCCGAGGGTGAAGTCCACCCGCCGCTCGCGCGCGCCGCCCTCGAGGTCGCCCTCAGTGATGAAGAAGGCCCCGTCTCCCGCGCGTACGGCGTAGCGCCGGCCGCGCAGCTCGAGTCGGCCGGTCGAAAAGTCGCCCACTACGCTCGCGGCCGAGGCGGGCTGGAGCATCCGGCTGTGGCGTCCGGAGCGCCACTTGGCGGCCAGGGCCGTATGGCACTCGGCGCAGCGGGCGGCGCCGACGTAGCCGGCGGCGGCCGCCTCGGGCGGAAGGGTGGTCGGGGCCTGGGCGAGGCCGAGGACCGCCCCCACCGCGGCGGCCAGCCCGACCACGCGCACGCTCATCGTCCATCCTTGGGGAAAAAGCTCGGCCCGAGGTTATCACGGGGCCTGGACGCCGCCACGCCCCGCGGCGGGTGCGGGGGGCCGAAGCCCCCCTAGCGCCGGGGCGTCGCCCGCCGATCGCGGGTCACTCCGGGCGGGAGCGCCTGCCCGCGCGAGCCTGCCCGAGGCGGGACGTTGCGAAAAGTCTCCTGCACGCATTCGCGGATGACGGCCGGCGACTGCTCATTCGGCGAGAGGAGGACGGTCCTCTCGAAATGGTCGTCACGGCGAAAGACGAGGAGCCTCCAGCTGCCGACGAGACCGTCATGGACCTCGATCGTCCAAGAGCCGGCGAGTCCTCTCAGTGCCTCCTGCAATGTGGGCTCGAGGCCTTCGACGAAGGCCGAGCCCTTGACGGTGATCCATGCCATCGCTCTGCTCCCCTCACGGCCGGCAACCGTGCCGCCGCAGGTCTTCCTGCGTTGTCGAGTCGATACGCAGACGATGAATAAAGTCGAACAGCATTGAATGAAAGACGCTTTCCGGCGGCGATGCAGTGAGCCGCACCACACCCCCCTTCCTTCAAGCTAGTCCCCTGTCGCCGGATCGCAACCCCAAACGCACCACTGTCGTAGATTTCTTGCATTGGACTCCCCTCGAAGCGGAATCCCTGAGGCCGGTTTCAGGCATTCCCTGATGCGGCCTCTGCTAGAGTGCCCTGCGATGAGGACGGCCACCGGCGCCGCGTTTCCTCTCGCGTCCGCGTGCCTTCTCTCCGGAGCGGCCGCGCTCGTCTACCAGGTCCTGTGGACCCGGCAACTCGCGCTCCTCCTGGGGCACACCGTGGCGGCCCTGTCTACCGTGCTGGCCACCTTCATGGCCGGCCTTGCCCTCGGCAGCGCCCTGGCCGCCCGGTACGTCGAGCGCGTGCCCGCCGGTTCGGGGCCGCGCGTCTATGCGTTCCTCGAGCTCGGCATCGCCGGTTTCGCGCTGATCTTCCCGTGGCTGCTTCGCGCCGGCCTCCCACCCCTGGCGTCGCTCTACGCGTCCGGCGCGGCGTCTCCGCTCATCCTCGAGTCGGCGCGCCTCGGCCTCAGCGCCGCCCTCCTGCTCGTGCCGACCACGCTCATGGGCATGACGCTGCCCCTGCTGGCCGCGCTCACCGGCGCCGGCGCCGAGAGCGCGGGGCGCGTTGCGGGAACGCTGTACGCGGCCAACACCGTGGGCGCGGTGGCCGGCAGCCTCGCTTGCGCCTTCTTCCTCCTGCCCCGGCTCGGCATCGGCCGCTCGACGCTGCTGGCGGTGGCCCTGAACCTGGCGGCCGCCGCGATCGTCGGGTCGAGCAAGGGGAGCCGCGCGGCGGGATCGGCGCCCCCGGCCGTCCGCCCGGCGGCGCGGCCGCGCGAGCGGCTCGTCCTCGCCGTCCTCGCGCTCTCGGGCCTCGGCGCGCTCGCGGACGAGGTGGCGTGGGCGCGGGCACTCGTGCTCCTCATCGGCCCGACCGCCTATGCGTTCGCCTTCATCCTCGCCACCGTGATCGCCGGGATCGCACTCGGCAGCGCCGCCGCGACCGCCGCCCTGCCGCGATGGCGACAGCCCGCCACCGTCGTCGCGCTGGTGGAGGCGGGCGCGGCCGCCGCCAGCCTCGCGGTCGTCGCCGCGATCGGTCGCTTGCCCGCGACCGTGGGCGAGCTGGTGCGGGCGAACGCCGACCGCATGGACCGGCTCATGGCGCTCGAGCTCGCCGGGGTCTTCGTGCTGCTCGCGCCGCCGTGCCTGCTCTTCGGGGCCGCGTTTCCGCTGGCCGTGCAGCTGCTGGCGAAGGATGCGGCCGGCGTCGCTCCCGCCGCCGCCCGCGCCTACACGTGGAACACCGTGGGCGCCGTGCTCGGAGCCGTGCTCGCGGGGTTCGTCGTGCTGCCCCGCTTCGGCATCCGGGCGACGCTCCTGGCCGCGGCGGCGGCGCATGCCCTGGCCGGAGCGGCGGCCCTGGCCCGGCGCACTCCGCATCCGGGGGGGCCGGCGGCGATCGTGATCGCGTTCGCGCTCGCGGCGGTGGGGATCCCACGATGGGACCGCGAGCTGCTGTCGGGGGGCGTGTACAAGTACGCGGTCTACGCCGCGCCCGGCCGGCTGGAGGAGGAGTTGCGGGCCGGAGAGCTCGCCTATTACCGCGAGGGGGCGGAGGTCACCGTGTCCGTCAAACGGGTGGGAGGAACGCTTTCGCTGGCGGTGGACGGGAAGGTCGACGCCACCAGCGGCAGCGACATGCTCACGCAGCGCCTCCTCGCCCACCTGCCTCTGCTCCTTCATCCCGCGGCCCAGGAGGCGTGCGTGATCGGCCTCGGCAGCGGGGTCACCGCGGGCTCCGCCCTCGCTCATCCCCTGCGACGGCTGGAGGTGGTCGAGATCTCTCCCGAAGTGGTCGAGGCCGCGCGGCTGTTCGGGCGGTTCAACCGCGGCGTCCTCGAGGATCCCCGGCTCGTCCTGCGCGTGGCCGACGGCCGCAACCATCTCCTCCTCAGCGACCGCCGCTTCGACGTGATCATCTCGGAGCCGTCGAACCCGTGGATGGCCGGCGTGTCGTCGCTGTTCACGCGTGACTTCTTCTTCCTGGCCCGGTCCCGCCTCGCCCCCGGCGGCCTGTTCTGCCAGTGGGCGCACATCTACAACATGCACCCGGGCGATCTGCGCACGGTGCTGGCGGGATTCACCGATGCCTTCCCCGCGGCCGCGCTGTTCCTCGTCAACGAGGGCGACCTCCTCCTCGTGGGCGCCGACCCGGCGCTGCCCACCGTGGACCTGGGCGCGCTCGCCGGCCGCATGGCCGAGCCGGCGGTGCGGGACGACCTGGCGGAGGTGGAGGTGCGAACGCCGGCGGGGCTCGCCACGCTGTACGCCCTCGGTGGACCGGCGCTCGCGCGCTTCGTCGCGGAGGCCCCGCGCCATACCGATGACCGGCCGCGCCTCGAGTTCAGCGCCCCGCGGTATCTCCATGCCGACACCGCGGCCGAGAATCGCGCGCGGATCGCGGACGCGGCGCGCGGGGCCGAGGTGCCGTCCGGTCTTGCCCCCCTCGCCGCTCTCGCGGCTTCCCCGCCGCCCCGCGCGAGGCTCGAGCGGGCGAGGATGCTGGAGCGCGCCGGCAGCCACGGCTGGGCGATGGACCTCTACCGCGAAGCTCTGGAGGAAGCGAGCGGGGGTCTGGGGGGTGACGCGGGTGCCTACGAGGGCCTGGTGCGCGTGGCGCTGAAGAGCGGGCGGGCGATTGAGGCCGAGGCGTTCCTGCGCGGACAAGCCGCGAGCGCGGCGCCGGTTTCCGCGCGCATCGCCCTCGGCCTTCTCGAACACAACCGGGACCGGCCGGCCGAGGCCCTCGCGGCGCTGGCGGCGGCCGCCGCCGCCGACCCTCACAGCGTGCGCGCCCTGCTGCTGGGCGCCGAGGTGCAGGAGGCGGCGGGAAACGTGGACGCGGCCGAGGCGCTCTCCCGGCGGGCGCTGGAGATATCCCCCGGCGATGCCGAGGCCGAAGGCTTCCTGGCCTCCGCCAGCCTGGCGAGGGGAAGGACGGACGAGGCGCTCCGCCGCGCCGAAGCAGTCCTGGCGCGCGACGCCCGTGCTCCGCGCGCGCTCGAGGTGGCCGCCATCGCGCGGGCTCAGACGGGCGACCGCGCCGGTGCCCGGCGGGCCTTCGAGGCGCTGGTGGAGGCGGAGCCGGACGGTTGGGCCCACCTCAACAATTTCGCCGTCTTCGAGATGGAAGGAGGCGACCCGCGCGCCGCGGCGCGGCTCTTCCACCAGGCCGTGTCCGTCAATCCCGGCAACGTCATGGGCTACCGGGGGCTGAGCGAGGCGGCCCGCAGTCTCGGCGACTCGGCCCTGCTGGAGAGGGCGGAGGCCGCCCTTCGCCGCCTCCGGGTGAGCGCCCAGAGCCCCGAAAGCCCTTGACAGGCCGCGGGCCCGGTGATATCCCAAAGACAAGACACATTCTTTTGCACAAGGGGTCCGGACCGGGGTCGGAGTGTATCCGCGCCCGGAACTCGACTCTTTGATCGTCGCCTCGGCGCGGGGAGGGTCCATGAAGCGGCATTGCGCCTGGATCGGGGGGGGAGTCTTCGCCGTGCTTGCCGTCTGGGCGGGGCCGGCGACCACGCAGGAGCTCCGGGGACGCCTCGTGGGAACCGTGACGGACAACAGCGGTGCCATCCTGCCGGGGGCGACCGTCACCGCATCGGGCTCCGCCCTCATCCAGCCCCAGACGACGATGTCCGCCTCCGACGGCATGTACCGCTTCGCCGCGCTGCCCTCCGGCGTTTACACGCTGACCTTCGAGGCGGCCGGCTTCCGCACGCTCCGCCGGGAGGGGATCCGGGTGAGCCTCAACACCACCCTCACCGTGGACGCCCAGCTCCCGCTGGCGAGCGTGAGCGAGTCGGTGACGATCACCGGTGAGTCGCCGACGGTGGACCTGACCACGACGAGCATCGGCACCGCCTTCACCAAGGAGCTGCTCCGCGACATCCCCAACGCCCGAGACGTGTGGGCGGCCATGGCGCAGGCTCCCGGCTTCCAGATGACGGGCTACGACGTGGGCGGCTCCCACACGGGGACCCAGACCGGCTACCTGACCTACGGTGTCGGTGACCAGAACAAGACCCTGCTCGAGGGCATCAACGTCACCGAGTCGACCAACGCCAACGCCGGCTACTTCGACTTCGGCAGCTTCGAGGAGTTCCAGCTCGGCGGAGCCGGGAACATGGGCGAGCAGGCGGGGCCGGGGGCGCTGCTCAACATCACCGTGAAATCGGGCGGAGACCGTTTCCACGGCACCGCCTACTTCGACTACGAGGACAGCGGCACCATCTCCGACAACGTGCCCACCGCCTTCAAGACGCCGGCCGCGGTCGGCGAGGGCGGGTTCCGCGCGCCTTCCATCCGGGACCCCGCCTCCGGGCAGGTGAACGGCCTCTCCCGCGGGAACCCGATCACCAAGCAGTACGACTTCAACGTGGGGGTGGGCGGCCCCATCGTGAAGGGGAAGGTCTGGTTCTACGCCGGCTATCGCGACAACAACCAGTACAAGATCATCCTCGGGCTGCCCAACGACAAGGCCCAGAGCCAGCTCATCAACTACACCGCGAAGCTCACCTACCAGATCAACCCCCGGAACCAGCTCATCGGCTTCTTCAACCAGCGCACCAAGCTGCAGCCGCTGCGCGACCTCTCCCTGGCCGTCCCCCCGGAGACCGCGTACTACCAGCCCTCGAAGAACCGGCCCGTGAAGCTGGAGTGGACGAGCGTGCTCTCCGACCGACTGTTCCTCGACCTGCAGGTGGCCCACTGGTACAACCGTTTCCCTCTCTTCCCGCCCCAGACCAGGTCCTCGGAAACGGAAGGCGTGCCCGTGGGACGGATCGACCTCGTCACCAACCAGCAAAGCGGGGCGAACAACGCCTACCAGGACCAGATCCGCTGGAAGCCCCAGCTCTCGGGCAGCCTGTCGTACTTCAAGGACAACTGGGCCGGCACCCACAGCTTCAAGGTCGGCTTCGAGGCCTACCGCGACCGCCGGGCGTTCCTGTCCTTCCAGCCCGGAGACGTCTTCTACCGCGACCGCAGCGGGGTCCCCTCGGAAGTGGACATCTGGAACACGCCCAACAACGCGATCAACGACTGCAAGCTCATCGCCGGCTACCTCCAGGACGGCTGGGCCCTCACCAAGCGGATCACGCTCAACCTCGGGGCACGGTTCGACCGCTACGTGGTGGGATGGCCGGAGCAGAGCGCCGCTCCGAACCAGAGCGCGTTCTTCTCGCCGATCACCACGCCGGCCACGACGGTGGCGACCTTCAACGAGCTGAGCCCGCGCATCGGCTTCGCCTGGGATTTCAGCGGCAAGGGCAAGACGGTGTGGAAGGCCTTCTTCGGCCGCTACTACTACAACCCGAGCCCCGACACGCTGGACGTGGAGAACCCGGTCGGCGCGGCCCAGAAGCGATACGAGTTCAAGGACCTCAACGGCAACCGCGTCCTCGACGGACCCCAGGAGCTGGGGCGGCTGCTCAGCACCCAGGGCGGCGCCGGCTTCGTCAAGGTCGACCGCAGCCTGCGCGATCCCTACGGCCAGGAGCTCTCCACCCACCTCGAGCACGAGCTGCTCCCCGACGTCTCCGTGCGGGGCTCGTACGTCTTCAAGGCGCTGCGGGACGGTTGGGCCGAGGTCGATCTCAACCGGGTGAACGCCTACACGGTCCCGTTCAACTTCGTGGACGTCGGACCGGACAACACGCTCGGCACCGGGGACGACCGGGCGCTGCAGCTCTTCGATCGACAACCGGGAGTCGCGGAGAACCGTGTCTTCACCAACCCCGGGCGAGTGGGTCAGCCCGCCTTCGACGGTAACTACCACACGGTGGAGCTTGCGGTGAACCGGCGCTTCAAGAACAAGTGGCTGCTCCTGACGTCCTTCGAGCACACCTGGGCCGACGACTTTCGTACCACCACGAGCTCCACGAGCAACCTCGCGGTCGCCCGCCAGGCCACGACCTACCTGTGGCCGCCGAACCGACGGCGCTTCGGCAGCCAGAAGACCACCTTCTGGAACTACAAGCTCATCGGCCGCTACGAGTTCCCGTGGCAGATCGGCTTCGCCGCCTCCTACAAGCTCCAGAGCGGCTACAACTGGGCCCGCACGATCAGCGTGCCCTTCCGAAACGCGGGAAGCGAGACGATCTTCGCCGAGCCCGTCAACTCCAACCGGGCCCCCAACGTCCACATCGTGGACTTCCGCGCCGAGAAGACCTTCAGACTCAGCGAGCGCTTCGGCACGCTGAGCGCCATCGTGGACGTGTTCAACGCCCTCAACGCGAACCCGGTCGCGAACTTCCGGGTCACCGGCGGCACCGGCACCGGCGCCAACCGCTTCCAGGAAGTCATATCCCTCCTCGATCCGCGCATCGTGCGCTTCGGGATCAGGTACGAGTTCTAGTCGAGAGGAGGCCAGACGGTGAAGACACGCACGCCGTGGTTCCTACTGCTGGGCATGCTCGTGGCGGCGGGCCCGGCCCTCGCCCAGGGGGGCGCCGGCTCGACGGGAATCATCCAGGGGCAGGTCGTCGACGAGAGCGGGGCGGTGGTGCCCGGCGTGACCGTCACCGCCACGAGCCCCGTGCTCCTCGTCGCGCAGACGGCCACCTCCAACGCCCAGGGGCTCTACCGCTTCCCCGGCCTGCCCGCGGGCACGTACAAACTCACCTTCGAGGTGCCGGGCTTCCGCACGGTCAACCGGGAGGGCATCCGCATCGGCATCGGGTTCACCGCCACCGTGAACCCGACCCTGACCGTCAAGCAGATGCAGGAGGAGACGACGGTCACCGGCGAGTCGCCCACGATCGACACCACCGCCACCCGGGTCCAGACCAACTTCGACAAGACGCAGCTCGATTCGTTGCCCAACGCGCGGGACATGTGGTCGCTGCTGGCCGAGACTCCCGCCGTCTCGCTGAACCGCTTCGATGTCGGGGGCAGCACCGCGGGGACGCAGACGACCTACATCGCCTACGGCAACGGAGGGCAGAACCGTCCGCTCATCGAAGGCATCAACACGACCGAGGGCACGTCGGCCGCCGGCTTCTACTTCGACTACGGCTCCTTCGACGAGGTGATCATCGGCGCCGCGGGCAACTCGGCCGAGATGCCGAGCGGCGGCGTTCTGACGAACTTCATCGGCAAGGCCGGGGGCAACCAGCTCCGGGGCGAGGTCTATTACGAGTACGAGAACAAGGACATCCAGAGCACGAACATCTCGCAGGGCCAGCTCGAGCGGGGCTTCGCCAACATCCCCAAGAACGTGATCCAGCAGCTCGGGCTGAAGCGCAACGAGGCGAACACGCTGCTCTCGTACAAGAACCTCAATGCGAGCGTGGGCGGGCCGATCGTCAAGGACAAGGTGTGGTTCTGGGCCGGCTACCTGCGCCAGCAGAACGTCACCTACCAGCCGGCCGGGGGCGCCATCCTCGACGGGACGCAGTTCCTGACCAAGCTCGTGAACTGGACGGGCAAGCTGTCCTACCAGATGACGCCGCGGGACAAGTTCATCGCGTACCTCCAGTACGGCACGAAGTTCCAGCCCTTCCGCACCGATTCGATCGTGAACGGTCCGCAGCACCTGACGAAGGACTCCACGCTGAACCAGGAGTCGCCCTCGTGGGTGGGAAAGGTCGAGTACAACCGGACCTTCGGCAACCGCGGCTTCCTCGAGATCCGCGCCGGCGAGTTCGGCTACAACTTCTCCCTCGTCGGCAACGGCAACGAGCCCCGGCGCGAGGACACCCAGACGCTGCTGGTGACGGGCGGCGGGCGCGACTGGGAGCTGGACCGCCGGCGGAAGCAGGTCCACGGGGCCTACACGTTCTTCGTCGACAACAAGCTCGGCGGAAACCACCAGTTCAAGCTCGGGGGGGAGATCCAGCACGAGACCGGGCGGACCCGCTGGAAGAGCTACTACGCCGACAACGTCGTCCAGGCCTTCAACAACGGCGCCGCCCTCTACGTACGCCTGGGCCTGCCGGTGGACTCGTGGAACGGCCTGCGCAACTACGGCCTGTTCCTCAACGACACCTACAGCCTTCACCGGCTCACGCTGAACGTCGGGGCCCGCTACGACCGGTACCGCGTGTTCCTGCCCGAGCAGGACCGGGCGGCCAGCCGGTTCTCGCCCCAGCCGGCGCACTTCGACGCCGTCAGCAGTGTCAAGATCTTCAACCACGTCGCGCCGCGCATCGGTGCGATCTACGACCTCACCGGCGACGGCCGGACGGTGCTGAAGGCCAACTTCGGCCGCTTCTACTTCAACCCGGGTGTCGACCTCGCCGACGCCGTGAACCCCAACACCTCGACCCAGTACACGGAGTACGCGTGGACGGACCGCAACGGCGACCGCTTGTGGGAGCCGGGCGAGGAGGGCGCGATCCGGACGCAGCTCGGGGGCGTCGCCAACGTGGAGCTGGACCCCAACCTGCGGAACTCCCACACGGACGAGCTGTCGGCCTGGGTGGAGCGGGAGCTGGGGGCCGAGGTCGCCGTGCGCGCCGGTTTCGTGTGGAAGATGGACGGGGACGGCTATTTCCGCTTCAACAACTTCCAGCGGCCGTACTCGGCCTACAGCGTTCCGATCACCGTGCGCGATCCCGGCCCCGACGGGAATGCCAACACCGCCGACGACCGGACGGTCAGCATGCTCAACCTGGATCCCAGCGTCCTCTCGCTGAGGGCCGTCAACCGGATCTTCAACCCGGACGGATTCAAGGCCAACTACAAGAACATCGAGATCGGGATGAGCAAGCGCTTCAGCCGGAAGTGGGGCATGGTCGGCTCCTTCCTCTACACGTGGACCGACGAGTTCACCGCCCAGTACCTCGGCGGAGGCCTGTTCGCCAACGGCGCCACCGGGACCAACCCGAGCCTGTTCGGCGGCTTCGGAAGCTCCGGGTTCCCGCTGTCGCCAAACGACGACATGCACAGCGAGTTCACGACGTGGGCGTTCAAGGTGCACGGCTCCTGGGAGCCCGCGTGGGGGCTGCGCATCACGCCCATCTATCGGATGCAGCAGGGCTATCCCTACGGGCGCGTCTTCGCGGTCGGCGCCACCTCCGGCGTGAACGGCCCCGGCGTCAACTACGGCACGCAGAACCTCCGCGCGGAGCCGCTCACCTCGCACCGGCAGGACACGGTCAAGCAGCTCGATGTCCGCGCCGAGAAGAAATTCAAGGTGACCGGCCGGGCGCACGTCGGGCTGATCTTCGACGTCTACAACGTGTTCAACGCCAACCCCGAGCTGAACATCCGGCACACGACGGCGCGCCTCACGATCAGCGAGACCGGAGCCAACATCCCGGCCTTCGCGACACCCGTGACCATCCTGCCGCCGCGCATTGCGCGCATCTCGGCGCGTTTTGACTGGTAATTGAGCCGGGGGGTGCTAGCGGCGCACCCCCCAGACCCTAGCGCTCTTGGGACAGCTCCAGCGCGGCGAGGGCGAGGATCTTCGTGGAGTCGACGAGGTCCCGCACGCCGCACCATTCGTCGGGCTGGTGGGCCAGCTCGAGGATCCCCGGCCCGTAGGCGACGCAGTGCTCCACGCCGGCGATGCGGGCCACGTGCTTCTGGTCGTAGGTTCCCGGGCTGGCGACGAGGGTCGCGTCGCGGCCCCGCACCTCGGAGATCGCCCGGCCGAGCGCGGCGACGAGCGGTGAGCCCTCCGGCGTGCGCACCGGATGGACGATCATCAGGTCCTTGATCTCGTAGCGGAAGCCGGAGATGCGTGCGGCCACCCTCTCGAGCAGCGCGGCGACTTCGGCCCGAGCGCCCTCCAGCCCCTCCTCAACAAGGAAGCGGCGGTCGAAGATCGCGCGGCAGCGGTCGGCGACGCAGGGGGTCTGGATGCCGTCGGCCGGCTGCCCGCCGACGAGCGCGTTCACGTTGAGCGTGGCCCGTCCCGCGCCTTCGGGCACGACCGGCATCGCCGTGCGTCTCGTGGCCAGCGCCGGCTGCAGCTCGACGCGCACGGCCTCGAGCAGCGCGGCCATGTGATCGATGGCGCTCACGCCGAGGAACGGCATGCTGCCGTGGGCGATCCGCCCGCGCAGCTCCACCTCGAACCACCACACGCCGCGATGGCCGATGCAGATGCGGTCGACGCCGAGCGGCTCCGGGATGATGACGTAGTCGGTGCGGCCGCGCGCGATGCGGCCCATCTCGGCGAGGAGGGCCACGCCGGCGAAGCCGCCGCTCTCCTCGTCCACGGTGCCGCTGACCTCGAGCGCGCCCGCCGTCTCCACGCCCGCCCGGCGCAGCCCCTCGACCGCGTACACGGCGGCGGCGAGGCCGGCCTTCATGTCGCCGGCGCCCCGGCCCCAGATCTTGCCGTCGCGCACCTCGCCCCCGAAGGGATCGACCGTCCAGCCTTCCCCCGCGGGCACCACGTCGAAGTGGCCGTTGAAGTGGACGACGCGGCCCCTGCCCTTCCCCGCGCGGGTCCCCACGACGTTGAGACGGGGATGCCTCCGGGTGTGCTCGGGCCGGCCTTCGGCGGGGAGATACTCCACCGCGAGGCCGCCGCGCCGGAGCCGATCGCCGATCGTGCGCGCGCACTCCTCGTAACCCTCGCCGGGAGGGTTCACGGTGGGCAGGCGCACCAGCTCGGTGGTGAAGGCCACCACCTCGTCGGCCAGCGCGTCCACCGCGGCCAGCACTCTGTCCCTCGCGTCGGCCATGCGGGGCCAGTGTAACCCACCGACGGTTGCCGGCTCCGCGGCGCTCGCATAGGCTCGCCGAGTGAATCTGCACCTCGGGCTGCTGCTCGCCTACTCCGCCCTCCTGATCGCGCTCGGGCTGTGGATCGGACGGCGGGTGAAGAGCGCGGGAGACTTCTTCGTCGCCGGACGGGGCCTCGGCCCGGGCCTCGTCTTCGCCACCTTCGTCGCCGCCAACATCGGGGCCGGCTCCACGGTGGGGGCTTCGGCGCTCGGGTATCGCGACGGCCTCAGCGCGTGGTGGTGGGTGGGCTCGGCGGGTATCGGCTCGCTCGTCCTGGGCCTCACGGTTGGCCCGCGCATCCGCAGGCTGGCCCGGACGCACGATCTGCGAACCGTGGGCGACTTCCTCGAGTACCGTTACCACTCGAGCGTGCGCGGCGTCATCGCCGCGCTGCTGTGGGTGGGGACCCTCTTCATCCTCGCCGGTCAGCTCATCGCGCTCGGATCGATCCTGAACGTCGTGGCCGGCATCCCGAGGTACGCCGGGTGCCTCATCGGCGGGGCCGTCGTCACCACCTACTTCACTGCCGGCGGCCTTCTCACGTCGGCGTGGGTGAACCTGGTGCAGATCGTCGTGAAGCTCGCCGGCTTCTCCCTCGCTCTCGCCCTCGTCCTCGCCCGCGTGGATGGCTTCGCCGGACTGGCCGCCGCCACCCCGGCCGTGGGCGGTTACTGGAGCTTTTGGGCGGGGGGCGGATCGGGCTGGCACTATCTGGCGCTGCTCGCTCCCTCGTTCATCGTCTCTCCGGGGCTGCTCCAGAAGATCTACGGCGCTCGCGACGACCGCGCCGTGCGCATCGGTGTCGCCGCCAACGCCGCCGTCCTGCTGCTGTTCGCCTTCATCCCCGCCACGCTGGGCATGGCCGCCCGCGCGCTCCACCCCGGACTCCCCAACCGGGATCTGGCGCTGCCGACCCTGCTCACGAATGACCTGCCCCCGCTCATCGGCACTCTCGGTCTCGCGGCCGTATTCTCCGCCGAGCTCAGCGCCGCCGACGCCATCCTCTTCATGCTCGCCACCTCCCTCTCCCAGGACCTCTACCGCCGATTCCTGCGGCCGGCCGCCGAGGATGCGCAGGTGCTGAAGGTTGCGCGGCGGGCGGCCGTGACCGGGGGGGCCATCGGAGTGGGGCTGGCGATCGTCGTCCCGTCGGTCATCGATGCTCTCAGCGTCTTCTACAGTGTCGTCACCGTGAGCCTCTTCGTTCCCGTCCTGGCCGGGCTGTACGTGCGTAGGGCGGGGACGCCGGAAGCCCTGGCCGCGATCGGCGTCGGCGTTGCCGCCCTCGTCGCGGTGCAGCTCGGAACCGGCGGCCGGGGCCTGGGCCCGCTTCCTCCGGTGCTCGTGGGCCTGCTGGCCGCGGCGGCGGGCGGCGCGCTCAGCCTGGCCCTGCGGGCGCGGCGCGGGCGAACTGGCGCGTGGTCGTGAACGGGGAACCGGGAAGGGACGACATGGGGATGCTCGCGGATCACTCGCTGGTGGTTTCATTGCGCGTCGTCCAGACGCTCCTCGGCTTGTCGATGCGGGAAGCGACGATGTGCCAGTATCGGCCACGGCCCGGAGCGCCGCCCGGAGCTGCGGAAAGGCGACGTGCACTCCCTCACGGTGGAGATTGACGAAGGCGAGGCGCACGAAGAGACCCGAAG
>Ga0207684_10000624_pt1 | contig 42122 bp, 40 predicted proteins | sample KBSK5501metaG_FD_184342 | JGI IMG/M metagenome (GOLD analysis project Ga0207684, IMG submission 184342) | Corn, switchgrass and miscanthus rhizosphere microbial communities from Kellogg Biological Station, Michigan, USA - KBS K5-50-1 metaG... | ecosystem: Host-associated > Plants > Roots >... | reverse complement strand
GCCGGCTCCGGGAACTGATCGCCGAACTGGAGGAACTCAGCCTCGCCATCGCCGGGGCCGACCCCCGCTGGAACCGCTAGGCAGCCAAGACAAACGTGGGCACAGCCCCGTTAACCTGTGGGCGGCGCCCGCCTGCTGGCACGATCCGGGAAGCCAACCTCGACGGCAGCAACCCACAGCCCATTGTCTTGGGCCAGAATGGCCCGCTCGGCGTGGCGGTGGACAGCACCAACATCTACTGGACCGACATCCAGACAGGAACGATCATGGAGGCCAACCTCGACGGCACCAACCCGCAAGCCATCGTCACCGGGCAGAACTCGTATTACGTGGCGGTAGGCCCGCAGTAAGCAGCGATCCACAGGGCGCACACTGGAACGTGGGCCGTCTAAAACCGTCGGCTCTCTCGCGGGGCGCTGCCCCCCGCCCCGGCCCTCCCTCGGAGATGGAGGAAACGAGAGGTCATCTCCTCGCCCGGGCAGGCAGAGCCCTACCCCGGAACCTCCGAGGCGGCAAGGGCTCACTTCGATCGGCCCGGCGGGCAAACCGTTGCCGCCCCGGAGAACCCGGGGTTGCCCGTTGGGTGCCCGACCGAGGAGATGACCTCACGCGGCGCCAAGCGCATGCTTGACCTTTGGCGGCCCAAATGGCGGTTACGACCAGAATTCATCCGTGGCATAGAGGTCAGCAGGATAGAACCAGACCTCGGTCTGCTTGCCGCCACGGATATGGGCGACCTGGACGGTGTTGTCCTCAAGGCGCTTGCCCGCCCGCTCGGCGCGGGCGGTGAAGAGCGCCACGGCGTGGTCGTCATTGGCGACGACGTCGTGCAGCTCCAGGCGGATCGTGCCGCCCGAGGCCTCGAAGCTCCGGCCGAGCCACCCGATCACCTCGGCCACGCCTTCGAGGTCGCCGCCGAAAGGGCTCCTGCCCGGGAAATGCCAGCGGATGTCCTCGGCGAAGAACTGGTTCTGCAGTGCGTCGAGGTCGCCTCGCCCGAAAGCCGCGAAGCCTTCTCGCACCAAATCCTCGTTCGGATGTGCCACCTGATACCCCCCTTGGATCAAAGTGATCGCACAATCCTCTTGCGCCCCTACCTGGCCGTCAAGGTCCAACACAACCAGACCGAGCGCGCAGGCACGCCAGAACCGCGGCGCAATCTTGTAGCCGACGGTCAGCTCGGGGCGAGGGGCCGTCGCAACCTCGGCGAAAACAGTGAGTGCGCGCCGAAGCGCCAGTGCAGCAACACCGCAGGTGAGAGGCCACGTGCATCCAACGCCGCCGACTCCCTGATGCAAACTGTCGGCTCCTACGTGCAGCCAACAGTGCAGCCAAGGCGCTGGACGTGGGTGGACCGGGATGTATCTGTAACGCCGGTAGTGATGTAGAAGTCGTGGTCGCGGGGGATGGTCAGGTCCCACATCCAGCCGGATCGGGCCCAAACATCATGGCCTCCCGCGACGCTGACGACTCCCTGAAGGGGGTGGCTGTCGTCGCCGCTGGTTTTGGGCTTCCGCGGGACACGTTGTCTGTGGTGGTGTCCTCGCTGGGGTACCCGGCGCAGGTGTGCTCGCCGGGAGGGACGTGGTGTGTCGCCGTCCGCGGCCGGCCGGGCGCTGGCTCGCCCGTGATCAGCGTGGGCATGTGTCATGATGCCGGTTTGGGGCCCGGGCCGCGGATCGCCGGGGCGGCGCGGACCGGCCACTGGAAGGAACCCTGGTCATGAGAGCGGTGCTGGTGCGCGGGTTCGGCGGCTTTCAACGTCTACGAGTCCAAGCAGGCAGGCGCCCCGCGGACGCTGACCGGCAAGGGCAGCCTCGGCTCCCAGTTCCAGATCCTCTGCCCGCAGTTCCTGTGCGGGGTGAACAACGGCCTGCAACGGTTCGACGCCGTGTTTAGGTAGCCCGGTCGCTCCGACCACAGGGCCAGGAGTTCACATCGAGGATGTCAGTCGGTCGCCCTGACACCTGCAACCGACACCAACGGGATCGGATGCCATGACACGCTATCAGACGCATGCAAGCTGTCTCCGCAGGTGAGCGATCGTCTCGGACACTTGTGCGGCATCTTCTAAGCAGCGGGTCGCGGGTCCGGATCCTGCCAGGCGCGCCAGCCAGCCAGGCCGCTTCGGCCTGTCCAGCGATAACGGGCGGATTGCGCCGGCGCGGGGGATGCATAGCAGTGGCACGCCGTGGGTCAGCGCGACGGCCAATGCGGCGAGAATGGGACGCGCGATCCACGACCGCATAGCACAACGGGAATTAGATAACCTCATTTGCGTGGGGGACGGTGGCGAAACTTAGATCACCGTGATGGCGTCGTAGCGTTCTTTGAGGAACCGTGCCGAGATAACTGGTTCGTAGTCGTTCGGCTTGCCGACGGGCGGCTGCAAGGACTCGATCACCGCGTCGTGGTCGGCCTCGTAGAAGTACACGAGCGAGAGCAGATCCTCCTCCGGCGCCTCGGCTTGCGGCGGAAGCACCCGGTGCCGGTTGGACTTCCAGCGGCCGCCGCTCCAGCGGGCCAGGAGGTCGCCGGCGTTGATCGTGAGGGCGCCGGGGCGGTAGGGCACGTACTGCCAGCCGCCGCGGGCGGTCCACACCTGCAGGCCGCCCCGGCCAGGTTCACGGTCCAAGACGGTCAGGGTGCCGAAATCGGTGTGCGGGCCGATCCGGAACTGGCCGGGCTCGGGCTCACCGGCCACCGTCATCGGCGGGTACCAGTTGATGTTCAGCATGTAGGTGGGATGCCCGGTGTGCCGGGTGAAAAAGTCGCCGGCCAGTCCCAGCCCCGCCGCGCAGACCACCAGCAGCTCGTCCGCCAGCTGCCGCATGCACGCCAGGTAGGCGGTGGCCGCGGGCTGCAGCGCGGGCACCTCCGCCGGGTAGACGTTGCGCTGGAAAAAGAACGCGTCGACCTCGGCGTCGCCGGTCGGCTGATCGGAACCGACGGTGAACGACTCCTTCAAGTCCGGCGGGGTGTGCGTCCCCTCCGCGTACGCGTTCGCCTCCACCCCGGTCGGCATCCACCCCCGGCCGCCCACCGTCACCGCATACCGCTGCTTGACCTCGCGCGGCAGCCCGAACAACGCGCGTGCCTCGGCCCGCACCCGGGCGCGCAGCTCATCGGGCACACCATGGCCGGTGATCAGGAAGAAGCCCACTTCCTGCAGCGCCGCGTCGACCTCCGCCGCGACGGCAGACCGCCCGGCCTGGCCCCCGGCGCGCCATGGGGAAAGGTCAACCACGGGAACCGGCGATGCCATGATCCGCTCCAATGTCCTGGCCTGCGCCCTCGGGCCGCTCGCGCACATGACATCACAAATACCCGCCCCGCGCCACGGGAGGCCGCCCTGGCCAGGCCGGGCCAGCGACGCACACAGATCTGAGGTCGCGTCAAACTGGGCGTGGCGCCGTTCTGCGCGCCTCGGGTCGGAGGGTTCCTGTGACCCACCGGCCGCACGGATCGGGTCGGTCTGGCTTGCTGCGTTGCTAGCCGCCCGCGGCCCGGGGCTGTGGTTGAGCCCGGGAAGGTATCACCGGCTGGCCCTCACCAGGCATCCTGGCAGCGGAGCAGCTGCCCTGAGGAGAGCGTGGATGCCGCCAGGCTGTTACCGTCGGCGGCGGGAGGTAGGACAGTGCCGGTCACCGTTTCCCAGCTCGCGATCGCGCCGGTCAAGGGCATGCGGCTGCAGCGCACCAGCGAGGTCCAGCTTGGGCAGCACGGGATAACAGGCGATCGTGAATTCCTGGTCGTCGGGCAAGACGGCGAGCTATTGCTGACCGGCCGGACCCCTGCGCTGCTGCAAATCGAGCCCACCTGGGACCGGGTACGAAACGTCCTGACGCTGGGCTTCCCGGACGGCGAGGTGGTCAAGGACACGCCCGAGCCTGGGCCTGCCGCGACCACCCGGATGTACGACGGGCGGGAGATACCCGGGTGGATCATCCCCGGGCCGCTCGGCGCCGCGCTGTCCGGTTACCTCGGCCGGCCCGTGCACTTGTTCAAACGGGCGCCGGGGCACTTCGGCAACGATGACCAGCCCGTAACACTGATGTCCCAAGCATCGCTGCAAGCACTCGCCCCGGAGTTCCACGGCACGGCTCCCGACGCGCGCCGGTTCCGCATGACCATCACGGTCACGGGCACCAAGGCATGGGCCGAACACGCCTGGGCCGGGCAGCGGGTGACGATCGGCGAGGTCATCCTGCGCGTCATTGCCCCCGTGCCGCGCTGCGTGGTCACGACACGCAACCCCGAATCGGGCGCCACTGATGAGCGCATCCTGCACGCGCTGGCCCGGCTGCGCGGCCACAGCGACATCACCTTCGGCGTCTGGTGCGACATCCTCCGCCCCGGCGGTATCCATATCGGCGATGCCGTAATGCCTCAGCCGCGCAGCTGACCACAAGCAAGCAGGCGACCGTGCCGACCCGCCTTATAGAGATCTGGGCGGTCGTGATTGTCCAGCTCCGCGTCAGCGGGCCGTCCATGCCTGTGATTCGCCGCCGCTCGATAGCAGGCGGAGGATCATGGTCAATCCTGGTCGGGCCGGCTGGCCTGCTCATCAGCCAGGCCCGCACCGCGCTCGTCCCGCGGGGCGCCGATATCCCAGGCCGAACCCTCGACCGCAGGCAGGCCACCGATGATCGGAGCGACCGAGCCGTCCTCGCCGGCCGCCTCGCCCGTTTCGGTGAGGTATCCGGGATCCTCGGCGGGCTGGGCGGTGTCCGGCTCTTCCTGGCGCGACAGGGCCGGCTCCTCCTCGGGCGGCGCTGATCCGGCCGGATCGTTCTCGGTCATGTCTGCCATCTCCTCGGGCGAGCACAGTCACGGTCCAGCGCGGACACGCTAGACCTAGCCTGCCCGCGGGGACAGGACAAGACCAGCCTCCGGCCGGCCGGACGCCAGCCGGGCTACCCCGGAGCGGGGCTCCTAATTGAGCCATGAGCGGCGCTCCGGCCCGCGGCATCGCGATCAGCCTCGGCCTGGACCACTCCGCGCGGCCCCTTGTGAGGCCCGCTGTTGCTCGTCAGTGTCGTGATTACCGTGGCGCGAACTCTGAGTTGGGGCGGGGTGTTGGTGTGGCGCACCACGTCGAATGGGCCGTTGCCGGTGGCCACGATCGGCGCGTTGCAGACCACGCCGGAGCCGGCCGGCCCCGGCCAGCGACCGGAACCACTCCGCTGATTCAGCATCGAGCCCGGCAGGGAGGATGAGAGCCTTGTGGACCATATGATCACCCGCTCGGGACCGCGCTGCTGCTCGCCCCTTGTCAGTGCCGGCGGGGACGGCTCGGTCTTATGCCGCAACGGTGCACGGTGCGGGTGTGGTAGGCGCGCGCGCCGTCCAGGCAGGCAACGGTGGACGCCATCGCGCTGGCCTTGGTAAGACCGCGGACCTCGCAGCCGCTAACGGTACATGACCGGCCAAACGCCCCTGCGCCCTGGCGGACCCGTTCCCCGCGCTGACCGTCGTCCTTCCCGGCGGCCTCACGCTCCGCCTGCCCGGCGCCCTGGCCGGCCACCTCGGCGTGATCTTGTTGGGCCTTCGCCAACGACGACCCGGTATACCTGCAGTGCGGGCAGGACGATCGCCATGCCGGCACGGGACACCATCCCGCCGTCCCCATCTCGCCAATAAAGATTCCTTAAGGAGCTGACAGAAATGGCGATTCCCATTCCCGGTGATGTCCGGGAGCTTCTCGACGCCCCCAACTACGCGCACCTGGCGACGCTCCGCGCCGACGGCTCACCGCGTAATTGGGTGGTGTGGGTCGGGCTGGAGGGCGACCACATCCTGGTGTGCACCTCCGACGCGATCTGGAAGGCCAAGGACATGCGCCGCGATCCGCGCGTGGCCTTGTCGGTCACCGATGTGGCCAACCCCTACCGGATGGCCGCGATCCAGGGACAAGTAGTGCAGATACGCCAAGACCAAGACTGCCGGTACATGGATCCCATCTCGTTCAAGTACACGAACGCGCCATTTCCCGGCCGGGGGCCCGACCGCGTGTGCTTCGTGATTGCCGTTGAGAAAGCCGCGCAGAAGACCCTTAGTTTCGCCCACAACCCGGGGTGACTCACCCGGCACCACAGCGGTCCCGCCCGGGCAACTCAGAAACCCACTCCCGGCACGGCCAACTCACAGCAGGGCTACCGGCCGCACTTAGGGCTCGCACGGCCAGTTGGCCTGGCCCGCGCCGGCGGCCCAGCCCAGGCAGCCACACTGCCCTGGTGCCCATCATGAGCGGCTTCCATCCCGCGCAGCGCACCAGCTTCCCGGCGAGCCAGCGTCTTGCCGCGGATGCGATCTTATGGCTGAAACCAGGCGACATCCCGCGCCAACTCCACCAGACCGGCCGGCGCGGGCTGTTGCTGGCGGCTGCGACGGCGAGCATGACGCGGACGGGCCCGCTTGCGCATGGCAACCACGGCGGCTTGTCACAGCGCGGTGTGGCCGACCTCTTCCGGTTCTTTGTACCAGGTCACCCGGTCGCCCACGCGGGCGCGTAGTCTCCACTTCACCGGCTTGGGAGCTTCCTCGACGAATGATCGAGTGCACGGTTGCGCCACCGGCGAAACGGGGCAGCCTCGCCGCCAGCGTGCCGGGGTCGACGGTGATGGGCACCACGATGACCATCAGCAGCATCGCGGCCAGTGCGATCCCGGCGGTCCAGGAGAGCACCCGGAAGAACGCGCGGGGGCGCAGCACCGCAATGCCCCCGGCCAGTGCCAGCACGATCAGGCCGGTGACGAAGCCTGCGGCCGGGGAGGTGAGCCAGGTCGAGGCCCCATGGAAGGCGGAGGTGGAGGGGAACGCCGCGGCGAGCACGTTGCCGACCGCCCGGATCTGTGAAACCAGCAGCACCGCCACGAAACCGATGAGGGCGAGTGACGCCATGATCACGCCCCACGATTCAGCCCAGCCGAGCAGCGGGTGGGTGATGCGCGAGGTGAAGACGTACCCGCCGCCGGTGCGGGGCATGACGGTGACCAGCCCGCTGGTGATGATGACCATGGTCACGGACGCGAGACCGACGGGATCGCCGACCAGGCGTAGGCCGTCAGGCCAAGGAAGGTCGGGTTCGGCTCCCCGGCCAGCCCGTAGTTGAGGCCGCCGGGCACGTACGGCCCCATGAAGGCGGCCACGTTGAAGAAGAGCGCACCGATGATGGGTATCTCGCGGACGAGCCCGGAGGACTGCCTGAGGAACAGGCCCTGGCCGCCGCCTTCGATGACTTTGACGCCGCGCTCACTCACGGCCCACCTCCTAGGTTCAGCGTTGCCTGCCTGCCGCATCGCGTGCGGCCTTGGCGTAGTTGAGGTAGACGGTCTTCTTCCTCAGGAACCCGTCGAGCCCGTGCTTGCCGTCGTCACCGCCGAGACCGCTTTCGCGGAAGCGATGCGGGAGCAAAACCGGGACGCGCGTGACCGCCGTGGAAAGCACCTGTGACCCAGCGAGCTGAGCGTATCCGGGCGCCGCTGACAACGGCGGCGCCCACCGAGGGGACCGCCGCCGGGCGGTCCCCTCGGCCATTCCGCCAGGCGGCCACCATGGCAGCACCACAGCCCGGGGAGGCCTGTTCCATCTGCGGGCAAAGCAGGCTTCTTGTATCGCCCCCCGGCGATCGCGTGCCCGGCATGATTAGCGGATGACCGACTGGTCCGGCCGGGACGCCAGCCGGCGCGAGCCGCAGCGGCGCGAGCCCGGCCGGCGTGAGCCCGACCGGCGCGAGCCCGGCTGGCGCGAGCGCGAATGGCGAGGGCCCGAACGGCAGGAGCCCAGCTGGCGTGAGCCGCGGCGGCGCGGGCGCGGGCGGCGCGAGCCGGCCCGGCCCGGCGGGCAGCACCGGCCGGCGCGTGGCCCGCGCGGCAGCGGCGTGCTCGTGGTGGCCGGCGTGCTCGCCGTCGGCGCCGTGATCGCCGGCGTCTGGGCGGTGGCCCCGCCGGGCCACGGTGGCGCTCCGGTGGCCAATCCGCCGGACGCACCGCGGGACGCCGCGCCCCCCGCGCCGCAGCGCCTGGCCGCGGCCGAGTCCGGTCTGCTCCCCTGGCGCCTGCCCGCGCCGGTCAGCCGCGAGGTGGTGCTCCCCGGCCAGCGCGGCAGGCTGATCGTGCTGGGCGGGCTGACCCCGGGCGGCGCGTCGGCCACCACGGTCTACACGGTCCGCACCGGCACCGGGGCGGCACGGCGCATCGGCGCGCTCGGTGTGGCCGTACACGACGCCGCCGGCGCGGTGTCCGGCGGCCGGGCCCTGGTGTTCGGGGGCGGGTCGGCGGCGAGCATCGCCACGGTGCAGGGGTTCGCCCTGCCCGGGGCGGACGGCCATGGCGCTGCGGGGCCGGCCCCACTGCCGCAGGCGCGCTCCGACCTCGCGGCCGTCACCATCGGCGCCACGACCTACCTGGTGGGCGGTTACGACGGGGCGCGCCCGGACGCCGCCGTGCTGGCCACCACCGGCGGCCGGGCGTTCCAGACCGTAGCCGCGCTGCGGGTGCCGGTGCGCTACCCAGCGGTGGCCGCGCTCGGCGGGAAGATCTACGTGTTCGGCGGCCTGGCGGTCACCGGTCCCCGCGCGGGAGCGCCGGTGAGCACGATCCAGGTGGTGGACCCGGCGCGGCACGCCTGCACGGTGGCCGGCCGCCTGCCCGAACCACTGGCCGGGGCGGCCGCGGTGACCCTGGGCGGTGAGGTGTTCGTGGCCGGCGGGGAGAGCACCGCGGTCCAGCCACGCGCCCCGGGCATAGGCACTACTCAGTTCCGCGCCCACGGGCCCAGGGCGGGCGGCGAAACCGGCGGCCTGGCTACCGCCACGGTCTCCACCATCTGGGCCTTCCAGCCCACGACCGGGCGGTTGCTGCCGGCCGGGCGGCTTCAGGTCCCGGTGTCCCACGCCGCCGTCACCGTCAGCGGCTCGGTGGCCTGGATCGTCGGCGGTGAGTCCCACGGGGGCCCGGTTGCGGCGGTGCAGATGCTGCGCCCGAACATGGCGTTCGGCACCGCAGGCGCGCCGGGCGCGGGCTCACCGTATTTCGGCGGGCACCTGCTCATCGCCGACCGCGGCAACAACCGGCTCCTGCTGCTGGACGACACCATGCACGTGGCGTGGAAATACCCCTCGGCGAAGGCGCCGCGGAACCGGCAGCGGTTCTACTTTCCCGACGACGCTTTCTTCATCGACCATGGCACGGCCATCATCTCCAACCAGGAGCAGAACGACACGATCGTGGAGATCGGCTACCCCTCCGGGAAGATCATCTGGTCGTACGGCCATCCCCGGCAACCGGGCTCCGCACCTGGGTACCTGTACGAGCCCGACGACGCCTACCTGCTCAGGAGCGGCCAGATCACGGTCGCCGACGCCTACAACTGCCGGGTGCTGGTGATCAACCACAACGGCACCGTCGCGCACCAGATCGGCACGAACGGCGTCTGCCGGCACAACCCGCCGATCTCGATGGGCACGCCGAACGGCGACACGCCGCTGGCGAACGGCAACCTGCTGATCTCGGAGATCACCGGGTCGTGGGTCACCGAGTACACCCCGACCGGAAAGCTGGCCTGGACGGTGCAACTGCCCATCAGCTACCCCTCGGACCCGCAGCAACTCGGGCCCAACCGGTACCTCGTCGCGGACTACGCCGCGCCCGGGCAGATCCTCGAATTCAACCGCGCCGGGCGCATCCTCTACCGGTACCGTGCGACGCGCGGGCCCGGCATGCTCAACCATCCCTCCCTGGCCGAACTGCTGCCCAGCGGCGTGTTCATGGCCAACGACGACTACAACAACCGCATGGTGGCGATCGACCCGGCGACCAAGGCGCTGGTCTGGCAGTACGGCATCACCGGCCGGCCCGGCACCGGGCCGGGCAAGCTGCGGATCCCGGACGGGTTCGACCTGCTCTTGCCGAACGGGACCACCCCCACGCACCGGGCGACCGGGTAACCGGGGCCCGGGGAAGCGTCCGCCGCGCCGGACGGTGCGCTCAGACCGTCGGCGTCTGCCCCGCGAGGACCTGGAGCAGCAGGCCGGTGTCCGCGTTCCCGCCGGTCTGGATCACGGCCACGCGCTTGCCCGCCGCCCGTGAGCGCTCGGCGAGCAGGCCCGCCAGGGCCAGCGCGCCCGCGGGCTCGGGGGTGTTGTGCGTGGTGGTGAACAGCACCCGCATCGCCTGCGCCGCGTCGTCCTCGCTGACGGTCAGGATCCGCGCGGCGCCCGCCACGATGGCCGCGACAGCGTCGGGGTCCGGGACGCGGGTCGCGACGCCGTCCACGAACGTGTGCGAGGTTTCCGTGCTGACCGCCCGCCCGGCCTCGAACGACAGCGCCGTGGCCGGGGCCTCCGCAGCGACCACGCCGACCACCTCGGTCCGCAGGCCGAGCACGTCGCGCACGCCGATGATGCCGCAGATGCCCGAGCCCATGCCCACGGGCACGTAGACGGTGTCAAGATCGCCGGCGGCGGCGAACAGTTCCCGCGCGTAGGTCGCCACGCCGAGGACCAGGTCGGGGTGGAACGGCGGGACGGTCTCCAGCCCGCGCTCGGCGCCCAGTTCGCTGGCGTGCTCCCGGGAGGACTGGTAGTCGCGGCCGTGCACGATCAGTTCCGCGCCGAAGCCGCGCATGGCCGCGTTCTTGTCCGGGCTGTTGCCCTCGGGCACCACGATCGTGACGCCGATCCCCACCGCCCGGCCGGCGAAGGCCAGGCTCTGGCCGTGGTTGCCGCGGGTCGCGGACACGATGCCCTTGACCCCGGGCCGCCCGGTCCGCAGCCGCTCGGCGTAGACCAGCCCGCCGCGCACCTTGAAGGCCCCGGTCGGGGTGTGGTTCTCGTGCTTGACCCAGACCTCCCCGCCCACGTACTCGGCCAGCAGGGGCCACACGTACTGAGGCGTGGGCGGCACCCACCGCCCGACGATGCCGGCTGCCCAGCCGAGATCCGCGGAACTGAGGCCCATGCCTCCCAGCCTGCCACGCCGGCGCGCGGCCGCCGGTGTGGCCCTGGTCACGGCGCCCGGGGCTGGCCCAGCAGTCCTGCGTGGTGCCCGCCTTGGTTCAGCTTGCGGCGAGGAGTTGCTCGTAGAGTGCGCGGGTGGCCGGGCTGGGTGAGGCACCGAGCTGGTCGCGCAGGCAGCGGCTGAGCAAGCCGTACATGCTGAGGGCTTCGGCCAGGTTGTCCTGGGCCGTGAGGGCTTGCATGAGGTGGCGGTAGCCGCTTTCCCGCAACGGAGCCAGGCGGATGAGTTGCCGGCCGGCCCGGACCGCCCCGTCCAGCCCGGTGCCACCGAGGCCCAGCCCGGCGGCGCCAATATCCCTCCCGCATTCTGGGTGCCTTCGGCGACAGTTCTACCGTGGGATCGTTGTCACAACGTTGGCGAAACCTTGGCGTCCACCCGTGCCGCCGGCCCCCGGCAGCGGTATCCGGGTTAGTCTTGCGGGTCATGGACAACGAGGAAGCGCGGGCGCGGCTGCTGGCCGAGCGCGACGAGGTGGCGGGCCTGCTCCGGGGGGCCGAGCAGGCGGGCCAGCAGGACCGGGAGACCGAGGACGAGGAGGCCGAGACGGGCGACGCCGCCGACGCCGCGCAGCCGCTGGCCGCCGAGGGCGTGGACGACTCGATCGCGGACGGCCTGCGGGACCGCCTCGCCGCCATCGACCGGGCGCTGCGGCGGCTGGACGACGGCAGCTACGGCCGCTCGGTCCGCAGCGGCGTGCCCATCCCGGCGGAACGGCTGGACGCCGACCCCGCGGCCGAACTCACGGTCGAGGAGGCCCGGGCCCGCTCCTAGCGTCCCGCGCCGGCCCGGCCCAGCGGCTCGCTGGCGGCCAGGCCCAGCGCGCGCATCGCCTTGCGGTAGGCGACCGCCACCGCGTCGAACTTCAGGTGCAGCTCGGCGGCCAGGTCGAAGGGCACCTGCTCGGGGCGCTGGGACTCCACCACCACCTGGTCCTGGCCGAAGATGGTGTCCTCGAACTCACTGATCACCCCGTCCGGCTGGCCGAGGTTGTAGTTCCGGCCGATCAGCACGTACCCGGCGCAGCGGTCGGCGGCGAGCGGCTGGGAGGCGAAGAAGTACACCATGCCGCGCTCACCGCCCCAGCCCAGGCGCAGCACGATCGTGTACGGCAGGTGCAGTTCGTATCGGCTGCGCCGCTCGGGCGGCCCGGCCTGCTCGTTGCCGAACACCGGGAAGTCGTCGGTGTTGGGCGCCTCGGGACGGACGATCGAGTAGTGCAGCACGTTGCCCACGGTGGTCACCTCGTGCCGCGGCACAACCGGCCGGTCCGGGTCTCCCAGCAGCCCCGGGTGCACCCACGGGAAGTGCCCGAAGTCGGTGAAGTTCTCCACCTGGCGGGCGGCGTCGCAGCGCCACCGGTACGGTCCCGCCGTCACCAGCGCCCAGGCCCCGTCCTCCAGTTCCGGCACCTCGCGCAGCGGCCAGCGCGGCTCCGCGAGCGCCACCCAGATCAGCCCGTACCGCTCCTGGCAGGCGAACGCGCCGATGCGCGCCTTGCGCGGCACCCGCGCGGGGTCCTCCAGTTGCGGTATCGCGGCGCAGCTCCCGTCGGCGCGGTACCGCCAGCCGTGGTAGGGGCAGACCAGCTCGTCGCCGTTGACCCAGCCAAGGGACAGCGCGGTGCCCCGGTGCACGCACAGGTCGGAGTTGGCCCGTGGCCGGCCGTCCGGGCCGCGCCACAGCACCAGCGGCTGGCCGAGCAGGTCGGCGTGCGCCGGCCGGTCGGCGAGTTCGCCGGCGAACATCACCGGATGCCAGCATTCGCGCAGCGCTGTCATGTCGGCGAACGCCCCGGGAGCTTGCATGGGTGCCGTCCTTTCCCGCACGTCACGAACCTCGTCGGGCCATTACACCCTGTGGTCCCTGCTGGCTGGTAGAGAGGAATCCGGTAACTTCGGCATCCAGGCACCGTGCCCGGGCGGCGCAGCCCGGGCCGCCGACAGCGAAAGGCGCGCCGATGTCCGCGACACCCCTGCCGGGGCTCCTCGGGGCCGTGGCGCCGGTACTCGACCACTACGGGTACCTCGCGGTCGCCGGGCTCATCCTGGTGGAGAACTTCGGCGTGCCCGCGCCCGGGGAGACGATCCTGGTCGCCGCCTCGGTCTACGCCGGCACCGGCAGGCTCAGCATCGTCGCCGTGGGCCTGATCGCGGTGCTCGCCGCGTTCGCCGGAAACTGCATCGGGTACGCGATCGGGTACTTCGGCGGGCACGCGCTCGCGCTGCGGTTCGGCAGGTACGTGTTCCTCACCACGGAGCGGCTGGACAAGGCGGAACGGTTCTTCCGGCGGCACGGCGGCCTGGTGCTCGTCATCGCGCGGTTCCCCGAGGGGCTGCGCCAGGCGGCCGGCATCATCGCTGGCATCGCCGAGATGCCGTGGCGGCGATTCCTGATCTTCAACGCGGTCGGCGCGACGGCGTGGGTCGCGCTCTGGTCCACGATCGGGTACCTGGCGGGCAACCACATCGGCACGATCTACTCGGACGGGGTCCGGTACTCGCTGTACCTGCTGATCGCGCTGGCGGTGCTGGTCGCGGCCTGGATCGCGCGCACCGTGCTGCGGCGGCGGCGCGCCCGGGCGGCGCCGGGCCCGGCGCCGGACGTGCGGGACACCGACGGGGCCGGGAAGGCCACCGGCCGCAGAACCAACGGCCCCGGAGGGGCGAAGAAGGGATGACCATGGCGGAGATCGGGTACGCGGGCCGGACGGTGCTGGTGTTCGGCGCGGCGGGAGCGCTGGGCGGCGGCCTGGTTGCGGCGTTCGCCGCGGCCGGCGCGACGGTGGCCGGCGCCGACAAGCACCTGCCCTCGGCCCGGCACCGCCTCGAGGGGGTCCGCTATCACGAGGTGAACGTGCTGGACGACGCCGCGCTCGGCGCCCTGTTCCGCGGGGAACCGCCGCCCTGGGCGGTGATCAACACCGTGGGCGGTTACGCGCCGCACACCCCGCTGGACGCCCTCGACCCCGGCGAACTGACCGCCCAGCTCACCCTCAACCTGGTCAGCGCCGCCCTGGTGACCAAGCACGCGCTCGCGGCGCTGCGGCGGGCCGGCGAGGGCCGGATCGTGCACACGGCAAGCCGGGCCGCCCAGGTGACCAAGGGCCAGGGGTTCGCCTACTCGGTGAGCAAGCTGGGCGTGCTCCACCTGGTGGCGATGACCGCGGACGAGGCGCGGGGCACCGGGATCACGGTCAACTGCGTGGTGCCGAGCTTCATCGACACCCCGGCCAACCGGGCCGCCATGCCGGGCGCCGACTACGCCGCCTGGCCCAAGGTCGAAGACATCGCCCGGGCCTACCTGTTCCTGGCCGCCCCGCAGGCACATCTGGTGTCCGGCGCGGCGGTCCCGGTGTAGGCGTATCGCACAAAGAACAGGAAAACTACCCCAGGCGCCGCCACCGGGAGGGGTGGTCACGGCCCGGGAGCCGCGGCGAGGCGGTACGGTCGCGGCAGGTAGCAGCGTGGATGAACCCCGTTTCCCTGGGTAATCAGGGCGGCGGGGCTCCGCAGAGGGCGCAAGTAGTTGAACCCGCCGGTCACGGCCTTTTCCCGGCCGGTAACGTAGAAGCCCTACGGCAGCGGCAACGCAGGCGATAAACAGCAGAGCGGAGATGTTCGAAATGGGCCTACCCACCGGTCAACAGCGTGTTTTGGAGTCGATCGAGGGCAGGCTTGCCGAATCCGATCCCCGTCTCGTGTCGCTATTCTCGATCTTCACCAGGCTCACCCTGGCGGAGAAGATGCCCTGGATCGAGCAGGTCGCGGTGCGGCCGATCGCCGACCGGCTGGCCGCCATCGTGTACTGGTTCCGCTGGATGGCCCGCCGCCCGGCCGCCCGGGCCCGCACGATGGTGCTGCTGCCTGCCGCCCTGACGGCCATCGCCTGCGCCGTGACCCTCGCGTTCGGTTTCCCCGTCGGCCAGCGGCACGTGCCCGGCGCCAAGGCTCCCGCCGCCCGTGAGCTGATCGTCAAGTCGCGTGACCTGGTGTCCAGGGCGCGCCTGTGCAGGGCGATGATACGGATGCCCGCCCTCGCGGGCTGCTAGCGCGCGGGCTGCCGGCCCGCTGCCGGCTCGTTGCCGGCGCGCTGCCGACCCGCGGCAGCCCGAGCTGCCCGGCCCGCGGCAGCCCGAGCTGCCCGGCCCGCGGCGGCTCAGGCCCGGCCGGCCGCGGCGGTTCATGCCCCGCGTGCCGCGGCTTCCAGCGCCCGAACGCCCAGCCAGCCGTCGTGCCTCCAGAGGATCTTCCCGGTCGCCGAGACCAGCACGAACCACGGCTGGTCGGCCACCCCGTACCCGTCGGCGAGCCGGCCGGTGGTGTCGGCCGCCACCGGGTAGCGCAGCGGTGAGCCGAGCCCGTGGAGGTAGGCCGCAGCAGCGCCAGGGGACGGCTCGGTCGTCTGCTCGTCCACCGCGACCAAGCCCGGGAGCCCCCGCCCGCCTCCCCTTCCCCCTTCATGCGCCGCGCGGGCATAACCATTGAGCGCGAGCAGGTGAGCCCGCAGGTCCGAGGTCTCCGCCACCCAGGTCGCGAAGAACATCACCAGCCTGGGTTGCCCCGGTCCGAGGGCCACCGAGCCGGACGGCACGCCGGGCAGGGTGACCCGCGCCGCCGGGGTGAGCCCGGAGATGTAGGCCAGCGACCGGCTGCTGGCGAGGGGCGGGTGGCCGGGCAGCAGGCTGGACACTCGCGCGGCGAGGACCTGCGCGGCCTGGGTGATGCTCGCGTAGTTCATCTGGGTGAGGTACACGGTGCGCTCGCGGCCCTGCGGGTCGATGACGAACAGGGCGGGGGTGTGGTCGATCATCCCCTGCTGGATCTGCACCGCGATGTGGTAGGCCCGCCAGGTGGCCTGGAGCTGGGGCAGGGTGCCGGTCAGGAAGTCCCACTGGTTCACCATGGCGTGCGCCCGGGAGTAGGCCAGCACGTCGGGCACGCTGGTGGCCTGGGGGTTGGCGTCCACGCCGAGCAGCTGTACGTGGCTTCCCGCCGCGCCGAGCAACTGCTTGGCCTCCACCATGCTCACCGTGGTCAGCGGGCACACGGTGGTGCACTCGGAGTCGACGAACGCCAGGATGACCGCCTTGCCGCGGAACTGGCTCAGCGCCATCCGCTGGCCGAACTGGTTCTCCAGCCGGATGTCCGGGGCTGGCTGGCCGCCCAGCGAGGAGCCGGCGTCCAGCGCCGGGTTGGCCGCCGCCGCCCGGCTCCCGCCGGGCTGCACCATTCCCGGTTGCGCCATCCCCGGCCGCGCCATCCCGCCGCCCGGCGCCGGGGAACCCGCCGCGCCGGTGGCGCAGGCCGCCAGGGCCAGCCCGCACGCCGCCAGGACGACGGCGCGCGGCGCCATGGCCAGCACGCGCGGCGCGATCGCGCGCCGCGCGGTCACCTATGACCTCCCCGCGCCGCTCCCCCACCGTGGGCCCCGGCCGCGCGCCCGCCGGGGGTTCCGGCGGCCCGCGGCCCCTCCGCCGGGTCCCAGACCCAGATCATCCGGCGGCCCACCTCCCCCGGTGCCTCCCGTTCGTGCGCCTCGACCCGGTCGAGGCGGTAGCCCAGCTTGCGCGGGACGCCGGCGCTCGCGGTATTGGCCTCGTCGCAGTGGATCTCCGCCCGCCGCGTGCCGGGCAGCGCCATCGCTACACCCGTGGCGGCCCGCGCCGCCGCGGTCGCGTAGCCGCGCCGTGTCTTGGCCGCCACGATCCAGTAGCCGATCTCCACGGCGGCGTCGGCGAGCCTGCGGTGCAGCCCGATGGTCCCGACGAACTCGCCGTCCGGGTCCTTCACCGCGCCGGGGCCCGCCGGGCCGGCCGCGCCGCCGGCGGCGATCATCACGTAGATGAACCCGGTGCCGGACTCCCACAGCTCATCGGCCTCGGCCACCCGCACCAGCTGGCTGCGCAGGTCGGCGGCCTCCGGGGTCGCCCACGGCATCCACGGGCGCAGGTGCTCCAGGCTCGCGCCGACGGCGACCGCGATCGCGCCCGCGTCGTCGGCCTGCACCCGCCGCAGCACCAATGGCCCCGCGGCGACCCGCTCGGGCGGGCTGGCCGGCTGGTGCGGCGGGGGCGCGGGCGGGAACGGCCTCTGGGCGGCTGCGGGCATGACCCCTAGTTAAGCAGCCCTCACCGGGAGGGTTGCGTCGAACCTGCCGTGGTGCCGGGCACCGCCCGCGGCGGCGCGACCGCGCCCGGGACCGCCTGCGGTGGCCCGCCGGGCATCGTCGCGGGTGGGTCGTCGCCGACGATAACCCCGCCGCCATGGCCCCAGGCCAGGTACCGGTACGACAGGTTGATCAGGGCGGACAGCCGGTTGCGGCCACCGAGCAGGTAGAACAGGTGCAGCGCCAGCCACGCCAGCCAGGCCAGGGTGCCGCGGATCCGGGTCCCGTGCGCGAGCTGCACCACCGCGCTGCGCCGGCCGATCGTCGCCATGATGCCCTTGTCGTGGTAGCGGAACGGCCGCGTCGCACGCCCCGCCATCAGCAGCTTGATCTGCTTCCCGGCGTGCCGCCCGGTCTGGATGGCCGGCTGGGCGAGTTGGGGCAGCGGCTGGCCCCCGGTCAGCGCGATGTCCCCGGTGGCGAAGATCCGGTCCTGGCCGGTGACGCGCAGGTCGGGCTGGACCTCGATGCGTCCGCCGTGCCCCTGCGGCAGGCCCCAGCGGTTCACCCCGGCGGGCCCGGACACCCCGGCCGCCCACACGGTGACGTCGCTGGGCATCCGGTCCCCGTTCGCCAGGATCACCTCGTCCTCGGTGATCTCGGCGATCCTGGTGCCCAGGAGAACGTCGACGCCGCGGCGGCGCAACTCGGCGAGCGCGTAGGCCTGCAGCTTGGGGTGGAACGGGGCGAGCAGCGCCGGGGCCATCTCGACCACCGTGATGCGCACGTCCGCCCGGTCCACCTCGGGGAAGGCGTCGTCGAGCGCGCGCAGCTCGGCCAGCGCCCCGGCCAGCTCGACGCCGGTCGCCCCGCCGCCGACCACGGTGAAGTTGACGCTCTTGCCCGGGCCCTCGATGTCGAGCCGCTCCAGCCGGGCCATGATGTGGTCCCGCAGTATGACCGCGTCGCGCCGGGTGTACAGCGCGAAGGTGTGCTCGGCGGCCCCGGTCACGCCGTAGTAGGCGGCCGACACCCCGGTGCCCAGCACCAGGTAGTCGTAGTCGAGCACGGTGCCGTCGGTGAGGGTGACCCGGCGGCCGGCCGGGTCGATGCCCGCCAGCTCCCCGGGCCGGAACCCGGCGGTCTTCTTGCGGGTGAGCGGCCGCAGCGGGTAGGCCACGTCACCCGGGTTCAGCCCGGCGGTCGCCACCTGGTAAAGCAGCGGCTGGAAGGTGCTGTAGATGTTCCGGTCGATCAGCAGCAGCCGCGTGCTGCTGTGCAGTTCCTTCATGGCCGCCAGACCGGCGAATCCGGCCCCGACCACGATCACGCGGGGCGCATCTTGCGGCGGCCGGCGGCGGCGCCACGCTCTCATCGCGAGCCTCCCTTTCTGGTGCCGGTCGGTATCTACCCGCCCCCACCCGGCCAACCCGGCCGGCCGCGCAAACATGCCCCGCCGCGCGCCTCCGCACCTTGCACTCGTTGCGGCGCGCTCGCGCCCGCTCCGGTCAGCACATTGGCATGCCTTACGCCCGCCCGCGGCCGGCCTGAGCCCGCCGCGCGCCGGGCCCGGTGGTCAGCGGTTGAGCACGGCCAGTTCGGGGCGGGCGCACCGCGGCGCCCCGGTGCCGGGCGGCTGGGTGCCCACCTGGCCGCAGATCGCCAGCAGCACCGCGTCCTGGCCGGGCGGGGCGCTGCCGCCGATCCCGGACAGGTCCACGAAAAAGTGCGGCCAGGGCAGCGGCCGGCTGGCCCAGAGCACCCGCTGCGCCGCGATGTCATACGCCCAGGCTTTGCCGAGCGCACCCACGTCGGCCGGCCCTGACTCACCCTCACGCCTCGCTCCGCGCCTTCGGGGCCAAGATCCGCATCTGGGGTCCCACGCTAACGCCGGCGCCCGGGGCTGGCTGGAGCTTCGCGGGCGGGAGGCGGATTTGCCGCCCGTCGCGGGCGCGTGTGTGGATAGCGTAGGCGTGACCATAGGGGGCACGAGTGACGATCACCTGCCCGGCCGACGGTCCCGACTGATGCGGAGATGACCCATGACCGCGCGCGCGCCCTTGCCCTACGACTTCATGCCGCCCGTACCCTCGTTCACGCTGCGGAGCACCGACGTGGCCGACGGCCAGATGATGTCCGACGCCCAGGTCTTCGACGGCTTCGGCATGACCGGGCAGAACATTTCCCCGCAGCTGAGCTGGCAGGGCTTCCCCGCGGAGACCGGGTGCTTCGCGGTGACCTGCTTCGACCCCGACGCCCCCACCGGCTCCGGGTTCTGGCACCTTTCGCTGCTGGATGTGCCCGCCTCGGTGACCGAACTGGCCACGGGCGCGGCCAGCGGCGACCTGTCCGGGCTGCCCGCCGGGGCGTTCTGCGTGCGCAACGACTACAACGTCAAGGCGTTCGGCGGCGCCGCCCCGCCCGCGGGCGACCCGCCGCACCGGTACGTGTTCGCGGTGCACGCCCTGGACGTGGACAGCCTGGCCAGCCAGGGCCTGGACGCCAGCGTCACGCCCGCCGTCGCCGGTTTCAACCTCCGCTTCCACACCATCGCCCGCGCGCTGATGATTCCCGTGTACGGCCACTGACTGGTACCGGTCCAACCCTGGCTCCGCCTCCCGCCTTATCATCGGAGACGGCCGGTTTGGCGTCCGGTACTCGGCGGTCACCCCGAGGGCCCGCGCGAGTGTGAGCGCGACCCGCAGCGACGGGTCGGAATGGCCGGCCTCCACCGCCGACACCGCCTGCCGCGACACCCCCGCCATGCGGGCAAGCTGCTGCTGGGAGAACCCCCGGGCCTGGCGGGCCAGGCGCAGCCGGGCACCCGAGCCGGCGGGCGCGTCCCCGGTCATGCCGACACCCCGGTAGCCCGCGGCAGCAGCCTGCCGTCGGCGCCGAAGCAGGGCGGGTCCAGCACGGTGACCGTGGCCTGCGCGCCCGGCGCCTCGGGCAGCCGGCACCAGATGACGTCCGGGCCGACCGCCAGGCCGGCCTCCCAGCCCGCACCGGCCGGGTGCCTGGCGCGGACCTGCCCGGACAGCACCAGCCCGCGCCCGGCGTGGTCGCCGGGCACGACCCGCTCCGGGTGCACCCCGGCCACGGCGCCCTCGCCGCCCGCCGGGTACGGCACGAACCCCAGGTAGCCGACCAGTTCGGCGACCCGGCGGCTGGCCGGCCGGCGGACCACCGCGTCGGCCGTGCCGTCCTGCAGCAGCCGGCCGACCTCCAGCACGGCCAGCCGGTCGGCGAACGCCTGCGCCTCGGCCAGTTCGTGCGCGACGAGCACGACGGGTATGTCCCGGTCGGCGGCGAGCGAGCGCACCAGCGCCGTCAGCGCGCGGCGCAGCCCCGAGTCCATCCCGGTGTAGGGCTCATCGAGCAGCAGCGCCTCGCAGCGGGCAAGCAGCAGCCGGCCCAGCGCGACGCGGTGGGCCTGCCCGCCGGACAGCCGCGCGGGCCGGGCGGCCAGCAGGCCCCCGATGCCGAGGCCGCCGGCCAGCCGCTCGGTGGCGGCCCGGTCCGGGTGCGGGCCCGCCCCGTATTCCAGGTTCTGCCGCACGGTGAGGTGCGGGAACAGCGCCGGGTCCTGGCGGAGCAGGCCGACCCGGCGCTGCCACGGCGGGACCGCGCGGCGCGGCGCCGAGGTCTGGGTGAGCACCCGCCCGCCGAGCACCACCTGCCCCCGGCGGGGCGGCACCAGCCCGGCGATCGTCTCCAGCACGGTGGTCTTGCCCGCGCCCGACGGGCCGAACAGCGCCAGCCGCTCGCCCGGGGCCACCCGCAGGGTCACCGCCAGGGTGAACTCGCGGCGGTCAACCTCGACGTCGGCCTCGAGCATGAGCGCTCCACAGGTAGGCGGCAACCGGCAGCGGCAGGGCGACGACCAGCAGGACCAGGGCGAAAGGCAGCGCCGAGGCCAGCCCTGTCTCCTGCAGCGTCGTCCAGATCTGCAACGGTAGCCCGTAGGGGTGGTAGGCGATGATGATCACCGCGCCGAACGCCCCCATCGCCCGCGCCCAGGCCACGGCCAGGGCCATCGCCAGCCCCGGAGCGGCCAGCGGCAGGGTGACCCGGCGCGCCGCACGGGACGGCCGGTCGCCGAGCAGCGCCGCCTGCTGCTCCATCCGCGGGTCCACGGCCGCGAACGCCGCCTGCGCGCCGAGCACGTAGTACGGCGCGGACTCGTACACCTCGGCGACGATCAGGGCGAAGAACGTGTTGGTGGCCGTCAGGTGCAGGTGCCCGAGCGCCTCGCCGATCGGGGTGAGCGGCCCCACCATGAAGATCAGCAGCAGGCCGACCACCAGCGGCGGCAGCAGCAGCGAGGCGAGCACCCCGGCCTCCCAGAGCCGGAGCGCCGGAAGCCGGCCGCGCGCCATCAGCCACGCCAGCGGGGTGCCCAGGCAGACCAGGACGGCCAGGGTGATCAGGCCGGCTTCCAGCGACACCACCAGCGGGGTGAGCGCCCCGGGTGCCCGCAGCGCGCTGCTCACCGTGCCGGGCGTGACGTGGAAGAACAGGGTGATGACCGGGCCGAGGAGGGCGATCCAGACCACCGCCGCCCCGGCCAGGGACGCCGCCGCCGACGCCGAGCGGAGCACCGGAGCCGGGGCCAGGGCCGCCCCGGGGGCCCGGCCTGGCCCCGGGGCTGGCCTGACCGCCCAGCTCACCCCCGCTACCCGCCCATCTCGGCCTTCACCGCCGCGGGGACCGCGCTGGAGGCGCCGGTGACCGTCGGGGTGAGCAGGTTGTACCCCTCCCTCTGGTACAGCGCCCGGCCGGCCGGCGACAGCACGTAGGCGATAAACGCGGTGCCCGCGCTGGTCGGCGCGCCGATGATCGTCATGACGTAGGCCAGCGGCGAGCCGTGCTTGGTCACGTTGCCCGTGATCGTGATGGACGCGTTGTGGTACTGCGTGGCCATCGACGGATCCCCGAGGTTGATCGCGGGCGGCAGCAGGATGTAGCGCAGGTGCATCTGCCGCGCCTCGGACAAATAGGTGCTGGACGCGTCGAGCTGGCCCGCCTGCAGGTGCGCCAGCAGCGAGGTCTCGGCGAAGACCTGGGTGGAGGACGACGAGTTCAGCGGGGAGCCGAGGATCTTGGTGACCGTGCTGGACGGCAGGTGGCAGTAGGTCTGCGCCAGCTCGATCATGTAGATGAACGACCGGCCCTGCGGGTCGGTGTTGGGGTCGGTCCGGCCGAGCAGGAAACCCTTCTTCTCCATGATCGGGAACAGGTCGCAGATCGGCTTCTTCCCGCTGGCGATCGCCTGGAACTGGGGGGCGTACTTGCTGCTTGGGTTGTAGGCCACCGCGATCTGCGTGCCCGCGTACTGCACGTACCACTTGGTGAACTTGGGGAACAGCGGCGTGATGTTGTCCCCGCCGACCGCCTGGAAGACGTTCGGCGCGATCGCCTTCGCGGCGATCTCGGCCTCCAGCGCCCCGGACTCACCGGCCCGGCCGGAGTAGCCGAAGCCCTTCGCGGTGTGGAACGCGGGCCCGAACACCTTTTCGTTGAGGAACTCCAGCGAGGCCGCGTAGGCGACGTTGGCCGTGCCCTTCGGCTTGGACCCCGAGCCGGACGAGGACGACGACGAAGAACTGCTGCAAGCGGTCAGCACGAGCCCCGCGGTGACGAACGCCACCAGCGGCCAGGCGCGCAGCCTGCGGGCCATTGATCCAGTGTTCAACATGATCAGACATTAGCTATACCCGCTTGCGCCCCGCAAGAAGTGCTGACATACCGTTGCCGGCCCGTGCCCTGGTTCCGCATCGGGTGCGGGTCCCCGGGCCCCCGGGCCCCCGGGCCCCGCCGGCTACAGTCCGGGCCGGGCCGGCAGCGGCCGGTTTACGGCCTACGATGGAGGGCGGCCGGGGGATTCTTGTGGACCCTTTCGTGAGGACAGGCGATGGGTAAGGCGAGCAGGATCAAGCAGCAGAGCGCCCGCGAGAAGATCGCGGCGCAGCGTGAGGCGGCACGCCGGCAAGAGCGGCGCAACCGGGTGCTGATCACCGGTGGCAGCACGCTCGCCGTCCTGGTCATCGTGCTGGCATTCATCCTCGTCAAGGCCACCCAGGGCTCGCCGTCCAGCGGGGGCAACACCGCGGTCACCGGCACCCTGCTCCCGGCCAGCGTCTCCAGCCAGGTGACCAAGGTGCCGCCCGCCGCGCTGGACCGGGTGGGCAAGGGCGCGGTGCCCGCGTTCCTCCAGGGCCAGCCGGCGTTCACCGCCGGCTCGGGCGGGACACTGACCAGCGGCAGCAAGCCGGAGATGCTCTACATCGGCGCCGAGTACTGCCCCTACTGCGCGGCAACCCGCTGGTCCATGGCGATCGCGCTGAGCCGGTTCGGCACGCTGAGCCCACTGCACGGGATCCACTCCTCGGCCACGGACACCGACCCGAACACCGCCACGCTGACGTTCTACAAGACCACCTACACCAGCAAGTACCTGACGTTCACGCCGGTGGAGGTGCAAAACGTCAGCCGGGGCCCGCTGCAGACCCCGACCAGCGCGCAGAACGCGATCTGGGCCAAGTACGAGCCGGACGCGAACACCCGCGGCTACCCGTTCATCAGCTTCGGCAACAAGCTCGTGCTGAAGGGCCCGATCTACGACGCCGGGATCCTGCAGGGCAAGACCTGGAGCCAGGTCGCCGCCGCGCTGAAGGAGCCGTCGTCGCCGATCGCGCAGAGCGTGGACGGCGCGGCGAACTACATCACCGGCGCCATCTGCCAGATGACGAACAACCAGCCGGCCAGCGTCTGCGGCACGGCGGCCGTCACCGCCGTGAAGAGCGGGCTGTGATGGCCGCGCGCAAGCCCGGCACGGCCGCCCGGCCGGGCAGCAGCGGCACCAAGTCACGGGACAAGGGCACCCGCGGCGGCCGCCCGGAGGCGGTCCCCGCGACCGGCCAGCGCCAGGGCGCCCGGCCCGGCAACGGCCGCCCGGGCAACGGGCGGGCCTCGGCGCCGGCCCGGGCCGCCGTCGTCGCCGAAGAGGTGGCCCCCGCCGGGGCGCCGGCCTGGCTGCAGTGGACCACCTGGATCCTGTCGCTGGGCGGCCTCGGCCCGTCCGTCTACCTGACGATCGCGCACTTCAATACGTCTGTGACGCTCGCCTGCCCGGCCACCAGCACGATCAACTGCGAAAGGGTCACCACGAGCCCGCAGTCCTACGTGTTCGGCATCCCGGTCGCCGTGCTCGGGCTCGCCTTCTACCTGTTCCTTGCGGTCGCCAACTCGCCCTGGGTGTGGCGGCGGGCCTGGCCGCCGCTGAACTGGGCCCGGGTCGGTTCCCTCGTGGTGGGCATGGTGTTCGTGCTGTACCTGGTGTACACGGAACTGTTCACGATCGGCGCGATCTGCCTGTGGTGCACCAGCGTCCACGTGATCACGTTCGCGCTGTTCGTGCTGATCATGTTCAGCTTCGCGGCCGGGTACGGCACCCCGAAGGCCCCCGCCCGGGCCTGATCCCGCCCGGTAACGGCCCCGCCGGCGGACCGGCGGGGCGGAAATGCCGCCCGCCCGCGCGGCGTTGGCAGTCCTGGGGAGGACGGCCCCTCGGGGTGGGAAGGAAGCGGCGACGGACAGGAACACGCAGGAGAGCACGGGCCGGGACACCACTTCTGACCGCACGCACGCGGGCAGCGCACACCCCGATCGTGGGCACCGGTCGCCCGCGGGCGCGCCGGGCGCCAGCCCCCGCGAGCGCGGCTGGATCGCGCGGCTGGCCGGGTACTGCTGGCGCTACCCGCGCAACGTGCTGCTCGCCCTCGGCGGGACCCTGGTCGTCAGCGCGGTGGGGATCGCCATCCCGCTGATCCAGCGGGACATCGTGGACGAGCTGACCTCGCCCGTGCGGGCCGCCGTCTGGCCGCTCGCGGTGGCGCTGCTCGGCGCGGCGCTGGCCAACTTCGGCGCGCTGTACCTGCGGCGCTACCGGGCGGGCCAGCTCTCCCTCGACGTCCAGCACGACCTGCGCACCCAGATCCTCGCCTCGCTGTCCCGGCTGGACGGCACCCGCCAGGACGAGCTGCACACCGGCCAGATCGTCAGCCGCTCGATCTCCGACATCAGCATGGTGCAGAGCCTGCTGTCCATGGTGCCGATGCTGATGGGCAACGCGGTGCTGTTCGCCGGCTCGCTGATCGCCATGGCGGTGCTCTCCCCGCTGCTCACCCTGGTCGCACTCGCCGTCGCCCCGAGCTTGTGGTTCATCTCGCTGCGGTCCCGGCAGACGCTGTTCCCGGCGAGCTGGGACGCGCAGCAGCGGGCGGCGGCGGTCGCGGGGGCGGTCGAGGCCGCGGTGTCCGGCGTGCGCGTGGTCAAGGGGTTCGGGCAGGAGAGCCAGGAGGTGGCGCGGCTGGAGCAGGCCGCCGCCGCGCTGTACGGCTCCCGGGTGCGCACGGTGCGCCTGACGGCCAAGTACAACCCGGCGCTGCAGGCGATCCCGGCGCTGGGCCAGGTCGGGGTGCTGGCGCTGGGCGGCTGGATGGCCCTGCACGGGGCCATCACGCTCGGCACGTTCCTGGCCTTCTCCTCCTACCTGCTGGCCATGGTCGGCCCGGTCCGGTCCCTCGCCGCCCTGGTCACGATCGGCCAGGAGGCCAGGGCCAGCGTGATCCGGGTGTTCGAGGTGATCGACGCCCGCCCGGTCGTGACCGACCGGCCGGGCGCGGTGGTGCTGCCGCCGCAGACGCCGGAGGTGGAGTTCGACGACGTCTGGTTCGGCTACGTCCCGTCGCAGCCGGTGCTGCGCGGCCTGTCGCTGCGGGTGGCACCGGGCGATACGCTGGCGCTGGTCGGCACCGCCGGGTCCGGGAAGTCCACGATCTCGCTGCTGCTCCCCCGCTTCTACGACGTGCGCGACGGCCACATCGGGGTCGGCGGGCTCGACGTCCGGAACGTCACCCAGGACTCGCTGCGCGCCGCGATCGGGCTCGTGCCGGAGGACAGCTTTCTGTTCTCCGACAGCGTCGCCGCCAACATCGCGTTCGGCCGGCCGGACGCGACCAGGGAACAGGTCGTGGCCGCCGCCCGGGCGGCCGAGGCGCACGAGTTCATCACCGCCCTGCCCCAGGGCTACGAGACCGTGGTGGGCGAGCAGGGGCTCACGCTGTCCGGCGGCCAGCGGCAACGGGTCGCGCTGGCCCGCGCGCTGCTCACCGACCCGCGCATCCTGGTCCTCGACGACGCGACCTCGGCGGTGGACCCACGGGTCGAGGCCGAGATCCACCGCACCCTGCGCCGGGTCATGCGCGGCCGGACCACGCTGCTGATCGCGCACCGGCGGTCCACGCTGCGGCTCGCCGACCGGATCGCCGTCCTGGACGAGGGGCGGCTGGTCGCCGAGGGCAGCCACGACGAACTGTTTCAGACCTGCCCGCTGTACCGGCTGCTGCTGGCCGGCCCGGGCGATGACGCGGAAGGCGTCGACGCCGGCGAGCTTGGTTTCTATCAAAACGATCCTGCCGGGCCGGACCCGCGCCCCGTGACGCGGGCCCCGGCCACCGCCACCGTCCTGGAACCGGCCGCCGCGGAGCGCGCCGCGCGCGCGCTGCCGGCCGCCCCGGGAGCCGCCGCCCCGGGAGCCGCCGCCCCGGGAGCGGCCGCCCCGCAGCCAGCGATCGCACGGCCCGCGGCCCCGGCGCCGGCGAGGTCCACGTCCGGCGGGCCGCGCAGCAGCGTCTCGGACGGCTTCCTGGCCGGGATACCTGCCTCCCCGGAACTGCTCGCCAGGGTGGCCGCCCTGCCGCCGGCGACGGAGCAGCCCGGCGTCGATGCCGCTGCGGCCCGCGCCCCGGACCCGCGCTTCACGCTGCGCCGGCTGCTCCGGCCGTTCCTCGCGGCGTTCGCCGTGGGGCTGGCCCTCGACGGCCTCGACGCGCTGGCCAACCTGGCCATGCCGGCCCTGGTCCGCGGCGGCATCGACCACGGCATCGAGACCGGGGTGGCCTCGGCCATCTTCGCCGTCTCGGCGGCGGCGCTGCTGATCACCGTGGCCGACTGGGCGGTCAACGTGGTGCAGACCACGGTGGTGGGCCGGACCAGCGAGCGGCTGCTCTACACCCTGCGCGTGAAGATCTTCGCGCACCTGCAGCGGCTCGGCCTGGACTACTACGAGCGGGAACTGTCCGGGCGCATCATGACCCGGATGACCACCGACGTGGAAGCGCTCTCCTCGTTCCTGCAGACCGGGCTGATCACGATGGTGAACTCGGTGCTGCTGGCCGGCGGGGTGCTGGCCGCGCTGCTGATCATCAACCTGGACCTGGGCCTGACCGTGCTCGCGATCATGCCGGTGGCGGCGGTGGCCACCGCGGTCTTCCGCGCCAAGGCGTCGGTGGCCTACCAGGACGCGCGGGAGAAGGTCAGCGCGGTCAACGCGGACCTGCAGGAGAACGTGGCCGGCCTGCGCGTGTCCCAGGCCTACCGGCGCGAGGAGCGCAACCTGGAGCGCTTCGCCGGGCGCAGCGACGCCTACCGCCGGTCCCGGCTCCGGGCGCAGCGCTACATCGCGCTGTACTTCCCGTTCGTCCAGTCGCTGTCCACGCTGGCCAGCGCCCTGGTGCTACTGGTCGCGGCGGGGCAGATGCGCAGCGGCGCGCTGACCGCGGGCGCGCTGATCGCGTACCTGCTCTACCTCGACATGCTGTTCTCGCCGGTCCAGCAGATCTCCCAGGTGTTCGACGGCTACCAGCAGGCCGCCGTGGGGCTGCGCCGGATACGGGAACTATTGCACACACCGACGTCCACCCCCCAAGCCGCGCATCCCCGGCCCGCGCCGCGCGGCCGGGCCCGCATCGAGTTGCGGGACGTCCATTTCCGCTACGCGGGAGCCGTGCAGGAAGCCCTCGCCGGGGTCAGCCTGACCGTGGCGCCCGGCGAGACGGTCGCCCTGGTCGGGCAGACGGGCGCCGGCAAGTCCACGCTGGTCAAGCTGGTGGCGCGGTACTACGACCCGACCGCCGGCGCCGTCCTGGTGGACGGCACCGACGTCCGCGAGCTTGACCTGGCCAGCTACCGGCACCGGCTGGGCGTGGTACCGCAGGAGGCGTTCCTGTTCGCGGGCACGGTGCGCGACGCGATCGCCTACGGGCGGCCCGTGGCCACCGATGCGGAGGTCAGGGCGGCGGCCAGCGCCGTGGGCGCCCTCGACATGATCAACCGCCTGTCCGGCGGCTTCGGCCACGAGGTGGCCGAGCGCGGGCGCAACCTGTCCGCCGGGCAGCGCCAGCTCATCGCGCTGGCCCGTGCCTACCTGGTCGATCCGGACATCCTGCTGCTCGACGAGGCGACCGCCGCACTGGACCTGGCCAGCGAGGCGGCCGTGGCGCGGGCCGCGGAGCGGCTGCTGGCGGCGCGGACGACGCTCGTGGTCGCACACCGGCTCACCACGGCCGCGCGCGCCGACCGGATCGTGGTGCTCGACCAGGGCCGGATCGCCGAGGTGGGGACCCACGACGAACTGCTCGCCGCCGGCGGTGCCTACGCCTCGCTCTGGGACGCGTTCACCGGCGACACCACCATCGCCGCCTGACCCGCCGGCGCGGCCGGCGCGGTTGCCCGCGCCCGTTCGGCGGGCCCGCCGGCCCGCGCGGGCGCTGTTACCACGATGTCGCACTACACGATTTCGGCCTACCGCCCCGCCCCCGGCACGGCCGCGCCGCGCAACCACGCCGCCGGGCCACCCGCCGGGGCCGCCGGCCCGCGCGGGCGCTGTTACCACGATGTCGCACTACACGATTTCGGCCTACCGCCCCGCCCCCGGCACGGCCGCGCCGCGCAACCCCGCCGCCGGGCCACCCGCCGGCGCCGACGGCCCGGGCGGCTTGTGCGTGGCCTGCCTGCGGGCGCTGCGGCTCAGCGCGGCCAGTTCGCCGACCAGGGCCCTGGCCTCTTCCTGCCGCCGTTCCCGGAACTCGGCCCGGACCCGCTTGCCGGCGGCGTCGAGGTGCACGGTCGCCAGCCCAAGCCGGCGCTGGAACGGGCCCTGCACCAGCCGCACGCTCTGCGCCTTGGCCAGCGGCACCCAGGTGGTCTCCCGGCGGACGCGCCCGGTGACCGCCACGGCCAGCGTGCCGTCGTGCCCGGCGGCCAGGAAGTGGTAGCTCAGCGGCGCCTTCCAGCGGGCGCGCCCCGGCGGGGGGCGCAGCGCGGGCCAGGCCCCGGCCGCCGGGAGCGCAATTGCCAGCAGATGCCCGGCCTCCTCCTGGCTGCCCACCGGCAGCAGCGCCTTGCGCACCGCCCCGGTGCCTTCCCGGCGGTCGTGGCCGAGGCCGCCCGCCACGTCGACCTCCAGCCGGCACCAGCGCCAGGGCCGCCACAGCAGCGGCTCGATCATCCGCACCGCCTGGATCCGCGGCAGCGGGATGGTCTCGGCCACCGTCCCGAGCAGCCCGCGCCGGATCCGCACGCCGTCCGGTGAGACGGCCACGGTGAACGCGTACTGGCTGGATACCCGGCGCCAGACGATCGCGCCGAACGTGACCAGCCACCAGGCCAGCGGCGCGCCGACGGCGAGGAACCCGCCCGGGGCGGCCGCCGCGATCAGCGCGCCGGCCGCAACGGTGACCGCGGCCAGCGGCACCGCGGGGATCAGGGCCGAGCCGGCCAGCCGGCCGGTGGGCACCGAGGTGACCACCTGCTCCGCGGGCTCCGGGGTGGCCGGGTCCAGGCCGTGGTGGGCCGCGAGCAGCCGGGCGCGCAGTGCCTCCGCGGCCGGTTCGGTCAGGTACGCGAGCCGCCCGTCGGCGTCGCCCGACCCGGCCAGCCGGACCCTGATCTCGGCGAGGCCGAGCATCCGGGCGAGGAACGGGCGCACCAGGTCCACCGCCTGTATCCGGGCGACGGGCAACTGCCGCGAGTCCCGGCGCAGCAGCCCGGTCTCGATCCGCAGCGTCGCCCCGTCCACCTTCCAGCGGGTGACCAGCCAGTTGACGATCGCCGCCACGACGAGGATCACCGCGAGCGCCAGGTCGTACCAGTGGGTGCCGGCGCCGCTGCCCATCACCCCGGAGGTGGACAGCCCGGCCAGGGCCGCCACCGCCAGCACCGCGCGGCCGGAGCGCACCAGCGGCGACAGCGGATGCAGCCGCCGCCAGCCGGAGTCGGCTGCGGCCCCGCCCCCGGGCGGCCGGCGCGGCGGCTGCGGGGTGACGGCCGCCCCGGGGGTGGTCACAGGCCGGCGGCCTTGGCTTCGCCGAGCGCCGCCAGGCGGTCGCGCAACCGCGCCGCCTCCTCGCGCTCCAGGCCGGGGATCCGCGCATCGCTGGCCGCGGCCGCGGTATGCAGCTTCACGGTGGCCAGCCGGAACACGCGGTCGATCGGCCCGGCGCTGACGTCGACGAACTGCATCCGGCCGTAGGGGACGACGGAAAGGCGGTGGATCAGCACCCCGCGCCCGACGATGAGATCCTCGTCGCGCTCCTGGTACATCCAGGACCGGAACCGGTTGCGCACGAACCACAGCGCCGCCAGCGCGCCGGCGGTCACCACGGCGACGGCGATCACGGCCGCCCCCGCGCCGAGCGTTAACCCGGCCGCCGCGCCCGCGGCCACCGCCAGCACCGTGGCGGCCGCCATCACTTCGGCGCAGCGCATCCGCCACAGCCGTGGCGAGGGGCACATCACCCCGTCTTCTGGCATACCGGGCATGGCCTCACGCTACTCCCGGGCGCGGGCACCCCGGGTTGCCGCCGCCCGCCGGCGGCTGCTTGGCTGATCGCATGACCACCCCGGACATCACCGGCCAGGCGCTGCCGGCGCGACGCCGTGAACTCACCGCCGCAGATGTCGGGACGGTCGTCACCCGGCACGGAATCCGGACCGTGGAGCCGCTGATCAGGCCGTACCTGCGGCACACGCCCGCGATAACAGCCGACCGGGCGGACTTCGGGCTGCCGCCCGGGCCGCTCGTGCTCAAGCTTGAGCAGCTTCAGCACGCCGGGTCCTTCAAGGCCCGCGGTGCGTTCGCGAACCTGCTGCTGCGCGACATGCCGGCGGCCGGTGTGGTGGCCGCCTCCGGGGGCAATCATGGCGCGGCCGTCGCCTACGCGGCCCGCGCCCTGGGCATCCCGGCGCGCGTCTACGTCCCGCACGTGTCCTCCCCGGCCAAGATCGCCCGGATCCGGGGGTACGGGGCGGACCTGGTCGTAACGGGCGGCACGTACGCCGACGCGCTGGCGGCGAGCCAGGAGTGGGCGGCCGAATCCAGCGCCCTCCCCGTCCATGCTTACGACCAGGCCGAGACCATGCTCGGCGCGGGCACGCTCGGCATGGAACTGGCCGGCCAGGCCCCCGGCGCCACCCGGGTACTGGCCGGCGTGGGCGGCGGGGGGCTCCTCGCCGGGATGGCCGCCTGGTACGCCGGCCGGACACAGGTGGTGGGGGTCGAACCGGAGGGCGCGCCCACGCTGACCGCGGCCATGCGGGCGGGCCGTCCGGTGGACGCCGAGGCCGGCAGCGTCGCGGTCGACTCGCTGGCGCCGCGCCGGGCCGGCGAACTGACCTTCGCCATCATCCAGCAGAACGCGGCCCAGGTGCTGGTAGTTGACGACGACGCCATCCTCCGCGCCCAGCGGCTGCTCTGGGAGACGCTGCGCGTGGTGGCCGAGCCCGGCGGGTGCGCGGCCCTGGCCGCGCTGGTGTCCGGGCGCTGCGAGCCCGCGCCCGGCGAGACCGTCGCCGTGGTGATCAGCGGCGCGAATACGACCGCGGTCGACTTCGGCCCGCCCGGCTAGCATGGCGCCGCCCGGCCAGTACCATCGGTGGGTTCCGGGGGGCCGCCGCCGGGCCAGCGCCGGGTTCCGGGGGCGCCCTGGGCAATACGGCCAAGGCCACGTGCCGGGGGAACGGGGCCGCAGGCCACCGGGGGGTTCCGGGGGTCACCCCCCGGACCAGCCATCCGGCGGGACGGGAGCCCTGTCAAACCCCCGCCCCGCCGGAGGGGAGAGCGGTGGGCCGGGATTAGCTAGGCCGGCCACCCGGCCCACCGCGCCGCCGCCACACCGCACCCTGGGCGTGGGACGGGTCTTGAGGTCGCTACGGTTCGGTGACCACTTCCGCACGGGCGAGCCGGGCCGGGTGCACTGCCCGCCGCGCCGTCATGTGCGGGTGGCCTTGTCGTCGCAGGGCTTGCGGGTTGAGGGCCAGCCCGCTCTGGCGTGGGCTGCCGCCATGGCGGGCCCGTCCTGGCGCTGCGGCCGCGGGATGCTCCTCATGTCATCATCCGGAACGTCATGACCGGTCACAGCGTTACACCTGCGTTCGCCGGGTTCGCGTCCCGCCACAGCAGGGCGAACGCGGCCTCGCGGCCCCCTGAGCGGCGGCCAGCAGGCCGCCGAATTCCTCACCGATCACAGCGCCCGATACGTTAGCCCGAAGTTCCCCCGTGCCGATGTGACACAGTGCTTAAGCAGGTGGCAGGGCCCTTGATCACGAAGATTACATGACTACGTAGTCATGACCCGACGCTGTTTCACCTGGTCAAGGCCCCATGTAGGCGTCACGGTGGGGGGAACTACGGCTTAGCGCCCCCCGATGTCCTCGCTCCATACCTCGGGGAAGCGTTCCTGGAACTCCCGCATGACCGCAACGCACCGCTCGTCGTCGGCCAGCACCACCGTGACTCCCTGGCTCCTGAGGAACTCCAGGTCACCGGCGAAGGTGGTGGCCTCCCCGACGACCACCCTCGGGATCTGGAACAGCAGGATCGCCCCGGTGCACATCTGGCACGGGGAGAGCGTCGTGTAGAGCGTCATGCCGCGGTAGGAGGCCTGCCGCCCGGCATTGCGCAGGCAGGACATCTCACCGTGGGCGATCGGGTCACCCGACTGGACCCGCTCGTTGTGCCCGGCGGCGACCAGGCGCCCGCCTGCCGCGAGCGCTGCGCCCACGGGAACGCCGCCGACGGCGAGGCTGGCCCTGGCCTCGGAGAGCGCCACGTCCAGCATCGCCTGATCCACCTCGGCGGGAATCTCGGATTCCATGGGCAACTCCCTTGTCGCGCCGTGCGTCGTGGCACCAAACCATGGCGGGGTTCTGGAGTCGAGGCTAGCGGTGCAGCCGGTGAAGCCGCCGCCCCGGCCGCCGTGCCACGTGTTCTTCGCGCCGCGGTCACGGCACGCGCACGTGCCGCCCCCGCGCGGCCGCGCCGAACGCGGCCTCGCCCCGGGCCTGCGTACCAGGTTCCGCGGCCCGGCGGGCGCCGCGGCGCAGCACCGCACCAGCCAGCCCGCGCAGCCGCCACCAGGCATCCGCCTGCCGGAATCCGCCGCTTTCCGCGACCGTGCCCTGGACCAGCAGCGCGAGGTCCCGCCAGGAGTGATACCGGTGGTAGCCGAGTTCCTCGATGGTCACCCCGATGACGGCGAGGAACGCGCCGTATCCCGGCCCGGCGACGGCGAACAGCAGCGCTACCCGCGGGTCGATGACGCCCAGCGCCAGGCCGGCCGCGACCGCGGCCAGGGCGAGCGGTTCCAGCACCGCGCTGACCAGTTCGAAGACTAGGTAGAAGGGGAGCACGAGCAGGCCGACCTGGCCGTACCGGGGGTTGAAGAGCATCGGCCGGTGCGCCCACAGCGCTCCGCCGAGGACACCGGACCACGCGGCCCGCTGCCGCGCCAGCCGCCGGGACCGCTGCGGCACCCTCGTCCAGCAGCACGGGTCCGGCACGAAGGCGATGCGGTAGGGCTGCCGTTCGTCGCGCAGCTGCCGGTGGATGCGCAGGGTCAGTTCGAGGTTGCCGGCCTCGCCGCCGGCGCCGGGCCCGGCGGCCCGCTCGTAGACGTCCCGCCGGTAGATGGCCAGCGCGCCCGGGAGGAACGGCATCCCGGGCAGGCGCGACCAGCCCGCCCGGCCGAGCAGGAACGAGCGCAGGTACTCGGCCGCCTGGATGGGCAGGAGCCACCCTCCCGCGACGCGCGGCCGGATGACCCAGCCGCTCCTGATCTTCGATCCGTGGGCGACACGGATCGCCGCACCGGCCGCGACCACGCGGGCCGGATCTTCGATAAAGGGCTTGGCGAGGGTCAGCAGGGCGTCCTCGTCCAGGCAGGTGTCGGCGCCGATGCGACAGACCAGCGGGTACCTCGCGGCGCCGACGCCCACGCGGGCGGCGCCAGCGGCGCGGCCCGCGCCCTGCTTACGGATCACGAGCAGGTTCCTGCCGTCGCGCGGCGCGTGCACGGAGAGCACCCGCCCGGCCGCCGCCAGCCCGTCCCGCATCACCTTGTCGATCGGGACCAGGCCGAACTCGGCCTGCAGGCAGCCGAAGGTGGCGTCGGTGGAGCCGTCGTCCACGACGATCACTTCGAACTTGGGATAGCGCTGGCGAAGCAGCCCGCGCGTGCACCCGGCGATCACCTCGGCCCGGTTGCGCACCGGCACGACCAGGCTGATCCCGGGCGCCAGCGGGCTGGCGAATATCTCGGCCAGCCCGGCGTACCGCCCGCGCCGGGTGTCCCGGACTGCGCTGCCCGCCGCCAGCGCGAGGAGCACCAGGTACCCGGAGTTCAGCAGCACGAAATAACCGACGGCGAACCAGGCGAAGCCGCGCACCGCGGCGGCGGCCAGCGCCACTACCGGCTGCCGTATCCGGCGGGCCGGCCCGCCGGGCCAGCCTGGCCCGCCACCGCCTGGTCGGCCGGGGCATCCCCCGCCGGTGCCTTACCGGCCGGTGCCCGGCCGGCCGCGGGCGGGCCGGGCGGCGCCTTTCCACCCGGTGCCTGTCCGGCCGGGACGGCGGGGCGCACGGTGGCCAGGGCGCGCGCCGGTTCGGCGGCCCGCTCGCCGCGGGCCATCGCCCGCCTGGCAAGCGCCCGGCGGGCGAGCGCCTCCCTCGCGTGCGCGGCCCGGCCGCCATGCCCGGCCGCCGCCAGGGTCAGCTCGGTCAGGCCCGCCTCGCCCAGTTCGGCAAGTGCCATGGCCGCGTTGTGCGCCACCCAGTAGTGCGGGTCCCCCAGGCAGGCGGCCAGCGGCTGGGCGCTGCGCGGGTCGCCGATTCGGCCGAGGGCGTGGGCGGCGGCGGCGCGCAGCGCCGGGTCCTCGCCGGGCTGCAGGCAGGCGGTCACCGGGCCGATGGCCTGAGGCAGGCCGAGCCGGCCCAGCGCACGGACCGCGCTGACCCGGACCTCGACGCTCCCGTCGGCCGCGTTCTCCACCAGGCCCTGCCAGGCCGGCAGCTCGTCGAGCAGGCCGAGCACGTTGGCCGCCATCGCACGCTGGCGCCGACCGCCGGCCAGTTCCGCCCGCAGCCCGGGCACCGCCTCCGGCCCCAGTTCCAGCAGTGCGGACGCCACGATGCCCTCCGGCACCGGGGCCGGGCGGCTCAGCGAGTGCAGCAGCGTCCTGGCGGCCGCCGCGGAGCCGGTCTTGCCCAGCGCGCGGGTGGCGACGATGCGCACCTCCGGGTTCTGATCGCCGGTGACCAGTTCCGCCAGCCGGCGCTCCGCCTCGGGCGAGGCGATGAGGCCGAGCCGTTCGGCGGCGCGGGCCCGCCGGTGGGGGCGCGGCGAATGCGTCCCGCTCAGGATCCGGGCGACCGCCCCCCGCTGCGCCAGCACATCCGCCAGTGAGGTGGCGGCCTCACCGCGCACCAGCGCCAGGTAGCCGAACACGATCCGCTCGGCTGCCCGGCCCGGCCCGCCGCGCACCGAGATCAGCTCCGGCGGGATGCCCGCACCGCTGGCCACGGCCAGCACCATCGGGCGCACCGCCCGCTCCGCGCGCGCCCGGCGGCCGCTCCGCACGATCCGGAGGACCCGGGCGGCCGCGGCGACCAGCAGCAGGCTGGCGGCAAGCGCCGAGCCGGCCAGCACGACGCCGAGCAGGAAGCGGGCGGGCAGGAAGGACGGCATAGGCCTAGCCGCCTGCGCTGCCGTCCCGCCGGGTCACACCGACTGCCGGCGGGAAAGCACGGCGGTGACCCGGCGGACCAGCTCACGAGGGCTGAACGGCTTGATCACGTAGTCGTCGGCGCCGAGTTCGAAGCCGCGCTCGACGTCGTTCTCCTGGGCCTTGGCGGTGAGCATGATCACCGGCATGCCGGCGGTCGTCTCGTCCGACCGCCACCGCTCCAGCACCTCAAGACCCGAGACGCCCGGCATCATGACATCGAGCAGCACCAGGTCGGGAACCTTCTTGGCGACCTCGCGAAGCGCCGCGTCCCCGTCGGACGCCCGGCGCACGTCGAACCCCGACTGCTCCAGCTTGTAGGTGACGAGATCACACACATCGGGATCGTCGTCGACCACGAGGACACTGGTCACGCCATCACCTCATTCACGCCCGGCACGCCCGGCCGCCGCGGGCCCGGCGCCCAGGGCGCGGGCCGCGGCAGTCTGCACTATGTAGTCATAGTCTCACTCTATGTGAGTAGCGTCACCAGGGACGGTACCCGGCCGGGCCGGCCGGGAACCCTTGCGCACCGGCCCGCGCCCCGGGCGGGGTCAGCTGCCGCCGATGCCGAGGGCGGTGAGCACGACCAGGACCACGGTGGACACGGCGAACGTCCCGTGCGCGAGGACGACAAGCAGCGGGAAGCTTCCCTCAGCGGGCAGTTCCCGCGCCGGCAACGCCCCCGACGCGCCTCCCGGCGTTCCGCCCGCCGCGGCGCCCACCGGCACGGCCACCTCGTCGCCCGTCATCCGGTAGACCGGGATCCACCGGGCGAACATCGTCAGCCCCAGCAGCGCGATCGCGACGAGGATGCCGACCGCGGCCCAGGCCAGGACCGGCCGGTCGAGCAGCAGGTAGGCGACCCACACCACGAGGCCGGACAGCGCGCACGTGACGTGGGCCAAGATCACCGGCAGCGGCAGCCGGCTGGCCGCGTTGCCCTCCCGGGTGGCGTCGTTCTCGATCAGCCACACGGCGAGCATGTAGAGCCCCCAGAGGGCGGTGATGAACCAGACAATCAACGCAACAAAGCGCATCGCCACTCAACCCTGTTTTCGGCCGCGGGCCCGAACGGGCCGTGGTCCCCCTTCGGAAGCCCGCCACGGCACCGGCACCAGGCCGGCCCGGGCGAGGCCCCCCTTTCACGGTCACCCACCATCCCCGGTTCAGCGTGGCAGATCGCCGTACCTCCGGTCCATGACCGGAGCGCAATCGTTCGCTAGGAACGTTCGGGGCCGGGCTGGGCCCACTTAGAATACGGGACTTTCGGAATAAATTCCCCATTCATCCCGTAGCACCCCGCAGATCTCGCCCAGCGTGGCCTCCGCCTGGGCGGCCGCGAGGATCGGCGGGATCATGTTGCCGGGGGACCTGGCCGCCGCGACCACACCGGCCAGGGCGCGGTCCACGGCGGCGCCGTCCCGCTCGGCCCGTCGCCGGGCCAGTTCTGCCACCTGGTCGCGCTCCACCTCGTGGCTGACCCGGAGGATCTCGATCGGCTGGCCGACGGTGTCGGGGTAGCGGTTCACGCCGACGACCCGCTTGTCCCCCTTCTCCAGCTTCTGCTGGTAGGCGAAGGCCGCGTCGGCGATCTCGGCGGAGAACCAGCCGGTCTCGATACCGTGCAGGATCCCGCTTATCATCGTGCCGTCGGTGCCGAGCGCCCGGATCCGCGCGAAGATCTCCTCCGCCTCCTGCTCCAGGCGGTCGGTCAGCGCCTCCAGGTACCAGGAGCCGCCGAGCGGGTCGGCCACGTTGACCACGCCGGTCTCCTCCATGATCACCTGCTGGGTCCGCAGTGCGATCTCCGCGGCCCGCTCGCTGGGCAGCGCGAGCACTTCGTCGAGCGCGTTGGTGTGCAGCGAGTTGGTCCCGCCCAGGACCGCGGCCAGCGCCTCGATGGCGGTCCGCACCACGTTGTTGTCGGGCTGCTGCGCGGTGAGCGACACCCCGGCGGTCTGGGTGTGGAACCGCAGCCACTGGGCCCGCTCGGTGCGCGCGCCGTAGGTGTCCCGCATCCACCGCGCCCAGATCCGCCGCGCGGCGCGGAACTTGGCGATCTCCTCGAAGAAGTCGATGTGGGCGTCGAAGAAGAACGACAGGCCGGGCGCGAAGGTGTCCACGCCGAGCCCGCGGGAGAGCCCAAGCTCGGTGTAGCCGAACCCGTCCGCCAGGGTGAACGCAAGCTCCTGCGCGGCCGTGGCGCCCGCTTCCCTGATGTGGTAGCCCGACACCGACAGCGGCTTGTAGTCGGGGATCTCGGCGGCGCAGTACTCCATCAGGTCGCCGATCAGGCGCAGGTGCGGCTCCGGCGGGAACAGCCACTCCTTCTGCGCGATGTACTCCTTGAAGATGTCGGTCTGCAGCGTGCCGTTCAGCGCGGAGATGTCCGCGCCCTGGCGCTGCGCGGCGGCCAGGTACATGCAGAAGACCGGGACCGCCGGCCCGCTGATCGTCATCGACGTGGTGACGCCCGCCAGCGGGATCCCGTCGAACAGCACCTCCATGTCGCGGGCCGAGTCGATGGCCACCCCGCAGTGGCCGACCTCGCCCGCCGCGCGCGGCTCGTCCGAGTCACGCCCCATGAGCGTCGGCATGTCGAAGGCGACCGAGAGCCCCGCGCCGCCCGCGCTCAGCAGCATCTTGTACCGCTCGTTGGTCTGGCGGGCGTTCCCGAACCCGGAGAACTGCCGGATCGTCCAGGGCTTCCCCCGGTACCCCGCCGGGTACAGGCCCCGGGTGAACGGGTACTCGCCCGGCCAGCCGATCCGGCCGAAGCCGGGCACCACGGCGCCGGGCGGCGGCCCGTACACCGGATCCACCGCCACGCCGGACAGCGTGGTGAAGTCCGCGTCGCGCCGCCGCGCCGCGTCGTAGCGGCGCTGCCAGCGGCGCCTGCCCTCCTCGGCCTCCTGCGCGTCGGGTGGGGTCGGTGCGTCCATGGGAAATCCTCCTGGCCGGGCAGCCGAGATACTAGGACGTCCTACTATCTCGGTTCCCAGTGTATCCCGCAGATCCCGGCTCTCCGCCGTCCGCCCCGCCCCCGCCGCCGGCCGGCGTACGCGGGCACCCCGGGCCGTCGTAACGCAGCGATGAAATAGCCGCAACCGCAGGGGCCGCCGCGCCGTCTCAGCTAGTGCCCGGGCAGCACGGGGACGTGCCCGGGCCGTTAGCTCAAGGCCGGCGAAGGGTGTGGTAGACCAGTGCAAACTGGACCTGCTGAGGTAGCCGCGCCCGCACCGGGAATGATGACCTTGGCGCGGCCGCGGATCACTCCCTCGGGCACGTCCAGCCGGGGAGACCACGTGGGCACGTTCCGTGCAAGTGACCGGCTAGCCGCCGAGGAACTGTTCCATGCCTGCTATCCACGGCTCGCCGGCTGGGTGCGCCGCCTGGTCGACGACGACGACACCGCCCACGAGATCGCGTCGGAGGCCTTCACCCGGCTGCTGGCCCGGTGGTCGTCCCTGGACAACCCGCAGAGCTACCTCTACATGATCGCGACGAACCTGATCAGGGACCACTGGCGCAAGGTCGGCCGGGAGCGGCGCGCGCTGCGCGCCGTGAGCGCCACCGTCCCGGCCGAAAGCGTCCACGACCCGGCGCAGGACGTGGACGTGCGCGCCCTCATCCAGGGCCTGCCGGACCGCCTGCGCCAGCCGTTCCTGCTGCACTACTACGGCGGGTTCCCGATCAGGGACGTGGCGCAGATGCTCGGGCGGCCGGAGGGCACGGTGAAGGCCGACCTGTACCACGCGCGGGCCAGGCTCCGCGCGGTTCTGGGGGAAGCCCATGGATGAGCCCCGCGACGACATCGATACCTGGCTCCAGGAACGGGTGACCCCCTTGCTGCCACGCCCAGGCGCCTTCGAGCAGGTCAGAAGGCGGGCGCGCCGCCGGAAGCTGGGCCGGGCGGCGCTGGCCACCGCCGGGGCGGTCATCGTGGTGGCGGGCGCGATCACCGTCCCGCGGCTGGTGCTGAACGGCCGGGCCGGCGGCGCGCCCATCGCGGTGTCGGGGTCCTCGACACCGGTGCAGCGAACCTCGCCAAATCCGGCCCAAACGGGCACCGGCGGCCCCGAAGCCGCCTCCTCGACGCCCACGCCCGTATCCACGTCCGCCCCCGTGCCGGCCAACTTCGCACCCGCGTCGGTAACGTTCGTGTCCACCAACACCGGATGGGTCATCGGCCAGGCCGGGACGCCCGGGCACTGCGGCCCGCCCAGCGCCTACATCTGCACCTCCATCGCGGTCACGAACGACGCCGGCCTTACCTGGCACGGCTCGCACGCACCGGTCAGCGGCGCCCCGGACGGCGGCAGCGGGGTGGGCCAGGTCCGGTCCCTGGACGGCACGAACGGGTGGGCGTTCGGCCCGCAGTTGTACGCCACACACGACGGCGGCCAGACGTGGACGAAGATCCCCACCCATGGGCTGCGGGTGACCGGGCTGGAGACGGTCGGGGACCGTGCCTTCGCCGTCTGGGCCCGGTGCACCGGCACGGGTGTGGACTTCGCCGGGAACTGCACCAGCTTCGCCCTGTACTCGACGCCGGCCGGCCGGGACGCCTGGTCGCCGGTGACCGGCGTGACCGGCCTGCAGGCGAACCCGGCCGGCACGCCCGGCTCGGCGCAACTGGTGCTCACCGGCAGCCAGGGTTACCTGCTGACCCCGGCCGGCGGGCTGATCAGCGGGCCGGTCACGGGCGCGGCGAACTGGCAGCCCGTCACCGCGGCGCTGCCGTGCGCCCCGGGGAGCGCGGAGGACGGCGGGCACCCGCTGCGGGCCATGATCGCCGCCACCGGCACCGGCCCCGGGCTCGTCCTGCTGTGTGCCGGCCAGGCAAGCGGGAGCCGGCAGGTCAAAACCCTGTACTACTCGGCGGACGGTGGGCGCACCTGGAACGCGGCCGGGGAGGCGCCGGCGCGGGGGGTCGCCATGTCCCTGTCCGGGACGCCCGGCGGGCCGGTGCTGGTGGCGACCGGCAACGGCATCGACGTCTCCACGAACGCCCCCGGCGCCGGGCCGCTGGCCTGGCGCACCGCCCGGGGCGCGACCGCGGCGGGCGGCTACTCCTTCGTGGGCATGACCACCTCGGCGCAGGGCGTCGCCGTGCCGGCGGACGTGAACCTGGGCGCGGTCTGGTTCACCTATGACGGCGGGGCGCACTGGATGGAGTCCCCGGTGCGCTGACGGCCACCGGGGCGGCCTCCGGGCGGAAGTCCCCGGCGGTCACCCGCAGCCCGCGCAGCAGCGTGAACAGCTCCCCGAGTTCGAACGGGCCGTAGCCGGCCATGCCGAACCGGGCGGCCATCAGGTCGGCGGTCGAGCGCGTCACCACCTCGCGGCCGGCCGGGGTGATCTCGGCGAGCGTGCCCCGGCCGTCGCGGGGGTTGGGCCGGCGCCGGACCAGGCCGTCCCGCTCCAGCCGGTCGACGGTGTTGGTGACGCTGGTCGGGTGCACCATCAGCCGCTCGCCCATCACCCGCAACGGCAGCGCGCCGCGCCGGCTGAACGCCAGCAGCACCAGCGCCTCATACCGGGCGAAGGTGAGGCCGTGCGGCCGGAGCAGGCCGTCGAGCCCGGCCAGCAGGATCTGCTGGGCCCGCATGATCGAGGTGACCGCGGCCATGGCGTCCGCCGGGCCGAACCGCTCCCCCCAGATCTCCGCGGCGCGCTCGATCGGATCGAACGGCAGGTCCAAGGGCTTGGCCACAGGCACACGCTACCGCCACGCCCGGCTGCCGTTAGGCTCGCCGACATGGACTGGAGCCTGCTCGGCTGCGGCGCGGGGGGGCCACGTCACGTTCGCCCCCGACGATCCAGAGCTGCGCGACCGGCTCAGCGCGGCCGCGCCGGAGGGCCCGGTAACGGGCCGATTGTCCGGTTTGCTAGGCCGGTGAAGGCCGGGCTGGGCCGGTGAAGGCCCGGCTGGGGCTTGAGGGCTCAGGGTTTGAGGGCTAAGGCGCGTTATGTGAGTTGAAGTTGGGTTCATGTTGCGTCGTGGAGCTGGGTGAGCAGGAGGGTGTGGGCCGCGAGGGTGGCGGCGGTCCTGGTCAGGAGCCCTTCGAAGGTGTGCGCGCCGTGGCG